>Ga0306920_100014472_pt1 | contig 10771 bp, 18 predicted proteins | sample flu12Cox44000170_FD_204666 | JGI IMG/M metagenome (GOLD analysis project Ga0306920, IMG submission 204666) | Lab enrichment of tropical soil microbial communities from Luquillo Experimental Forest, Puerto Rico - flux4day.12C.oxic.44.000.170 (v2)... | ecosystem: Environmental > Terrestrial >... | reverse complement strand
CTCGTCGCCGACCACGCGGACCTCCCTGAGGTCGATCCCGAGCGCGGTCAGATACTCCGCGATATAGCCGATGTTCTTGTCCTTGGTGCGGCCCGAGAGGATCTCGTCACCAATCACCAGCAGCGCGACAGTGACGGGCTCCGCAGCCGTGGGTGAATTTGCTGTTGCCATTGACGACCCAAGTGCTCCCGGCCCGACGCAGCAGGCCATCCCTACCCTGCCATTGTGGCGGCAAATGCTCGCTGTCGCTACTAAGAACGTGTGATGGTTTGGGTTTTAGCTGTGGACCTTATTTAGCGCGCGTGCCGAATAAGGTAAAACCGGGGTGGCCGGTGGGGGAGGCGCTGGGAACGCGCTGGCGTGGGCGCGCTGTTTGGTGCGGCAAAAGCCAGCGGCGCAACGGGCGGCTCTCCCAGGTATCTGGGATCGGGCACTTAAACGCGGTTCGCCCGCGCTTTTTGGGCTGGCGGGCTGTTTGGTGCCAGGGCGGCGGTTTTGGTGGCCGACTTTGCCCCTGGTCTTGCCCCGCCGCGTCATGGGGCGCGCCCTGGTCACTCAGGCTTCCCCTTCGTCTTCCACACATTGCTGGGGTGGCGGCGCTCGTCGAGTTCTTTGATGTCGAGGATTGCCTCTAAGAACCCCTGGTCTAAGTCGGCTGGCAGAATAATCGCGTCGGTCCACACAATCATCCAACGGTGTGGATGTCTGGGCGCGCAACGTATCAGCCACAGCCGGCTGAATAGCTCTAGCCGCACAGAACCGTCCTTACTACGGTGGATGCGCCAAATTTTTCTCATCCAATGTTCCATGATCTCGGACCCTCGGCTTGCGCCAAGGACTCGAGCGCCAGCCGCAATCACTGTATGCGCTGGCCGTTGTAGGTAATGGTGATGCTCGTGTGGTCGGATGGCGACGTGACGACCCATCCTGGCTCAAGAGAAATCCACGTGCGCGCATGTCGCGTACCGGAACGTCCACGCTTCGCAATCCGCACGCCGTCCACAACGACAAAGATGTCGTCGCCTGTTCCTACGATTTGAACGTCAGGTTTCGATTTCATCAACAAGCCTCCTGATTTCCTCCTGTTCTTCGCGCTCTTGCTCCATCAGCTCCTCGTATTTCTTCTTGGGCAGGTGCTTGAGTATGGCCCGCTCCACCAGACTGCGCAGCCGCCGAGGCTCGATGGCGTCCAGCTCCACGCTGATGCTTTTGCCAAACCGCGCGGCGCGGGTGTCGCTCAGCTTGGTCGGGCGCGTGATCTTAGCTGCAACGGCGTTGGCCGCGTGCTGCCCCACGTACAACCCATAGAATGCTACGCCGTGCTCCCTGATTGTGAGATGCACATTGCCTTTCGGGAAGGCGGCGCCGAGGCAATCCGCAAGGTGATGAAGAACCAGCCGGCGATCTTCTTGAAACTGTTAGTGCTTTTGGTCCCGCGCGAGTTGCAGATCGAGCATCGCGGCGGCGTTAAGGGCATGACCGAGGAGCAGATAGTTGACGCGATCGAGGCGCGTAGACTAGCCAGAGCGGAGACTTAAGGTAAGGGCGCCTGCGTTTGGGCATTGCGTCGATGGCGGCCTAACGCATCGGAGTGTTGTAGCGTTTTAAAGTTTCGCAGTGTGAAGTAATTCACACATGGGTGTGAAACACTCGTGCGATACTCGTCCGTGGCGGAAGGGCCTTAATGGAGGCGTGCCATGAGTACGCTCCTGGATGGTCTGACCGACGCCCTGCCTTTAATGGGCGGCCTGTCTGTCAGCATCCGCACTCTGATGTTAGAAAACCTGTTGCACCTGGGGCATTGGGCGGCGCTCATTGGCATCACCTTTCTGTCAGTGGCAGGTCTATTGGCTCTAAAAGGTTTGGCTGCCGGCGCTGCGGCTCTTTCGGGAAAGACCCTTGCGGGAACGTTTTTAACTTTATTGGCCGGCGGTCACTTTGCCACCAAGAAGCCGCAACCAGCCGACAGCACTGTCGACATTAAAGTGGGAAAATTCAAAATAGGTTGGCAAGGCACTGGTGTATTGGTCCTTGGGGTAGCGGGAATATTGTTAATCCTGTTGGACTTATTTGCCTAAAGCCGCGCGCCGGTATGAAAAGTGAGGTTCGCGGTCGCCTGCAGGGTCCAAGACTAGCTGGCGAAGTCGCGATCTGCCTGCGCAAGTGCCTCCAGGAATTTCTGCATCTCTTCCGGCGTGAGTGCCGCCTCTAGCGCTGTGCGCAGACGCTTCACCTTCCACCAAGACCTGACCCAGGGATGAGGGCTGTCACGACGCGGCTCCGGCTTCTCGTGCACGTACAGAGGGCTCATCTCCCAAGGTTTCAGACCCAGAGCGAGATGCAAGGCGGTATAGTCAATGGCTTTGAAAGCCGCTATCGCCTCGGGCGTTATCATGTGTTTGGGTTGCAGCGGGGTAATGCGGGTCATTCGTCGCCGGTGTAGCCGCAATTAACGCCACCCGGCCTGCCGCTGCCACGCCCAGGAGGAGATTGCAGACCCAAGCGCGCCAAGGTGCGGACGATAAAATTGCGGCATGCGATTTCAGCTTGAATGGCCGGATTGGCCTTGGGCAGGCCAGTGCGCGTGATTATCACTTCGCCGGTTTTGTCGATGGCGGCGCGTATGCGGGCAAGGCGGTCTGCACTCTCGCAAACCTGCGAGAGCAAGGTGCGGGTTTCGACACCGCTGATGTCGAACTCGGACGAAACTTGGTCCCATAGGGTGCGGCCAGCTTTGCCCAAGGTGGTTAAGGGTTGCGGGCCGGTGGCGGGGGCTTTATCGGCGTCAGAAACTAGGTGAATTGTTGGCTTTTTGCTCATAGTCTTTCTCCCCAAAGGCGCAAACTATAGCAAAACCGGGCGATAAAGCCATATGGCCTTGGCGGGCAGTATTTCACCCACTAGCTCATTTCTCTCGGATCAAAGATCGCCCGATTTTAGAAGATTTTGGGAAGTTTTGCGCAAGACGTCGCGTTGCGATCGGACACATTTGCGATTTTAATCGGTGCCCCCGGCCGATTTGCAGCCGATTTTCGGGCAGATTTCGCGTATATGCACCCATTTTAGCCCCAATAGCCGGGCAAACGGACACGATTTAGTGCAACAGGTCCGCATCGCCACGATTTGCTGCCTTTGCCTTTGCAATGTCGCGTTCTCTATAGAGTTCACGCACTTCCTCGTCGGATTGCTGCCGCGCTGCACGGACCTCCGCGAGCATCAAGCGCATCTCTTCCTGCATCCATTTAATCTCTTTCCTAAGAGCATCGCGCTCTGCATCACGCTCGTCGAGAACCCGTTGTGTTTGTGCGAGCTCATGCTTCAACTTATTATTCTCGGCAGTCAGCGCCTCTATGTTATATCTGCAAAGCTCATAGAGCGGAGCGACCAAGACTTTGCGATGATAATCAGTCATCCTTTGCTCCAAGAGAAGATGGGGCCTGGTGCAGACCAATGAGGAATTCGGAAGTGGTTACTCATCCCATTTATTCCAGAAGCGCCTCGGCAGGCTAACGAGTTCACCCATCCCTGCGGCCACCACTCCTTTTAGTATTTCCAAGCGGCCATAAAGCTGAGACATATCGGCCTTCAACGCAGCTATGGCATTGCTGCGTTCTGCCCGTTCTTCCTGTACGAATTTCAGCACAGAGGCGTTTCTGGCTTTCTCACCATCATGGATTGCTTGCTCAGCGTTCGATTTCAGTACGTCCAGTGCGCCCTCGATACGAGTAAGCCTTTCCAATATCGGAGCCAACTTTTCCGCGAGTTCTTTGCGCTCACGCTGGCGTTCCAGGGCTATGAGTTCGCCAACGCCATCTGCCGAGGCGTCGAAAGCCTTGGAGATCTCCTCCCTGGTTATTGGTGGCTCTGGTTCTGGCAAATGCGGCCCATGGGCCGTATTGTCATGGTCTTTGAAAATCAAGCCGACATCCTGCACAGGATCAGCGGACCTGATATAGTCATCGTAAGCAATGGGGTCGGATTCTCTCGCTAACCTCTTGCGTTCTATCTCGGCGCGGTTAGCATCGCAGTCTTCGCGGAGTTCTTCGATAAAAATCTGCCGCTCGTATCCGTTCATGGGCATCACCATGTTGCTCCGGTAAGAAACGCGACATGCGGAGCTCGCATGCCCCAAGCGCATCGCAAGATAGACCGCAGCACAATCGAGTCTGTTTGAAATTGCGACTTAACAGGCACCGCTGCGACACCACCGGAAACGATATCTGCAGGTGTGGTGTCCTCTTCGTGGATTGTGGTTTCACTACTTGTGTCGAATTCCGGCGATGCACCGAAAGCGCTGACAAACGAGCCAGCTTCCACAGCAATCACAGTGCCAGCAGCAATCTGGTTAGAAGGCAGCACCGTGAAGTCGAATCGGGGTCCGGCGAGCATCTTCAGAGAGGTCGCTTGCACAGTGCTGGCGATGAATACGACGTCGGCTCCGGCACCGGCTCCCACAAGAGCAGCAACAAGCGCCTTGATGTCGGTGGCCATCGCGTTCACGCCGCCACCAGCCGTAGGAGTGATGGGCGTAACTCCTGCGAGAATTCCTCCGGGTGTAATTCCATCATCGGCATTCGTAGAGAACAATGCCGCGTCGAGAGCCAGCGCAGTCGCTTCTGAAACCAACGCTCTCGCGATGGCTTCCAAGTTGCTGCTTTCTGCCATCTCGCGCGTGTAGCCGGTAATCGTCATGAGCTTGCGCGGATGCAGAGTTGGGCCAGCGGTTATCCGTAATTTGCGAACAGGCACCGGCATTCCTTCGCCCACGAATTTCCCAGCGTCGGATGCATCGAGTGTTCGCCCTGGGATGCGCAGTGTAGCGACACCGACCATCGATACTTTCATGCCTCTTGCGATGAGACCCGCGCCAGCACTCAGGCTCGAGATGGCCATGATACTGTCATCTACTGCGGTTCCGGCAATTTGGCTCGCCCATCCAGGTGTCGTTGTCGTGGCCGGGTTAACTGCGCCGCGCAGCACCAAATCTGTAACCGGGTCGGTGCCCCACATCGTGCGCACAGCTTTTTCTTTGCTCACGCCCTCGACATGCGCACGGACAGTAGCGGCACATGCTCTCCACAGATGTGTCGCGGGTCGTATCCTTGGGCCGAACGGACTTAACGACGGCATCGTCCGCTCCCCAGATGTGGGAGAGCGGCGCGCAGCAACAGGGCTCATTGTCTTTTATCCCTTGGGAAAAGAGCCGGGACCAGTTTCAACTTCAAGAGGGAGGATCTCCAAAAAGGAACTCCAAGAAGAAACTGACCCCGGCATAGGTGGCAATTACGATGCCGTAACCACACAGCAGTATAACTCCGACTTTGGCTGATTTGGTGTTAGCTATAACGCCACCACACTTCCAGCGCTTGCTCTAAGGCCCTTGCGACATCAGCGGCATTCTCGCAGTCGCAAGCATACCCATGGCGATTAAGCAGCTTGGCCACACCTACACGGTCAAACTCCACGCGGGGGCGCACCCGGTCGGCAGCTTTGCGGGCGCGGTAGCGGGCTTGGTAACTGGCCTGCCTTTGGGCGCGATTGCGGTGGCGGCGTTTAGGGTGCATGGCAGGCTACCCCCCTTTTCGCGCTTTTCACGCTTTTTACGCACCCGCAGGCCGACGCTTGCGCCCCCCTTAAGTGCTTTCCGTAGGCTCTTTCTGATAAAATTATATATATATTATATATACTTAGATAGAACCAGCCAGTCCCTGGCCAGGAGGGGGATAGGGTCGGCAGGCGGCAAACTGCGTAATAAGGGTAATAAGTGTAATAAGTGTGATAACAAACACTTAGCAAACCCTCGCCCTGCGTAAAAAGGGGGGTGCTTTGCCCGCCGAGGCACCTTTTTACGCTTAGTACGCTTTTCGCGCACCGCAGGCCGACACCCTTTTTGCGCACTTTGTACGCAACTCCCATTAGATGGGGAACCATGTCTCTACCGGCCGTCCCTGGGTGGGCTGTGTGGTCATACGCGCCAGCCCTTTTTCGTGCAGTAGAGCTAACGCCGCGCTGATGCGGGTGCGGGATTTGTGGCCGCCGAAAATTTCATAGATCATGGTGCGGCTCATCCCGCCCCGATTGGCGACCAAGCTGCGCAAGATTTCATCAGCCATCTCGTCACCGACCGCTGTTCCGAAGATATGAGCAGTGCTCGCTTCGCAGTATTCCCAAATCGCGAGTGCTGCTCTGAGATGGACTGTGTCAATCTGCTTCTTTCGATCAAGCAGCGCGTAGATCAACGCCAGACGTATCGTCTGTGCCTCTGCTCGCGCAATCAGTGCTCCCAGTAGGCCAGGCTGGTCGGTCGTCAAGCTGCTGTATCGTTGGGACCACAGCGCGCGAGCCTCCTCCGTCATCGTGATACGGGGTGCAGACGCAATCTCCCCGCACGCGCTTTCGACGATATGCTTCAATTCCTCGCCGAGACGTTGAACCTCACTGTCCGTCAGGTCGCCGCCGAACGGAAGCTCCTTGGAGCGTCTAATGAGTGCGAACAGAAAGCGATTGGCAAAACCGCTGGCCATGTCGGTGCGCGTCAGGTGGCTGCGTAGCTCGTGCACGGTTATGTGGCCGATGGCCGAGATGTGGGCATTGGTTGCAGTCAGCGGGCTGGTGCGGGTCATTGTCGCCAACTTGCCGCCGTCCCACGCCTTGCGAAGCAGCGGCGATGTGGTGCTGCCGCCCCGCGCCATAACCGCCAGCACGCCGGCGAACTCCGGCTCAACCAGAAGCAGCCGCTTGTCGTGCACGCCGTGGTCAACCTCGACCATAGCGCTCTTGTCCTTGTCCCACTTCAGGACCGGGTCGCGCACCGCATGAATTAGTCCCTCCCCAGATGACAGTCCGCCTTTCATGTTATTGTCCGACCACTGAGGATCAGCTCCCCTCGCCACCGCCATGACGCGACCAAACGACGTGCCCTTGCGCCCTCTGCTGGTTTGGCCAACCAGTGCTGCGAACAGATTGGTGTAATGCCTGTCGCTCTCGACTTGGTAGTAGCTGCACCGTCCGACGATGCTGCCAAAGCAGATGAGAAATTGCACCAGCAACGCGACTGGGTCGGCTTCCGAGTGTGGACTAATTGTCCGCACGAACTCCCCCGCGAAGCCGTGATAGGCAGCATCGTCCATGGTCGGCCAGGTCTCGTGCTGACTACCATCGGCGGCCTGTGCGTCTTGCTTTTGCTCCCCCTTGCCGCTGTCGGGCTTTGCCTTCGTTGGCGCTTCTATCCCAAGCCGTTCTGCCAGCCACGCCGCCGCCGCGTGCAAGTCTTTGTGGCCCCATTCCATGACGAGATCGATGGGCGTGCGCTTGCCGCCGCGTGGGTCGCCCTGGTCATAAACGCCCCAATCCATAATGCCGATCGGCAGGATCGATAAATCTTCTTGAAGCTTGCGCCCGAGCGCTTTCGACGAAACCCTGTACCCATTCTTGTAAGGTTTCGCGGCCGGAAACAGATGCGGGACCCACGCTGACAAATTCGCCATCGCGGCGTGGTTGATATCTCGGAACCTGTTGCGTTGCTCGCCAGCCCGGCTCTTCTCGTTTTTGAGTTCTTCTTCGATCTGCCGCTGCTCTTTCGCGTCCATCTCAGGCGGCAGCACCAGGAAATAGACCCACTCCGGCGCTTCCGCGATTGTGCCGCAGCCATTGCTCTTATACTCGCGACCGTCCGCCGTGTGAGAAGGCGGCACGATGATATAGCCGCCCTCGCCACGCACATCGACGCCATCTGGGAGAACGCCGGGACTGTTGGTGACCGGCCGTTTTGGGTCCCAGCGAAATAAAACATGACGCCCACCGGATGGTGTTTCATGTGTCCGCGTTGGGGGCATGCCGTAAACGGCGACCGTCTCTTCCCATTCAGCTACACCATCAGGGTCGCCCGGCTCTTTTGGCACATCCGGATCGATAGCCCACACACCGCTCGCCGGCCCCATCGGTACGGCTATCATCGCGTTCGGCCATCGCTTCCACCACTTTCGAATTTGCTTTTCATCTTTCGTTGCATCCTTGAAGCCATGAGGCGTGAGCGGTTTCTTGTCCCCCTCCTGGCCCGGTAAGCTCACGCATGGAAACACCGGCCAAACTTTTGCGATGCGGAGCGCAGCCTCGAGCATATTCATGACCGTCGCGGCTCCACATGCTTGGTGATGATGGGCTCGCAATTGCAGTCAGCGATGTTTTCGGTGTCGTAAAACCGACACCAATGGTCGTGGTGAAAACACATGTGATAGACGCGACCGCGTTCATCCGGCGCGTCTAACGGCACCCGTGGAAGATGCTGCACGTAGCCGCGATACCAGGCGTCGTGGCGTTGCATCTTGCGTGCGCGTGCAGCAGCGGCGCGACGGGCATGGCGGTTCATGCGTCGCCCTCCGTGCGCTTCGGCAACGCGCGTATCGCCTGTTTCAATGTTTTGAAAATCCCGCAGCCACGACCTTGATGGTCAATGGCGCGCCAGCGCGACGAGCCAACCGGCACGACGACACCGGCAGCGAGCCTACCGTCGCTCACAGCGACAGCTTGCCGTCGCTTGTCGTGTCCTTGCGTTTTGTGGGGGGTTACGGTAAAAGCTTGCCTGCTACGGATAGCAGTGTTGCTAGCTTTTACCGCCGCCGCCGCGTCCCCCTGAACGGGATGCGGCGGCTTCGGTTTGTGTGTCATGCCGCTTTGATCCTCCCTGCGGTAAGCTTCGCCCGGTCACGCAAGAACTTGCGGATGGCCTTGCGCGTGTAGCGGATGGCGCGCTCGCCCAGGCGGACGAACTCAGGCCCGTCGCCTCTAGCGCGCGCAGCCTCGAGAAACTGAATAGACACCCCGAGCCAGACCGCGACTTGCGCAGAGGTCAGCAAGTCGTCATCCGGCGGGGGCAAGTTGTGCCCAATGCCCGGAAGTGGCTCGTTCTGTAGGATTTGCTGGGCGCGGCGGTCGAGTAAGAACCGCCGCTTTTGCCTGTTCCGCATTCTTGCGGCCTCCTCCCTTGTTAGGAGCGCCGCGCGGACAACAAAAAAGCCGCGCAACGCTCAACGAGCGTTGGCGACCGATTTCTTCGAGCCCAGAATTCAGCTCGTGCGGATTGGTCCTACCGAGACTTCACTTTCACGCCGGAGGGAAGTCCGACTCCGCTACAATGCCCTAGAGCATTGGTGACTGGTTTTTCGACAAGGGCTTTCTATGATTTCGGCACACGCCGGAACACAACCTTATCGGTACCTGGTCTATGGGGCATAGTAGGCCATATGTTAGTCGTTAAGTAAAGGACCAATCTATCGCAGCGCCGTTACCTTGTCGCCGCGCGGCGTGGAAATTCCACAGAGCTCTTTCAACTTGTCACACACCTTCTGCACTGGCTCACGCAACCGCTCCGCGGACATCTTGATGTAGGATTCTGTCACGCCAGAGCCGAGGCTGTGGTTCACCAATGCCTTTAACGAATGCACGCTGATATCGGCGCTCTCCGCAACGGTTACGAACGTGCGCCTCAAGTCATGCAGAGTAAACTTTACGCCGCTGGCTTCTGCCACCATGTCGGTCCAGGGGCGCGCGTCTTGTATGTGGCCCTTGCGGCTGTACGACGGGAAAACGTAGGTCGCATTTCCCAGCGCGCGCCGCGCCACCAGCAAATCACGTACGAAATCACTCATCGGAAGATCCAATGGTCTGCCAGCCTTGGCGCGGGCCGCAGGCAAGCGGATCACGCGTTGCCCGAAATCAATTTCGTCCCAGCGCAGCGCCGCCGCCTCCCGTCTGCGGAAACCGGTGAACAGCAGCAACAGCAAATAATCTCTCCCCATCGGCGGCAGCCTCATCACCGCCGCATACCATGCACTCAGCTTGTCGAAGTCGATGGGGTTCCGCTCGGGGGTTACCTTGTGCCACTCGCTGCCGCGAAGGCGAACCGGATTGCGCGGCAGTTCATCATCTCGTCGGGCCGCAAAGTTATAAAGCAACCGGAACAGACACACTGCATCGTTGGCGACAGAGTGGCCGCTGTGCTGGCCGCGCTTGGCCACGTTGGCGGCAATGGCGCGGTGCATGGCGTCAACCTCGGCGGGTGTGATGCTGGCCAAGGCTCTGTCGTGCCATGGGGCTAGATGCAGCCGCACGAGGCTGGCGTAGAGCTCGCGAGTGCGAGGTCGGATGTCCTTGTTGGCTTTTAAGTACGCGTCGAAAGTTTCCTGCAGAGTGCCAGCAGTCTTTGCTTTGGGATCTATGCCCTGGCGCATATCGACCAGAAGTTCGCGAGCTTTATCCTTCGCGTCGGCCAGCGCCATCTCGTTCACAGCGGCGATGGTCACGCGTCGCGTCTTGCCACTCTTCAGGTCGCGCTGAACGATGTAGCTGCGGCTGTTGCTAACTCCGCTCAGCAGGACGCCGAAACCCCGGAGCTCGGCATCCCAGAAAATTTCCTGCTTCCCGCTGGCGGTGGGTGCGTGCAGCTTGGTAATGGCTTTCTCGGTCAACTTCAGGCGCGGCATTGTGGGTTCTCCAAATAAGGGATTTTGGGGGTACGTGGACACAGAATTCCGTTTATGGCACAACCCCACACTAGGGGTGCTATCCCCATTTGTATAGGAAAATCAGGCAGAACCTGAGCACGAACCTCCTACTAAATAAGGTAGTTGGGGCTATTGGGCACGGCCTGCCATTGTGCGTTATCATGCTTCAAGTCGTGCGCCGGGGGCGTCCGCTCCCGGCCGAGCAAGTCCCCCGATCGCGGCGGGGCGGCCCCCACGCCGGGGGCGGGCGGGGAGGACGCCAAATGCCC
>Ga0306920_100014471_pt1 | contig 10772 bp, 8 predicted proteins | sample flu12Cox44000170_FD_204666 | JGI IMG/M metagenome (GOLD analysis project Ga0306920, IMG submission 204666) | Lab enrichment of tropical soil microbial communities from Luquillo Experimental Forest, Puerto Rico - flux4day.12C.oxic.44.000.170 (v2)... | ecosystem: Environmental > Terrestrial >... | reverse complement strand
CATAGGCCGAGCATCGCACATTCCACTGCCTTTGTGAATCTACTGAATGCGTCACTACACTAGAAAGCCTGTTCATAATTCCTGAGGGTTGGCCGAAGGCAGTCCGATAGGGCGCAGCACCATGAACAGCTACAAGGTGATCGAGAGAGCGTCACAATGGCTTCTCGCGGCTGTGGCAATTTGGCAATCTGCGAAACCATAGCACGCAGGCGCGGGGTCAGATGAGTCTCGGGGGATGCAGATGAAATGGACAAAGATTTTCTTCGCCGCTCTCGCGGTATGCCTGGCCGCGTCGCTCGCCGCGGCGGAGCCCATCGAATTGCAATGGTGGCACGCGATGACATCGGTCAACGCCGACCGCGTGAACAAGATCGCGGCAGACTTCAACGCCTCGCAAGACGCCTACAAGATCGTCCCGGTGTTCAAGGGCTCTTACGCCGAGACGATGAACGCCGGGGTGGCGGCCTATCGCGCCGGCAACGCGCCACACATCATCCAAATTTTCGAGGTCGGCACCGCGACGATGATGGCCGCCAAAGGTGCGGTAAAGCCGGTCTATCAGCTGATGGCCGAGGCCGACGAGCCCTTCGATCCGAACGCTTATCTGCCGGCGGTGACCGCTTATTACAGCACGGCCGACGGCAAGATGCTGTCATTGCCGTTCAACAGCTCGACGGCGATCACCTACTGGAACAAGAATGCTTTCAGGAAAGCCGGGCTCGACCCGGAAAAGGCGCCCGTCACCTGGCCCGACACCCTGGCTGCGGCAAAGAAGCTGCGCGCCGCTGGTATCGCCTGCGGCTTGACCGCGGCGTGGATCAGCTGGACCCAGATCGAGCAGTTGAGCGCCTGGCACAATATCCCGCTGGCAAGCCGGGCGAACGGGCTCGAAGGTGCCAATGCCGAGCTCGAATTCAACAACCCGATCCTCGCCCAGCATATCCGCAACTTGGCCGAGGCGCAGAAGGACAAGAGCTTCGATTATGGAGGGCGGACAAGCGAACCGGAGGGCAAGTTCCTCGACGGCGAGTGTGGAATGATACAGACTTCGTCCGCCGCCTTCGGGATTTTCAAGGCCGGTGCAAAATTCGATTTCGGCATGGCGGAGCTGCCATATTATCCGGCTGTCGCCGGAGCACCGCAGAACTCGATCATTGGCGGCGCCAGCCTATGGGTCATGGGCGGCAAGAAACCCGAGGAATATAAGGGTGTGGCCAAGTTCTTCACGTTTCTGTCTCAGACCCCTCTGCAGCAAGAATTGCATGAGGTCACCGGTTATCTGCCCATCACCAAGGCGGCGTATGCGGCGACGAAGGCGTCCGGGTTCTATGAAAAGAACCCGGGTCGCGAGATTCCGGTCATCCAAATGACGGCAAAACCGCCGACCGAGAATTCGCGCGGGCTGCGTCTCGGCAATCTGGTGCAGATCCGTGATATCATCGCCGAGGACCTCGAGGCGGCCTTCGCCGGCAAACGGGATGCGCAGGCCGCCCTGAATGACGCCGTCGAGCGCGGCAACGCCTTGTTGCGGCAGTTCGAGCGGAACACCCGGCAGTAGTGCCCGCTACTGCGGGTCAGCCGCCGATGTGCTCGAGGCAGCTTGTTCCAGAGAAATGCCGGCGGAGAAGAGTCGTCATGCGCGGACTTGTTCCGCGCATCCACGCCCTCGTTTCGTACCGTGATCTGTGGATGGCCGTGTCACCCCCGGGTTTAGTATCGACGGACCGTCGCAGGCGTAGCCCGGTGGCGGCCATGACGATGGAGGGAAGCGAAGGCCCCCGTAGGTAATGACCAATAGCCTGCTGACATCTCTCGATCCGCCATAGGCACGCACCAAATGGAGCGGCGCGTCGTCTTTCCGGGCTGGCTGTTCCCGGCGCTGTTGCTCGCGCCGCAGCTCGCCGTGACCTTTGTCTTCTTTTTCTGGCCGGCCGGACAGGCGATCCTTCAGTCGGCGCAGCGCGGTGATGCCTTTGGTCTGTCGACCCGTTTTGTCGGGGTCGAGAATTTCACGGCTGTCCTAGCCGATCCCTTCTACCTGTCGTCGGTCGAGGTCACCATGGTCTTCAGTCTCGCAGTCGCCGTTCTGGCCCTGGGCTCGGGGCTGCTGTTCGCGGTGATGGCCGACCAGGTCGTGCGCGGTGCCGCCTTCTATAAGACGGTGCTGCTGTTGCCCTATGCGGTCGCCCCCGCCATTGCCGGGGTGCTGTGGTTGTTTTTGTTCAACCCGAGCGTCGGCATCGTCGCGGCTGCACTGCGACACGCTGGTGTCGACTGGAATTACCTGCTGAACGGCCGGCAGGCATTGCTGCTGGTCATCCTTGCCGCGGCGTGGAAGCAGGTCAGCTACAATTTCCTGTTCTTTTTGGCCGGGCTGCAGGCGATCCCGAAGACATTGGTCGAAGCCGCCGCGCTCGACGGCGCCGGCGCCAAGCGCCGGTTCTGGAGAATTGTCTTTCCGCTGCTGGCGCCCACCAGCTTTTTTCTGCTGGTGGTTAACATCGTCTACGCCTTCTTCGACACCTTCGGGATCATCCACAATGTGACCCAAGGGGGTCCGGCAAGGGCGACCCAGATCCTCGTTTACAAGGTCTGGTACGATGGTGTGGTCGGTCTTGATCTCGGTGGCTCGGCAGCACAGTCCGTGATTCTGATGACCATCGTCATCGGGCTGACCGCGATCCAATTCCGCTTTATCGAGCGGCGGGTGCATTACGGGTGAGTGGGTGACATGGTGAGCGCCGGCAAGAGCGCCTGGATCCCGCACGCGGTTTTGCTGCTGGGGCTGGTGCTGGTGCTGTTCCCGGTCTACGTCGCCATTGTCGCTTCGAGCCTGCCGCTGCGCGACATTCTCGACGCGCCGATGACGCTCGTTCCCGGGCCGGATCTCGTCACCAACTATCGCGACGCGCTCGTGCGGGGGACGGCCGGCACCAACAGCCAGCCGGTCGCGGCGATGATGCTGAACAGCCTCGTCATGGCGCTCGCGATTGCGATCGGCAAGATCGCGATCTCATTGCCTTCGGCCTACGCGGTCACGTTCTTCCGTTTCCCGCTTCGCCGTCTGTGCTTCTGGGTGATATTTGTCACCTTGATGCTGCCGGTCGAGGTGCGCATCATTCCGACCTACAAGATCGCCGCCGATCTCGGCCTCGTCGACACCTATCCCGGCTTGGTGCTGCCGCTGATCGCCTCGGCGACGGCAACATTGCTGTTCCGCCAATTCTTCCTGACAATCCCCGACGAGCTCGTCGAGGCGGCCAAGATCGACGGAGCCGGACCTGGGCACTTTCTGATCCACATGGTCATACCGCTGTCGCGGACCAACATTGCGGCACTGTTCGTGATCCTGTTCATCTATGGCTGGAATCAGTATCTCTGGCCGCTGCTCGTCACCAATACCCCGGCGATGACGACGATCGTCATCGGTATCCGCCAGATGATCGGCAATGGCGACGCGCAGACCGAATGGCACCTCGTCATGGCAACCGCGCTCCTGGCGTTGCTGCCGCCAATCGCGGTCGTGCTGGCGATGCAGCGTTGGTTCGTCAAGGGACTGATCGAGCCGGAAAAGTAACGGGCAAGCGCGGGACGCTCGGGCGCTGCTCTCAACCGTAGGACAACAGTCGATCGCGATGCCGCTTCAGCCACGCCCGCGGGCCGGCGCTGCCCGGCGTCAGGCTCTCCACCAGATGCCAGAAACGCGGCCCGTGGTTCATCTCGACGAGATGGGCCACCTCATGGGCAACGACATAATCGAGCACCGGCTCCGGAGCGAGGATCAGCCGCCAGCTGAAGGAGAGGTTTCGCTGTCCCGAGCAGCTGCCCCACCGGCTCTTTGTGTCGCGCACATTGACCCGTGCCACCTCGCCTCCGATGCGGGCGGCCAAGAGCCTTGCGCGCAGCGTAAGCTCGGCCCGCGCGGCGGCGACGAGGTGGTCGCGCACCCGGCGCGCCAAATATGCCGGATTGCCGCTAACCCGGATTTCGCCATCGCCGATCCTGACCAGCTGCAAAGAGGGCGTGCTCTCCAGCCGGATCCGGTGGGGAACCCCGAGCACGGGCACGATCGCGCCGTCTACGAACGACACTGGTTGCGGCAGGGCTTCCAGGCGCTCGACGACCCATTCCCGTTTCGCCGCCAGAAAGCGCAGACCGGTCTTAACCGGGACGCTTCGCGGCAGAACCAACTCTACCTTGCGCTCGGCCGGGTCGATCCGCAGCCCGACCCGCCGCGCTCGCCGGCTCACCCGGATTGTGACCGGAACTCCGATCCCCGGCTCCCAGTGCGGGTCCACCACCCCTCCGCCGCTGTGCCGGCTCACTGCGTCATCCAATAGCTCCAAGATTACGAAGGGTAATCGGGCGACAGCGCCATCGAAAGCGTAGGCGGGAGAACCTTCCCGTCGATTGCCACCCCTAAGATTGCTCGCGCTTTCGGCAAATATCCGAGCCCGAATCGGTCGCGACGCACTTGCGGGTTCCGATGGTCGATGCGAATGTGTTCGCGTCTCGTCGGGGAGGTGACATGCTCCAGCGCAGGAGAGTCCTACAAGGGCTGGGCGGCGCGCTGGCATTTGCCGTCCCAGGGCTGGGGTCACGGCCCGCGTTTCCCGCGGGGCCTCCCTATCTGACGTTCGGTCTACCCACCGGCGTGGATGACACGGCTGTCCTCGATACGCTCCCCGGCAAGCAGCCGCTGATCAAACTCGCCTATCGTCCGCCGAATTACGAAACGCCCGTCACCTATTTCTCTTCGCCGATTACCGCGAACGACGCCTTTTTTGTGCGCTACCATCTCGCCGACATCCCCCAACAGATCGATTTGCCGAGCTGGAGGCTGCGGGTTGGCGGCGACGGCGCTGGCAACCCTTTCGAGCTGACGATGGCCGACCTGCAGAGCAATTTCGAGCGAGTCGAGATCACTGCGGTCTGCCAATGCTCGGGCAATCGTCGCGGCCTGTCCGATCCGCATGTGCCGGGCGTCCAATGGGGGCTGGGTGCGATGGGCAGCGCGGTCTGGACAGGAGTTCGGCTCAAGGATGTGCTCGCCAAGGCAGGACTGCGCAAGGAGACGGTCGAAGTCGTTCTGAACGGTGCGGATGGCCCCGTGCTCGACAAAACACCGGACTTTATAAAGAGCATCCCGATCTGGAAGGCGCTCGACGAGAACACGATCGTCGCCTTCCGAATGAACGGGCAGCCGTTGCCGCATTTCAACGGGTTCCCTACACGTTTGGTAGTACCGGGTTGGACTGCGACCTATTGGATGAAGCATCTGGTTTCGATCGAAGCCGCGACCAAACCCTTCGAAGGCTTCTGGATGAACAGTGCCTATCGCATCCCCAACGGCAAGTTTCCGATTATCGAGCGCTTCATGTCGCAGGAGAACGATACGACGACACCGCTCACTGAGATGGTGGTCAATTCCCTGACCACGTCGCCCGCCGAGGGCCAGCGGTTCGATGCGGGCCAGCCAGTCGATGTCAAGGGCATCGCCTGGGACGGCGGCTACAGGATTGGCCTCGTCGAGGTGTCGACCGATGACGGCAAGACCTGGCATCAGGCGAGCCTCGGCAGGGATGACGGCCGTTTCGCCTTCCGTCCGTGGAGCTATCGCTTTAGTCCGGAGGGCGCCGGCACGCGCAGAATCACGGCCAAGGCCACCAACCGTGTCGGTCAGACCCAAGTCGACACGCTGATCTTCAACCCGGCCGGCTACCACAACAACGTGATCCGGCCGACGACGATCACCGTTGCGTGACGCGAGGACGATGAAAGCCCCGCCTATTTGGCTTGCTCTGGCGCTGATCACTGCAGCAAGCGCGCGTGCCGAGGAACAACTGGTATCCCTCAAGGAAGCACCGGGGCAGCAGGTGGTTGAAGGCAATTGCGGCTCCTGCCACAGCCTCGACTATTTGCGCACCAACTCGCCATTTCTCGACCGCAAAGGGTGGCAGGCTGAGGTAACCAAGATGACTAGCGTCTTCGGCGCGCCGATCGCGCCGGAGGATGCAAAGACGATCGTCGATTATCTCGTGAAGAACTACGGCATCGGCGGATAGCCCGCCCGGCGCCGTAATGCGATCGACTTGCCGGACGATCGCCGCGGCACAAAACGGCAAATCTCGATCACCGCCAGCGCTCTTATTCCGCAGCCAGCGATTTCGTTGGTTGGGGTGGCGCGCCAGCAAGCTCTTGCCGGTGCTCGTTGAACAGATTACGAATCCAGTCGATCACAGCTCGAACGCATGCCGCGCGGCGAAGGTCGCGATGCACGATAATCCAATATTCGGCAGCGATCTCCGGCACCGGTGACGTAAGCCTTTCGAGCAGCGGGTCAGCGTCGCCAATGAAGCACGGAAGCACGCCGCGGCCCGCGCCGGCGCGAATTGCTGCCGATTGCATCGGCATGGTCGAGGCACGCAGCGCCACTGCGCCGCCGCTTTCTCGCAACCGCTCCTGCACCCAGCGCGCCGTCGGGTAGTGCGCCTGCTCCTCAGTGTAGGTCACCCAGGCGTCGCCTTCCGCTCCGTTCCGGCGATAGACAGCGCACGCGAAGACGCCGGCCTTGGTGATGTAGAGGTCGCCGCTTTCAGGCGGATGGTGGCGCAGGGCAAGATCGGCTTCGCGGCGCGCCAGGTTGGCGGTTTGCTGCGTCTCGACGAGTTCGAGGGTAATTCCTGGCGGCAACGCCGCCCCTGATGCGCCGGCGAGATAGCGGGCAAGAAAGTTGGCTGCCCATTCCCCGACCGAAACGCGCACTGTGCCGCTGAGCGCCGGGGAGGTGGCCGCATGACGCCGTGCGAGGGCAAGGGCAGCATCTTCCAATTGCTCGGCGGTTTCGAGCAGCGCCGCGCCGGCGGCATTGATGCGCAACCCCTCGGGCAGCCGGTCGAAAAGGGCTGGGCCGCCAAAGGCCGCCTCGAATGCGGCGAGACGGCGACCGATTGTCGGTTGGCTGAGCCCTAGGGCTCGCCCGGCGGCGCGCAACGACCCGTGCCGCGCGACCGCGAGGAAGACTCGCGCGTCATCCCAATCCATGGTCGCCAATCCGTTCCAAGATATCTGATACGAAAGAGTATCGCTCCGTGCCAAATTTGTCGATCGATGAAATTGAGGCGTATCGCTATCCTGTTCCGATGAAACGGATGGAGGCCGCTGTGATTACGATTATCGAGTTGAAGGCGGAACTTGGGAAGCTGCGGACGCTGAGTGGGCGCAGGCCGGAGATGGCCGAGGCCGAGCGGAAGGCAAGCGGGGCCTTTGCTACGTTGGCGCCGTTCCGCGACGGCAACATCTTTAGTGCCAAATTTGCCGGCAATGGGGCGTGGGAACGCCATCCGAACGGCGACGAATTAGTGCAGATTGTCGAGGGCTCGACAATATTGCATCTGGTGACCGATGGCGGGCCAGAATCTCACGCGCTCGGCGCTGGTGCCATCATGATCGTGCCGCAGGGGATGTGGCATCGCTTTGAATCCGTCAATGGAGTTACGTTAATTACCGCGACACCAAAGCCAACCGAGCATCTTACGGTCGATGTTGAAGACCCTCGAACACTGACGGCCGCGGAGCTGTCAGGCACCATCGAAGAAAAGTGGCGCTGATGTATTTTGACCGACGCCTATGGGAGTTGACGCGCGGCCTGCGCGGCTGGATCGCCTTGGCGGTCCTGCTGGGGCTCATTGCCTCGGTGGTCGGGATCGCGCGGTTTGCGATCCTCGGCGTGTTGCTCTCCCATGTATTCAACGGCGCGGGCTTCGTTGCAGTGACGCTTCCGGCGGTTGGAGTCGCCATTGCGGTGGCCCTGCGCGGGATTGTCGATCACCATCGCACGATGATCTCCCACCGCACGGCCGCGCGGGTGCAGGAAGACCTGCGCGGCCGTCTCTATGACAAGATCGCGGCCCTGGGGCCGGCTTGGTTCGCCGGCGAGCGCACCGGCGGCGTCATGCTGTCGATCGTCGACGGCGTCGAGCAGTTGCAGACGTTCTTCGGGCAATACGTGCCGCAGGCGACGATCGCGGTGCTGACGCCGCTCGCGATCTTTATCTTCATCGCCTGCTGGGACGTGCCGGTGGCGGCGGTAATGCTGGTTTTCGCGCTCGTGACCCTGGTCGCGCCGGCCTTGTTCGTCCATATTGAGCGGCGCTCCAGCCACGGGCGACAAGGGGCGCTCAAATCTTTCGGCTCGGAGTTTCTCGACGGCGTCCAGGGCCTGCCGACATTGAAGGCCTTCGGCCGGAGCGGTGCCTATGGCCGCCGGCTCGCCGACCGGGCGCGCGAACTGTGCGACACGTCGCTGAGGGTAATCTCGATCGGGGTCATGACCCGCGGCATCACCGATTGCGGGGTGGCGATCGGCGCTGCCGCGGCCCTGTCGCTCGCCGTATGGCGGGTGTCGCACGGGCTGATGAGCCTACAGGTATTGCTTATCGTGTTGATGGCCGGGACCGAGGTGTTCCGGCCGTTGCGCGATCTGCGCATGGTGCTGCATCAGGGGATACTCGGACAATCCGCCGCCGCCGGGATCAACGCCTTGCTCGCCGCCGAACCATTGGTTCCGGAGCGGAGCCCCGGTGGGCGTGGGGCGACCGGTCCGCTCCTTCCGACCATCGCCTTCGAGGACGTCTATTTCGCCTATCCGGGCGGGCGCGGGGCGGCGCATGACGGGCTCTCATTCACCGCCGCCGCGGGCGAGAAGATCGGCATCGTCGGCCCCAGTGGATCGGGCAAATCCTCGATCGCGCGCCTGCTGCTGCGCCTATTCGATCCGCAACGCGGGACGGTGCAGATCGGCGGCCGGGATCTGAGGACACTCGATCCCGAGACGCTGCGCCGGATGATCGCCGTCGTTCACCAGGACACCTACCTATTCTACGGCACAGTCGAGGAGAACCTGCGGCTCGGCAAGCCCAATGCCGATCGGGGAGAGCTCGAAGCCGCGGCGCGCGACGCCAATGCGCACGAGTTCATCATGGCCCTGCCGCAGGGATACGCGACAATGATCGGCGAGCGCGGGGTGTTGCTGTCCGGAGGGCAGCGCCAACGCCTGGCGATCGCCCGCGCTCTGTTGCGCGACGCGCAGATCCTGATCCTCGACGAGGCTCTCTCCTCTGTCGACGCGGAGAACGAGGCGGTGATCCAGCAGGCGATCGATCGCCTCTCGGCCGGCCGCACGACCCTGATCCTGGCGCATCGACTGTCGAGCGTGATCAGCGCCGACCGCATCCTGGTCCTCGACCGGGGCCATATCGTCGAGACCGGCCGGCACGCCGAGCTGATCCGGCGCAACGGCCCGTATCGCCGGCTGATGGGGAGCCAAGCCGAGGAACGCGAAAGCGAACTCGTCTTTGCCCCTGACGATTCGGCGGCGTGGAGGGAAGCGGATCGGGAGGAAATCAACACTTCGGGAGAGGCTGCGACGGATGCGCTGGCCTGCGCGGCCGCCGCAGTCCGCTGGGGAACAACGCTCGGCGTCCTCGTGCAGATCATCAAGCCGTGGCGCCGACGCTTTGCGATCGTTGTGACCTCCGGCATCGCACGGGTCGCGGCGTTCATCGGGGTCGGCGTCTTCGGCGCGCTTGCCGTCGCCGCGGTCAAGACCGGGTCACCGTTTGGCTATCTGCTCATTCTGCTCGGGCTGGCGGCGCCGCTCGCCGGTCTGTTGCACTGGCTCGAATCCTGGCTCGCCCATGACATCGCCTACCGCTTGCTGGCGGAGCTGCGGATCGGCCTGTTTCGCAAGCTCGATACCCTGGCGCCAGCCTATCTGGTGCGGCGCCGCTCGGGTGACCTAGTGGCCCTCGCCAACCAGGATATCGAGACGGTCGAATACTTCTTCGCCCATACCGTCGCGCCTGCTCTGGTGGCGGTCCTCGTGCCCTCGGCGGTGCTTTTGACCCTTGCGTTCATCGCCTGGCCGATCGCCTTGGCCTTGCTGCCTTTCGTCCTGTTTGCCGGTCTGGCACCAGTGCTGATGCGGTCGCGGATCGACCGGCTCGGCATGGAGGCGCGCGACGCTCTTGGGCTGCTCGGGGCGTATGTCACCGAGACGATCCAAGGTCTCGCCGATCTCGTCGCCTTTCAAGCGGTGGATGGGCGGCGCCGCAGCTTCATGGATCTGGTCCGCGGCTACCAGAAGATCCGTCTTGCGCTGCTGGGCGATCTCTCCTCGCAGACGGCGCAGCTCGAGATCGTGACAGGGCTGGGCGGGCTTGCCGTCGCAGTTGTAGGCGCCCGGCTCGCCGCCGAGCACCAGCTCGCCGCGACCACCTTGCCATTGTTGATCCTGCTGGCATTAGCCTCATTTCTGCCGATCTCGGAGATCGCCAATGTGAGCCGGCAGCTCGCCGATACGATCGCCTCGACGCGCCGCTACTACGCCGTGCAGCGCGAGAAGCCGCCGGTTATCGACGGCCCGTCCCTGCCGCCGGCGCCGCTGGGCGGCTCCGGGATCCGTTTCGAGGGGGTAAGCTTCTTCTATCCGGGAGCCCAACGACCGGCGCTGAGCGACATCCGCCTCGAGGTTCCTGCCGGCAGCACGATGGCGTTGGTCGGGCCTTCGGGCGCCGGCAAGACCACGATCGCCAACCTGTTGCTGCGCTTCTGGGATCCGGGTGCCGGGCGGATCCTGATCGACGGGGTCGATCTGCGCGATTTCGAGCTCGATCATCTGCGGGCGCGGATATCGCTGGTCTCGCAGGACACCTATCTCTTCAACGACACCTTGCGCGCCAATGTGCGGCTCGCGCTGGCCGAGGCCGACG
>Ga0306920_100014470_pt1 | contig 10772 bp, 10 predicted proteins | sample flu12Cox44000170_FD_204666 | JGI IMG/M metagenome (GOLD analysis project Ga0306920, IMG submission 204666) | Lab enrichment of tropical soil microbial communities from Luquillo Experimental Forest, Puerto Rico - flux4day.12C.oxic.44.000.170 (v2)... | ecosystem: Environmental > Terrestrial >... | reverse complement strand
CAGGCGCGGCGTTTCGACGGCGCCACAGGCCAGCACAAGGTTGCGGGTGGCAATGCGTTCGATACTGCCGTCGGGCTGCCCGACCAGAACGGCCGTCACCCGATCGGCGGGACCGGCCTCGATTCGGATCGCTGAACTATCCGGCCGAACGGTGCAGCGACCGGTTGCCGTCGCCGCTGCGACGAAAGTCACGTCGGCGCTGCCCCTGTCGCCGCGCGGACAGCCATAATTGCAGGCGCCGCAATAGTTGCATGGCGGACGACCGTTCCAGGGCAGAGACAGCGCGGCGCGGCTATTGGCTTCCCAGCCAAGACCGAGTGCCGCGGCTCCTTTCCCAAGCGTGCGCGCGGCGTAGGACAGCGCGTGTGGCGGCAATGGGAATCCCCGCGAGCGCCAACGCGCGCCCTGAGTTACGGGCCCCGCGACGCCGATCAACTCCTCGGCACGAACGTAATATGGCTCAAGCTCGCCGTAATCGATCGGCCAATCCGCAGCGACGCCGAAGCGACTTCGCATTTTCATGGCCTGGGGGTGAAGCCGGTGTGCTTCGCCTGTAAAGTGGAGCGTGGTGCCGCCAATGCCGCGCACGTGATAATAGCGGTCCATCCAGCGCGCATCGTTGGTCGCCGCGCGCCCCAGGCCGAGGCTCCCCGACGTCAGCAGCGGCTCGGGACCGGCAAGTTTTTGGCTCGGAGCAAAGGTGACCAGGCCGCGGCTGCCCGGCTTTTCGGGAAACTCGTGCGTTTCCCAATCTGCGGCCGTCAACGGATAATCCGTCGAGGGATCGAAGCGCGGTCCCGCATCGAGCAGCAACACCGACAGCCCACGTTGACAAAGTCCGTACGCGGCAGCGGCGCCGCCAGCGCCAGCGCCAACGATCACGACGTCCCATTCGCTCACGTCGGCGGGTCCTGGAAATCGGCAAAACCGTTTGGTTGCGGCGGCCCGCTGTAGGCAAACGCCTGCTTGACCACGGGTTCGGCATAATACGCTGCCATCAGATGCGACCGCAGCGACAGCAGGAATTTCTGCACGTTGCCTTCACCCGATGTGAACGCAGCTTCCAGAGCCGCAAACCGTCCGGCCTCGCCAAGAGCGAGAAAACCGGAAGCGCCCTGCGCGACCGCCTGCTTCTCCAGCGCCGCAACGGTCTCGGCTGCCACCGGTATGATGTCCGGCACCGCCAGCACACGTTCGTGCAGACCGAGTTGGGACGCTGAGGGCAGCCCATCTCCGGGTATGATCAGATCGGCGACGGCGACAAGCGTGCGGGCGACGCGTTCGCTCGCATCGGGCCGCCAGAACGAAGCCAGATTGCGCCACAGGATTGCCGCGCCGCCGAGCGAAAGAAACCCGAGAAGAGAGATGACCTGTCGCCGCTTCATAAGCCGTCTCGCCATATGCGGTGGAGCTCGTCGATTCCTACCCTGCGGCGGATGAAAATGTTGGATGTTCGCCCTCGAATGCCATCGTTTTCCGCACAGCAGACAAACACCAAGAGGCCGCGCCATTGATCCGATCGGCCGGGTCGTCATCGAGAAGCTGATTCACGGGCGGGAAGAATCGCGAGAATGGTCGACCGCGCGGAGGTTGGTTTGCGCCAACTTCCGGGACGGAGCCACCCGACAGCAAGCTAGAAAGCGCTATTGTCGAAATAGCGGGCGTCCGTACGGTTCCCCCATGCACCGCCCCCATGCCCTCCGACATAAAATCCTTGCCAGGGCGCCAGTGCGACCGGTGGCAGCGCTTTGGTCGGCATGTTCTTGCCCGCCGCAACAGGGGCGGGAAAAAGCCAACTCGCGCCAGCGGAGACCACCTGAAATTGCCCGCGCGCGTTGACGTTCTGACTCAGCACTCCGCCGGGCGACGAGGCGGCCAGGCTGGTCGATCCGAGATCGACGTACTGGTAGCTGAGATTCAGTGTCAGGTTCGGACGCAACAGATATTCCACGCCAAAACCCGCAACCCAGCCGGTCTTCACCGACGAGGACTGCAGACCAAGCGAGGTCGGCTGGGCATTGTCGCGAAGCGTGCTGTCAATACCGACCCTGCCATAGGCGAAGCCGGCGGTGCCGTAGAACAACACCGGGCCTGTCGCCCAGCCGAGCCGACCGCGGACGGTTCCGTACCAGTCAATATTCGAAACGGTGTTGGCAGTGGGCTGGGGAGCATTGGGAAGGAATGGAATATTACGGCTCAGGGTCGTGTTCATCTCGGACTTGAGGTCCATCCCCGCAATATCCGCTTCAATGCCGTAGACGGCAGAGCCGCTCTGCCAGTTGTAGCCGGTTTGGGCACCACCCAGCCAACTGCTTGCACTGGCGGAATTAAAGGCGGATGTGGGAAACGGGGCTGGGGGGGCGCCTGCAGCAGCATTTTCACAGGAGAGGCCGAGTGAAAGACCAAGTGAAAGGCCGAGTATTGCGGCCACTTTGCCGACCACAGCCAAGTCAAACGACGCCAATTTTTTCATCTGAGGCCCCCAATAGCCCAGCAGGTATAATTTTCCGCCGGGAGCTATAGCCGAAGTTCCAAATCGGAACTGTGGCAAAGTAGCAACTCTCGGTAGAATAAGTTGGTGGGGATCCCTGGAGGACGCAGGAAGGCAAGCAGCGGATCGCCAGCCTCTACGCGCATCGAAAGAACACCGCGGAGCATTCGGAACGCATTGGGCGGCTGCACGCCGCTATGTTCGTCTTCGGGTCGATTTAAAGACAGGAGCTGACATCGGCGAGGTGTCAATCGATCGCCTCATCGGCGGTCGCAAGGATCGCTTCCGGAGTGCCCGGACCAAGCGCCTTTTGCCTCTTCAGATTGACCTTCAACTCGAACTTGACCGCGCTTGCACCGGCATTCGCCTGGTTTCTCGCGCCGGAGCGAGGGACTTGCTGCCATAGCAGGAAGCCTGCGATTTGGCTAAGATTGAGCCTCATCGTGACCCACCCGAGGGGAGCGAAATGCGGCGAGGTGGTAGAAGCGAGCGGCCTGCGAAGGGTCGGCGCGCGATTAAGCCCAAGGCTCGCACGATTCCAGCCTCATCCGTCACCGACCTGCAAAACCAGGTAGGCATTCTCACCCGCGAGCTGCAGGAAGCGCACGAACAGCAGACCGCAACTTCGGATGTGCTGCGGGTCGTCAGCTCGTCTCCGGGCGATCTGGCTCCCGTGTTCGAGAATATGCTGGCGAACGCGACGCGCATTTGCGGCGCAAAATTTGGCCAGATGAATCTCTACGAGGAAGGAAGCTTCCGTCCGGTAGCGCACTACAACGTGCCACCCGCCTACGCCGCCTCGCTGGCGAGCACGCCATTCAAACCGCACGCGCAAAGTGGTCTCGGCATCGTGGCGCGAACCCGCCAGGTGGTGCACGTCGAAGATATTCGAGCCCTGGCGCCCTATCTGGAGGGCGATCCATCCGTCGTCAAAATAGCCGATCTTGCCGGAGCCCGGACCTATTTCGTCGTGCCGATGGTCAAGGAAAACGAATTGATCGGCGCCATCACGATTTACCGCCAGGAGGTTAAGCCGTTCACCGTCAGGCAAATTGAGCTCGTCACCAACTTCGCTGCCCAGGCGGTCATCGCCATCGAGAATACCCGACTGCTCAACGAACTGCGCGAACGCACCGAAGACCTGCACGATTCCCTGCAACAGCAGACTGCGACCGCCGACGTGCTCAAGGTCATCAGCCGCTCGGCCTTCGACCTGCAGACGGTGTTGCAGACGCTCGTCGAATCTGCAGCCAGGCTGTGCGAGGCGGACGTGGCGAACATCTGGAGGCCCGATGGCACCGTGTTCCGTCTTGCCGCAAGCTTTGGCATTCCCGGCAAAGACAAGGAGAAGCTGGAAAATGTAAAATATCTCGAGAGCATCGAGATCAAGCCGGGCAGGGGGTCGATGGTTGGTCGAGTTCTGCTGGAAAGGCGACCGGTCCAAATCCATGACATTCAGGCCGATTCCGAATACGAGCTGAGCGGAATCGTACGCATCGGGAACTATCGGACGGCGCTCGGTGTGCCACTCCTGCGCGAGGGCATCCCGATTGGCGTCATTTTCCTCTCGCGCTGCAGGGTCGAACCTTTCACCGACAAACATATCGAGTTGGTCACTACCTTCGCCGACCAGGCGGTCATCGCCATTGAAAACGGCCGCCTGTTCGACGAGGTGCAGGCGCGCACGCACGAACTGGCAGAATCCCTGCAGCAGCAGACCGCAACGTCCGAAGTACTGCAGATCATCAGTTCTTCTCCTGGCGACCTGGCCCCGGTGTTCGAGACGATTCTGGAAAAGGCGCACAGCCTTTGCGAGGTCGCGGTCGGCACCTTGCTGCTTTATGACGGCGAGAAGTTCCGTGCCGTCGCGGTGCGCGGATTTCCCGAGGCGTTTGCGGCTTACCTGCGCCGGGGGTTTGTCCCGGGTCCGAACCTGCCGCACCGTCGCTTGCTGGAGGGCGCCCGCTTTGCACAAGTCACGGACTGGGCCGAGATCGACGATCCGATGGGCCGTGCCTCGCTCGATGCCGGCGTCCGAACCACGTTGTTTATCCCCCTGCGCAGGGAGGAAACGCTGCTCGGCTACATCGCTGCTTCCCGAGCCGAGGTGAGGCCCTTCAGCGAGAAGGAGATCGCGCTTCTCGAAAGTTTCGCTTCGCAAGCAGTCATTGCGATGGAAAATGCGCGGCTCCTGGGTGAATTGCGCCAGCGCACCGCCGACCTCGCACGCTCGGTGGATGAGCTCACGGCGACCGGCGACGTGCTCAAGATCATCAGCCGCTCGTCCGTCGATCTGGAGAAGGTGCTCGATACGCTGGTGGAGACGGTGGCGCACCTCTGCCGAGCCGACCAGGTACATATGTATGGCCGGCGGGATGATAAGTATCACATGCTCGCGGCGTGCGGCCTTACCAAGGAGACGAGGGATTTCATCCGCACACATCCACTTGCGGTTGACCGCGGCACCATCAGCGGCCGGGTGGTGTTGGAGCTCCGGGTGATCCACGTCCCCGATGTCCTGCAGGATCCCGAATACACTTATTGGGAAGGACAGAAGCTTTCCGGCATTCGCACGATGCTCGGCATCCCGCTTCTTCGCGAGGACGCGCTGATCGGCATATTCATCATTAGCCGCACGCGGGTCGAGCCTTTTACGGCCAAGGAAATCGAGCTTGCAACCACCTTCGCCGACCAGGCGGTGATTGCGATCGAGAATGCCAGGCTGTTCGAGGAATTGCGCGATCGGCAGGCCGAGCTTCGCGTTACCTTCGACAACATGGGCGATGGTGTCGCGATGTTCGACAGCGAGCTGAGGCTCACCGCGTGGAACCGCAATTTCCAGGAAATCCTCGATCTGCCCGAGACCTTCCTCGACCAGCGGCCGAGTTACATCGAGTATTTCCACTATCTCGCCGAGCGCGGCGAGTACTCGGCCGACGTCGAAGCCGAATTGAGCCGGCGCCTCCATGAAACCGATCGGGAACAGCGCATCGAGCGCACGCGACCCGATGGCCGGGTCATCGAGGTGCGTCGCAATCCGGTGCCGGGCGGCGGCTTCGTGCTGATCTATGCCGACGTCACCGAACGCAAGCGGGCCGAGCAGGCCGTTCGTGCGGCGCGCGATGCCGCCGAGAAGGCGTTGCGCGATTTGCAGGCGGCGCAGTCGAGCCTGGTCCACGCACAGAAGATGGCGGCGCTTGGACAGCTCACCGCCGGCATCGCGCACGAGATCAAGAACCCGCTCAATTTCGTCAACAACTTCGCCGGTCTCTCGGTCGAGTTGCTGGACGAACTGAAGGAAGCATCTGCGCAGGCGATCGGCGCGCTGGATGATGGCAAGCGCGTCGAGATTCTCGACACAATCGGGATGCTCACCGGCAATCTTCAAAAGATCACCGAACACGGTCGTCGCGCCGACGGCATTGTTCGAAGCATGCTGCAGCACTCACGAGGCGCAAGCGGCGACTGGCAAGTCACCGATTTGAACGCGCTCGTCGAGGAGAGTTTGAACCTCGCCTATCACGGTGCCCGGGCGCAGGATCAGAGCTTCGATATCGCTTTGGATCGCGACTTCGACAGCGATCTCGCACCGGTTGACGTCGTGCCGCAGGAGATTACTCGCGTGCTCCTCAACCTCATAGGCAATGGCTTCTATGCGGCCAATAAACGCAGCCGCGAGGGCAACGGCGCATTCCGCCCGGCGCTGACGATCTCGACGCGCGAGTTTGGCGAAGGCGTCGAGGTCCGGGTGCGCGACAACGGGATCGGCATTCCGCCGGAGGATCACGAGAAACTGTTTCAGCCGTTTTTCACTACCAAACCGACCGGCGAAGGTACGGGGCTTGGATTGTCGATAAGCTACGAGATCATAACCCAGCAGCACGGCGGCACTATCACAGTCGAGAGCAAGGTCGATGACTTTACCGAGTTCACGGTGCGACTGCCGCGACGCGGTGTCCGAAGCTGAAGGGCCAGACCCGAACAGTAAAAAAAACGATTCTACTCGATCACCTCGTCGGCGCGGCCGATCACGGTTGCAGGCAGCTCGAGTCCAATGTCCCTGGCTGCTTTCAGGTTGACGACGACCTCGTACTTGTTGGGTGCCTGAACGGGCAGGTCGGCGGGTTTTTCACCCTTCAGGATACGGTCTACGTAGCCGGCGGCGCGTCGCGTGGAGGCGATCGTATCGGACCCGTAGGAGATCAGACCGCCATGCTCGACAAAAGCCCGGTTGGCATAGACTGCGGGTAGCCTGTAGCTGACCGCCAATCCGAGAATGAGATCGCGATGTCCGTTCACGGCCGCGCCAAAGGTGGCGATCAGGCCGCCCTGAGCAGAGCGCGCAAGTTTCGCAATTCCGCTCTCGATCTCGCCGGCATCGCGCGTGCCGATCGGAACGATATCGGCACCGAGCGAACCAGCAACCGACTCAATGACGGCGAACTGCCCGATACCGGAGGGCACGGTCGGGTCTCGAATTACCCCAACGCGGGCTGTCGCCGGCGCTACCTGTTTGAGCAGTTCGAGCCATTTGCCGCTCAGGCTGTAATCGAACTGCATGAAACCTGTTACGTTGCCGCCGGGATGCGCGAGGCTCTCGACGAAGCCGCTGCCCACCGGATCGACGGCCGTCGTGAACACAACGGGTATTTTGCTGGTTGCCTGCAGCACGGGCGGGGTGGTGGTGCCCCCGCCCGAGACGATGACATCCGGCGTCTCGGCCAGCAGTTCAGCGACGCCTTTGCGGAGATCGGCGGCATTCGGCCTGACACGGTGGATGGAGAGCTTGAGGTTCTGGCCATCGACCCAGCCGAGACCCCGCAATTGCTCCTTGAAAACTGAAATGCGTTTCTCGTATTCGGGATCATCTTCGGTAGCCTCGCCGATAAGTAGCGCGACGCGGCGAACCTGGCCCGACTGCTGCGCGCCTGCTGCCCCTGGGAAGGCCGCCGCGGCGAGCACTGCAATGAATTCCCGGCGTCTCATGATTGCCGCCCCTGCCTGGCGCCATCTTAGACGCGCCAAATTTGCACCGGAAGAGCGAAAAGTCGCACCAGGGGCCCTTGGGCGGCAGGCCGATCACTCTCACATGGCATCGCAGGCCTCGTAAAGCAGAGCTGCAACCGATCTTCGTTTGTGTCTGAAGGGCGGCCAGGCCGCCGCAGCCGGGCAGCGCCAGCCAAAAGCGAGCCGCACGGTGGCTACAAAATTGCCTCAAGCCAGTCATCGTTTCGGTCGGAGCGCCGACGACCATTGGTTCCACATTTAGTGTCGCGTGGAGTGGTGCCGTGCCGAACGATCTTCAAGCCAAACTAGAGAAGTACGAGCGCAAGGCGGCGCATTACCAGAAGGTGGCTCAACAGGCCTCCGAAGGGCCACAGCGCGCGTTTTATGAGGGGCTGGCTCATTACTGCGACGAACTCGCGGCGAAATTCCGGGAAGTCATCGCAAAGCGGTCCGGCGCGTCGCTGGCGGCCGAATGATGTTGTCTTGCCTCTACCGGGCTGCCCAATAGGGCGGCCCCATGTTGGCGTCGATCGTGCCCGGGTATTCGCCGTCGCCATACGGGCCTCCCCAACCCGAGTGATAGGTTGAACGGGCGATGCCGAGGTCGAAATGGTCAAAGTCTTGCGCTGGCATTCCGTAAGTTGTCAGGCCATGGACCTGGCGATGTACGCTGTGGATTGCATGGCCGCCGCTGGCTGCCATGGCCGGCCCCGCGAGTGTGAGCGAAAGTGCGACCGCTCCAGTTGATCCGAGATTTGTCATCATCGTTCTCCTTTTGGCCCGTGGCGCCATCGGCCGTCACGGCGATCGATTGGGTGAGGCGCCTGCGCCCAATACCACTGCCGGCAACGCTGCGATTTGCGGGAACCTTGCAGTTCGGTTGCCTTGCAACCGGCAGGCGGCCCAGCTTTGATCGACGGCTGTGAATGCGTTCACACACTCCTTCGTCGTTTCCTGTAAGCTCGCAGGCGCTACAATGCAGGCTCCTCGACCAGTGGCGGGTTCGCATGCGGCATTCGCACAGTTTCGAACGGGCATTGGTCTGGCCGGCACATTCGTTTTCGCTCCACTGAGTTCAACGGGAGAACGAGCATGCAAGCACAAGCAATCGGTCTGATTTTGCTCCTCGCAGGTACAACTGGTGCGCTTGCAGAGGACACGAAGATGCCCGTCAACGCTTCGCAATTGAAATGGGGGCCAGCACCGGACGCCATGCCGAAGGGTGCGCAGATCGCGGTGCTTTCGGGCGACCCGACGACGGACGGTCCTTATGTCGTTCGAGTTCGACTGCCCAGCGGATACAAGATTCCGGCGCATAATCACCCGACCGCCGAGATGCTCACGGTCCTGAACGGGAAATTCAACATCGGGATGGGCGACAAAATGGACCAGAAGAAGGGAATGCTTCTGACCAATGGCGGCTATGCCGAGGCGCCGGCGAAGATGAACCACTATGCCTGGACCACAAGCCCGACACTGCTGCAAATCCACGGTCAAGGTCCGTTCGCCATCAACTATGTGAACCCGGCAGACGATCCGCGGAATAAACCTCAGGCATCGAGGTAAGCCGGCATCACCAATGACGGTCCCGATCAGTCGGTCGGGGCCGACCGGCAAATTTTCGTGTCGCAGCCGCACCTCCCAACGGAAAAAAATTTTGACGCAGATCAACGCACGCGCGGCGCAGACTTGCGTCAATGCCCGCAGATATTCGGGAGGGGCCGATGACGTCTATTTCCGGCAAGGTCGATCCGGTGGTGCGCCGCATTGGCCCCGGCGATATCGCCGAAGCGCTGGTGCGGGGCTTGCGCGATTTCCAGGCCGCGCCGCTTTATGGGCTGGCCATCGGCGGGTTTTACGCTGCGGGCGGCATCGCAATCCTGCTCTGCCTGACAGCATTCGGGATGATCTATTTCGCCTATCCGCTCGCGGCCGGTTTTGCGTTGATCGGTCCGTTTGTTGCAATCGGTCTCTACGAGGTGAGCCGCCGGCTTGAAGCCAAACAGCCGCTCTCGGTCCGCGATATCTGGAAAACGGTGACCTCGCGCAGCGAGATCGGCTGGATGGCGTTCGTCACACTGTTCATTTTCGTGATCTGGATGTATCAGGTGCGTCTATTGATCGCGCTGTTGATCGGCCTCAACGCCTCGTTCTCCAGCCTGCGCGAATTCCTCACCGTGGTGTTGACCACCAATGAGGGGCTGGTGTTCCTTCTCGCCGGCAACCTCGTCGGCGCGGCGCTGTCGCTGATCCTGTTTTCGCTGACCGTGGTGTCGTTCCCGCTGCTGCTCGACCGCGATGTCGATTTCGTCACCGCGATGGTGACGAGCGTTCGTTCGGTGGTAACGAGCCCGTTGCCGATGATCGGATGGGCCGCTGTGATCGTGATGCTGCTGATCGTCTCGGCGCTGCCTTACTTCCTCGGCCTGGTGGTCACGCTGCCCGTGCTTGGTCATGCGACCTGGCATCTCTATCGGTGCATCGTCGCGCCGGTGACGGTCTGACCGTCATTCCGGAGCGCGCGCCAGCGCGAACCCGGAATCTCGCTGTGACTAATTTGCTGGATTCCGGGTCGACGCGAGAACGCGTGTCCCGGAACGACGTGTGTGGCAAGAGTATCTCACGGCGTCTCGATGCCCATTTTTCTCAACGCCGCCAGCATCCGTTGCGGCGGCGCCATCTTGATGGTGAGCACCTGTCCGGTTTCGAGCAGGCTTTTGAGGCTCGACAGAATCGCGGGCCAACCCTGTCGCCCGCCGGAGAGGATGTCGTCGTCGAGGGCGCGGTCGTGGGACTCCGTCATGGTGAGCCGGACCGCTTCGCCGGCCTCCTCGATTTCGTAAGTGACCAGCGTCGGGCCGAGCTTTTCGATCAGCTCCGGCCAGTTGACGTTGAACGTCACCGTGAGCTTGCGCGGCGCGACGCATTCGATCACTTCGCCCGAGATGTGCAGCGCGCCTTCCGGCGTCCGCACGATATAGGCGCCGCCGACTCTCAGATCGATCTCGACCGAATTGCCGAAAAAATATTTTCGGCTGAATTCGCTCCTCGTCAGCGCCTCCCACACCTTTTCCGGCTTGGAAGCGATGTAGATGGTGTAGACCGTCATCGGCTTGAAATCGTCGATCTTCATCGTCGTGCTCAATTCTCGAATTTGAGGGCAGCGTAGGGAATTTCGAGCGGCTGCCCGGTCTCGAGCAGGCTTTTGAGGCTCGACAGGATGGCGGGCCATCCCTTCGAGATTCCCGAGTAGAATTTGCTGTCTTCGGCAAAA
>Ga0306920_100014469_pt1 | contig 10773 bp, 10 predicted proteins | sample flu12Cox44000170_FD_204666 | JGI IMG/M metagenome (GOLD analysis project Ga0306920, IMG submission 204666) | Lab enrichment of tropical soil microbial communities from Luquillo Experimental Forest, Puerto Rico - flux4day.12C.oxic.44.000.170 (v2)... | ecosystem: Environmental > Terrestrial >... | reverse complement strand
GACGGGACGGACTTCTCCGGCTGGGCAGCGCAGCCCGGCAGGCGCACTGTCCAGGGCGTCCTCTCCGAGGCGCTGACGCGAATCGTCCGGGTACCTGCTGCGCTGACCGTCGCGGGGCGTACCGACGCCGGCGTGCACGCGACCGGACAGGTGGCGCATGCCGATCTGCCGGTGGTGCCCGAGCCGCGGCGCCTGAACGGTGTGCTTCCTCCCGACGTCCGGGTCACCGCGGCGCAGGCCGTAGCGGGGGAGTTCGACGCACGCTTCTCCGCACTGTGGCGCCGATACGTGTACCAGATATGCGATGGCGTGATGAATCCCTTGCGCCGTCGGTACGTTCTGAGCCGGCCGCGATCGCTCGACGTCGAGGCAATGGCCCGCGCGGCGGCGAAGCTGCTCGGCGAGCACGACTTCGTGGCGTTCTGCCGGTACCGGGAAGGTGCCACGTCGGTGCGTCACATCGACGCGTTCGATGTGACGCGGGAAGGTGACGAGATCGCCTGTACGGTGCAGGCCGACGCATTCTGCCACTCTATGGTGCGCTCCCTGGTCGGCGCGCTTCTTTCCGTGGGCGAGGGCGGGCGAGATGAGGCGTGGCCGGCGTCCCTGCTCGAACGCACTGATCGGGCCGGCGAAGTCGGTGTCGCGCCGCCGCACGGGCTCACCCTCGTAGCAGTGGGCTACCCGCCGGACGACGAGTTGGCGGAACGCGCCATCCAGACGCGCCGGCTGCGCAGGCGTTGATCAGTCCGCGAATGCCGGCGTCCGGTGGCGGGCCGTCTGGGCCACAATCACTCCCGCGATCACAAGGAACGCTCCGATGACCTGCGGCGTATCGAGCGTCTCGCCCAGCCACATCCAGGCCACGGCGAAGCCGAACAGCACCTCTGTCGTCGCGACGACGCCCATCGGCGTGGCGCCCAGCCGGGACAGTGCAATGAAGTCCAGCAAGAACGGCACGAACGACCCGAGCGCCATCACGTAGCACAGCAGTGCCCACACCGGCAGCGCGGTGCCCGCGAGGTGGCCACCCAGTGAGACGCGGCGGGTCAGCACCGCGGGGTCGATCCTCCACCAACTGCTGAACACCGACCAGAACAGTGCGGCGAACAGCATCGACCAGAACGCCGACGCCAGCGGTGACGTGCGCGTCACCAGCCGTTCGCCGAGCATGAGATACGCGGCGAATGCCACGGCGGCGAGCCCGGCGATGCCCACTCCGGCCAGCGCCAGATCGCTGGACCAGATCTTGGCAACCACGGCGAGGCCGACCAGCACGAAGCCGATCGCCAGCCACAGTCGAGGCCGCACCTTCTCCGCGAAGAAGACCCGCCCGACGACCGCAACCATCAGTACGGCTGTAAATTCGATGAGCAGCGCGACGCCGACAGGCAGTCGCTCGATTGCGACGGCGTAGAGCCACTGCACAAGCGCCATGCCGACGATGCCCAGGACGGCAGAGTGGATGAGTTCGCGGCGGCTCAACCGGAGGGCGCCGCGGTCGGTGACGAGCAGCACGACGCCGCCTACCAGTGCGGCGGACAGCGTCCGGAACAGGGTCAGCTGCGCGGGCGTGATCCCGGCACCCAGGGCCACCTTAGCCACGCTTCCGTTCACCCCGAACAGGAATGCGGCCAGCAGCGCGCAGCCGTATCCCATGACCACTCCCGTCAGGTTCTAGTAGTGTGTTAGCACGTGACGCTAGGCGGACCCCCGTCAGGAGTCAACATGGTTCTAAGTCATGACACGGCACGAGATATCGTGGCCGCCGCCGCACTCGTCAACACCGCCTCGCGGGGCGAGGAGATGCTTACCGACCTCGGCGCCCTCGAGGTCTTCCTGGACAAGCACGGCTTCTCGGGACGCCGGGACCACACCGCGGCCGAGCTGCGGCAGGTCCGTGCGTTGCGGCCGAAACTGCGTGCCGCCTGGCAGGCCGCCGATATCGATGCCGTCGTGGCGCTCGCCAATCGCCTGTTGCGAGACGCGCACGCGCGTCCCTGGCTGATCGATCACGACGGCTGGGGCTGGCATCTGCACGTCACCGCACTGGACGCGCCGCTCGTCGATCGGCTCGCCGCAGAGGCCGGCATGGCCCTCGCCGATATGATCCGGTCCGGCGAGCTGGACCGGCTGCGCATCTGCGCCGCCGCGGACTGCGACGCCGTGCTCGTCGATCTGACGCGCAACCGCTCGCGCATCTACTGCGACACCGGCAACTGCGGCAACCGGCAACACGTCGCCGCCTACCGAGCGAGGCAAAGGGGCAGCGAATGACCGAGCACGGCGGCGATGAACGCGAAGAGCGCTCGCGCGAAGAGCGATCGTGGCGCGAGCGAAGCGAGCTTGCCAGCGAGCGTAGCGAGCGAGCGGTTGCGAGTGCTCCCCCGGAGGGGGAGCGCGAGTCGACCGGTGCAGCGATCAATGTGCTGGGCCCTCCCGATGCTCGGCAGGTTCCGCGGTTTGCCGGCCCGGGGACGTTCGCCCGGCTGCCTCGCCTGGACGAGGTTTCGCACGCGGACGCAGCTGTGCTCGGCGTCCCGTTCGACTCGGGAACCTCCTACCGGCCCGGGGCACGCTTCGGACCGGAGGCGATCCGTGCCGGGTCCAAGCTATTGCGTCCCTACCACCTCGGCCTGGAAGTCGAGCCGTGGACGGTCATCCAACTGGCCGACGCCGGCGACGTGAGCGCCAACCCGTTCAACATCATGGAGGCAGTAAGCCAGATCGAGGCCGCTGCAAACACCCTGTACGGCAAGGCTGATCGCATCGTCGCGCTCGGCGGCGACCACACCGTGGCACTGCCGCTGCTGCGCGCGGTGCACGGCAGGGTCGGACCGGTCGCCCTGATCCACTTCGACGCACACCTCGACACGTGGGACACCTACTTCGGGATGCCGTACACGCACGGCACGCCGTTCCGCCGAGCGTCCGAGGAAGGGCTGCTCGCGCTCGACCACTGCGCGCACGTCGGCGTCCGCAACTCCGTCTACGCCCGCACCGACTTCGACGACGACCGCCGCCTCGGATTCGCCACGGTGTCGACGCTCGACGTGGCTCGCGGGGGAATCGACGCCGCTCTCGATCGGCTGCGCGAACGGGTCGGCAGCCATGCTGTGTACATCAGCATCGACATCGACGTGCTCGACCCCGCCCATGCCCCGGGCACCGGCACGCCCGAACCGGGCGGGCTCACCACCCGTGAGCTACAGCTGTTCCTGTACGGGCTGGCTGATCTGCCTGTCGTCGGCGCCGACGTCGTCGAGGTGTCGCCCGCCTACGATCACGCGCAGCTGACCGCACTTGCCGCGACGAGCATCGTCTACGACTTGCTAGCAATCTTCACCCAGTGAACGCGAGGTTGTCGCGTCCGCACCAGTCGAGCATCGCAGGCCAAGGGCCGAATCCCGCCTCCACGTTGATGTGCCGCAGTCCGGGCAGCACCGTGGTCGCCATTTTGAGCGGCCTGCCGTACGCGATTGCGGCGCCTTCGGGGCAATACGGATCGTTGTCCGAGCACACCAGCACGGTGCCGTCCGCCGCGTGCCGCACCAGGTCGACGTCCAAGGGGACGGGCAGGAAAGGTGCGAGCTCGGGTATCGGGGTCCGTGGCGACGGCGGCGCGACGAGCACCACCCGGGCCGGCCGTGGCCCGGCACCGGCCCGCGCATGATGCAGCCATAGCAGCACGCCCAGGGAATGGCAGACCACGTCGAATCCGTCGTCGGGCAGCCCGTCGAGCGTGCCGTCAAGCGCGGCAAGCCACGGGGAGAGCTGCGGCGTGTCGACGTCAGGCAGCGAGGGATAACGCACGTCGCGGCCGGTGCCGGAAAGCTCCGCAGCGAGCCAGGTCTGCCAGTGCGACGGCTCGTTTCCTTGCCAGCCGTGCACGATGACGGTCGGAGCGGTACGGGTCGGCCGACGCGGCACGAGGTCAGGTTAGCGTGGCGGATATGAGTGACGCGGTGCGCGCCGGCTATGACGCCGTAGCCGGCGAGTACGAGAAGCAGATCGCCGGCGAGTTGGCCGGCAAGCCTTTCGACCGGGCGCTACTGGCCGCGTTCGCGGAGCTGGTGCCCCGCGGACTGCTGGTTGGCGATGTCGGCTGCGGGCCGGGGCACGTGGCGGGCCACCTGGACGGGCTGGGTTGTGACATGACGGGTATCGACCTGTCGCCGGCGATGATCGACATCGCCCGGCGGCGCTACCCGCAGCTCGCGTTCCAGACGGCGTCGATGCTCGAGCTGCCGGTCGCGGACGGTGCCTGGGGCGGCGCGGTCGCGATGTACTCGATCATTCACCTTTCCCAGGCGGACCGGCGCGCTGCCTGCCGTGAATTGGGCCGCGTGATCCGGCCTGGTGGCACCGTCATGATCGCGTTTCACGTCAGCGACGAGGGCCACCAGCCGGGCGATGCCGTCGACGAGGACGAGTTCCTCGGCCAGCGCATCCAGCTCACCATGCACTTCCTGCACCCCGATGACGTCGCGGCCGATCTGAGCGCGTCCGGGTTCGCCGAGCAAGCCCGGTTGGTCCGCGATCCCGACCCGGCTGTCGAGTATCCGTCCCGGCGCTGCTACCTGATAGCGCGCCGCGCGGGACACTAGACACGTGGACGAAGCGACCACCAGCCCGCAGGCGCTGGCCGACGCCCTGGAGCGCACCGGCTACTTGCCCGACGGAGGGCTCGCCACGGCGGCGTTCCTGGCGCTGCGCATGCATCGGCCGCTCTTCTTGGAGGGCGACGCCGGGGTGGGCAAGACGAGCCTGGCCAGTGCGCTGGCCGAGGTGCTTGACGCCCCGCTCGTCCGGTTGCAGTGCTACGAGGGCATCGACGCGGCGCAGGCACTCTACGACTGGGACTTCCCACGCCAGGTGTTGCACCTGCGCGCCGCCGAGGGGCGTGACCCGGACGAGCTCGAGCGGTCGTTGTACGACCGGCGCTTCCTCGTCGCGCGCCCGATTCTGCAGGCGATCGAGCAGGCGCCGTGCGTGCTGCTCGTCGACGAGATCGACCGCGCGGACGACGAGTTCGAGGCGTTCCTGCTGGAGGTGCTGGCCGACAACGCGGTGACGATCCCGGAGATCGGCACGATCCGCGCCGAGACGCCGCCGCTGGTGGTGCTGACGTCCAACCGGACGCGTGAGGTGCACGACGCACTGAAACGACGCTGCTTCTACCACTGGCTGGCCCACCCGTCCTATGAGCGCGAGGTGGCGATCCTGCAGCGGCGCCTGCCGGAGGTCGCCGAACGGCTGGCCCGAGACGTCGCCCGGGTCACCGCCCGGCTGCGCGAGGCCGACCTGCTCAAGCCGCCGGGGGTGGCGGAGTCGCTCGACTGGGCCCTGGCGCTGCACCTGCTCGGCGCCCGGTACCTGGATGCCGACAACGCGGCAGCGACGCTCGGCGCGGTGCTGAAGTATCACGAAGACGCGGTGCGAGCGCGAGAAACAGTGCTTGCCGAGCTGACCGGATGACTGCCGCAACGCTCGGGATCGTGTTGGGGTTCGCCCGTACGCTGCGGCACGCCGGCGTGCCGGCCACGCCCGACCGCGTGCAGGCCATGGTCACCGCCTTGGACCACCTCGACGTGGCATCGCCCGTCGACACCTACTGGGCAGGCCGGCTCACCCTGTGCGGCGACCCGGCCGACATCGCCCGCTACGACGCCGCGTTCGCCGCGTACTTCGGTCGGGTCCCGATCGTGCGCCCACCCCGGGTGGTCACCCGGCTGCGCGCTGTCCCGCTCGAGGCGGACGAGGACGAGGGCACGGGCGAAGGCGGCGATGCGCAGCTCGTCGGCCGGGCGAGCCGGCAAGAGGTGCTGCGGCATCGCGACCTCGCCGCGCTCAGCGCCGCGGAACGGGATGAAGTGCGCCGGATGCTCGCTCTGCTCGCGCCGCGCGTAGGGCGTCGCCGTACCCGACGGTATGGTCGGGCCCGCAACGGCCGCGTCGACCTGGAGCGGACCGTGCGCGGCATGCTGCGCCAGGGCGGCGAGCCGACCCGCCTCGCGCACCGGGCCAGGCGGCGCAAGCCGCGCCGGCTGGTCGTGCTCGCCGACGTCAGCGGCTCGATGGAGCCGTACGCGGACGCACTGCTGCGCTTCGCGCATGCCGCGGTCCGCGCCGCACCGTTCAACACCGAGGTCTTCACGCTCGGGACGCGGCTTACCCGGATCACCCGGGAGCTGCGCGCTCGTGACCCGGACGTGGCCCTGCGCGCTGCCGCGGTGGCCATCCCGGATTGGAGCGGTGGCACCCGGCTGGGCGATGCGCTCAAGGTGTTCCTCGACCAGTGGGGGCAGCGCGGCGTCGCCCGTGGCGCGGTCGTGGTCCTCTGTTCGGACGGCTGGGAGCGCGGCGATCCCACTCAGCTCGGCGCGCAGGTGGAGCGCCTCGCCCGGCTGGCGCACGCCGTCGTCTGGGTGAATCCGCACAAAGGCAAGCCCGGATATCAACCGATCACCGGCGGCATGGTCGCCGCGCTGCCGCACATCGACCAGCTGATCGCCGGGCACAGCCTCGCTGCCCTTGAGCGGCTGGTGCAGATAATCGCGGAGGCTTGACCCGTCGCGCTTCTGGGACTTGTGTGGTGACCACACAAACCTCATGGCGCGGGAGGTCCCATGACGCAGGTCGACGTGAAGGTGGACGGGGTCGCGTACCGGGATGACGTCGAACCGAGGATGCTGCTCGTGCACTACCTGCGAGAGCGGCTCGGCAAGGTCGGCACTGTGGTGGGCTGCGACACCGGCAACTGTGGCGCATGCACCGTTGCGGTGGATGGCCGCAGCGTAAAGAGCTGTTCGCTGCTGGCCGTACAGGCCGACGGTCGCGAAGTCACCACGATCGAAGGGCTGTCCGACGGGGACGGCGCGCTGCATCCGGTGCAGCAGGCCTTCCACGACGAGCACGCGCTGCAGTGCGGGTTCTGCACGCCAGGAATGATCATGTCCGCATGCGACCTGCTTCGTGAGAACCCCAACCCGACGGAAGCGGACGTGCGCCAGGGCATCGAGGGCAACCTGTGCCGGTGCACCGGCTACCAGAACATCGTCCGGGCCGTGCAGAGCGCCGCGAAGGCGATGGTGAGGTCATGACCGCGACGGCAGAACGACCCGCCGAGATCGGGCAGGCCCGCAAGCGCAAGGAGGACGCGCGCCTCGTCACCGGCCGCACCATGTGGACCGACAACCTGACACTGCCGGGCATGCTGCACATGGCGATCCTGCGCAGCCCCGTGGCGCACGCCCGGATCACGAGCATCGACGTGTCCGGCGCGCGGCAACGCCCCGGTGTCATCGCGGCCTTCTCTGGGCAGGACTTCAAGGACGTCCAAGGCTCGATCCCGTGTGCCTGGCCCGTTACCGAAGACACTGTGGTGCCGAACCATCCGAGCATCGCGGTCGATCAGGTGAACCACGTCGGCGAGGCGGTCGCCGCGGTCGTAGCCCGGTCCAAGGCCGAGGCGCAGGATGCGCTCGAGGCGATCGACGTCGACTACGAGCCGCTGGCACCAATCCTCGATATGGAGGCCGCGCTGGCTGACGACGCGCCCCGCGTGCACCCGGAGCTGTCGTCGAACAAGTCGTACACGTGGGCCTTCGAGTCGGGCGCGGCCGGCAGCGGGCGGCCCATCGAAGACGTGCTGCGCGAGGCCGAGGTGACTGTCACCCGGCGGTTCCGGCAGCAGCGGATCATCCCGGCGTTCATGGAACCCCGCTCCACGGTCGTGCTTCCCGAAGGCGACGGTGTGACCGTGTGGTCGTCCACGCAGATACCGCACGTCCTGCGGACGCTGATGTCGTTGTCTCTGGGCATCCCCGAACAGAAGATCCGCGTGATCGCCCCGGACGTCGGCGGCGGCTTCGGCGGCAAGCTGCAGGTCACGCCCGAGGAGTTCCTGACCACGCTGGTCGCCCGCCGGGTGGGTAAGCCGGTCAAGTACACCGAGTCCCGCTCCGAATCGATGATGAGCTGCCATCACGGGCGCGACCAGATCCAGGACATCACGATCACCGCCACTCAGGACGGGCGCTTCACCGGTCTGGACGTGCACATCCTGTCCGACATGGGCGCCTACGCCCGTCTGATCACGCCGGGCATACCCATCCTCGGCGCGTTCATGTTCAACGGGATCTACAAGTTCGACGCCTACCGGTTCGTATGCGACGGCGTATTCACCACGAAGACACCGACCGACGCGGTCCGCGGTGCCGGGCGACCCGAGGCAACGTTCGCTATCGAACGGATCGTCGACGAGCTGGCCGCCGAACTCGGCATGGATCCGATGCAGCTACGCCGCAAGAACTGGATCTCACACGACGAGTTCCCGTTCACCACGGTCACCGGAATCACCTACGACAGCGGCAACTACGAGGCAGCGACCGACCGGGCGCTGGAACTGATCCAGTGGGACGAGCTCAAGAAGGAGCAGGCCGAGCGGCGCGCCCGGCACGACACGGTGCAGCTCGGGTTGGGCATATCGACGTTCTCGGAGCTGTGCGGCTGGGCGCCGTCGCGGCTGCTGGGTGCGCTTCGTTACGCAGGCGGGGGCTGGGAGCAGGCCACCGTGCGGGTGCTGCCGACCGGCAAGGTCGAGGTCGTCACGGGCACCAGTCCGCACGGTCAGGGCAACGAGACGACGTGGAGTCAGATCGTCGCCGACCGGGTCGGCGTCCCGTTCGAGGACGTCGAGGTACTGCACGGTGACACGCAGACCTCACCGCGCGGCTGGGACACGTATGGGTCGCGCTCGGCGGCGGTCGGTGCCGTCGCCGTTTCCAACGCCGCGTTGCGGGTCGTGGAGAAGGCGAAGCGCGTGGCGGCCCACCTGCTCGAAGCCAGCGAGGACGATATCGAGTTCGCGGACGGCAAATTCAGTGTGCGGGGCTCGCCCGGCGCCGAGAAGACTATCCAGGAGCTGGCGTTCGAGGCGTTCGCGGCGCATGACATGCCCGAGGGCGTCGAGCCGAACCTGGACGCCGAGGCGACGTACGACCCGGTGGCGCTGTCGTTCCCGCACGGCACGCACCTGTGTGCCGTCGACGTCGACACCGAGACCGGGCGGACGACGATTCGCAAGTACGTCTGCGTCGACGACGTCGGGACCGTGATCAATCCCCTGATCGTCGACGGCCAGGTGCACGGCGGGGTCGCCCACGGAATCGCTCAGGCGCTGTACGAAGAGGCGGTATTCGACGACGACGGCAACCTGACGACCGGCACGCTGGTCGACTACCTGGTGCCGTCCGCGCTCGACCTGCCGTCGTTCACGACCGACCGCACGGTCAGCCCGGCCACGACCAATCCCCTTGGCGTCAAGGGAGTTGGCGAGACCGGCGCCATCGCGGCCACCCCGGCCGTCGTGAATGCGGTGGTCGACGCGCTGCGCCCCTTCGGCGTGACCGACGTGCGAATGCCCTGCACCCCGGAACGAGTATGGCGCGCTGTGCAAGGAGGCTCGGAATGATCCCGGCGGCGTTCGATTATGTCCGACCGTCCACAGTGGACGATGCGGTGGCAGCGCTGGCAGCAGCCGGAGAGGACGGCAAGGTGCTGGCCGGTGGGCAGTCGCTGCTGCCGGTGTTGCGCATGCGGTTGTCCCACCCGTCGACACTGGTCGACCTGGGCCGCATCAACTCGCTGCGTGGAGTACGCGACGACGGCGATGCGCTCGTGATCGGCGCGATGACAACGCACGACGAGGTGCTGCGTGATCCGCTCGTGGCGCAGCACGCACCCTTGCTCGCGCAGGCGGCGGCGACGGTCGGCGATCCGCAGGTGCGCCATGTCGGCACGCTCGGCGGCTCGCTCTCACACGCCGATCCGGCAGCCGACCTGCCCACTGTTGCGCTGACGCTGGACGCTTCGCTCGAGGTCATCGGCCCGTCCGGCTCGCGTACTGTCCCGGCACGCGACTTCTTCGTCGACTACTTCACGACGGCTTTGGCGCCGGACGAGATGCTCACAGCGGTACGCGTTCCCAAGCTCGGCGCGGGCTGGACAACCCACTACGAGAAGTTCAACAGGGTGGCGCAGGCGTGGGCGATCGTCGCGGTGGCAGCCGCGGTTCGGCGTTCGGATGGCTCGGTCGGCGAGGCACGGGTCGGGCTTAGCAACATGGGATCCACGCCGTTGCGCGCGTCCGCCGTCGAGAGTGCGCTGGCCGGGGCGGACGCCTCGGCGGACGCCGTGCGGGCAGCCAGCGAGCACGCCGCCGAAGGCACCCACCCGCCGAGTGACGTGTCGGGGGGCGCCGACTATCGCGAGCACCTCGCCCGGGTGCTGACGCGCCGGGCCGTTCTTGCCGCGGCGAGCATCTGATGCAGCTCGAGCAATCGTTCACGGTGCCGGTCGGCGTCGACGAGGCGTGGCGTGTCCTGCTCGACATCGAGCGGGTCGCGCCGTGCATGCCCGGAGCCACACTCGAGAGCGTCGACGGTGACTCGTTCACCGGCACCGTCAAGGTGCGGGTCGGACCGATCGCGCTCCAGTACCGGGGCAAGGCGAGCTTCATCGAGAAGGACGAGGCCGCGCACCGCGCGGTCATGGACGCCCAGGGCCGCGACACGCGGGGTAACGGCACCGCGGCGGCAAAGGTGACCACGTCACTGGCGGCGGACGGCGACCATACCCGTGTCGAGGTCGTCACCGACCTGTCGATTACCGGCAAGCCCGCGCAGTTCGGCCGCGGCCTGATTGCCGACGTCAGCAACAAGCTGATCGGGCAGTTCGCCGATTGTCTGGCCAGACAGCTCAGTGGCCCGT
>Ga0306920_100014466_pt1 | contig 10774 bp, 8 predicted proteins | sample flu12Cox44000170_FD_204666 | JGI IMG/M metagenome (GOLD analysis project Ga0306920, IMG submission 204666) | Lab enrichment of tropical soil microbial communities from Luquillo Experimental Forest, Puerto Rico - flux4day.12C.oxic.44.000.170 (v2)... | ecosystem: Environmental > Terrestrial >... | reverse complement strand
GACGCCCGCGACCAGCTCGGGATAGGCCGGGTTCGGCCGGTAGCTGGTGATCAGCACCGGCGGCCGCGAACCACCGCCGGCAAATGTGGCGTGCCACACACCCTCGCCGGGCAGCGCGGGATGGATGATCGGCGCGATCCGCGGCGGCCGGTAGTGGTGGACGCGGTGGCGCACGGTGATGCGTGACCCCGCAGCGGTGCCCGTGCCGCCGAACACCCCGGCCTGAGCCGGCAGTGAACGTAGCGCTGGCCCGCCCGTGCCTGGCGCGTTTAGCGAGTAGTACCAGTTCTCGACCTTGTTGACGAGCCCGCGGGCGCCGTTGTCGCGCATCCACTCGACCGTGCGGATACCGAGGCTCGAGTCCGAGCGCTGCATCATCGCGCTCACGTACGAGACCACCGCCGGGACCAGGCAGACCAGCGCCGCGATCAGCGCGATGCGTCGCGCTCGCTCCCCTCGCGAGGGCCGCGGAGATTCGCGCGACGCCCACACCGGGGCCGGAGCCGGCTCGGTCTGTACGGGCGTTCCGGGTGGTGCGAGCATTTGGTGAGACGTTGTATAGACGATCGGAGGGATCTCGAACCCCATGGTGAAAGGCTCCTCATCGATCGCACATCAGACCTTCAGCAATTGGATGCTACGTTGACCGAGATGCCAGCAGTGGGTGCAGGCGCGTGGCGTCCTGAGGACGCGCGCGGTGATTCGCTTGTGGCTGGCATGGCCCCGGCAGCCAGCCTCTCCCGACCCGCTGCGGTGCGTCCGCCCTGGCGCGCGGCGCTCGTCACGATGCGCCCGAAGCAGTGGATCAAGAACGCGCTGGTGGTGGCTGCCGCCGGCGCCGCCGGTGCGCTGACCCACGACGACGTGCCGGTTCGGGTGGCCCTCGCCTGCGTCGCCTTCTGCCTGCTCGCCTCCGGCATCTACGCGATCAACGACGTTCGGGACGCGCCCGAGGATCGCCTGCATCCGCGCAAGCGCTACCGCCCGGTCGCGGCCGGCGAGCTCGATCCTCGCCTGGCCACGCTACTCGGTGCGGCGCTCCTGCTGAGCGGCCTCGTGCTCGCGACGCTGATCCGTCCGCTGCTCGGGGTCGTGGCGCTCAGCTACGTGGCGCTGACCGGCGGCTACACGGTCGCGCTGCGACGCATCGCGATCCTCGACATCGCCGCGATCGCCGGCGGGTTCGTGCTGCGCGCCGTGGCAGGCGGGGCGGCCGCGCCGGTGGCGCTGTCGCGCTGGTTCGTGCTCGTGGTCACGGCGGCGGCGGTGCTGGTGGCCGCCGGCAAGCGACAGGCCGAGCTGCGACGCACCGAGGAGACCGGCGCGGGGGGCCGGCGGGCGCTCGCCCGGTACAGCGCGGCGCGCCTTCGCCTGATCGTCGCCGGCAGCGCGGCGGTGGCCTTGTTCGCGTATTCCGTGTGGGCGCTCGCGCTTCCCGACGTGGACGGCATCCCCTGGCGGCCGCTGACCATCGTGCCGTTCGCCGCCTGCCTGCTGCGCTACGTCGCGCTGATCCGCTCCGGAGTCGGCGAGGCGCCCGAGGAGCTTATCTTGAGCGACCGGTGGCTGGCTGGGGCGGGGATCACCTGGCTGATCATGTTCGCGCTCAGTGTCCATGCCGCTGGCTGACCTGACGCGCTCGCGCGTTCACAGCGCAGCCGCGCCCGAGCCGGTGCGCTTGCGCGGCTGGGGTGGCGGTCCCGGCGCGCTCGGCTGGCTCGTGCGCCCGGATCGCCCCGAAGCGATGAGCGCAGCACTCGAGGCGTTTCGGCGGGCGCATGGCCTCTGGCCGGGAGCGCTCGCGCGAGGCATGGGGCGCAGCTACGGCGACGCCGCCCAGCTGGCCGGCGGCCTCGTGCTCGACACGACGCGCCTGGGAGGGTCGGAACTAGACGCGCCCGAGGGCACTGTCACGGCCGGCGCGGGCGTCACCCTTGGGGCGCTGCTGGCGCGGCTGGTCCCGATCGGGTGGATGGTGCCGGTCGTCCCGGGCACCCAGCACGTGTCGGTCGGCGGCGCGATCGCCGGCGACATCCACGGCAAGAACCACGGCACCGCTGGGACGTTCGGCAGTCATGTGACGGAGCTCGGATTGCTCACGTCATCCGGCGAGGAACTGTTGTTGCCCGCCGGCGATCCACTCTTCGACGCCACCCTCGGTGGCATGGGACTGACCGGCGTCATCCTGTGGGCGCGCATCCGCCTGGCGCCGGTGAGCAGCCCGTTTCTGTCCGTCGACACCGATCGCGTCGGCGACCTCGACGGCGCGCTGGCCGCGCTGCGCGCGCCCGGAGGACCGCATCGGGTGGCGTGGCTGGACCTGCTGGCGCCCGGGCGCTCAGCGCGAGCCGTTGTGACCCGCGCCGAGCATCTGCCGGCGTCGGACGTGCCGGCCGGCGCGCGTGGCAGCGCGACCGTGCGGAGCCGGGCCACCGTGCCCGCCCGCTGGCCCCGCGCCGTGCTGCGGCCGGCCACCGTCCAGGCCTTCAACGAGCTTCGCTTCCGCCGCTCGCCCGCCCGTCAGCGCGGACACATCGAGCCGATCGGCTCACACATGTTCCCGCTCGACGTGCTTGATGCGTGGCCCCGTCTGTACGGGCACCCCGGCTTTGTCCAGTACCAGCTGGTCGTGCCGTACGGTGCCGAACCCGTCCTGGAGGACGTGCTGTCCGAGCTGCGCCGCGCAGAGGTGAGGTGTTACCTGGCCGTGCTCAAGGACTTCGGCGAGGCCAACTCCGCGCCGCTGTCGTTCCCGCTCGCCGGCTGGACGCTGGCCCTTGACCTGCCGCGCGCGGCGGCCGGCCTCGGCGCGGCGCTCGACCGTTGCGATGAGCACGTGGCGGCGGTCGGCGGCCGGGTGTACCTGAGCAAGGACGCCCGTCTGCGTCCGGACGCGCTGCGCGCCATGTATCCGCGCCTTGAGGAGTGGCGCGCCGTGCGCGACCGTGCCGACCCCGACGGCGTATGGCGTTCTGACCTCGCGCTCCGCACCGGTCTGGTCGAGCGATGAGCGCGGGGACCGAGCAGCGGGTCCTGCTGATCGGGGGGACCTCGGAGATCGGGCTGGCCATCGTCCGCCGGCTGGGCGCGGAGACGCCGGTGCGCGCGTTCCTGCTCGGGCGCGATCGCGACGGTCTCGCCGCGGTCGCCGCGACGCTGCCCGGCTCCGATTATGACCTGCTCGAGGCTGACGCACTCGACACTCACGAAGCCCTGGTCGGCAGCGCGTTCGACCGCGCCGGCGGCTTCGACGTGGTCGTGCTGGCGGTCGGGGTTCTGGGCGGGCAGGCAGGCTTGGACAGCGACCGGTCGGTGTCCGAAACCGTGATGCGTGTGAACTTCCTTGGGGCCGGCTCGCTGCTCCTCGCCTCGCTCGGCGCCCTGCGCCGGCAGCGTCGCGGCACGATGGTCGTCCTGTCCAGCGTGGCGGCCGAGCGGGCCCGGAAGTCGAACGCGATCTACGGCGCGGCCAAGGCGGGGCTCGACGCGCTCGCCCAGGGCCTGGCCGACTCGCTGGCCGGCACGGGCGTGCGCATGCTCGTAGTGCGGCCCGGCTTTGTGCGCACGCGGATGACGGCCGGCCTCGATCCCCAGCCGTTCGCCACTACGGCCGAAGCAGTGGCAGACGCCACGGTCAAGGCGCTGGCCGGGCGCGAGCACACGGTCTGGGTGCCGCCGACTCTGCGCTACGTGTTCGCGGTGCTTCGCCACCTCCCCCGCCCGATCTACCGGAGGCTACCGCTGTGAGACGCAACACCCTTCTGGCCGACCTGGCGATCGCGCTGGCTATCGCGGGCCTGGTCCTGATCCTTGCCCCGGGTCTCGCCATCGTCGCGATCCTCGCTGTCGTGGCGCTGGTGATCTGCGCAGTGAGCTTCGCGTTCGTCGGCTGGCGCCGGCGGCGCGCTCGGTACCGAGGATCCCGGACGCGGCGCCCCAGCGCCCGCCCTCCCGCCGCGAGGCGATGAGCGGCGGTCAAACGCGGCTGACCCGGCGCGCCGTGCTCCAGGGCGCCGCGCTAGCCGGGGCGTCGGCGCTCGTCGATCCCGGTCGCGTGCTGGCCGGGACGGTCCCACCGGCCACGGTCTTCGGCTCTCACGTCGGCCTCCTGCGCGGCGGCCAGACGGCCCCCATCACCGCCCCGGGAACGTTCTCGCTGGTCGGCCTCGAGTGGACCGCGCCGGCGGGCGCCCGGATCGACCTGCGCACCCGGCCGGCCGCGGGCGGAAGCTGGAGCCGCTGGGTGAGCGCATCTGTCCGCGGCCACGCTCCCGACCGCCCCGCGACGGATGCCCGACAGTTCGGCGAGCCGATCTGGACCGGTCCGGCGAGCCTGGTCCAGCTCAGAAGCGCGGGCCGGGTGAATGGCGTGAGACTGCACTTCGTCGCCTCACCGGCCGCCGTCCGCGTCGGCGGGGAAGCACACGCGTCCCAGGCGATGCCCGTCGCTCAGCCGATTCTCGACGCGGGGCCCGGCCAGCCTCCGATCATCGCCCGTGCCGCCTGGGCCGGTGGCCGGGCGTATCCCCGTCATGTCCCGTTGTACGGGACCGTGAAGCTCGCATTCGTCCACCACAGCGAAACGCCCAACTGCTACGGCCCCGGCCAGGTTCCCTCGATCCTGTTCTCGATTTTCATTTACCACCGCTACGTGCGCGACTTCTTCGATATCGCCTACAACTTCGCGATCGACGCGTTCGGGCGGGTCTGGGAGGCGCGCGCCGGGGGGATCGACGAGGCCGTGATCGGGGCGCACGCCGGCGGATACAACGAGCTGTCGACCGGGGTGGTGGTGCTGGGGAGCTTTGGTGCAGTGTTGCCGCCGCCCGCCGCGCTCGACGCGCTGGGCCGGCTGCTTGCCTGGAAGCTGTCGCTGCACGGCGTGCCGGCGCTCGGTCGGGTACCGGTCGTTGTGGCGGCCGACGGTGCCAACTACACACTGTTCGCCCCGGGCACCCAAGTGTCGCTGCCGCGGATCGCCGGGCATCGCGACGGCGACCAGACCAGCTGCCCGGGCGATGCGCTCTACGGCCGCCTGCCTGCGATCCGCCCGCGCGTTGCCCAGCTGGCCGGTCAGCCCGCGCGGCTGACCATCGCCGCTCCGGTGGCGCCGGTCAGCCCGAGGACGAGTGTCACGATCGCCGGCCGGTTCACCGCTCTTGCTACCGGCGCCCCGCTCGCCGGCGCCCCGCTCGAGATCCAGCAGATCACCGGCACGGGAGCCGAGAGCACGATCGCCACGCTGACCGCCGACCCCGACGGCGCCTGGAGCTACGTGGCCACGCCCGCGCAGAACGTGCTGCTGCGCGCGCTGCACCGCCCTGCGCCGGCCGCGGTGTCGGACATCGTGTTGCTCGCGGTGGCGCCGGCGATAACGCTGTCGCTAGCGTCGACGTCGCCACTGGCCGTCACCGGCACCGTCACGCCGGGCGGCCCCGGCGTCACGCTCGACCTTTACCGCGTCGCGGCGTCCGGGCGCCGGCGTCTGCTCGCCTCGAAGCAGCTCGCGGCCACCGGCGGGAGCTTCCACGCCCAGTTCAGGCACCGCGGCTCCGGCCGCTACGTGCTGGTCGCGAGCACGGTCGCGAGCGTCCAGTACGCGGCGGGCGCCTCGGCGCCGCTGACGGTGACGATCCCGTAGGGCGGCCTGGTTCCCGCGCGCGGAGAGTGGGCGGACGGTGACATCCATGCACGATCGAGCGATCCGCGCCATGCTGCGCGCCGCCACCGCCGCCAAGATCCTGGACGGCTGGCAGGGGCCGCACATGACCGCGCGGAGCTACTGCATCGCGCCGAGCGGCGGTGGCGCGACAGAGTGCCCGCTCGACTACGTGATCTCCTACTGCCAGTTGCTGGCGATCGTCGGCGTCGAGCCGCTGTATCGCGATTCCGAGCCGTGGCATCTCGGCCCTCAGGGGTTCGGTCGCGGGACCCTTGGGCCCGAGACGCTGCTGTAGGCGGTCGACCCGCTACAGCCAATTAGTTCTTTCCCGAGCGTCGAGAATCAGCGAGCCACGGCCCGGAGCCCGTCCGCGAACGCGGCCGCGCCTGGAGACCGAGGGTCAAGTCGCCAGTCCGTCTGCTTGTTCACGTCGAACCACACGAGCGAGCGCACGCTGGGCTGCGCTTGAAGGTCGCGGAACATATCCGTGATCCAGGCGGTCCTGTTTCCTCCGGCTGTGGCGCTGCTCACCTCGGTGATCTGCACGGGCTTGGTGGGCGCTAGTCGATGAAGGGTGCGCAACGACGCGTCAAAGACGCTGGCGAAGCTCTGCCAGCCGGCCCAGTGGAGTGCCGTTCCGCCGTTGAAGCCCGACAGCCCGACGATGTTCACGTAGGCGTCGCCCGGATACTCGCTTGTGTCGAGCACGACCCCGGAGCGAGCCACCGGGCTCCAGACCCATAGCACGTTGGTCGCGTGCATGCGGGTGAAGATGTCGTGGACGTGCCGCCAGGCTTGCACGAACTGACCTGGCTGGTTGCCGTTGATGTGCGTGCCCCAGGGATACCAGGTGCCGTTCTGCTCCTGCGCGAAGCGGAGCAGGACCGGCTTTCCGTAGGCGCTCAGAGCCCGGGCCCAGCTCCGGATGAGCGCGTCGTGGCGGCCGGCGATGATCGAGGCGAGGGTGTACTCGGGCTGTGGCCGCCAGGGCCCGGTCGTGTAGTCCCAGGGCTCCCACGTGATCTCGGGCAGGCTTCCGCGCGCGGCGGCGGCGCGGAGCTGGGTCGGGTCGACACTGCCGTGCTTCCAGTCCTCGTACCACATGACGATTGAGGCGTGGGCATGTACGGCAGCCTCGAATGCATTCACCTGAGCGAGGTCGGCCGGGCGCCACGGCGTCGTGGAGTTTGCAGCGAGTGCGGCCGTGGTGGCCCCGATCGCCAGCTGGGGGTTGACGTACCGGGTTACCGGTGCGGGCGCCGGCTCGGTGCGGCGGACGGCGGGAGGCCAGAGCTGCGAGACAGGAACGAGGATGCCGAACACCGTCACAGCTGTGGCGCCGAGTGCTATAGCGAGCTTGGCGGCCGAGCGCCTGAAGACCTCGCGGCGGATCGCCGGTGGGTGGTCCTGCACGTGCAGGACGACGATGGCGATCGATGCGCTCAGGTAGAGGGCGACGTTGATGAGCGCGAGCGTGTAGTAGCCGTGAGCGCGCCCGGCGTGCAGCCCTAGGATCGCCGGCGACGCTGAGACGATCGCGATCAGTAGGTAGGGCAGCACGACCCTGAGCGGCAGCGGCTTGGCGCCCGTGCCGCCCTTGGGCGTGACCTTGAACTCGAACTCTCGGCCGGCGATCCGGCCCGCCGCGGCCTGGATACAGCCGAGCAGGACCCACGGCCAGCGGACGAGCTGAAACAGAACTATCTCCCACGCGATGGCCTTGGCATTGCTGGGCCGAAGCCACTCGAGGCTGCGCAGCCAGAGGACCACGGCCAGGAGCACCGCCGTCGGTCGCCCGAAGTAGAGGTAGAACTCGCCGAGGGACACCCGCATGGCCGGCGTCCGGGACAGGATCGCGGCCAGCGGGGTCACGATCGAGGCGAGCATGAGGACCGCGAAGAGCGGATACCAGATCTGGCAGAACCCGAGCCGGAGCTTGGCCGCGCCGCTGAGAGCGCGCCAGTAGCGCCCGTTGACGCCGAGCAGCACGTTCATCATGCTGCGCGACCACTGGAACTCTTGCGTCATGCAGTCGGCCAGGGTCTCCGGCCCGTCGCCGTGCGCCCGGGCATCGATGGCGAACACGCCCTGCCAATGGTGGGAGCTCATCATCAGGGTGGTGGTGAAGTCCTCGGCCAACTCCGGACCGAGGCCTCCGATCTCCCGCAGCGCGGCCGTGCGCACCGCATAGTGTGAGCCGATGCAGCTTGGCGCGCAGCCGCCGCTGTGGCCGGCCTGCATGGGCCCGTGCAGGACCGCTTCGGCATAGAGACGGGCTCGCGCGGACCACGAGCGGTCCGCGTTCCGGTCGCAGATGCTCGGCGCCGCGACGTAGCCGACGTGAGGATCGCGGAACGGAACGACCATGTGCCGCAGGTAATCCGGATCGGGCACGTGGTCGGCGTCCATCTGTGCGACAACGTCGTACAGCTCGTAGCCCCAGCGGTCGTAGAAGTACGCGAGGTTGCCTTCCTTGCAGCGCGTGCGGCGGGGCCACGTCGGGCGGTGATACTCGGGCACGCCCTCACGCGTGGAAACGAGCACGCCATGGTCCGTGCACCAGGCCAAAACGTCCGAGGACGGGCTCTCGTCGGCAAGCCAAACGTCGTAGGGCAGCGGGAAGTTCTGCGCCAGCATCGCCTCGAGCGTGTCGCGGACGACGGGCCACGGTTCGGCCGGTGCCTTGGTGACGACCATCGCCGTCCGGAGGTCGGGCACGTTGAGCGCAGGATCGGGTCGCCGCACCCGCCACAGCCAGAAGAAGAACCAGATAGGCAGCAGGATCGATTCGACGGCCAGCAGCGCCGAGTTGACGACCAGGCCAAGGGTCGAGCCGGTGTGTGCCGGCTGGATCCACCACATCCATGCCTGCGCGGTCAGGGCAGCCCAAGCAAGCATGAAGCAGGCGAGGCTGACGCGCTGGCTGCGCGTCAGAGCGTCGCGCAGATGCCGGTTATGCCTGCGCCGGCGCCTTCCCCGCCGCCGGCGCTCGCCGGGCGACGCTGGCGGGCGCGGCTGGAGGATGATCGGATCGCGTCGTTCGGGCTCCGCCACTACCGACTCGGCGCCGGCCGACGGTGCCAGAAGAAACCGTGGCCGAAGCGCAGCCGCTGGCAGCCGGGCGAGTCGGCCGAGACGTTTCCCAAGCCCCTGCATCAAGGGGCAGTCGGCCGGTCAGCCGTCGCGGTTCTGGCGGCGGCGAGAATCCGGACGCATGTCCGAGCAAGCGGACGGATGTTCGAGCAGCCCGCTCGCCATTACCGGCGCCGGAGTAGGCTACGCGTCAACGGTCATGAATCCGGTGTGGCCCGACGCCCCTAGCCTTCAGGAGCACACCCGATCCGCCGATGAGCACTGCATGCCGCGCTGGATCGCCTTCTCGCTGTTTTGCGCCATCCTGTTCGCGGCGTTACCGCTCGTGGGGGACCAGGCAGCGAGCGCGGCGGCGACGCATCGAGCCACGCGCCACGTCAGAAACGCTGCGCCCACTCACCCTCGGCGCAGGCGCGTACGGCATGGCCGGCTTGAGCAAACGGTCATGACGCGGTCGGAGTCCGGCGTGCCCCGTCTACGCTTCGGGGTCTATCCGTGGGCTGCTCCAGGCGCGATCAACCCGGTCAACCCGCAGGTCCCCGACGATCCGTACAAGGCTCTGAGCGCGGTAAAGGATCTTCAGGGCGCCCGGTCGATGACCGTCCACATCTATGGTCAATACACCGGAGCAGACCCCGGCGAGGCCGACGCGCTGATCAGCGACGCCCGCTGGTGGTCGGATAACGGAATACGGGTCGAAACGGTGCTGCGGTTCCGGCCTGCGAACTCCGACCTCGCCTCAGGCTACGTGCCATGGGTCGAGGCCGTGACGGCACGCCTCGCCGCGATCCCCGGCGTCACGGCGATTCAGATTGGCAACGAAGCGAACAACACCGCGTCAGGCGCGGCCGCCGACGGCGCCTACGCAGGCGCCTTGCAGGCGATCGCGTCAGGCGTGCCCGCGGCACGACGGTCGGTCGTCGACGCCGGAAGGCCGGACATCAGGATCGGCTTCAACTGGGCGCCTGGCACCGCGGCCTGCGAGCCCGACCCGTTCTTCGCCGCGCTGCGGCGCGCGGGCGGCGCGGCACTCGCTGAGGCGACGAGCTGGGTTGGCATCGACGTATATCCCGGGACCTGGTCGGCGCCCTCCCCCTCCGTCTACCCCAGTTCGGAGCTGATTCGCTCCAGCATCGTGAGCAGCCTCGCATGCCTGCGCCGGGTTCAAATGCCGTACGCCGGACTGTCAAAGGCGACCACGATCACCGTGGCCGAAACCGGGTGGCCAACGGGGGCGAATCGCTCCGAGCTCATGCAGGCAGCCGTGTTGCGAGACATCGTCGGCGGTGTCCAGTCCGTCAGCGGGCTCTACGGGGTCACCGATCTGCGCTGGTTCGACCTGCGCGACGCGAACACCGCGAGCGGTCAGCTGGAGAACGGGTACGGCCTGATGCATGACGACTACAGCCCGAAACCCGCATTTGGCGCGTTCCGCGAGCTCGTCGCCGCCGACGGCGCGTAGCCCCGACGACCGGCCTCGCGCTGGCGCCTATCCGAACAGCTTCCGCGCGCGGACCATCATGCGGAGGCTGCCGGTCGGCCGAACCTTGCCCGTCAGCAGCGCGCGCCACGGCTCGGTACGGCCGGCAGCGATCTCGACCCAGTCGACCAGCCGGCAATGGAACGTCAGGTCGGCCTGCTCGACCCGTCCCTGCGCCACGGTGCTACGACCGTTGTCGATCCGCATGTGCCATGGCTCGGCGTCGCTGAAGTCCCACTGGATCGTCGCGCCCGGCGCCACCGAGGCGTCGATCTGCCGGCGCAGGCCGTCGAACAGCACCGCGGTGGCCTCTGGATTCGGCGTGACCCGACCGTTCGGCTCGCCGAGGTAGCCGGCCCGGAGCAGCGTCAGCCCCCGCCGCGCACGCTCCATCGGCGGCAGGTCGAACGGGAGGCCCAAGCGCATCGAACCGGGATCCAGGCCCGCCGCGCGCAAGCGTCCCTCCATCGCCTCGGCCCCTTGGGCGAAGATGTCCTCGAGCGTGAAGCCGAACGTCGTCACGTAGCGCTCGTCCCAGC
>Ga0306920_100014465_pt1 | contig 10774 bp, 9 predicted proteins | sample flu12Cox44000170_FD_204666 | JGI IMG/M metagenome (GOLD analysis project Ga0306920, IMG submission 204666) | Lab enrichment of tropical soil microbial communities from Luquillo Experimental Forest, Puerto Rico - flux4day.12C.oxic.44.000.170 (v2)... | ecosystem: Environmental > Terrestrial >... | reverse complement strand
ATGTCGGCGGTCCGGCCGTGCCCCTGCATGTCCACGGCGATGACCTGGTGCCCCTCGGTCAGCGCGGGAAGGATCGGCCAGAACATCTCGCCGGAACCGAGCCCGCCGTGCAGCAGGATCAGCGGCCACCCCGCGCCGTGCGTCTCGTAATAGAGGTTGAGGCCATTGACCTCGGCGTACTGCCCGGCGCCCGGCGCGCCGGATGCCCAATCGGTGGCGGTCACGGTGCTGCTCCTCACGTCGTCGCTGACTCAGCTGGTGCCGGTACAGACCGTGCCCTGCCCCGGAACTCATCGGTGAGCCTGCTCCCCATGAGAACCTCGCTTCTTGGCCGTCAGCATTGTCGTCCCGCTACCCCTGCGGCGAAGGCCGGCCCGCCGCTGCCTATGCTGGCGCCGTGTATCTGGGCCTGGCCACCATCGTGGTGGACGACTACGACTCCGCCATCCGCTTCTTCGTGGATGCTCTGGACTTCGAGCTCGCCGAGGACTCCCCGGCCCTGACCAACGACGGGCGGCCCAAGCGGTGGGTAGTGGTCAAGCCACGGGGTGCCGTCACGGGCCTGCTGCTAGCTCAGGCCGATGGGGACGATCAGGCCGCCGCCGTCGGCAACCAAACAGCCGGCCGGGTGGGATTCTTTCTCCACGTCGAGGACTTCGGCGCCGCCTGCGCGCGGATGACCGCCGCGGGCGTGCAGTTCCTCACCGAGCCGCGCACCGAGCCGTACGGGCAGGTCGCTGTGTTCCGTGACATCGCGGGCAACAAGTGGGACCTGATCGGCCCGGTGCCCTAGCCGGGGGTGTCAGGCGCCGGACCTGGCCTCGGTCCGGGCGAGGAAGTCTTCGACCACCCGGAGGTAGGCCTCGCGTTCTTCGATGAAGGCCACGTGCGCGCTGTTCTCAAAGATCACCAGTTTGGCGTTGCGAAGGCCCTCGGCCAGGATGGCCAGATGCGCCGGGCGCGCCTCGTCGTAGCGGCCGCCGGTGACCAGCGCGGTGATGCCGATCTCGCCGAGCCGACCGGTCACGTCCCAGTCGCGCAGGCGGCCGGTGACCGGGCCGAACTCGCTCGGCCCCCACATCGTCTCGTAGACGTTGGCGCCCATGCCCGCGAAGGTCCGCTCCAGGCACGCGGGCCAGGGGTCCTGCCGGCACAGATGCCGCCGGTAGAACTGGGTGATCGCCCACTGGTACTCGGGGCAGGAGAAGTAGCCGCCCGCCTCGTGGCTGTCGAGCACGTCACGGACCGGCGCGTCGAGTCCGGCCCGAAGCTCCGCGCAGTCGGCGATCCAGCGCGAAACGCTGGGCGGCGAACTGCTGAGGATCAGGCTCTCCAGTTCGGGCTTGCGGTCGAGCGCGTACTGCAGGGCGAGCCAGCCGCCCCAGGAGTTGCCGAACAGGTGCACGCGCCCGAGCCCGAGCGCGGCCCGGACCACGGCCAGTTCCTCGACAAACCGGTCGGTGGTCCACAGCGAGTCGTCGGCCGGCCGGTCCGACCGGCCGCAGCCGAGCTGATCGTAGAAGATCACCGGCCTGCTGGCGGCGAGGTCCGCCAGTGGCTCCAGGTAGTCGTGCGGCATGCCCGGGCCGCCATGCAGGCAGAGCAGCGGGACACCGGGCCGGTCCGCCCCGACGACCTGGTACCAGACGTGGCCGCCCGGGACCGTGACGTACCCCTCCGCCGTTGCCAGATCGCTCCTGGACATCGCTGCTCCTTCTCCGAGGCGGGTCAGCCGGCCTGGTCCAGCCAGCCCGCGATGCTGCGGGCCAGGGTCGGCATCGGCAGCGAGCCGTGATCCAGGACGGCGCCGTGGAAGGCGGGCAGGGAGAACGCCGGGCCCAGGCGCTTGCGAGCCTCCTCGCGGATCCGGAGGATCTCCAGCTGTCCGGTGAGGTAGGCGAGAGCCTGGCCGGGCATCACCACGTACCGGTCGGTCTCGGCAGCCATGAACTCCCGCGGCATGGGGACGTGCGCCATCAGGTAGCCGAGGGCCCGCTCGCGGCTCCAGCCGAAGGCGTGGATGCCGGTGTCCACGACCAGCCGGGCGGCGCGCATCAGCGACGTGCTGAACGAGCCGAGCAGGCCGCGGTCGTCGGCGTACAGCCCGGCCTCCTCGGCGAGTTGCTCGGCGTACAGGCCCCAGCCCTCGGAGAACACCGCGATGCTGCGCTGGCGCTGGAGATCAGGCAGGCTGGTGAGCAGCTGGAGGCGGGACAGTTGCAGGTGATGCCCGGGCACCGCCTCGTGAAAGGCCACCACGTCGGTGTCCCATCCGGTGCCCGCGGTGGGCCGCTTGGTGTTGAACCAGAACGTCCCCGGCCGCCCGCCGTCCAGGCGAGGCGGCGTGTAGTGCGGTGCCGCACCGCTCACGGCGACGACCTCCGGCATGGGCGTCACCTCGCACGGCGGTGGCAGCGGCTCAGGGAAGAACTCCGCCGCCCGCGCCTCGGCCCGCCGTACCGCGGCCACCGCCCGGCTGATGGACTCCTCCGGTGACACCTGCCCGGTCGAGTCCCGCAGCGCGGCGAAGACCTCGTCGAGCCCGGAAAGCCCGAGCCCGGCCCCTACCTCCAGGGCCCTGGCCTCCAGCGCCGCGACATGGTCCAGGCCGGTCTGATGCAGCTGTTGCGCAGACAACGGCAGGGTCGTGTAGATCCGGATGGCCCGCGCATAGTCCTCCTCGCCGCCGGGCAGATAGGCCAGTCCGGCCTGCTCGGCCGGCCGGGCCTGCGGCAGCAGCTCCTTGACGCATGCCACCCACCTGGCCAGCGCGGGGTGCACCACCTCCGCGGCGGCGGCCGCGCGCTGTTCCTCCCACGCGGCCGCCCCCTGCCATCCCTGCGGTGGCCGCGGGGAAAGCGCCGGGCTGGCCTCCGGAGCGGCGAGGACCCCCTCGGCCCAGCTGACGGCCTGTTCGGCCAGCGGGGCGACCGGCAGCCGTCCCTTGCGGGCCCCGGCCCGCAGCCGCTCGGTGAGCTGGTCAATCCAGCCGCCGCTGCGCCGCAGCCGGGTCACGTAGGCCTCGGCCGCGGCCTGATCGACCAGGACCGTCCGGGCCGTCACCCCCAGGAAGGCCGCCGGGCCCGAGTACTGCATCGCGGTGACCGTGTACTCCTCGCCCGCCAGATCGATGCCGTCCTGCTCCTGGGCGGCCGCCGCCCTGGCACAGTCGAGCGTGACCGCGTCCGCCTGCGTCAGCTGCCCGCGCGCGATCACGTCGGCCTCGGCGAGGAACCGCCCGGCCTCGGCGCGCCAGGCTTGCTGGCCCTCCTCGCTGTCATCAGGGACCAGATCGTCATACCCGGGGATGCCGTACATCGTGGCGCTGAACGGGTTCTCTTCCAGCCAGCGGCGGTGCAGCCGGTCGGCCAGGTCACGTGCTGAGCTCATGCAACCTTCCGCAAAATCGGTCATGGTTCTGCTGCCGGATTCCAATGTCCTGCCCTGCTGAAGCCTATGGCCCGGCCGCTTCGCACCCACCACCGGCCGCGCTCCGGCAGTGATCGACATGGCGTAGCGGCAGTTGCCTCTTGCGTAGTTCCGGCCCGCCGACCCCGGCCTGTGGTGCACGCTGGTTGGTCAACAGCACCCAGCGTGTGATTGCCCCCGCGATCCTGCCGCCCTGAACCCGCTCAGGATCCACACGCAGCTGGCAGCGGCGCCACCGGGTCAGCATCGGGTGAGGGCTGAGCGCGTTCCCCGCGCCTGACCGAAGGTCGATCGTGTCCCACGCGCACGCGCGGCACCGGAAGTCATCACGATCCACGCCTGACCGCCCTGACGTGGCTGTCCAACGATCCACGCCTGACCGCCCTGACGTGGCTGTCCGGCACCGGAGGTCCGCACCGCGTGCGCGGAACAAGGCCGCCCGGGTCACGATCGCGGCCGTTGCGGGCTCGGCTCTCATGGTCTCCGCCTGGCTCGGAACGGTCCGCTGGCTGACGGACCACCATTCCGCCGGCGCACTGAACCAGGCCGACGTGCTCGGCCTGCCGTCGGGAGGGGCCAACCAGGACCAGACCGGTAAGCGCCCGGTCTCGCCAGAGGCCCATGGCACCCAGCGCCTGGCCACGCCGCGTGCGCACGTCACCCTGCAGCCAAAGATCGTCAGCGTCGCGGTCAGCCGGCCGCGGCGGCCCTCCTACGTCAACCCGCTCCGCAGCGTCAGCGGCCTGGTCCCCGAGCGCATCGACGAGGGCGTCGACTTCGGCGGCTCGGGACCGGTCTATGCCCTCGGCGACGCCATCGTGACCAACGCGGGCGAGAACGCCGGATGGCCCGGCGGCGGGTGGATCACCTACCAGCTCACCGACGGCCCGGCCCAGGGGCTGATGGTCTACCTGGCCGAGGACGTCACACCGACCGTGCAGGTCGGCCAGCATGTGACACCCTCGACCGTGATCGCCAACATGTTCAACGGCGGCGACGGCATCGAGACCGGCTGGGCGCAGCCGACCGGCGTGTCCGCGGAATCGGAGCTTGCCGAAGCCGGCGGCATCGGCGGCGGCGGCCCGTTCCCGACCATGATCGGGAACAACTTCGACCAGCTGCTGGTGGTGCTGGGCGTACCGGCCGCGCCTAACGCTGGCGAAACCGCATACGGGACTCTTCCGGCCAACTACCCGGCCGTCTGGAAATAGCCTTCGGGCCCATCCGCTGGCAACGGCGAGATGCGAGGGAGAAGCCCGCCCTTTGTGTGGCGAGCCCGGGTTCCGTGCCAGCGGGCTTGCTGCCAGCATGAGGCTGTGTCTCGCAAACCACAGCCATACCAGCATGGCGAGCTGCTCGTCGTGATCGACTGCGCGGACCTGGCCCGCTCAGCGGACTTCTGGGCACAGCTGCTCGGCTATGTCCCTGATGGCCCGGCCGTGGGTCCCTACCAGGGCCTGATCCCGGCGGACGGCCAGGGCGTGCAGATCTTGCTCCAGCGGGTGCCTGAGCGCAAGCACGGCAAAAACCGCCTTCACCTCGACCTGCGCACACCCGACTTCGACGCCGAGGTCAGGCGCGCGATGGGTATCGGCGCCAGCCTGCTCACCAGCGAGCCGCTCGAGGAATACGGATGGCGCTGGCACATCCTCGCCGACCCCGACGGCAATGAGTTCTGCGTCATCCAGCCGCCGGACTCGGACGAACCGGCCGGTGCTGGGCCGGCCTAGGGGTGCGTGGCTCTCGTTCACTCACGGCGCAGGACTGCGGCTGGGCGGAGGCGGGCGGCGCTGCTGCCCGGCCCGGCGGCGATGAGGTTGGCGATCAGCAGCATGACCGGGATCGCGAGCAAGACAGCCAGCACTGGAATCGTGGCCCCGCCGCTGACCCCCAGCGATTTGGCGAATGCCTCCCACGACCATCGCCCCGCCAGCAGGCCAAGCGGCAGCCCAAAGACCAGGGCCACCGCGGCCAGCGCGCTAGCCTGCCAGCCCACGACGCCGAGCACCTGGCGGCGGGTCATGCCCAGGGTTTTGAGCATGGCCAGGTCGCGGCGCCGGCGCCGGACGCTGGTGAGCAGCACATGGGTGAGCGCGCCGACCGCCAGCAGGGCAAGAATGGCGCTGAGGACGAGTGGGGTGTCACGAACCCCGGCGTAGTCGCGGATGTCTCGTGGCCGCTGGTCGGTGATCAGGGAAGCGCAGCTGTTACAGCCTGCCTTGGCGAGCGCACTCTCCAGCCGGGCGTCCGCCGCCGACAGCCGTGTGCCCGGTGCATACCGCACAAGGATGAAGCTGTAGCAGGTGAGCGCACCGCGACGGCATCCAGCGGGCGCGAAGGGAGGCGCGTACGCAGCCGATAGCAGCGAGGCAGGCACTTCCGCGCCGTGCCCAAGGTCGGTTGCCGAGTCACCGCCCTCGCTGAAGGACGCGAACACCGGCTCTCCGACGATCCTGAGCCGCACAACGCGCCCGTGGACGGTGACGGGTACCCGGTCGCCGACCCGCAGATGCAACGCCCGCATAGTCCGCTCGCCGAGGGCGATCTCGCCGCGACTGCCCGCCGGCCTGCCCGACCGCATGGTGAGAAACCCGCTGCCGCGCACCGGGTCAAGGCCGATAGCCGAAACGGCCTGGCCCGCCACGGTGACCTGTCCGTACACACCCAGGGCATAGGCACGCACCTGGGGCTGGCTCGCCATCACCCTTGTCATCAGCCCCCGGGGAGCCGCCGGGACGGTGAAGTCCACCTCCTGGGCCCAATCCTGCCCGTACCGGTGCGGGCTGGTGGTCAAGCCGACGAAGCTCGTGCCGAAGACCAAGGCGGCGACGACAGCCACGACGGCCGCGGTTGTGGCGGCAAGGGCACTGCGCACGGGCACCGCGATGCGCCCGCGGCCTGGCTCAAACGCCATCTGTACCCCGATGCCGCCCGTCGTGGATCCGGTCACGCTCAGTGATCTGCTCAAGGACCAGGCGCGGGCGGTGGCGGGCGGCTCGGCCACGCCAAGCGGGCTGCCAGCCCTGGCTGCCGCCCGCCAGGCCACCGGCATCACCAGGGCAAGCGGCAGCAGCGCGATGGCCACCATGCCCCCGCCCAAGATGGCGAGATTGACCTCGACTCCGGGGGTGGGCTCGGCGAGGTTAGCGGGCCCGAGCGGCATCAGCGGAGAGGCGGCGATGGCGACTGCCACTGCGATGAATGCGCCGCCGGTGGTTGCAACGCCTGCCCGGGCCAGGCTCAAGGTCGCGAGCGTACCCCGGGTCATCCCAAGCGCGCGCAGGACCGGGTAGTCCGCTGAGTCCATGACCAGTTGGCGGGTCAGCAGCTGGCCGACAACGGCCAGCCCGATGACGCCCGCTAGCGCGGCGAATGCGACCAGGGTGATGACGTCCGGGGTGATGGCGCGCTCGGTCACGGCGACCTGATCTGAGTTGCTGCGTACGCCAAGCCGCCCGTGGGTGTCCGGGTAGTGCTTGGCAAGCGCGAGCGCGGCATGGACGAAAGACGCCTTGCTGGCGCCCGGCCGCAGGCGCACCCCCGCATAATCGCCGCCGTAGAACGGCTTGACGGCCGCCTCGTTCGAGAAGGCGGGGGTGAGCAGGACCTGCGGCAGGGCGGTGGCAGTGTTGGCGGGCACGATCTGGTCGTCGAAGCGGACGATCGCCGATACCCGCAACGCCAGCCGGACCGCGTGCGCCGTGTCCGGCCTGGTTGTGTAGTGCGGGATCCCGAGCAGATGCAAGATGCTGCCCGGCCGCAGGTGTTCCCTGGCTGCCAGCTGCGGGTCGACCATGACGGCATCCGGATCGGCCGGGTTGAAGAACCGGCCGGCGATAACCTTGACCCGGTCAGCCGTCACCCCCAACGAGCCATTGAGACTGCCGACGGCATTGACGTTCAGGTCCGGCGGGCCGTGTGGGACCGGGATCGCCGTGCCGAACAGCGCTGCCGTGGACATGGACGCGACCTGTGGCAGCCGGGCGAGCGCCTGGTAGAAGCCGGTACGGCCGGTGCCATTTGCGGTAAGCCCCTGGTCGCCTGGGACGACAGTCAGGTCGGCGGCACTGGCCCAGGCAAGCAGCCGGGGATAGGCAGTGTCCGTGCGGCGTGCGCCAGCGGCGGCCGCGAGCACGACGCCACCGATCAGGCCGAGCAGCAGCGCCAGCCCGAGCATTGACCGCCAGAGGCGCGACAGATCGGCGCGGAGGGCGAGCCGGACAGATGACATGGATCTCATTCAGCGACAGCCACGACCGTCACGCCAAGGGTGCCAGCCTCCCCTACAGGGGTGGTGTTGCCTGGGGGCTGACCGGTGCGGCCACGCCAGCCCATGTCGCTCGTGGGCTGGTGTCACTGGTGTGGCGTCATACCGGCAGGCCCGCCACGAGACGCCAGCAATCACCCCGGATGAATGGCGATTTCGGCGTCGTGCCATGGGGGGATCGCTCCTCTGCGGCGGCCTGCTTAACGTGCTGGCGGGGCATTGCCCCGCACCAGCCACTGCCCTCCGACGCCCCGTGACGTGGACATGCGCCCCCACAGTACGTCATGCGCACACCGGACACGGCCTTCCCGCGATGGCAAATGACGTACCCGGCCAGCGGGAGATGACTACCGCTCGCCGAGCACGCCGTAGAGCCGGTCCTCCTCCTGCACCGGCATCGTCACGGGCCCGCGACGATGGCGGCGAGGACAGGCAGCTCGCGGTCGGGCGTGATCAGGTAGGACAGCCCGAACCTGTCCCGCCGCGCCTGGAGGTCGTCGCGGATCTGGGCCACGCTGCCAATGAAGACCGAGGGCATTTCCCACACCGTTTCGGCATCGATGCCGCTCCAGCCGCGCCGGGCAATGAGTTCCTCGGTGCGTGCCCGCCGCTTCTCGGTGATGGTGAAGCTGGCCAGCGCGCTGAGTTCCAGCGCACCGAACCGGTCACCGGCCGCCGAACGCAGCACGCCCAGTTTCTGATCGAATGCCGCGGGCAGCCGGTCGGACGGGTCGTCGCGGTCCTCCGAGCCCTTGATCGGGGCTGGCAGCAGCCCCACGATGTCCGCGTACTGTGCCGCGACCCCGAGCATGCGCGGGCCGCCGGCGCCAATGAGCAGACGTGGGCTGCCGTGGCGCTCCGGCATCACGTCCAGATCCAGGCCATCGATCTGATACTCCGCACCCGAGTGATGCACCGGGGTACCGGCCAGCAGGCTCTTGATAATGGACAGCGACTCCTCGAGCCGGGCGATGCGCCGGCCCGCGGCGTCGAAGCCGATGCCCGCCGCGCGGTACTCCGGCTGGTACCAGCCCGCCCCGATGCCCAGCTCGAACCGGCCACCCGACAGGTGGTGCAGGCTCGCCGCCTCGTGCGCGACGATCGCGGGGTGCCGGAAGTCATTGGACAGCACCATCGTGCCCACGCGCAGGTCCGTCGTTACCGCGGCCGCGGCCGCCAGTGCGCTGAACGGGGCCAGTTGCTGGCCGAATGCACCCGCCGAGAAATGATCGCGGATGAGCAGCGCGCCAACGCCCGCGCCTTCGACCCGGCGCGCGTACTCGGCCCACGCCGGGCCCTCCAGCACCGACTCGCTGACCACCCCGAACCGGATGTCCCTGGTCATCTGCCACCCTTCCCCTGACCCCACGCCCGCCCTCACCCTAGACGGGACCGGCCGCCTCGCGAGGCGAGGCGGCCGGAAGTCGTGAGCGGTGCGGTCAGGCGGGAACGGCCACCGCCGCGGTGATCCGCGGCGTCTCGCGCCGGTCCAGGCTGGTCTCCTTGAACCCCTTGACGATCAGGAACAAGGCAAGCCCAAGCTCCCAGGCGAAGACCGGCAGCGGCGCGATCGCGCCCGGCAGCGACACCTGCTTGAAGGCGCCGAACAGGACGGCCGTCGCGGACACGAACAGCAGTGGGCCGCCGACCACGCCGAGGCCGGCGATGAACCGCGGGATCAGCTGGGAACGCCACATCAGCCAGGCGAGGACGAACGTGTCAGCCGCGCAGACGAAGTTCGGCCCGAGCAGGAACGTCCAGTTGTGCACGGCCACCAGGGCCTTGCCGACGCCGACGAGTGCGGCGGCGTCCGCGCCGGCCTGCTGGCGCAGCGTCACGACGGCGAGCAGGCTGACGATGCCGATGGCAATGACGGCGGCCTCCAGGGTGCGCAGGCCGACGTAGCCGATCGCCAGGCCCTGGTTGTGCCGCCGGGTGACCGGATACAGGGCGACCGCGGTGCCGACGATCGCCAGGGTCAGGACCACCTCGAGCCACCCGCCGACGAGCACGCGGGTGTCGGCACCGCCGCCGATGACGTAGCCGGGCTGGTTGAGGACCGGGGCGTACAGCACGAGCGCGGCCACGGACGTCACATGGGTGATGAGGAAGCACGCGCCGGCGATGCGGGCCGTCCCTCTGGTTGAAGTCATCCTGATCCTCCTCCTAAAGGTGTACGCCGTACACCAGGTCTGAATAGGATACTAGGTGTACGATGTACACCTGTCAAGATGACGGCGGATCGGATGAGGAGGAACCGAACGTGACCGCACCGGCCCAGACCCCACGGCGTGAGCGCCTGAACCGGGAACGGGTGCTGCGGGCGGCGGTCGCACTCGCCGACGAGGCCGGCATTGGCGCGGTGAGCATGCGCCGGCTCGCGCAGGAACTCGGCGTCGTGCCGATGGCGCTCTACAAGCACGTCGCCGACAAGGAGGAACTGCTCAACGGCATGGTCGACACGGTCATCGAGGAGATCGACCCACCCGATCCCGGCCTGGACTGGAAGAACGGCGTCAGGCAGCGCATCCTCGCGGCGCGGCGCGCGGTCCTGCGGCACCCCTGGGCGCGACAGGCCATCGAAACGCGCACCACCAGGTCGCCGGCGGTGCTCCTTTACATGGATTCAGTGGCCGGCAGCTTCCGCGCCGGCGGCTTCTCCGCCGATCTCACGCATCACGTCATGCACGCCCTGGGCAACCGCATCTGGGGGTTCAGCCCCGAGATGTTCAACGAGCCGGAAAGCGGCCCGCCGCAAGCCCTCAGCCCGCAGGCGCTGGAGGCAATGGCCCGCGAGTTCGCCGAGAGGTACCCGAACATCCTGGCCATCGCGACGGCTGCCACGGAGGGCGACCTTTCCCGCGTCGGCGCCGGCTGTGACGAGCAGTTCGAATTCGAGTTCGCTCTTGACCTCCTGCTCGACGGCGCCGAGCGGCTGCACCGGCAGGGCTGGAGGTCGGCCAGGGCATCCCAGGGTTAGCGCGTGACCAGCCCGGGCCAGCGCGTGACCAGCCCGGGCCAGCGCGTGACCAGCCCGGGCCAGCGCGTGACCAGCCCGGGCCAGCGCGTGACCAGCCC
>Ga0306920_100014462_pt1 | contig 10775 bp, 10 predicted proteins | sample flu12Cox44000170_FD_204666 | JGI IMG/M metagenome (GOLD analysis project Ga0306920, IMG submission 204666) | Lab enrichment of tropical soil microbial communities from Luquillo Experimental Forest, Puerto Rico - flux4day.12C.oxic.44.000.170 (v2)... | ecosystem: Environmental > Terrestrial >... | reverse complement strand
CGCTCGCACTGGTCGCACTCGGCGCGCTCGCCCTGGCGTCGTGCGGCTCGAGCCCGTCGACCCATGCGGGCTCCAGCACCACGACCACGTCGGTCGCGTCGACGTCGTCGACCAGCACCACGACCACGTTGCCGCCGGCGTCGACATCGGGCCCGCTGACCACGAGCGCACCCATCGCGCTGCCCTTCGCGGCCGACCGGGTGACCGCCACCGCCGGCCCCGACGGCGCCGTCTTCGCGGCACCACAGAACCCGACGAGCGGCGCGCCCACCGTCGTGTGGGTGATCGACGGCAACGGGCCCGCCGCCGTGGCCGAGCACATGCCCGGCGGCGTGGCCGCGCTCGCCGTCGACTCCGCCAACCTGTACGTGGCCAGCTACACGAGCGTGGTGGCCTTCGACCGCGCCAGCGGCAACCAGGGCACCCAGTGGTCGTTGCCCCCGGTGCACGCGGCGAACGCCTCCGACGACAGCCTGGTGGCGATGACGGCCGTCGCCGGCCTCGTCGACGTCTCGATCACGCAGGGCAACACGACCACCGTCTACAGCATCACGCCGGCGTCCGCGGTGGCCCCGAAGAAACTCCTCGTGGGTCTCGGCGACGCCATCGGCCCCGACGGATCGATCTACTACGAGACGACCGGCCGCCGCCTGGCCGTGCGCCGGCCCGACGGCACGACCCAGGTGGGGGCGGCGTTGGCGAACGCGCCGAACGCGGAGGGCGGAGGCGTGCAGTACGTCGACAGCTACGCCGGCGGGGCGGTGTGGGCCAACGAGCCGGCCGGCCAGGGCCTCGATGCCCAGTTCGCCACCTACGACAGCTCGACGCTCGACGCCCTCGACTCCTTCAGTGGCAGCGTCAACGACTCGGTCGCCGACACGCAGGCCGGCCCGCTGGTGCTGGTGCCGTCGGGCAACGCGGCGTGCCCCTCGACACCCGCCCCGTCGTCGTGCGTGCTGCGCATCGACGTGCACGGGTCCATGAACGACGGCGTCGCGGTGGGACAGGCCGTGCTGCTGGTCGGGCCGTCGCCGGGGGTCGTGGTAGCCGACACCACGACGGGCCAGTTCGACCTGGTGCGGCTGAGCTGACCGCTAGTAGTGCATGGAGACGCCGCCGTTGGGGCTGAGCAACTGGCCGGTCAGGAAGCTGCTGGCGTCGGAGGCGAGATACAGCACGCAGTAGGCGATGTCGGCGGTCGTGCCCACCCGCCGCAGCGGAGCCGAGCGGACCATGGGCGTGACGACGGCCGCCTTGGCCTCCTCGTTCACGCTGCCGTCGGGGTTGGTGTAGTAGCGCGCCGTCATGTTCGTCGGCACGAAGCCGGGGGCCACGCAGTTGACGCGCACGCCGTGCTTCCCGACCTCGACCGCCATGGACTGCGTCAGCTGCGCCACGCCGGCCTTCGTGATGGCGTAGGGGCCGATGCCCGGTGTGGCTGCCAGCACCGCCGCGGAGGCCATGTTGACGATCGACCCGCCGCCACCTTCCACCATCGCCTTCCCGGCGGCCTGACAGCCGTACACCACGCCCTTGAGGTTGACGGCGAGGATGCGCTCGAACTCGTCGGGGTCCAGGTCGATGATGGAGCTGTCGATCATCATGCCGGCGATGTTGCACATCACATGGAGCGCGCCGTGTCGCGCCGTGATGTGGCCGACGAGCGTCGCCGCCGCGCCACGCACGGAGACGTCGATCTCGGCGCCCTCGGCCCGGCCCCCGGCCTCGAGGATCGTCGTCGCCGTCTCCGCCGCCCCCGCCGGGTCGATGTCGGCGCATACGACGGTGGCGCCGGCGCCGGCCAAGACCTCGGCGCTGGCGCGCCCGATGCCGCCCCCGGCGCCGGTGACCAGGGCGACACGGCCGGTGAGGTCGAACGCGTCGCGCACGCTCTGAGCCGTCTCCATCCGGCGCACCTTACGCGCGGCGCGCCGACGCGTTCAGGCTGCGGCCTCGCGCGGACGGATCCGGTACACCGGGTAGTCCGCTGCGACGCGTTCGAACTCGTCGAGCGGTGCCCGGCGGTCGACGGGGATGTGCGGTCGCGCGCCCGGAGCCACGGCGAGATATCGGCGCAGGACGGGCGCTCGCTCAGACGGGTCCACCAGCTCGAGGGTGACCTGCTCGCGGCGTCCGTGCCGCAGCTCCGCCCGGCCGCCGTCGGCCTCGACGTTGCGCACCCAGTTCGCCCGGTCCCCCAGCATGGAGACGAGATACCGCTCGCCCTCGTAGTCGGCGATCACGACGGGGAAGCTGACCACCGTCCCGCTGCGACGACCCCGGACCTCGAGCGCACCCGCCCGCTTGGGCAGCACACCGGCGGCGAACGCGACGGCCGAGATCCGATTTTGCAGGCGGGCGAAGCCGTTGGGCCGGCCGCTCCGGTAGAGCCAGCGCAGGTAGTCGCTGTAGGTCCACATGCTGCGATGGTGGGCCCGTGGCCCGGCGTCCGGCAAGGCGAGGCTCCCTAGGCCTGCACCCCTTCGACGGCCAGGAGCGCCCGCTTCACCTTCAGCCCGCCGCCGTAGCCGCCGATCCCGTTGCTGGCCAGCACCCGGTGGCAGGGGACGATGATGGGGATCGGGTTGCGCCCGTTGGCCTGGCCGACGGCGCGGGGCGCGCTCGGGCGGCCGACCCGGCGCGCCAGCTCGCCGTAGCTGATGGTCTCCCCGTAGGGGATGCGGGACAGCTCGGCCCAGACCTCCCGCTGGAAGGGGGTGCCGTCGAGCTCCATGGGCACGTCGAAGTCGCGCCGCTCGCCGGCGAAGTACTCCTCGAGCTGGGTCGCCGTCTCCTTGAGCACCGGAGCCAAGTCGTCGGCGTCGCGGCGGCCGTGCCGGCGCTCGTGCGGGAGCCAGACACCGATCAGGACGTCGCCGTCGCACTCGAGCACGAGGCGCCCAATGGGCGTCTCCAAGGGCATGGTGGTGGTGGCGGAGGAGCCGGGTGTGGGGGTCGTCATGCTGCTTGTCCTTTCTTCAACGCGGGGGGAACGCGGCGTGGCGTGGCAGCCGGGCCGGACACGGACCACAGATGCGCCATGGCGTAGCTCCGCCATGGGCGCCAGCGCTCGGCGTGCGCCAGCAGCGGGGCCGTGTCGTCGGCGAGGCCGAGCGCGCGGGCGCCGCGGCGGATGCCGAGGTCGGTCGGCATGAAGGCGTCGGGATCGCGCAGCGCCCGCAGCGCCACGTACTCGGCCGTCCACGGCCCGATGCCGGGCAGCCGAACCAGGGCGCGGCGGACCTCCAGCGGATCGGCGCCGGGGTCTATCACCAGCTCGCCGCCGTCGACCGCGGCGGCCAGCGCGACCAGCGCGCGGCGTCGCCCCGACGGCATGGCGAAGGAGGCAGGGGAACGCTCCGCCAGTTCCACGAGCGCGCGCGGCGTCGGGAAGAGGTGGGTCACGCCACCATCGGAGGCGGGGAGCTCTTCTCCGGCGCCCAGCACGAGCCGGCCCGCGACGGTGCAGGCGCCCGTGACCGAGACCTGCTGGCCGATCACTGCGCGCACCGCGAGCTCGAAGGGGTCGGTGGCTCCGGGCACCCGTCGCCCCGGCTCGGACTCCACGACGGCGCCGATGACGGGGTCGTCGCACAACGCGTCGCGGACTGCGACGGGGTCGGCGTCGAGGTCCAGCAGCTGGCGGCAGCGCGAGACGGCCGTCGTCAGGTCGCGCAGGTCCGCGAGCACGAGGTCGCCCTCAATGAAGAACGGGCCCGGCCGTCCGCCCCGCCCCTTCTCGCCGCCGATGGACCGCAGGGAGACGACCCCGTGCCCGTGCGGCAGCCGCAGGCTGCGCTGGTAGGACGACCCGTCGACCGCTTCGACGCCGGGCAGCGCACGCGCCGCCAGGAAGTCGATCAGCGAGGCGGGGTCGAAGGGCTGCCGGCACGGCAGACGCAACCGAATGCCCTGTGCCGGGTCCTGATGGTCGCGCCCGCCGCGGCCCGACCGGGCGGCACGGGCGCGCAGGCCCCGAGGGGTGTCGGCGAAGATCTCTCGCATCGTGTCGTTGCACTGGCGCACGCTCGAGAAGCCGGCGGCGAAGGCGACGTGCGCGATGGGCAGGTCGGTCGTCTCGAGCAGCACGCGCGCGCTCTGGCTCCGCTGTGCCCGCGCGATGGCCAAGGGCCCCGTGCCGACCTCGGCCGTGATGACGCGGTTGAGCTGGCGGGTGCTGTAGCCGAGCCGGGCGGCCAGGCCTTCGACGCCTTCTCGGTCGACGACGCCGTCACGGATCAGGCGCATGGCCCGGGCGACGACGTCGGCCCGGATGTTCCACTCCGGGGAGCCGGGCGTGGCATCGGGCCGGCAGCGCAGGCAGGCCCGGAACCCGGCCTGCTGCGCCGCCGCCGCGGTGGCGTAGAAGCGCATGTTCTCGCGCTTGGGCGTGCGGGCCGGGCAGCTGGGGCGGCAGTAGATGCCGGTCGAGGTGACGGCACAGAAGAACCACCCGTCGAACCGGGCGTCTTTGCTCTGCGCCGCCTGGTAGCAGCGGTCCGGGTCCTCGATCACGGGTGCCAGCGTGGCACGCCGTCGCGACAATTACTGGCGGGAATCGGACATTGCCGTCGTCCCGCCGGAACCCGAGGTCAACGGGTTCGGCGTCGGCAGATGATCAACGGCGTCCCAACAGATGTTCGAGCACGAGGCGCCGGTGGGCGGCAGCGTCGCCCCACGCTCGGGAGAGCGCCCAGGTGCGCTTCATGAACAGGTGCAGATCGCACTCCCACGTGTAGCCGATGGCGCCGTGCACCTGCAGCGCCAGCCGCGCCGCCATTTCCGCGGCATCCGACGCCATCGCCTTCGCCATCGAGGCGTCGTGCGACAACACGGGCTGCGCGGTCGCGAGCGACCAGGCGGCCCGGTACGTCGCGGGGCGGGCGAACTCCAGCGCGACGCGGGCATCCGCCAAGTGGTGCTTGACGGCCTGGAAGCTCCCGATCGGCTTGCCGAATTGGTGGCGATCCTTGGCGTAGGCCGCGGCCATCGAGAGCATGTGGTCGGCTAAGCCGACGAGCAGGGCCGCCGTTCCCGCGGCGGCACGGTCCGCCAGCAGTGCCACGGCGGCCTCCGCGGCGACGCCGTATGCCAACAGCGTGTCCGACGTCAGCGGCCAATGCACCGTGGCCAGGTCGCGGGTCGCGCCGAGGGTCGGCTGCGCGCGCAGCGTGCACGACGTCGCCGGCACGGCGTGCAGCTGCCAGCCCGACTCGTCGTCGCGGCACGCCAGGAGGAACAGTGCTGCGCAGCGCGTGCCGACGACGCGCGGTGTCCGGAGCATGCCATCGGCGGTCACCTCCGTCGGCGATGTCACCCCCGCCGCGGTGACATCGACGCCCCCCACCGCGACCATGGCGTCGTCCTCGACCAGCGTCGCCAAGGCCGCCGCGGCGACGGGATCGGGCAGGAGCGCCGCCAGCGTCGGCGCGGCCAAGGCGGCGGTCTCGAGAAGCGGTTCGGGCAGGTTGGCTCGGCCCGCCTCCTCCAGGACGCCGACCAGGTCGACGTCGTCGAGCCCGAGGCCGCCCGCCGCTTCGGGCACCACCAGCGCAGGCGCACCAAGCTCGGCCAGCACGCTCCAGCGGTTGGCGCTCCGCGCGGCCCGACCGGCATCGTCGGCCAATTCGAACGCCCGCAATGCATCGACGCTGCATTCGGTGTCGAGGACCGTGCGCACACCCTGGCGCAGCTCGTCCTGCTGTTCGCTGAAGGCGAAGTCCACGGCTTCCGCGGCGCCTCAGCCGCGGGGGAGGCCGAGCAGCCGCTCGGCAACGACGTTGCGCTGGATCTCGTTGGTTCCGGCGTAGATCGGGCCGGCCAGCGAGAAGAGGTAGCCGTCGAGCCAGGGGCCCGGCGCCCCACCGGTGAGCAGTTCGGCCTCGGGTCCGAGCAGGTCGAGGGCCGCCGTGTGGATGGCGAGGTCGGTCTCCGACCAGAAGATCTTGTTGCAGCTCGCCTCCGCGCCGACGCTGTGCCCGTGGACCACGCGTGACGCGGTCCAATAGGTGTGCAGCTTGTAGGCCTCGGCGTGCATGTGGGCATCGGCCACCGCATCGGCGGACGCGGGCGGCCGGCCTTGGGTGGCGTAGAGACGGACCAGGCGGTCGGCCGCCTCGGTGTAGCGGGCCGGGCTGCGCAGCGAGAGCCCGCGCTCCGATCCCGCGGTCGCCATGGCGACCGTCCACCCGGCGTCGACCTCACCGAGCACCTGGTCCTCGGGCACCTCGACGTTGTCGAAGAAGATCTCGGCGAAACCCGTCTCGCCGTCGATCTGGGGAATGGGGCGGACGGTCACGCCCGGCGAGTCCATGGCCACGAGGAAGTAGGTCAGGCCGCGGTGGCGCTCGGCCTCGGGATCGCTGCGGAAGATGCCGAAGCACCAGTCCGCGAACGCCCCCCGGCTGGCCCAGGTCTTCTGACCGTTGAGCACCCATCCCTCTCCCGTGGCGCCGCGCGAGGCGCGTGAGCGGATGCCGGCGAGATCGCTGCCGGCGTCGGGCTCGGACCAGCCCTGGCACCAGATCGCATCGCCGGCCGCCATCGGGGGCAGGAACCGCGCCTTCTGGGCCTCGGTGCCGAACTCGAGCATGGTCGGCGCGAGCAGGAAGATGCCGTTCTGGCTCACGCGCTTGGGCGCCCGGGCGCGGTAGTACTCCTCCTCGAAGACCAACCACTCGATGATGCCGACGTCGCGGCCGCCGAACTCGACCGGCCAGCTCACGACCGACCAGCGGTCCTCGAACATCTCGCGTTCCCAGCGCCGGTGTGCCTCGAAGCCCTCGGCGGTGTCGAACGACGCGAGCGGTTCGGCCGGGACGTGGGCCTCCAACCAGGCCCGGGCCTCGGCACGAAAGGCCTCGTGCGCGTCGCTGAAGGTCAGGTCCATGGCGCAGCGAATCTCGCACAGCGACCTCGGGGTTGCCAAGGTGGCGGCGACGGCCGCCGGCCCTCGGCCTGGCCTCGGCCGGGCCGGCGCCGGGGCGGCGCAGCACTCCGGTCTGGCACCCGATCTGATTCGGCGTCAGAATTGGGGTCCCATGCCGAACGCCGTGATCATCGACGCCGTCCGCACGCCAGTCGGTCGCCGCGGGGGTCGCCTCTCGGGGTGGCACGCGACCGACCTGGCCGCCCAACCCCTGGCCGCCTTGCTGGCGCGCAACGACCTGGACCCGGCCCTGGTCGAGGACGTCGTCATGGGCTGCACCATGACCGTGGGCGAACAGGCCATGAACATCGCCCGCAACGCCGCACTGGCGGCGGGGTTCCCCGAGTCGGTCCCCGGAACGACGGTCGACCGCCAGTGCGGGTCTGCCCAGCAGGCCATCCACTTCGCGGCCCAGGCGGTGATGGCGGGCGCCATGGACGTGGCCATCGGCGGTGGCGTCGAGTCGATGAGCCGGGTGCCGATCGGATCGACCACCGATCCCGGGCCAGGCGAGGCGTACGGTCCGCTCTACCTCCAACGCTTCGAGCTCATCCACCAGGGCGAGTGCGCACAGGAGATCGCCCGGCGCTGGAAGATCGGGCGGGCGGAGATGGACGAGTTCTCGCTTCGCTCGCACCAACGGGCGGCGCGGGCCACCGACGAAGGCCGCTTCGCCAACGAGATCGTGCCGCTCGAAGCGCGTGTCCACCCCGACGTGCCAGGGGCAGGCGACGTGAGCGGGCTGCTCGAGTCGGACGAAGGCGTGCGCCGGGACACCTCACTCGAGCAGCTGGCGGCGCTGCGACCGGCCTTTTCGGAGGATGGCACTGTCACGGCGGGCTCGTCCTCGCAGATCTCCGACGGGGCGGCTGCCGTGCTGATCATGAGCGAAGAGCGGGCAACGTCGCTCGGGTTGCGGCCGCGCGCCCGCTTTCACACGTTCGCCGTGGCGGCCAACGATCCGCAGATCATGTTGACGGCTCCGATCCCCGCCACGGAGCTCGTGCTGTCGAAGGCGAAGTTGTCGCTCGACGACATCGACCTGGTCGAGATCAACGAGGCGTTCGCCTCGGTGGTGCTGGCATGGGAGCGCGAGTACCGGCCAAACATGGAGAGGGTGAACGTCAACGGCGGTGCGATCGCCATCGGGCACCCGACTGGGTGCTCGGGGGCTCGCCTGATGGCGACGCTGCTCAACGAGCTCGAGCGCACCGGAGGCCGTTACGGGCTGCAGACGATGTGCGAGGGCGGCGGGCAGGCCAACGCCACCATCATCGAACGGCTCGGCTGATGGGCGCGGAGGCCATCCGAGTCCCGGCGGTCGAGGGCTGGTTCACGACGGGCGATGGTGCACAGGCGCCCGCGCTGCTCGGGTCGCGCTGCGACGAGTGCGGCACGTTCGCGTTCCCGGCCGAGTCGGGCTACTGCCGGAATCCGGACTGCGAGTCCAGCTCGTTCGAGACGGTCGAGCTGTCCCGGCGCGGTCGCATCTGGTCCTACACCGACGCCCGCTATCAGCCGCCGCCCCCCTACGTCGCGGCCGACCCCTACGAGCCGTTCTGCATCGCCGCGGTCGAGTTGGACGCCGAGAAGTTGGTCGTGATGGGCCAGATCGTCGACGGCGTCAGCGTGGACGACCTGTCGGTCGGGGACGAGGTGGAGCTCGTCGTCGACACCCTCTACCACGAGGACGGCACCGACTACCTCGTCTGGAAGTGGCGGCCGGTGAACCGCCTCGTGGTCACCCCCGGCTGGGAGGGCTAACGATGCCGGAGGAGACCCGGGTCGCCGTCTTGGGTGCCGGTATGCACGAGTGGGGCAAGTGGGGACGGCCCTTCGTCGAGTACGGCCTGGCGGCCGCCCGCGACGCCATGGACGACGCCGGTCTGGGCTGGCGCGACGTGCAATTCCTCTCGGGGGCCGACACCATCCGCAATGGCTACCCGGGCTTCGTCTCGGGTGCCACCTTCGCCCAGGCCCTCGGGTGGACCGGGGCACGGGTCTCGAGCGTGTACGCCGCGTGTGCCTCCGGGGCGGTGGCCATCGCCAACGCCCGCGCCCAGATCCTCGCCGGCCTGTGCGACGTGGCGCTGGTCGTCGGGGCGGACACGACGCCGAAGGGTTTCTTCGCGCCGGTCGGGGGTGACCGCAAGGACGACCCCGATTGGTTGCGCTTCCACCTCCTCGGCGCCACCAATCCCACCTACTTCGCGCTGTACGCCCGCCGGCGCATGGATCGCTTCGGCGCGACCGAAGAGGACTTTGCACAGGTCAAGGTGAAGAACGCGCGCCACGGGCTCGCCAACCCCAAGGCGCGCTACCGCAAGGATGTCACCGTCGAGGAGGTGTTGGCCTCGCCGATGGTGGCCGATCCGCTGCGACTGCTCGAGATCTGCGCCACCTCCGACGGGGGTGCGGCGCTCGTGCTCTCGAGCATGGAGTTCGCCCGCCGCCACGACGGCGGGTCGCCGCTCGTCACCATCGACGCCGTGTCGACGGTGACGCCGGCCTTCCCCAACACCGTGATCGAGATGCCGAATTTCGCCACCGACTCCGCCGTCGTGTCCGGCGCCGCGGCCGTCGGGTTCCGCCCTTCCATCACCGCCGCCGCCTACGCCGAGGCGGGGATCGGGCCCGACGACGTCGACCTGGCCGAGGTCTACGACCTGTCCTCGGCGTTGGAGCTGGACTGGTACGAGGACATCGGGCTGTGCGGCGAGGGGGAGGCGGAGAAGCTGCTCCGAGACGGCGCCACCGCGCTCGGCGGGCGGGTGCCGGTCAACCCCTCCGGGGGCCTGTCGTGCTTCGGCGAGGCGATCCCGGCCCAGGCCATCGCCCAGGTCTGCGAGTGCGTGTGGCAGCTGCGCGGCAGTGCGACCGGCCGCCAGGTCGAGGGTGCCCGGGTGGCGGTGACCGCCAATCAGGGCCTCTTCGGGCACGGGTCCTCGGTGCTGCTCAGTCGCTGAAACCCCGGTTGGATGGGCCAATCCGCAGCCCTGGATGCCCCGTAGTGCCGGATTGTGTGTATTCCCCCTGGAACCGGGTATTGACGCGGCGGACGTCATACGCGGCTCTACGCTTGGTTGGGGTGTGAGGGTTCCCATTTGTGGGGTCGGCGCCAGACGACGCTGCGATTGGAGGATGCATTTGCATGTTGGCCACTGAGGCAACCGAATTGCGCCATGATCAGAAGCGCCAAGGAGGAGGAACCGAAAAGTCGATGCCGGACCACATGGACCACCGGAGCGGGAACGGGTCCGACGACGTTCTGAACGCGCTCGACGAACTGGAGTCCGTGCTGAAGGAGAACGCCGAGAGCGAGCGGCTGCTCGCCAAGCGGATCGCCGAGGTGCGCCAAGCGCGTCACAACGGCCGCGAATGGAAGGGCATTCTCGGAGACGAGGACGAGCCGGGCACGGTGCAGCTGGTGAGCACCATCCTGCGGCGTCAGTCGGAGGCGAGTGGGTACCTCCGGCGCTCCCTCGTCGTGGCGCTCCGCGCCGAGGGTCAGAGTATCCCGAGCATCGCCCATCTCTTCGGCGTGACGCACCAGCGTGTGTCGAACCTCTTGCGTCGCGTGGCGCAGGGCAACGCCGCCGCCGGCTCCGACGACTGAGGGTCGCCCCTCAACTCCTCGGGTTCTGGCGGGACCACTCCCGCAGCACCGCGTCGGCTTCGCGCATGACGGCATCGATGATCTCGGCGACGCTCGGCAGCGACTCGATCATCCCGACCACCTGACCCGTCGGCAGCACACCGACGTCCGTGCGGCCTTCCACCAGCGCGGCCTTCGTCATGATCGGCGCGTTGGCCGCCATGACGACCTGGGCCCAGGTGAGCTCGTTGC
>Ga0306920_100014461_pt1 | contig 10776 bp, 11 predicted proteins | sample flu12Cox44000170_FD_204666 | JGI IMG/M metagenome (GOLD analysis project Ga0306920, IMG submission 204666) | Lab enrichment of tropical soil microbial communities from Luquillo Experimental Forest, Puerto Rico - flux4day.12C.oxic.44.000.170 (v2)... | ecosystem: Environmental > Terrestrial >... | reverse complement strand
TTCAGCAAAGCGACGTCCAGGGCGACATCGAGACCGCCCGGCTGCTCCTTGCGGAGGTCGCTGCGGCCGAGCGCGGAGAGACCCCGCAGCCGGGTGGGGTCGGGAACGCTTATTCGGTCAGGGTCACACCCGACGGCGTGGTGATCCGGAACGCAGTCCTCGAGGGGGCTGTGCCCGAGCGCTATCGCTTGGCCGAGCTGCGCGTCGCGTTGGAGGCCTGGATCGCCGCTATCGAAAGCCTTCGGCAGTTGCGATGACGACATGTCGCCGCAAGAATAATGACGGGGATCTCCTGCGCGGCGGACTTCCCTGCACAACGGGAATATATAGCGAAATACCCGATTCCGGGCCGTCCCGCGACCGATCTTGTGTCGGCAAGTTATTGATATATCGAAACATAGGAATGCAAATTCCCTACATGGGCGAACAGGGAAATAAATCGAACGAGCAGCGAGGTAAAATCGGAGGTCAGGGAATTAAATCGCCCGAACACAGAAGGCGCGACAGTATGGCTTGGAGACGCGCCGCTCGGCTGGAGCCGGCAACCGAAATCGCGCCGGTATTTACTCATGAATGATGCCCCTCCGGTCCGGATCGACGCGCGCAAGCCCGTCGTGCGGCCGCGCGACGCCGCTTCCCTGATCCTATTGCGCGGTGAGGGGAAGACACTCGAGGTGCTGGCCGGCCGCCGCCCGCTCCATGTCAAGTTTATGCCCGGCGTCTATGTGTTTCCCGGTGGTGCCATCGATCCGCCGGACCGGATTGCCTGGAGTGTCGAGTCGAGGATCGAGGCGTTGGGCTCCAAGCTCGCCCGCTCTGCCCGCGCAGCCTTGCGCGAGACGTGGGAGGAAGCGGGTGTGCTGGTCGGCTGCCCGGGTAGCCGACCGTCGGCCCTTCCGGCCAGGGCGCCGGTCGAGCAAGCCTATCTCGATCGCGGTCTGGTGGCAGCGATGGATCTGCTGACCTATGTCGGCCGGGCGATCACGCCGTCGCATTCCTTCCGGCGCTTCAACACCCGGTTTTTTCTTTGCGACGGGAGGAATGTGTTCGGCGAACCGGCGGCCAGCGAAGAGTTGGAAGACGTCGGCTGGCACCCGATCGGGCGCGAGGCCTTCGCATCGTTTCGCGACGTGACGAGGTTCATGCTCTCTCGGGCGATCGCGCTACGTCGCGGCACGGCGAGCGGCGAGGCGCCGCTGTTCTATTGGGCCAAGAACGCCCGCCGCATCGGCATTTGCCGCGAGGCGATCGGCGCGACCTAGTCGGGGCTCAGCGCGTCTCGGTGCCGAGCACTACGGCGGGTGCTGGCGCTGCTTCTCTTTCCTCTTCGCCGAGCTTGATGGCGCGACCGTGTGTCTCCACCCCCAAGACCAGGAACGACAGCCCGACCAGCAGCATGCAAAAGGCCAGGAACAGGAACGCCGGGAACACCGCCTCCTCGGTCGCCTTGGGCGAGACGATGTTGCTGGTGCCGGCAATCAGCGCGAGGCTGAACGGGCCGAGGATCTTGCCGACACCGTTTGCCGTCTGGCCGAGACCGGAGGAGCGCGCGCCCATGCGCACGCCATAACTTTCGACCGTGTAGGGCGCCAGGTTCGAGAAGCCGCCTTCGATGCAGAAGGTCGAGCAGCACAGCAGGATCACGAGCAATGGCAGCCCGCCGACAAAGACGCCGTTGTAGTATCCCGCTGCGGCGAGAGCGACGACGCCACCGAAACCCCACAGCACGCCCAGCGCGCGCCGGCCGATCAGCGGGGCGATAAAGGTCACGATGATCTTGCCGGTCACGCCGGCAGCCGACACGAAGACAAAATATTTGGCGGCTTGCGGAACCGGCACCTTGAGCAGCAATGCGACAATCGTCGGCCCCCAGAGATAGACCCCGTAGCCGGCCGTCGACGACCCGCCCCAGATCAGGATCGTCTCCCAGAACATCCGTGGCTGAGAGAGGAGGTCGAGCAGATTGCCGCGCGGCACCACGCTTGGGGGAACTGTCGGCAGCGGGATCGATTGCAGGGGCGCGCCCAAGTGCCTCGCAACTTCCGCGCGGGCCTCGGCGAACTTGCCCTTGGCGGCGAGCCAGCGCACCGACTCGGGGGTGAACGCCCAGACCAGCACGGCGATGATCGCCGCGACAAAACCGAGCAGCGCTACGCCGCGCCAGCCGAAAGGCCCGAGCAAGGCCGCCGAAATCAGCGGGGCGAGAAAGCCGCCAGCCGAGGCGAACACCACATAAAAGCTCGTGGCGAAGGTGCGGTGCCGTGTCGGGGTGAGCTCCACGACCACCGTCAAGGCCGGTGTCACCGCCGCTGTCAGGCCGACACCGACAAAAAAGCGCAAAATCGCAAACAGCCACCACGCGCCCTCGGGAATCGTGGCGATCAGCCCGGAGCTGAATGCGCAGATGAATGTGCCGATGACGATCTGGTACTTCCGTCCCCAAGCGTCGGAAAGGGCACCAAAGACAAGTGCGCCGAGGATTGCGCCGATGCCGCCGCTGTAGAGGATCACCGCCGACTGGCCGTAGGTCAGGTGCCATTGCGGCCCGATTACCGCAAGCAAATATCCGACGACCAGGAAATCGAAGAAGTCGAACACGAAGACAGCCGACATCAGTATGAACGTCGCCCAGTAGCGGCGATTGAGCGAAGCGCCGTCAAAGAGAGCCAACAGGTCGTCGGAAGTCTGTCCAGGCATCGGTCCCTCCCGCCGGCGCCGTCCTCGGGGCTCCGGCTGACAAATTGTTCTACAACGATTATGCTGCGGGCGGCGGGTGTCAACCGCCGTCCGTGCCGGGCGTGACACCACTCTTCCGGGCGAACCGGCGCCGGAGCATGATCCGCCTCAAACCCCGGCTAGCACGACCTCATGGTTCGACACGGGCGCTTGGCTCCCTCCTCACCATGAGGCGGATGAGGAAACGGGTGAAAGACGTTCAAACGCCGCCTCGTCCCGAGGGCCATGGCCAGCGTAGCGTCTCGAAGGGCTGGCGGCGAACCTTGCCACCTAAGCCGAGGTTTCGGGACTCGACCGGCGGCTTTGCCGCCGCGGTGTCCGAACGTGCAGCCCTCGGCAGCCCCATGCGGATCCGAAAGAGGTAAACGGCATTCGTTCGTGCCGCGCCACAAGCTCAACCCGCAGGACCGCACGGAATCGCGTAGCGCCGACGAAGCGCTTGCCGGGAAGCTCACCCTTCCGCCATCCTGGCGGTGACCTCTTCGGGCGGTAATGCCGCCCTTGTTCGGGGGGCGAGCACAAGCGGCATGCAGCAGCTTCTCGCCGTCGGCCCGCGGGTACCGGCCAACGGATCGCGCCGGCCGGTCCGGCGGCGCCACCTTCACGGCTCGGATCTAGCCTGGGCGATCGCCTTTGTGGCGCCCTATGCCGTGGTGTTTGGCGCTTTCGTCCTCTGGCTCGTCGGCTACGCGCTGTGGATGGCCGCTAGGCCGTCGCTTTACGCCGACCTGACCGCCGATCCGCTTTATCTGCCGACAGTTCTCAACACCCTGCTTTTGTCGGCCTCGCGGTAAACGTAAAGATGTTTCTAGCACTGCTGCTGCCCGGCTTTTTTCTGCGCCGTCGCTGGTAGATCAAGGCCTTGCTGGTCGTCTACATATTGTCTTGGGCGCTGGCGGCGGTTCAGTCCTTCGTCTCTTTCCACTGGATGCTGATCAACGAGCAAGGGCTGATCGACGGGCTTCTGTCGGCGCTGTTCGGCATCGACCGTCCGATCCGGTTCAGCTACCGCTGGCTTGCGCTCGGATCAAACGTCATCGCCTACATTTGGAAATGCATGCCGTTCTGGACCCTGATCTTTCTCGACGCGCGGGTGACGATTTCTCGGGACATTTATGACGCGGCCGAGGTCGACGGGCCACCGGCATCCGTCGCTTTGTCTATGTCACCTTCCCGCTGCTGCTGGCCAGGCTCTATCTGATCTGCAGGCTGGTCTCTACGCTCTCGACGCTCGACGACTTTACGAGGTCTATCTCGTCTCGGGCAGGGCGCCGATGTCTTCCACGGAGGTTTTGGCGACGCTCGGCTCTCGCTACGCCTTCGATCTCGCCAAGCCGGAGCTCGGCATCGCTGCCGTGATATCAGCCCTCCCGCTGCTGATCGTGATTGCGATAGTGCTGATGCGCACGCTCCGGGCGAGCGAGGTTCAGCTATGACCGTATCCCTCGCTTTTCCGCCGCACGCTCCGGGCGAGCGAGGTTCAGCTATGACCGTATCCCTCGCTTTTCCGCCGCCGGCACCCCGGCATTACCGGCTGCAACCGGCTCTCGTCGAAACCGGCTCGATCATGCTTGGCGTCGTGCTGCTGATCTGGTCGCTCCTTCCCGTTTACGACATGTTCCTGATCGCGCTCGATCCCGAAGAAGGCGAAATCGAGTTCGACGGCAATCTCCGGCCGCCCGAGCCGTCGCTTGAAGGATTCCACGATGTCCTGACACATGAGGCCCGGTATCTGGAGAATTTCTGGCACCAGTTCGGCAACAGCCAGTACATTGGTTTATTCACAATGGCTCTGACCGTATTGATCGGCTCGGTCGTAAGCTTTGCGGTGAGCCGGATGCGGTTGGGCAAGAGCTCGCTGCTCACCAATGCTGCGCTTCTCACCTACGCAATCCCGGCTGCCTTTCTGATCGTCCCCTACTATCGGATCATGCACGCCTACGGGCTTTTGGACAGTCTGTGGGCAGTGATCGCGGCGCAAGTGACATTCGCTACCCCGTTGGCGATCCTGGTCATGCTACTCTACTGGAGGCTGATCCCGTTGGAACTGGACGACGCGGCCGAGGTCGACGGGCCACCGGCATCCGTCGCTTTGTCTATGTCACCTTCCCGCTGCTGCTGGCCAGGCTCTATCTGATCTGCAGGCTGGTCTCTACGCTCTGGACGCTCGGCGACTTTACGAGGTCTATCTCGTCTCGGGCGGGGCGCCGATGTCCTCCACGACGGTTTTGGCAACGCTCGGCTTTCGCTAGAAAGGAATCGCGATGAAGAGCTTCGAGGGAAAGATCGCCGTCGTCACCGGCGGTGGCTCGGGCATGGGCCGTGAGCTGGCGCTGCAGCTCGTTGCTATGGGGTGCGATGTCGCGATCTGCGACGTATTTCCGGAAGGTATGGCCGAAACCAAGCGCCGCTGCCTGTCGCAGGCGCGGCAAGGCACGCGCGTCGTGACATTCCCGGCCGATGTGTCGATCGAGGATCAGGTGCTGGCGTTCGTCGCCGCGGTGAAGCGCGATCTCGACACCGACCATATCCATTTTCTGTTCAACAATGCCGGGATCGGCGGCGGCGGAGGCTTTGTCGATGGCGACCGCGCCGAATGGGAAAGGACGTTCAGCGTCTGCTGGTACGGCGTCTATTACTGCACGCGCGCCTTTTTGCCGCTGCTGAAGAACGCCGATGACGGCCACATCGTCAATACCAGCAGCGTTAACGGCTTCTGGGCCTCTATCGGGTCGGGGCGTCCGCACACCGCCTATTGCGCCGCCAAATTTGCAGTCAAGGGGTTTACCGAAGCCCTGATGACCGATCTCGCGCTCAATGCGCCGCACATCAAGTGCTCGGTCGTCATGCCGGGCCATATCGGCACCAACATCCCGACCAATTCGCGCAAACTCCTCAAGGGTAGCGAGACGGCGATCGACGTAGCCGCCGCGCGCAAAGGACTCGCCGCGCGGGGTGTCGACGTCGTCGCCTATTCCGACGATCAGATCCGGGCACGGGTGGAGGAGTTGGAAAGGCGTTTTCGCGAAGACGCGCCGACGAGTGCGGCCGAGGCGGCAACCATCATTCTCAATGGCGTGAAGGCGGAGAAATGGCGCATTCTTGTTGGCAAGGACGCCGAATTTCTCGACGAACGGGTCCGCGCGGCACCCGAGGCGGCATACAGTCCCGAGTTCTTCGAGGCGTTCCGCCGAGGCGGCGGCTGGCGACTCTAGGTGTCCGGGTCATATACGCGGTCATCGTCCATCCCCGCTTGTGCCATCGATGGATCGGCCAATGGCCCCTCACCCCAACCCTCTCTCCGCGAGCGGGGAGAGGGAGGGACCCGGGGGCGGGAGGGTGAGGGGCGGCATCAGACGGGAGCGAGCCGAGGGATCGAGATGACTTTTGCGCTGACGGCCGAGCAGCAGGAAATCCGGAATGCGGTCGCGCGGCTCTGCGAGCGCTTTGACGATGAATATTGGCTGCAGAAAGACACTGAGGGCGGCTTCCCATTCGAGTTTCACCGGGCAATGGCCGAGGCCGGATGGCTCGGCATCGCGATGCCGGAAACCTATGGCGGCAGCGGGCTCGGCATTACCGAAGCGGCGATCCTGATGCAGGCGGTCGCCCAGTCCGGGGCCGGGTTCAGCGGCGCCTCGGCTATCCACATGAACATTTTCGGGCTACACCCGGTCGTCGTCTTTGGCAGCGACGAGCAGAAGCGGCGTTTTTTGCCGCCATTGATCGCCGGCAAGGAGAAGGCGTGCTTTGCCGTCACTGAGCCCGATGCCGGGCTCGACACGACGCGGCTCAGGACAAGGGCGGTGCGCCGGGGCGACCGTTACCTGCTGTCGGGCCGCAAGATCTGGATTTCGACCGCGCAGGTCGCCGAAAAGATGCTTATCCTCGCGCGCACGATACCGCTCGAGGAGGCGCGACCGTCTTTGGGCATGACCTTGTTCTATACCGATCTCGACCGCAAAACCGTCGAGGTGCGCGAGATCCCGAAGATGGGTCGCAAGGCGGTCGATTCGAACCTGTTGTTTATCGACGGGCTCGAGGTCCCCGCTGAGGACCGCATCGGCGAAGAGGGCGAAGGTTTTCGCTATATTCTGCACGGGATGAACCCGGAACGGATCCTGATCGGCGCGGAAGCCGTTGGCCTCGGCCGCGCCGCACTCGAGCGCGCCGCCCGCTATGCGAAGGAGCGGATCGTCTTTGGCCGACCGATAGGACAAAACCAGGCGATCCAGCACCCTCTCGCCGAACGCTGGATCGAGCTCGAGGCGGCTGAGCTGATGGTGTTGCGCGCCGCGGCTGCCTATGACCGCGGCGAGGAGGCCGGCGCTTACGCGAATGCCGCCAAATACTGCGCTGCCGAGGCCGGGTTCCGCGCCTGCGAGACCGCAGTGATGACCCATGGCGGCATGGGCTACGCCCGCGAATTCCATGTCGAGCGCTATTTTCGCGAAATCCAGATCGCCCGCATCGCCCCGGTCAGCCCGCAATTGATCCTCTCGCACATCGCCGAGCGGGTGCTCGGCCTGCCAAAATCCTATTAATCGAAGCCGCAACCGTCCGCGCAATTCTGGACATTCCCTTACCGCCGGACCTACGCTCGCTGAGACCGTTCAACGGGGAGGTTCGCTATGGCCTGGAATCTACGAGGCCAAGTCGTCGAAACGTGCAGCTGCAATATGCTGTGCCCATGTTGGTACGGCGTGAAAGAGCTGATGGTGATGGACCGGGGCTGGTGCAACACGACGCAATGGTATGTGATCGAGAATGGCCGGTCTGCCGATGTGGATCTGGCCGGCCGCACCGTTGTGCTGACGATGGATTTTCCCGGCCCAACGCTGTTCGACGGGAACGGCACCGGCCGCGTCTATATCGATGATGGCGCATCCGCCGAGCAGCGCCGCGAGTTGGAGGTGATCTTCCAGGGCAAGAGCGGCGGAGCTCCGGCGCTGTTCAGCCAGATCGTCTCGAACTGGTTGCCGACGAAGCAGGCGCGAATCGATATCGACAAGGGCGACAAGGTCACGGCGCGGGTCGCCGGCATCGGGTACATCGAGTCGAACGTGCTGAAGGATGAGTCGGGACGGGTTATGACAACACAGAATGTCGGATTTGCCTCGTTTTTTAATGCCGACGGCCTGAATACCGAACTGGCGCCGAGCACCGCGCAGTGGTCCGACAGTGAGCTGCCGCATCCGATGGAGCATCGCTCGGGCGCCAGGACGACCGTGAACTGGCAAGCCGACTAATCGATGACATTGCGGGTGGCCATCGGCGGGTTTGGCGCGATCGGCAAGGTCGCGGCACAACATCTCGACCGCGGCATCGACGGGCTGGCGCTAACCGCGGTCTCGGCGCGCGATCAGGCGCGCGCGGAAACAGCAATGGCGGGTTTCGCCCGGCCGGCGCCGGTGGTGCCGTTGGCCAACCTGTGGGAACACGCCGACCTGATTGTCGAATGCGCGCCCGCTGCGCTGCTGCACGGGCTTGCCGAGCCGGCCCTCGTTCATGGCCGCCAGGTCATGGTGCTGAGCTGCGGCGCGCTGCTCGACAATTTCGGCCTTGTCGAGCTGGCCCGCCGGCACGGCGGCCGCATCCTTGTTCCCTCGGGCGCGCTATTGGGTCTCGATGCGGTCGCCGCCGCCGCCGAGGGCAAGATTTCCAGCGTGCACATGATCACCCGCAAGCCGCCGCAAGGGCTCGCGGGAGCGCCCTATCTCGAGGAGAACGCGATCAGCGTCGCCGGATTGTCCGAGCCCAAGCAGGTTTTCGCTGGCTCGGCACGCGAGGCCGCGCGCGGCTTTCCGGCCAATGTCAATGTCGCCGCGGCCTTGGCGCTTGCCGGCATCGGACCCGACCGCACGACGATCGAGATCTGGGCCGATCCGATGGTGACGCGGAACATTCATCGGATCGAAGTCGAAGCCGACGCCGCCCGTTTCTCGCTACAGATCGAAAATGTGCCGTCTGCCGAGAACCCGCGCACCGGCCGGCTGACGGCACTTTCGGTCATCGCCGCGCTGAAAAAGCTGACGAGCCCGCTCGCCGTCGGAACCTGACTCCGCGCAATGGGCGCGCGTGAACGTTATCGCTCAATATGATACATATTACTCATGATTAAACCTGAACAAATCAGAGCCGCCCGCGCGCTGCTTCGTCTCGAGCAGCAGGATCTCGCCCGCCGAGCTCGCATTTCCGTCGCTACGGTGCGCCGTCTGGAAGCCGAGAACGGGGGCGCTGGTGTAGCGACCGGCACGCTGAACACGGTACAGCAAGCCCTGGAAGCCGCAGGGGCGGAATTCATTCCCGACGGCGTCCGGCGTCGGCGCTCGCGGACGCCTGAGGAAAAAGCGGCACTCGTTCGCGAAATTATGGCGATCGCTCATAGAACGGCGAAGCTGGCAGCAGAGAACCCGGGATTTACCGAGGATGACCTTTACGACGACGAGACCGGATTGCCGAAGTGATCGTGATCGATACCTCGGCGATCATCGCGATTCTCAGAGAAGAAGTAGATGCCCGGCCTTTTGCCGAGATCATCGCCGAGGCGGACCGTTGTTTTCTTTCGGCTATCGGACTTTTCGAAGCAGCAATGGTGATGATCGGCCGCGGGCCGCCGGAACTCGCCAACGGGCTTGACGCATTTGTGGGGCAGACAGGCATTGAAATCGTACCAATCGACCGAGAACTAGCAATCGAAAGCCGCGTTGCGTTCATCCGCTTTGGCAGAGGCCGACATCCGGCTCGGCTAAATTTCGGGGACTGCGTGTCCTACGCCTTGGCACAAGCGCGTGGCCTTCCGTTGTTGTATAAGGGCGAGGATTTTGCCAAAACGGACGTTCTGAGCGCGGTTCGATAGAGCGGATCCGGCTGAGCCGTGGAGGCGCGGTGATCCAGCGCGGCAAGAGCTATCAGGAGGTCTATGGCGGCTTCCGGTGGGAATTGCCGGAGCGGTTCAATATCGGGGTTGCGTCATGCGACCGGCACGCCGATGGCAGCGGCCGGTTGGCGCTGGTTTACGAGGGGCCCGACGGGACGATAGAGCGCTTCTCTTACGATGACCTGAAAGGGCTGTCGAACCGCTGCGCGAATGCGCTCGCGGCGATGGGGGTGGGGCCCGGCGATCGCGTCGGCGTGCTGTTGCCGCAACGCCCGGAGACGGCGATCGCGCATCTGGCGATCTACAAGCTCGGCGCTGTAGCGTTGCCGCTCTTCACCCAGTTCGGTCCGGATGCGCTCGAGCACCGGCTCGGCGACAGCGCCGCCCGGGCACTGATCACCGACGGTGAAAATCTGGCCAAAGTGCCGGACGGTCTCGCCGATCTCGCGACGATCCTCGTCGTCGACGGCGACAGTCGCGGCAACCCATTGTTCTGGCCGAGCCTCGAACGCGCCAGCGACGAGTTTTCCCCGCTAACCACCGGCATCGACGACCCGGCTCTCGTGATCTACACCTCGGGGACGACCGGCAAGCCCAAGGGCGCGTTGCATGCGCACCGCGTGCTGCTCGGCCATCTGCCGGGAGTGCAGCTGGCGCACGACTTTTTCCCGGTGCGGGATGACCTTTATTGGACCCCGGCGGATTGGGCCTGGATCGGCGGTCTTCTCGATGTCCTGCTGCCGAGCCTCTATTTCGGCATCCCGGTACTCGCCCACCGTGCCCGCAAATTCGATCCGGAGGAGGCGTTCGCGTTGATGGCGCGGCACGGTGTCAGAAACGCCTTTCTGCCGCCGACCGCGCTCAAAATGATGCGTCAGGTGCCGGCGCCGCAGCAGCGCTTCGGCTATCGTTTGCGTTCGGTCGCAAGTGGTGGCGAAGCGCTCGGCGAGGACATCCTCGGCTGGTGCCGCGAGGCCTTTGGGGTCGCGGTCAACGAATTTTACGGGCAGACCGAGGCCAATCTCTTGGTCGGCAACTGCGCCTCACTGTTTCCGGTATGCCCAGGATCGATGGGCCGGGCGACCCCTGGCCATCGGGTCGAGGTCGTGGCGCCGGATGGCCGACCCCTCCCGGCCGGCGAGAACGGCATCATCGCGGTC
>Ga0306920_100014460_pt1 | contig 10776 bp, 9 predicted proteins | sample flu12Cox44000170_FD_204666 | JGI IMG/M metagenome (GOLD analysis project Ga0306920, IMG submission 204666) | Lab enrichment of tropical soil microbial communities from Luquillo Experimental Forest, Puerto Rico - flux4day.12C.oxic.44.000.170 (v2)... | ecosystem: Environmental > Terrestrial >... | reverse complement strand
AGCGCGAACAGCTCTGCGTACCGTTCCACGCCCATGCGGGCCTCGAGCTCCTCCCGAGCGCGGGGCACGCTGGCCACCACGCGGCTACACGCGCCTTCGACGACAGCCGCTATCTCATCGCACCCTCCAGACGCCAGCGCCATCGTGAGAATCTCGACGGTCGCGTACGAGGTTTGGAGGTGCCGGCGCCTCGACCATTCGAACTCGACGCTGCGGAGAACCGTGTCCCCGACATCGCCAAGGTCGCCGGCCGCATACAGCAGCTGCGCGCGCAGGCCCTGGACGACCGGGAGGATCCGGTCGTTCCGGCTGGCGAGCGCCACCGCCTCCGACTCCTGGTAGATATCGATCGCCCGCCCCGGGTCGACTGGCACGGTGGCCTGGGCCAGCGCAAAAAGAGAGGAGGACAGCAGGAGCGGGTTGCCGATCCGGCGGGCGAGCGCCACCGCCTCTTCGGCAGGTTCGAGAGCATTCTCCACCACGAGATGCCCCTGCACACTCGAGTAGCCGCCGAGCGCGCGGCAGAGCTCGTAGTCGTCCCCGATCAGGCGCGCCGCTTCGATTCGCAGCTTGCCGATCCGGGCCGCCTCCTCGAAGCCCCACAGACCGGTCGCGGCGATGGCTTCCGAGGAAAGGATCCGCACCAGGGTTGCCGGACTCGGGGATCTGCCTTCCATCGCGTGACGTGCGGCGGCGATCAGTTCGCGGCCGTCCTCGAACCGGCCACGCCACACCAGCGTGTACGCCGCGAACGCGGCCAACTGCGGATAGAGGGGATGCTCCTCGATGCCCGGCAGCGTCAGGCACTGCTCGGCCCATCCGCCCACGGTCTCGTCCGTCGCCATGATCTCCAGCGTCAGCGGAGCCACGATCGCCGTGCACAGATCGGCGTCCTGTTCCTCCAGCGACCACAGCAGCGCTGTGCGCAGGTTCTCGATCTCGAGGTCGACCATGTCGACCCAGTGGGCCTCGTCCGGCCCGCGCAGCCCGGTCCCCGCGCGGGCGGACCACTGAGCGAAATAGGTCGCGTGCCGCTGCCGAACCGTGTCGACGTCGCCCTCGCTCCGCAACCGCTCCAGGGCGTAGTCGCGGATCGTCTCGAGCATCCGGTAGCGCGTCGCCGTCCCCGTCGCGTCACGGATCAGGAGCGACTTGTCGGCGAGCTGTGTCACCGCCTCGAAGAGGTCCTCGGCGACGTCGTGGCACAGCGCTTCGGCGGCGGAGACGTCGAAGCCGCCAGCGAAGGTCGCCACCCGCTGCAGCACGGCCCGTTCCGGGTCGTGGAGGAGGTCGTAGGACCAGTCGATCGTGCTGCGCAGGGTCTGGTGGCGGCTCACGGCAACTCGGCGGCCACCGACGAGCAGCCGGAAGCGCTGATCGAGCCGCGCACAGAGCTCCTCGGGGGTCATGGACCTCAGGCGGGCAGCGGCGAGCTCGATGGCCAGCGGGATGCCGTCGAGCCGGCGGCACACTTCCTCGAGCACCGACAGGTTGCCCGGGGTCAGGGCGAGGTCGGGTTGCACCGTCAGGGCACGCTCGATGAGCAGGCGGACGGCATCATCGGAGTCGGTGAACGTGGGTATGGGGACGATCTGCTCCCCGTCCAGAGCCAGGGCCTCCCGGCTCGTCGCCAGGACCGCGACCCCAGGGCTGGACCTCAGGACGTCGTCGATCCTGAGTGCGATCGCCTCGATCAGGTGTTCGCAGTTGTCGACGATGAGGAGCAGTCGCCGGTTGCGGAGGTAGGCGATGACCGCGTCCCACGCTGATTCGCCCGGGCGGGGCAGGACCCCCAGGGCGGACGCGGTGACGTCGGGCACGGCCTCGGCGTCGACGACCGCGCCGAGCTCCACCAGCCAGGCGCCGTCGGGCATCTCGAAGAGGGCGCTGGTTGCGGCCTCGAGGGCCAAACGGGTCTTGCCCACTCCGCCGACGCCGGTGAGGGTGACCAGGCGTGAGTGACCGATCGCATCCAGCACTGCCTTCAGCTCGCGCTCCCGGCCGACGAAGCTCGTCCGCGCCGCGGGCAGGTTGGTCGAGCGACCGCCAACCGAGCGCAGCGGCGGGAACGAGCCGTCGCCGACCTGGAACACCTGCTCGGGCTCGCCCAGGTCCCGCAGCCGATGCTCGCCCAACGGGCGCAGCCGGCCCGACGCTCCGATGACGGCGGCGGTCGACTGGGAGCACACGACCTGGCCGCCGTGGGCGATGGCCAGGAGGCGGGCGGCCCGGTTCACCGCCGGCCCGAAGTAGTCGCCATCGCGCTCCACGGCTTCGCCGGTGTGCAGCGCGATGCGTACGCGTACGAGCGCATCGGCCGGCCACACGTGCTCCTCGAGCGCGCGCTGGGCGTCGATGGCGGCCTTCGTGGCGTCCCCCGCCCGGGCGAAGGCGGCGGCGAAGCCGTCTCCGCCGGTTGCGAAGACGTGGCCTCCGGACGCGTCCACTGCATTCCGGACGATCCGGTCATGGGCTTCGAGCGCCTCCTGCATCGACGCCGGTGCCGACTCCCACAGGCGGGTGGACCCCTCGATGTCGGTGAAGAGGAAGGTCACCGTTCCTGAGGGGGCCGCCACCCGCGAAGTGTCGCGCGGTGGGCGCCCGCCCGCGGCCTGGAGCCTCAGGCGCCGGCGGCGGCCACCGTCATTCGGGAGTCCTGCGGCCGGCCGCGCAACGTTTGCACAGGCCCTGGCTGACGAAGTGGTGGGTGTCGAGGACGAATCCGTACCGCTGGGCGATGGCGGACCGGAGCGGCTCGAAGTCATCTGATCCGATCTCGGTGATGGCTCCGCACGAGCGGCACACGAGATGTTCGTGCTCGTCGGTGGCGACGTGCCAGATCGAAGGTCCGTGGTCGACGTGGAGGTGGTAGACGACTCCGAGCTCCTCGAGGGTGGCGAGGGTCCGGTAGAAGGTCGCCTCGTGGATGTCGGGGGCGACAGCGCGGACACGCGCTTCGAGCTCCTCGACGGTGGCGTGGGGGGGCCCGGCGAGGAGGCACTCGAGGATGGCCAGCCGGGACTGAGTCACGCGCCCCCCGGCGTCGCGGATCTTCCCCAGAACCGGCTCGAGCCGTTGAGCGCGCTGCTCGGCGGTGAGCGCCCGCGTGGCGCGGCGGGTCATCCGCCCACGGTAGATGGTCCGTACACCCATTGCTGCGAGTCGCTCGCAGGTATAGGGTCCCGAGCGTGTTGCGAGCCGCCCGCAGCAGGCGTGGGTCGCGGGCCTGAGGAGGGCGCGGCATGCACATCCCCGACGGTTACCTCAGCCCCGAGACCTGCGCCGTGGGCGCGGCGGTGATGGTCCCGTCGTGGTCGGCGGCGGGCCGGCGGGTCCGGAAGACCGTCAAGAGCCGCTACGTCCCGCTGCTCGCCATCGGGGCCGCCTACGCCTTCCTGGTGATGATGCTCAACGTGCCCATCCCCGACGGCACCACCGCCCACGCCGTGGGAGCGGTGCTCATCGCCGTGATCCTGGGACCGTGGGCGGCGGTCATCGGGGTGTCCACCGCTCTCGCCATCCAGGCTCTGTTCTTCGGCGACGGCGGGGTGCTGGCCTACGGGGTCAACTGCTTCAACATGGCGCTGGTGATGCCCATGGCCGGCTACTTCCTGGTCTACCGGCCCCTCACCCGCCACGTCAGCCTCACCGCCCCCCGCCGGGCGTTCGCCGCCGCCCTGGGCGGCTATATCGGGATCTGCACCGCTGCGCTGTGCTGCGGGATCGAGCTGGGACTGCAGCCCACCCTGTTCCACAACGCCAGCGGCCAGCCGCTGTACGCGCCCTACCACCTGGCCCAGGCCGTGCCGGCCATGCTCCTGGCCCACCTCACCCTGGCCGGCGGCGTCGAGTTCGCACTGACGCTGGGGGTGGTCTCCTACCTGCAGCGGGCCAACCTGCCGATGTTGCGGATCAACCACGCCGCCGTGCCCGAGACCGATGCCGAGGTGATCCGTCCACCCAGGCGGGTGCGCTGGTGGTGGGCGCTGCTGCCGATCGCGGTGATGGGCCTGGCCACCCCACTCGGGCTGCTCTACAACTCCGGTGCCTACGGCGAGGACAACCCGAAGGCCGACACGGCCAAGTTCCTCCACAAGAACCACCTCACCGCCATCCCCGCCGGTCTCAACCACTACGCCAACTTCTGGCACCACGCGCTGTTCAACGGGTACGACTTCAGCCACGACAAGCACCCCGCGCTCGGCTACGTCGTCTCGGCCTTCTTCGGTGCGGTGGCGATCTCGGTCGCGCTGCTGACCATGTTCTGGGTCGTGCAGCTCGTGCGCCGTTGGCGCGGCAGCCACGACGAGGACGTCTCCGACCTGCAGGCGGTCGGCACGTGAGCACGGCGCCGGGAGCGATCGCGCCCGACTGGCTGGTGCGGTCGGAGGTGGGCCTGTGCCCGTGCGGGTGCGTAGGTCGGCGCCGCAAGGGCAGCTTCGTCGAAAAGACCCTGACCGGCGCGGCCGACGTCATGCACCAGGCGATGTTCGGCGACGAGATCGCGGCCGGTCCCGGGCTCCTCCAGCGCCTCGACGCCAGGGTCAAGGTGCTGACCCTGCTCGGGCTGCTCGTCGTCGCCGCCCTGGCCCACACCACGGCGGTGCTCCTCGGCCTCTACGCGGTGACGTTCCTGATGGCCTGGTCGTCCGGCCTTCGGCTGTCGTTCTTCGTGAAGCGGGTGTGGCTGTTCATCCCGGTCTTCACCGGGCTGGTCGTGCTCCCGGCCACGCTCAACATCATCACGCCGGGTCAGATCGTCGTACCCCTCGGGAACTGGTGGTTCGGCCACACCATCGGGCTCACGAGCCAGGGCCTGCAGTCGGCTGCGCTGATCGTGACCCGCGTCGCCGTGTCGATCTCGATCGTGGTCCTACTCACGCTCACGACGCCGTGGCCGAGACTGATGGGTGCCCTGCGGGCCCTTCGCATCCCCCGCCTGTTCATCCAGGTCATCAGCATGGCCTACCGCTACATCCTGCATCTCCTTGGTTCGGTGGAGGAGATGTACGTGGCCCGTCGCTCGCGGACCGTGAACCCATCGACCGATCTCAAGGCCGGCCGCGCCTTCGTGTCGGCGACGGCGGGGGCACTGTTCGGCAAGGCCCACCATCTCTCCGAAGAGGTCCACCAGGCGATGGTCAGCCGCGGCTACTCGGGCGATGCCCGCGCCATCGACTCGTTCCGCCTCGGTGCCCTGGAGATCGCCTGGACCGCCGCCTGCGTCGTGACGGCCTGCGCCGTCCTGGGTGTCGACCGTGTCATACGCTGAGCCGGCGGCGAGGTCGACCGACCGCGGGATCGACGTGTCCGTGCGGGACGACGTGCTCGTCGTCGAGGATGCGAGCTACGCCTACCTCGGCCGCTTCCCCGCCCTCGACAAGGTGTCGTTGCGCGTCGGCCGGGCCGAGCGGGTGGCGCTGCTCGGCGCCAACGGCTGCGGCAAGTCCACGCTGCTCAAGGTGCTCGACGGCCTCGTGTTCCCCGACGACGGCCGCTACGCCGCCTTCGGTGAGGACATCACCGAGGAGCGCCTCGAGGACCAGCAGCTCAACGCCGGCTTCCGGTCCCGGATCGGGTTCATCTTCCAGAACTCCGACGCCCAGGTCTTCTCACCGACCGTGCGCGACGAGATCGCATTCGGGCCGCTCAACATGGGCATGGCCCACGACCAGGTCGAGGCCCGGGTCGCCGACACGCTGGGCATGCTCGGGATCGCCGATCTCGCCGATCGTGCGCCCTATCAGCTCTCCGGTGGTCAGAAGAAGCGTGTCGCCATTGCCAGCGTCCTGGTCATGAACCCCGAGGTGCTGCTCTTCGACGAGCCGACCGCCGCGCTCGACCCGCGTACGCAGCAGTGGCTGATGGAGCTGATCGTCGAGCTCGGCCGGGCCGGCAAGACCATCGTGCTGGCAACCCACGACCTGGCCAGCCTCGAGACCCTGGCCGAGCGCTGCGTGGTGCTTGGCGAGGACCACCGCATCGTCGCCGACGGCTCGACCCACGACATCCTGACCGACCGCGACCTGCTGCTGGCCGTGAACCTCATCCACGAGCACGCCCACAGCCATGGCGCTCTCGCCCACACCCACGAGCACGACGCCACCCACCACGACCCCACCGACCATTGAGCGGGGCGCGGGAGGCGCGGCGGAGCAACGAGCGTGACAAGCTCTGCGCGGTGGGCGCGCCGGCCGGGATCGTCACGCTCCTGGATGTCCGGGCGGGACAACCATGAGCGATGACTACGGCGGCCTTCCTGTCCTCGACCTGGCCGACCCGGCCTGGTGGCGTCTGCCCGCCGAGGTGACAGCCCCGATGCATCAGCGCGGCGCGGTCGCCGCGTTCGTTCCCTCCTTCGGCACGGTCTCGTTCCTCCGGTACGACGACTGCCTGCGTGCGCTCACCGATCAGCGTCTCGCCGCGATGGGAGCCCGCTACTTTGAGATGCAGGGTTGGACCGACGGCCCGTTCGTCGACTGGATCCGCCTCAATGTCGTCATGATGAACCCGCCGGGCCACGGCCGGCTCCGCGCCCTCGTCACGCGTGCTTTCACGCCGAAGGCCGTGGCCTCCATGCGGGGCGTCTCAGAGCGCGTCGCGCAGGACCTGTGCGGAGAGGTCGATGCCGGGGGCGGGACCGTGGAGTTCGTCCACGACTGGGCGCGGGTCCTTCCCCTGCGGGTGGTGTGCGAGATGATCGGCGTCCCGAGGGTCGACGTCGCCCAGATGGCGGAGTGGGCCCACGGACTGACGGTGGCGTCCGGCATGGCGGATCCCAGCGCCCGACACGCCGGCGATCAGGCCATGGAGGCCTTCAACGCCTACGTGAGCTCGATGATCGCCGAACGGCGCGAGGCGCGACGCGACGATCTCCTTTCCGCTCTCATCGACGTCGAGGAGGCCGGTGACCGGCTCACGATGGACGAACTGGTGGCCATGGTCGTCCAGCTGATCTTCGCCGGTCACGAGACGACCCAGAACCTCCTGGGCAACGGCATGTATCGGCTCCTCGAGCATCCCGACCAGCGCGCCCTCCTGGCTCGGGAGCCGGAACGGATCGCCGGGGCCGTCGAGGAGATGCTGCGCTATGACCCGCCCATCATCTTCACGTCGCGAATCGCCACCGAACCCATGCAGATCGGGGGCGTCGAGGTCGCGGCCGACCAGCTCGTGATGCTCAACCTGACCGCGGCCAACCATGACCCGGCGCAGTTCTCGGAGCCGGCGCGCTTCGATGTGACCCGTCCCGAAGTACGACATCTGTCGTTCGGCCACGGGGTCCACTTCTGCCTCGGCGCCAGCCTGGCCCGGCTGGAGGCCGAAGTGGCGTTCACGACCCTCCTCGGCCGGTATCGAACCTTCGAAGAGGCCGGGCAGTCGGACTGGACGTCGTTCACGCCACTCCGCGGTCGCCAGCGCCTGGACCTCGTGATGCGGCCCTGATCGACCGACGGGCGGGCCGCGGCGGCCACCCGCTACTGCTGGACGAGGTCGACGATGGGCATGATCACCGGCGGCTGGGCCAGCTCGATGCCCAACTCCTGCATGACCGGCCCGAGGTAGGTCACGAACCGATCGAACGCCTCCTGGCTCTCCCAGACATCGAACACCTGGAGCTGGCCGTCCTCACCGAAGCACGAGTGGAGCTTCATGGCGCCTTCCGGCGCACCGGCCTCACGGAGGCGGTCACGGCCCTTGGCGTGCTGCTCCGCGGTCATGTTCTTGGTGACGATGTAGACGGCAATCACGGCCTCTCCTTGTCGGTGGGCTGCACACCTATTCGCCGGCGCGGCATCGGGCTGATCACTCTATTCCGAGCTATTTCGACGGCGCCGCGTCGGACACCGGTGACCCGAACCGGATCACGTTCCCGTCCGGGTCCACGAGCGCGCCCTCGTGCTGGTGCCATTCCGTGTCTTCGGGCCCGTGCACCTCCGCGCCCGCCGCCCGCCACTCCCGGGCGAGTTCGTCTGCGTCGTCCACGAAGAGGTAGGCGGAGGCGGCTCGGCGCTTGTCATCGGCGACGACGCCGAGGTGGATCTCGATGTCGTCCCGGGTGGCGAACCCGTAGGCCCCGCGTACCCAGGCCCGTACTGCGAATCCCAAACGCTGGTAGTACGCCATCGAGGCGGCGAGGTCGCGGACGGCGAAGATGGGCGCGACCCGCCTCAGGCTGGCCACTGTCGGCTACTCGGTCGCGGCCCGGTACTCGTTGTCGCTGACGTGGTCGCCCCACTCGGCGCCGCCTTCGCTCACGGCCAGATGGGTCATGAAGCGGTCGGGTGCGGCGCCATGCCAGTGCCATTCGCCTCCGGGCGCGAAGACCACGTCGCCGGCCCGGATGGTGACGGCCGGTTCGCCACGGGGCTGGACACGGCCTTCGCCTTCGGTGACATAGAGCGTCTGGCCGATCGTGTGGGCGTGCCACGCGGTGCGTGCGCCGGGTGTGAAGTGGACGAAACCCACGGTCGTGGGCGTAGCACCGCGGCCCTGGGCGACGGTGTCGATGAACACGTCACCCGTGAACCAGTTCTCGGGACCCTTCGCGGTCGGCTTTCTCGGCTCGGCTTCCATCTGCTCTCCTTGGGGTCAGGGTCTTGATGGCGACGCCCGTCCATCTCCGGGCGGTCCTCGGTCGGTCGAGGGAAGGGCGAGCACGGACACTTTGCCCCGGCCGGTGGCCCGCTCCCAAACGAGCTCGACGAGCCCGGGGACGGACCGGCGGACCGGGGCCGGTCCGAGCGTGCGGTCATGCTCCCGCCCTTCGATTCGAACGAGTCGGTCGCACAGCATCGGGAGGGCACTCAGATCCGGTCCGCTCAAGCGCTCAGCGCCCTTCGCCGATGGACCTGGACGTCTTCTCTCGGGAAGTGGTGATGTCGCGGCGACGCTCACACCTGGGGTGGGCGGGCAACGTCTACGCCGTCCTGGTCGTGTCCGTGGGCACCGCGGCCGCCGCCACCGCCTTCGTCACCGTCGCCACACACGGGCTCAGTCGCCCGGGCCTGGTGGTGGCGACGACGCTGGCGTTCGCGCTGCTCCAAGCGCCGCCGATCGTCACCCTGCGGCGGGGGGACCAGACGTTGACGGTCCAGCTGACAGAGGCGGCGTTCGTGGCCGCCGCCCTCACCCTGTCCGCCCCGGTGGTCCTTGTGGTCGTCCTGGTCGGCACCGCCGGAGGAGAGGTGCTCCGGGTCCGGCCGCTGGCCCCGTCGAAGTGGCTGTCCACGGTGTGCATGCAGAGCGTCGCTGGCGTAGCGGCGCTGAAGATCAGCGGGCCGTACCAGATGGCACTGACCGCCCACCACTTCGCCAGGGGCGCCGGGGCGGGCGTCGCGTTCGGCGTGCTGTGTGCCGTCGGCCACCGGTCGATGATCGCCGTCAACGACCGGCGGGCGGGCCGGCAGGCCGAGCGCCAGGAGTTGGTCCTGTTGGCGGTGGCGCTCGCCAGCGCTGCGGCCGGCGTGGTCGCTGCTCTGGCGGTTGCGTTGCCCGCGGCCCGCCCGTACTTAGTTATCGCCGTCGCCATGCTGGTCGGCCTCGGATGGCACGGTCACCGCCAGGCTGCTGACGCGACGCTGTTGCGGGAGTTCCTCGACGTCACCGACCGGCTGGCGAGGGCGTCGGCGGACGAGGTGCCGGGCATCGTCGTCACCTGTGGTCGGCGCCTCGTGCGCCGCCCAGTCGTCGTTACCGACGGCGCCGTCGACGGTGCGATCAACATCCCGGTCCACTCGAGGGAGCCCGGTGCGGAGGTGGCCATGTGGCTGTGCGTGGAACCGGACCCCGACTCGCCGCTTAACGACCAGGATCTGGACGCGCTTCACGCTCTCGCCACGATCACCGCCGAGCACCTGGACCGACTCCGTCTGACCGCCGAACTCGAGCGCCGAGCCTTGACGGATCCGCTGACCGGACTGGCCAACCGAACGGCCCTTTCGACGGCGCTGACGTCCATGCTCGAGCACGATGCGACTGATTCCATGGCGGTGGTCCTCATCGACCTCGACGGGTTCAAGACGCTGAACGACACCCACGGCCACGATGCCGGCGACCACCTGCTCGTCGAGATCGGAGTGTTGTTGCGCGGGATGGTCCGCGCCACAGACGTGGTGGCTCGCCTCGGTGGCGACGAGTTTGCCGTGGTCACACGGTCAAGCGACGCTGCTTGCCTGACACAACGGATCGAATCGGAGATCGCAGCCCTACGGCCCGGAGTGACCGGCGCGAGTGTCGGTGTAGCGTACGCGAAGGTGGACGGGGCCGACGGCCCGTCCCTGGTGCGTGCCGCCGACGAAGCGATGTACCGCCGCAAGGCACGTCGAAAGGCCGCCAACGCGGGGGCATCCCACACCAGGCAAGATGACCAGTTGGCGGCGGCTCGAACCGAGTGGGTCAGGGGAAGCGAACTGCCTTCGTAGCCGCTCGCACCGGAGTGTTTCGCTCATTCGCGTACGAGCGTGAGGGCCAGGCGGGGAACGACGAACGACGCAAGAAAGATCGGCAAGAACCTCTTTCCGGTGCACCGGTAGGCGACGACCTCGCCCTCCGCGGCCTCGAAGGTCTTCGTTCCGCTCGAGTCTCGGCCACTGCGCACTTGTAGAGAATGGCGTCCCGGCTCGATCGGGATCTCGGTCGTGTCGTTCATCTCGACCGACCCGACGCGCTCACCGTCGACGATCACGTCGTAGGCTCCTCGACGGACCTCTGCTCCGAGTGCCTTGTGCGTCAGCTTCAGCGTTGCAGACACCTCTGATCCCCCATCCCCCGTCG
>Ga0306920_100014459_pt1 | contig 10777 bp, 5 predicted proteins | sample flu12Cox44000170_FD_204666 | JGI IMG/M metagenome (GOLD analysis project Ga0306920, IMG submission 204666) | Lab enrichment of tropical soil microbial communities from Luquillo Experimental Forest, Puerto Rico - flux4day.12C.oxic.44.000.170 (v2)... | ecosystem: Environmental > Terrestrial >... | reverse complement strand
GTCACCGTCCTGGTGGCCAGCGTGCTGGCCGCCGCCGCGGCCACTTTCGCGAGCGAGGTCACCAGTGCCGCGGTGCGCCGCTCGCTGACCCAGAACCCCGGCAGCACGATCCTGGTTACCGAGCAGATCCCGGCGGCCGGAGTTGCCGGGGCAGGCCGGCAGGTCGCGGCGGCCATCCAGCGGGCACTGCCCGGGCTGCCGGTGACGGTCACCGGCAGCCTCCGCTCCCAGATCCTGGATCTGCCGCGGCCGGGCCAGCCGCGCGGCGGCGCGGCGGCAGGCGCAGCGCCGGCCCGCCCGGCAGCGGCCCGGCGGCGCCGGGGCGGCGCCGGGGCGATCATCCCGCAGACGCAGATCATCTCACTGCCCGGAGTGACCCGGCGGGCGGTGCTGACGGCTGGCTCCTGGCCTGGGCCGACGGCACCGGCCAGCGGCCCGGTGCCGGTCGCGGTGCCAGCCCCGGCCGCCCGGCTGCTGCGGCTGGCCCCCGGCGACCGCTTGGTGCTGCGCAACGACCAGACCCGGGCAAAGGTGGTGGTGCTGGTCACCGGGGTGTTCCGGCCCGCCGAGCCGGCCAGCCCGTACTGGCGGCTCAGCCCGGTCGGCAGGGCCGGCGTGCAGCGCTCGGGCGGCTTCGCTGCCTACGGCCCACTGGTCACCAGCCCGGCGGTGGCGGCGGGCCCGGCTGTCCCAGTCACCTCCGCCGCCTGGCTGGCCGCGCCGGACTTCGCCGCGGCGGGCGCGGGCAACCTGGCCGCGCTGAACCAGCGGCTGGCGTCCGGGATGGGCGGCTACGACGTGTCGAGCAGCAGCCTGACCGGCCTGCCGCAGGCGACCGTGACGACCTCGCTGCCCGCCCTGCTCGGCCAGCTGAGCACGGCGCTGCTGGTGGCCCGTTCCCAGCTGCTGATCGGCGTGCTGATCCTGCTGGCCGTCGTCGGCGGCACGGTGGCCGTCGCGGTCCGGCCGCTGGCCGCCCAGCGTGAGCCGGAAGCCGCACTGCTGGCCGCCCGGGGGGCGTCCCGGCGCCAGCTGGCGACCCGCGGCGTCACCGAGGCGCTGCTGCTGGCGGCACCGGCCGCGATCGCCGGCCCGTGGCTGGGCAGCCGGCTGGGGATGCTGGTGGCGCGGGCCGGCCCGCTGGCCCGGACTGGGCTGGTCCCGGCCCGGGCGGGGCTGGATGTGACCGGCGGGGTGCCGGCCAGTGCCTGGCTGGCGGGACTGGCGGTGGCGGCCGGCTGCGCGGTGATCATGGCACTGCCGTGGCTGCGGCGGCCGCAGTCCGCGCTGCGGCTGCGGGTGGCGGCTGGCCGCCGCCCGGTCACCGGGGCGGTGCTGGCCGGGGCCGACCTGGCTCTGATCGCCCTGGCCGTGCTGGCGGGCTGGCAGCTCGCCCGCTACCAGGCGCCGGTGGCCGCGGGGGTGGACGGGACGCTGGGGGTGGACCCGCTGCTGGCCGCCGCCCCGGTGCTGGCGCTGGCAGCCGGCACGGTGGTGATGCTGCGGCTGCTCCCGCTGGCCACCCGGCTGGCCGACGCGGCCGCGGCCCGGCAGCGTGGCCTGGCCGTCGCGGTTGCCTCCTGGCAGCTCAGCCGGCGGCCGCTGGGCCGGGTCGGGCCCGCCCTGCTGGCCGTGCTGGCGATCGCCGCCGCGGTCATCGCGCTGGCCCAGCACAGCAGCTGGCAGCGGTCCGTGGCCGACCAGGCCGGCTTCGCGGTCGGCGCTGATGAGCGGGTCGTCCTCCCGCCGGCCGCACCGCTGCCGCTGGGCGGGGTAGCCCGGCTCACCGGCGCGCCGGGGGTGACCGCGGGCACGCCAGCCATCCGCACCCAGATCGGCCTGCCCGGCGGGCAGAACGGCACACTGCTGGCGCTGGACGCGCAGGCGGCCGCCCGGATCGTGCCGCTGCGCCGGGATCTGGCCGCCGCTCCCCCGGCGAGCCTGCTGGCGGCGCTGGCACCGGCCCGGCCAGCCAGCGGGGTGCCGCTGCCCGGCCGCCCGGCCCGGCTCAGCGTGACCGCGGCGCTGCGCGGGGCCGGCCGCACCGGCCCGGCCGTGCTGTCGGTGCAGCTGACCGACGCGGCTGGGCTGTCCTATCTGCTGCCGGCCGGCAGTCTGCCCGCCGATGGCCGGGCGCACCAGCTGACAGCGGTGATCGCCAGCCAGCCCGGCGTGGACTACCCGCTCCGGCTGACCGGGTACGCGCTGGCGTTCTCCATGCCGCTCCGGCCCACCACCCCGGACGTGCTGGCCATCTCGTCGGTCCGCACGGCGGCCAGCCGCGGCCGGCCCGGGCCGCCGCTGGCGGCCGTGGCCGGGGACGGCCTGCTGGTCAGCACGATCACCGCCGAGTCGACGGCGGCCAATCTGGCGTTCGGCCCGGGCGGCATCACCCACCCGCCGGCCGTGATCAGCACCGGCTATGCCGACTTCTTCCGCGGCGGCATCAGGGTCGCCTTCGCCACCGGGGCCGGCAACCTCTACGGCGAACCGGGGTCGCCGCTGATCCCGGCCAGCCTCACGCTCACCACCCAGCCAGCGGTCACCGTGCTGCCCGCGCTGGCCACGGCCGGCTTCCTCGCTGCCACCGGCCAGCATCGCGGTGCCACCGTCCAGGTCAGCCTGAACGGCGTCACCCTGCCGGTGCGGCTGGCCGGCACCGTCCGGGCATTCCCCACCCTGACCGGGCCGGGTGGCCTGGTGGTGGACCAGGCCACGCTGCAGGACATGCTGCAAGCGGCCGGCGCGCTCCCGCTGCCGGCGACCGAGTGGTGGCTGGGCACATCCCGCCCGCCGGCACTGCCCGGCCTGCCACCCGGCACCACCATCGTCCGCCAGGCCAGCCTGGCCCGGGCGCTGGCCGCTCAGCCGCTGTCGGCCGGGCCCCAGCAGGCCATGCTCGGCATCGCGGCCGCGGCGGTGCTGCTGGCCATCGCTGGTTTCCTGGTGAGCGTGGTCACCGCGGGCGACCGGGCACGGGACGTGGCGCTGCTCGACGCGCTGGGTACCCCGCCGGGCCAGGTGACCGGCCTGCTCTGCCTCGAGCAGGCGGTAGCGGCCGGGCTGGCCATCGCGGCAGGCCTGGTGCTCGGGGCGGTGCTCAGCCGGCTGATCATCCCAGCGGTGAGCCTCACCGCGGCCGCTACCCATCCGGTGCCGGCGGTGCTGGTGGAGATCCCGTGGCGGCTCGCCGTGGCGCTGGCCGTGCTGATCGTGGCGGTGCCCACGGTGGCGGTGGCCGTGGCGGCCAGTGCCCGCGGATCCACCGCCGCCCGGCTGCGGGCGGAGCAGGACCCATGACCGCGCCGGGCCGGCTGCGGCGGCTGGCGAGCGGGCAGGCCGGGCCGGGGCCAGCCCTGGCACTGGCCGCGGTTGCGCTGCTCACCGCGGTGATCGCGGTGGCCGGGCCGCGCGCGCTGACCGCCGCCCGCAACCTGGCGCTCCGCCAGCAGCTGGCCACCCTCGGGTCACTGGACACCGGCATCGCCGTCACCGCCCAGTGGACCAGCTACCGCAGCCAGCTGGCCAGCAAGCTGCCGCCGGGACAGGTGGCCGCCATCAGCCGCAGCCTGGCCAGGGGCATACAACCGCCGGTGGACTCCCCGGCCGGGCTGCGCTGGGCGGCCATCACCTTGCCCCGGCTGGCCATCACCGACCCGCCGCCCGGCACCACCGTGGATCTGCCGCCGCTGGCCGAGGTCACCTACCTGGCCGGGCTGGCCGCCAATACCCGGCTGGTCAGCGGCTCGCTGCCGGGGGCGGGGCCGGTCATCCCGCCCGGCCGGCACCGGCCGGGCCTCACGGTGGCGGCCGCGGTGACCACGGCGGCGGCTGCCCGCTTCCACCTGCGGCCGGGCTCTGAACTGATGGCCGGCCCGTTCCAGGCCGGCGACCCGGGTGTCATCCTGCGGATCACCGGGGTGGTTACCCCGGTCAGCCCGGCCGCCGCGATCTGGCAGTCCGACCCGGTGCTGGCCGCCCCGCAGATCGTTGGCCCGATCCACCATCAATCGTGGGTGGCCGGGTTCTTCATCGGCGCCAGCGAGCTGACCGCCGCGCAGGCCGCCGACTCCGGTGCCACCATGGCCGGCACCTGGTTCTACCCGCTGGATCTGACCGGCCTCACCGCCGCCGGGCTGCCCCCGCTGCTGGCTGGCATCAACGCCCTGACCACGTCCAGTGTGGCTGCCCGGGTGCAGGCCGCGGCCGGCGATGTGCAGATGAGCTCGGTCGGCACCGCCGCCAACCTGGGCACCGCACTGGCCGGGTTCAGCGCTCAGCAGCAGGCGGTGGCGGCCATCGATTCACTGCTGATCGCCGGCCTGGTGGTGGCCGGGCTTTTCCTGCTGCTGGTCTGCGCCCAGCTGGCCGCCGATACCCATGAGAGTGAACTTGCCCTGCTCCGCGCCCGCGGGGCGAGCAGCCGCCAGCTCGGTGCCCGGATGGCGATCAGGACCGGCTGCGTCACCGCGCCGGCGCTGGCCGCCGGCGTGGTGCTGTCCGTGCTGCTGGTGCCCGGCGGCGGCACCGCGGACTCGTGGCTGTTCGGCGGGATCGTCGTGGCCGTGGCGCTGCTCGCCCCGGCAGTGATCGCCGCCTGGCGGCACCGCCGCGCCCGGCCCACCGACGGCCAGGCCCGGGACCGGGAACTGGGTGCCGCACGGCCGGCCGGCGACCGGGTCCGGGAGGCCACCACAACCGGCGGGCGGCTGGCCGGCTCGCCCCGCCTCCGGCGGCTGCGGCGGGCGGTCGGCGAGCTGACCGTGGTGGCTGCGGCGGCCGCCGCGCTGGTGGTGCTGCGCCAGCGTGGCACCGCCACCGGCGCGGACCCGTTCCTGAGCGTGAGCCCGGTGCTGGTCGCGGCGGCCGCCGGGCTGCTGGTGGCCCGGGCTTACCCGGCCCTGGTCCGCGGTCTGCTGGCGCCTGCCAGCCGGTCGCGCGGACTGGTCGGATTTCTCGGTGTGGCCACCGCCGCCCGCTCCCGGCTCGGCGCCCTGCTGCCCGCGCTCGCCCTGGTGCTGACGCTGACGCTGGCCGCGTTCGGCGCCCTCATCACCGGCTCGGTGGCCGCGGGCCAGGCCGCCGCGTCCTGGCAGCAGGTCGGCGCCGACGTGCTGATACAAGCCCCCGGCGGGGCCACCATCCCGGCGGCCGGCGAGCGCGCGGTGGCCACGGCGGCCGGCATCCACCGCACCGCCGCGGTGTACACGGCGCAGAGCCAGTCACCGTTCGCGGCCACCTTGTCCTGGCCACGGGTGACCGGCACGGCCGGGGACCCGTCGGCTGGCCCGGCTCCGGTGGGGCTGGTGGTGGCGGACCCGGCCCGGTACGCGGCGGTGTCGGCCGCCACGCCGTGGCCCGGATTCCCGGCCGCGTCGCTGGCCAGGCCGGTCGTGACCGGCGGGATCCGGGCCGTGCCGGTGCTGGCATCGGATGGCACCGCCGTTGGGCGCAATCCTGGGGTGCTGCAACTGGACGGCATCCGGGTGCCGGTCGCGGTGGTCGGCCGGATCGGGGCCACCCCGGCCATGCCCGCGGGCGGCTCGTTCGTCGTGCTGCCCGGGTGGGCGGCGGCGCGCTTCCCGTCCATCCACGGGCCAGCCACGCTGCTGGCGACCGGTACCCCAGCGAACCTGCCGGCCCTGCGCGCCGCGGTGGCCCGGACCATGCCCGGCAGCCAGCTGACCGTGCGGCGGCAGGTGCTGGCCGGCCTGGCCGGCTCGCCCGCGCTCCATGCCAGCACCCGGCTCGCGGTGCTGGCGTACGGGGCTGCGGCCGCGCTGAGTGTGGTGGCGCTGCTGTTCGGTTTCGCGGTCTCGGCCCAGCGGCGGGAACTGCTGATCACCCGGCTGTCGGCGCTGGGGATGACCGACCGCCAGGGGCGGGCGCTGGCAGTGGCCGACACCGTGCCGTTGCTGGCAGTGGCGATCGCCGGGATGCTGATCGCAGTGGCGGTGCTGACGCTGGCCGCCGGGCCAGCGCTCAACCTGAGTGTGTTCACCGATTCGCTGGTCGCGGTCCCGGTCCGGCCGGGCCTGGCCGCACTGGCTGTCCCGGTGGCCGCGGCGGTGGTGGTGATGCTGCTGCTGGTCGCCACCGAGCGGGTGCTGTCCGGCCGGGCCGGCCTTGGGGACACGCTGCGGGAGATGGAGGTGAGATAGCCACGTCCACCATCGACGACCTGATCGAGGCACGGCAGGCCGCTGGCAGGGACCGGCCCGGCCAGCCCGCGCCCGGCACCGAGCCGGTGATCTGGTGCGACCGGCTAGTCCGGATCTTCACGGCCGGCGGCGTGGAGGTGCAGGCGCTGCAGGGGCTGGACCTGCAGGTGGGACGGGGAGAGCTGACCGCGCTGGTCGGGGTGTCCGGCAGCGGGAAGTCCACCTTGCTGAACATCCTGGCCGCGCTGGACGTGCCGACCGGCGGCCAGGCTCAGGTGGCCGGCCACGACCTGCTCACCATGGGGCCCAAGGACAGGCTGGTGTACCGGCGCGAGACCGTCGGCTTCATCTGGCAGCAGACCAGCCGGAACCTGCTGGCCCAGCTGACCGCGGCGGAGAACATCGAGCTGCCGATGCGGCTGGCCGGGGTGGCCAGGGGCAGCCGCCGGGCCCGGGCGGGCGAGCTGCTGGAGCTGATCGGGCTGGCCGACTGCCGGGACCGGCTGGGGCCGCAGATGTCCGGCGGCCAGCAGCAGCGGCTGGCGGTCGCGGTGGCGCTGGCCAACCAGCCGCATGTGCTGCTAGCCGACGAGCCCACCGGCGAACTGGACAGCCAGACCGCCGGGGAGGTGTTCGCGGCGCTGCGGACGGTCAACGCCGAGCTGGGGGTGACGGTGCTGATCGTCACCCACGACGAGATGGTGTCCAGTCAGGTACGGCGGACCGTGGCCATCCGGGACGGCCGGATCAGCACCGAGGTGCTGCGCCGGGCGGCGGCCGATGCGGACGGCGGCGAGGCCGAGGTGAGCGAGGAGTACGCGGTGCTGGACCGGGCGGGACGGCTCCAGCTGCCCGGCGACTTCATGCGGGCGCTGGACCTGCGGGACCGGGTGCGGCTGGCGCTGGAACCCGACCACGTCCAGGTCTGGCCGGACAGCCCGGCCGGGCCGCCGGGAAGCCAGGCGCGGCCAGCCGGTGAGCCGGGCCTCAGCCCCGGTAAAGAGGCGGAGGATGGCCGTGGCGACTGAGCCGGTCGTGGGGCCTGAGCCGGCCGCGGAGACTGAGCAGGCCGCGGAGACTGAGCAGGCCGCGGTCAGGGTCACAGAGCTGACCAGGACGTTCGGCACCGGCCCGGCTGCGGTGCGGGCACTGCGCGGCGTCTCACTGTCGGTCCGGCCCGGGGAGATGCTGGCGGTCTGCGGCCGCTCGGGCTCGGGCAAGACCACCCTGCTGCATGTGATCGCCGGGCTGGACCGGGCTACCAGCGGGCAGGTGTGGGTGGCTGGCCAGGAAGTGACGGCGATGAGCCGGGACGAGCTGCTGCGGCTGCGCCGGGAGAAGGTCGCGCTGGTATTCCAGTCCTACGCGCTGCTGCCGACGCTGTCGGCGGCCGAGAACGTGGGCATCCCGATGCGGCTGGCCCGGGTGGATCCGGGCCGCCGGGAAGAGCGCACCCGGGCACTGCTCGACATGGTCGGGCTGGCCGATCGGGCGGGCCAGCGGCCACTGGAACTGTCCGGCGGGGAGCAGCAGCGGGTGGCCATCGCCCGGGCGCTGGCAGGCAACGCCCAGGTGCTGCTGGCGGACGAGCCGACCGGCCAGCTCGACTCCCAGACCGGGCATCAGGTCATGGCACTGCTGCGCGGGATCACCCACGATCAGGGCATCACCACCATCGTGGCCACCCACGACCGCACGCTGATCAGCGCCGCCGACCGGGTGCTGACCCTGCAGGACGGCCTGCTGGCCGCCTGACCGCCGGCTCGCCACCTGACCGCCGGCTCGCCGCATGATCACGGAAACGAGTCAGTCATATCCCCTGACAGGATTCCGTGATCATGAAACCTGGGGTCAGGCGGACTTTTCGCGGGGAGGGCGGCTGCGGGCGTTGCGCGGGACCAGGGTCGGGTTGACGTGCTCCAGGACCACCGGGCCGGTGATCTCCACCGCCTGGACGTCCTTGCGGCTGGGCACCTCGTACATGACCGACAGCAGCACTTCCTCCAGGATGGCCCGGAGCCCACGGGCACCGGTGCCACGCAGGATCGCCTGGTCGGCGACGGCCTCCAGCGACTCGGGCGTGAACTCCAAGTCCACCCCGTCCAGTTCGAACAGCCGCCGGTACTGCTTGACCAGCGCATTCCTCGGCTCGGTGAGGATCCGGATGAGCGCCTCACGGTCCAGGTTGTGCACGCTGGTGATCACCGGGAGACGGCCCACGAACTCCGGGATCATGCCGAACTTGAGCAGGTCTTCCGGCATGACCTCGGTGAACGCGTCGGTGATGGCCCGGTCGTTCTTGACCCGCAGCACCGCGCCGAAGCCCATGCCGCTCTTGCCGACCCGTTGCTCGATGATCTTCTCCAGGCCGGAGAACGACCCCCCGCAGATGAACAGCACGTTGGTCGTGTCGATCTGGATGAACTCCTGGTGCGGGTGCTTGCGCCCGCCCTGCGGCGGCACCGAGGCGGTGGTGCCCTCCAGGATCTTCAGCAGCGCCTGCTGCACGCCCTCGCCGGACACGTCGCGGGTGATCGACGGGTTCTCGCTCTTGCGCGCGATCTTGTCGATCTCGTCGATGTAGATGATCCCGGTCTCGGCCTTCTTGACGTCGTACTCGGCCGCCTGGATCAGCTTGAGCAGGATGTTCTCGACGTCCTCACCGACGTAGCCGGCCTCGGTCAGCGCGGTGGCGTCGGCGATGGCGAACGGCACGTTCAGCAGCCGGGCCAGGGTCTGGGCGAGCAGGGTCTTACCGGAGCCGGTCGGGCCGAGCAGCAGGATGTTCGACTTGGCCAGTTCCACCCCGTCCTCACCGGACCGGGATGGCTCGCCACCTGACTGGACCCGCTTGTAGTGGTTGTAGACCGCGACCGAGAGCGCCTTCTTGGCCTTCTCCTGGCCGATCACGTAGGCATCGAGGAACTCGTAGATCTCGCGCGGCTTGGGCAGGCTGTCCCATTTGAGCTCGGCCGGCTCGGCCAGCTCCTCTTCGATGATCTCGTTGCAGAGGTCGATGCATTCGTCGCAGATGTACACGCCGGGGCCAGCGATGAGCTTCTTGACCTGTTTCTGGCTCTTCCCGCAGAAAGAGCACTTCAGAAGGTCACCACCTTCCCCGATGCGCGCCACCAACCAACTCCCTCATCGCGGCCGCCGCGGCGGCCAGGCCAACGTCCCGCGGTCCTGCCATCATGAGCCAGCCGGACCCCGCTGGTCTACCCTGTCGGTCCGACCGTACCGTTTGCCGCTGCCAGGTGCGAAGTCATCAGCGGCCGGCGCGGCGGCCCGGCTCAGCCTGCCCGGTTGCCCCGCCTCAGGACGAGGCTACCTCGGTCTGCCGCTTGAGGGCCGTCAGAACCTCATCCACCAGGCCGTATTCCCTGGCCTCTTCGGCCGAAAAGTACTTGTCCCGCTCGACATCGCGGGCCACCTGGTCCTCCGGCCGGCCACTGTGCAGGGCGATGATGCGCTCCATGGCGGTGCGCATCCGCAGGATCTCGCGGGCCTGGATTTCCAGGTCGCTGGACTGGCCGTAGCCGCCCTCGGTGGCGGGCTGGTGGAGCAGGATGCGGGCGTTCGGCAGCGCCATCCGCTTGTCCTTGGTGCCGGCCGCCAGCAGCACCGCGGCGGCCGAGGCGGCCTGGCCGACGCAGCAGGTGGCGATCTCGGGCTGGACGAACTGCATGGTGTCGTAGATCGCCATCATCGAGGTGACCGAGCCACCAGGCGAGTTGATGTACATGGTGATGTCCCGGTCGGGGTCCATCGACTCCAGCGCGATCAGCTGGGCGATCACATCATTCGCCGAGGCGTCGTCGATCTGCACGCCCAGGAAGATGATCCGCTCCTCGAAAAGCTTGTTGTACGGGTTCATCTCCTTGATCCCGTACGACGTCCGCTCCACGAAGGACGGCAGGACGTACCGCGCCTGTGCGGGATGGGCCAGGGCGGGGCTGGCTGCTGACTGGGCCTGGAGACGGCTGGCTGTGCTCACGGTTCGCTTCCTCTGCTTCTGGTCCAAGTTCAGGAGACAGGCCCCGCCGACGGGACCTCCAGGGCGCTGCGGATCACGTGGTCGACGAAGCCATAATCCCTGGCCTCCTCGGCGGTGAACCAGCGGTCGCGGTCGGCATCCTTCTCGATCTGCTCGACCGGCTGCCCGGTGTGGTAGGCGATCCGGTCGAACAGCGTCCGCTTGATGTAGAGCATCTGCTCCGCCTGGATCTTGATGTCGGACGCGGTGCCGCCGATGCCGCCGGACGGCTGGTGCATCAGGATGCTCGCGTGCGGCAGGGCATAGCGCTTGCCCGGTGCGCCGGCCGACAGCAGGAACTGTCCCATCGACGCCGCCATGCCCATGGCGTAGGTGGCGATGTCGTTTGGCACGTACTGCATCACGTCGTAGATGGCCAGGCCCGCGTAGACGGACCCGCCAGGTGAGTTGATGTAGATGCTGATGTCGCGCTTGTCGTCCTCGGCCGCCAGCAGCACCAGCTCGGCACAGATCCGGTTGGCGATGTCCTCGTCCACCTGCTGGCCGAGGAAGATGATCCGGTGCCGCAGCATGCGCTGGAAGAGCTGGTCACCCAGGAGCGCCGGTGGGGCCTCCGCGG
>Ga0306920_100014458_pt1 | contig 10777 bp, 11 predicted proteins | sample flu12Cox44000170_FD_204666 | JGI IMG/M metagenome (GOLD analysis project Ga0306920, IMG submission 204666) | Lab enrichment of tropical soil microbial communities from Luquillo Experimental Forest, Puerto Rico - flux4day.12C.oxic.44.000.170 (v2)... | ecosystem: Environmental > Terrestrial >... | reverse complement strand
GGAGCCGCGCATCCCTCATCTCCCGATTCAGTAAACCGAGAGAATCACTCCAAAAGCGATCCCGCTAGAGACTTCTTCAACAGCCTGCTAGAGCATGATCCCGAAAAGTGAATTCCGATTTTCGGACAAGATCATGCTCCAAGAATAAGCGCGATCCGCGGCGCGAACGATCCAAAAAATTCGACCGACTTAAGACCTTGTTAAGCTTTCTCCACCATTACTCGGATCGTCCAGCTTCTGGACGTCGAGTGGCTCCTGTCCACTCTGTTTGACGCCTCCCTGTTATCACCTTAGAGCCGCCGGCAACGGCGGCTCCTTTTTTAACCGCGCCGGGTTTTTAATAGCCCGCGCCGCCTAGCTGTGCCATTCGGGGACACTGCCATGGCGCGGGGGTTGCAGCACCTTTCTGACCCGAAAGCCGTAATTCCGTCCTGGACAGGCCGGCCGGTGACGGGCAGCATAGTTCCCAGTTGCGTGCGTTGTGGGGAAGTCATGTCGGACAAGCTGGCTCACGATACCGTCCCGGTGTCGTTCGGAGCGAAACTCGCCGGCTCGCAATCCTTCGCCGGCCTGTTCCGCGAGGGCATGGCGCTCGTCGAGGAGACCGCCGCCTATCTCGACGGCCCGGGACGCAAGGAATCGAAAAGCCTGCAGCGCAACGCGGCGCTCGCCTATGCGACCGAGAGCATGCGGCTCACCACGCGCCTGATGCAACTTGCCTCCTGGCTGTTGCTTCATCGCGCGGTGAATGAGGGTGAGATGTCGCTCATTCAGGCGAGCCAGGAAAAAACCAAGGTAAAGCTCTCGCCCGCCGAGCCGCCCGACGAGGAGATGGCGCGCCTATTGCCGCAGAAGCTTCGCGACCTGATCGCGCGTTCCCTCAGATTATTGGAACGGGTCCGTCGGCTCGACGCGACAATTCACGCCGGCGCGCTGCCCAAATCGTCGATCAATCCGGTCGAGCGCCAGGTCGGGCTTTTGCGCGCCGCCTTCGAACGCGATCCGGGCTAAACCGCGGCTCAGGTTTTCAGGAATCCCGAGAACTTCTTCTGGAAACGGGAGACGCGGCCGCCGCGGTCGACCAGATGCTGCTGGCCGCCGGTCCAGGCCGGATGCGACTTCGGATCGATGTCGAGATGCATCGTATCGCCCGGTTTGCCCCAGGTGGTGCGAGTCTCAAACTCGGTGCCGTCGGTCATCACCACCTTGATGGTGTGATACTTCGGGTGGATCTCGGGTTTCATCGTCCTGCCGCGCCGGCCTTCGGCGCCCTCTGGCACAAATTGTCGAAAGGTCGCGGCTCTATAGCCGATGCCGCCCGCACGGGCAATAATGCCGAGTCTTCGGCTTGCAGCGCGACCTTGACGCAATTGTCAGCGCGTTCCTGGCGCGGCATGGTCCCGGCACAGCGGTCCAGGCGTGACCGCCCGAGCCTAGAGGCCCGCACGGGATGAGTTCAGTTGCCGATGGACGCGGCTGGTCGACGACCGAGGCGGCGCCGGCCGAAGCTGCGCCGCGTGGACGGGCGAGGTTAAAGCCGCTCGCCGGCCTTTGGCCCTACGTCCGCCGCTACCGTGGTCTGATGGCGGGCGCCTGCGTTGCGTTGGTTATCGCCGCGCTCGCCACCTTGGCGGTACCGATCGCGGTCCGGCGGATCATCGACTTCGGTTTTTCTGCTGAGCGCATCGGGCTCATCGACCAGTATTTCACAGTGGCGATCGGCATCGTCGCTGTTCTCGCAGTCGCCAGTGCGCTGCGCTACTACCTCGTCACCGTGCTGGGCGAACGCGTCGTCGCCGACCTACGCGCCGACGTGTTCGCGCATCTCACGGCGCTGTCCGCAAGTTTTTTCGATACTGCCAAGACGGGCGAGATGGTCTCGCGGCTCACCGCCGACACCACGCAAATCAAAGCGACGGTCGGCGCTTCGATGTCGATCGCGCTGCGTAACCTGCTGTTGTTCGTCGGCGCCGGCGCCATGATGGTGGCGACGAGCCCGCGTCTTTCCGGCTTCGTCCTCGCCGCAATACCGATCATCGTGCTGCCGCTGGTCGGCTTCGGTCGCGCGGTGCGCCGGCGCTCGCGCGCGGCGCAAGACACACTTGCCGACGCTACGGCTTACGCATCCGAACTCATCGGCGCGGTGCGCACGCTTCAAGCTTTTACCAACGAATCCTCCGCAGTCGCCCGGTTCAAGGCGGCGGTCGATCGCGCCCTCGCGGCGGCGCGTTCATCGACGCGGTCGCGCGCGGTGCTCACCGCCGTCGTCATCTTTCTGGCCTTTGGGAGCGTCGCGATCGTCCTGTGGGTGGGCGCGCAGGACGTGGCCGCTGACCGCATCACCGGCGGGCGGCTCAGCCAGTTCTTGCTCTACGCGGCGTTCGCAGCCGGGGGCTTGAGCCAACTGAGCGAAGTGTGGGGGGAAATCTCGCTCGCCGCGGGCGCCGCGGAGCGGATCGCCGAAATCCTCGCCATCGCGCCGGCGATCAAAGCTCCGGGGCATCCGGTGCCGCTGCCGTCACCGGCGCGCGGCGAGGTCGCCTTTGCGGACGTGCGCTTTGCCTATCCGACGCGCACGGAGGCCGGCGTGCTCGACGGCGTGACGCTGCGCGTCTCGCCCGGCGAAAAGGTCGCGATCGTCGGTCCGACGGGCGCCGGCAAGAGTACGATTTTCCATCTGCTCCTGCGGTTTTACGATCCACAGTCAGGACACGTGAGCTTCGACGGCGTGCGGCTCGCCGACGCCGACCCGGGCGAACTGCGCGCCCGCATCGCGCTGGTGCCGCAGGACGTCGCAATTTTCGCCGCTACCATCGGCGACAACATCCGTTTCGGCCGCGCCGGCGCGACCGACGCAGACGTGAAGCGCGCAGCCGAACTGGCGCTTGCCGACGAATTCATCGCGCGGCTGCCGCAGGGCTACGACACGACCATCGGCGAACGTGGCGTGACCTTGTCAGGCGGCCAGCGCCAGCGCATCGCCATCGCGCGCGCGATCCTGCGCGACGCACCATTATTGTTGCTCGACGAGGCCACGTCGTCGCTCGATGCGGAAAGCGAGACGCTAGTTCAGAAAGCGCTCGAACGGCTCATGCAGGCGCGCACCACGCTCGTGATCGCCCATCGCCTCGCAACGGTGCTCACCTGCGACCGTATCCTGGTGATGGACCAGGGCCGTATCGTCGAAGAAGGTACCCACGCGCGCTTGGCGGCCGCGGGCGGACTCTATGCGCGGCTCGCGCGGCTGCAGTTTACGGACGGAAGTGGCGAATAAGTAAGCCCAGCTGATTGCCGTTCTTCTTTTTACTATTCGCTACTCACTATTCGCCTCTTTCCACCCATTTCATCAAATACACCGGCGCGCCCGAGCGCGGGTTCACATCCTCGCCGGCGACCCCGAATCCGTGTTTCTGATAAAAGCGCACCGCGCGCGCGTTGTCCTGATTGACGTGCAGCGCGAGCCCGTCCGGCGAGAGGCGCTTGGCTTCAGCCAGCAGCATTTCGGCAACGCCGGCGCCCCAGTGGTTTGACCCCACCACGATCTGGTCGAGATACCCGGTCGTTCGGTTCACGGTCACGAAACCAACGAGCGTGCCCGCGGCTTCTGCCACGGTGATCGTGGTGCTCGGCACCAGTTCGCTGCGCCAGCGCTCGCTCCACCAGTCGAGCCGCGCAGAAAAATCGATCGCCGGATAAGCTTCCTGCCAGGTTTGTCGCCATAGCTCGACCGCCGCTGCTTCGTCGGCCGTCGTGTAGGCGCGCAGCGTCGCCGTCACTGACATCATTTGGCGAAGAACTGCCTGAGCATGCGATTGACCACATCGGGCGCCTCGATTTCCGGCAGATGGCCGTAGCCTTCGAGCACCTCGAGCCGGCCCTGCGGCAGCACCTTGGCCAAAATCGCCGCGTTCTTTTCCAGCGGATTGACCCTGTCCTCGCTGCCCTGAAGGAGCAGCACCGGAAAGGTGAATTTGTCCGCGACGTCGGGCGCGTAGAAATCACTTAAGCTCAGCTTGACCGCCTGCATGAAGCCGCGCGGATTGGTGGCGCGTAACGTGTGCGCAACGATGGCCGCGGTTTCCGGCGGCGCCTTCGGACCGAGGAGCGCCGCGACCCGCGCTCCGAAAGCAAATCCGCCCTTGGCAATCTGCGCCTCGCGCGTCGCGACGACGCGGCGCTTGTCTTCTTCCGGCGTGGAGCGCTGGCCGATGCCGGTGCCGGTGAACGCTGCCTTGATGATGCGCCCCGGCTGATGAACAGCAAAGCATTGCGCAACGCGGGTGCCGAACGAATTGGCGATGACGTTGAAGCGGTCGAGGCCGAGTGCCGCCAGGAAATCGGCGAGCGCATCGGCGTAGTCCCGGCAGTCGGGCCAATCCTTCACCAGCGCATCGGAGAGGAGATAGCCCGGCGCGTTCCAGGCGATCAGGCGGAACCGATCTTCGAGCGCGGCAAATTGAAAGCGCCAGTGCATGGAATTAGCGCCGACTCCGTGCAGCAAAACGATCGGGGGGCCGTCCGTACGGCCGGCCTCCATGTAGCTCCAGCGATCGCCCGTGTAACGCTCACGCGCTGCTATGGGGATTTCGGCAAACTTCAGCTCAGGCAGCGGCGGGATCGCAGGTTCCATGCGCGCCTTTCTGGGAAGCGCAGTCGCCAGCAGCAGGAGGGCCGCGAGCACGGTCCTCATGGGCCGCTCCTGCTGCGATGCTCACCGTTCGGTCAGCTTCAGCTCGATGCGCCGGTTGCGCCGATACGCCTCTTCCGTCGTACCGCTGTCGAGCGGCTGAAATTCGCCGAAGCCGGCGGCGACGAGCCTCTGGGGAGAAATCCCTTTGCTGATGAGGTATTGCACGACCGAGATCGCGCGCGCGGACGACAATTCCCAGTTCGAGGGAAATTGCGGGCTCGAAATCGGCCGCACGTCGGTGTGGCCGTCGATGCGCAGCACCCAGGCGATTTCCGGCGGGATTTGTTTTTCGAGTTCGGCAATGGCGGCGGCGAGCTTGTCGAGCTCGACCTTGCCTTCGGGCCGAATCGCGGCGGAACCGGTGTCGAACAGCACTTCCGACTGGAACACGAAGCGGTCGCCCACGACGCGGATGTCCTGGCGGTTGCCGAGAATCGCCCGCAGCTTTCCAAAAAACTCCGAGCGATAGCGCGCCAATTCCTGCACCCGCTGCGCGAGCGCGACGTTGAGCCGCTGGCCCAGATCGGAGATACGCCCCTGCGCCTCCTTGTCCTTCTTCTCCGAGGCTTCGAGTGCGTCCTCGAGCGCGGCAAGTTGCCGGCGCAGCGCGGCGATCTGCTGGTTGAGCAGTTCGACCTGCGCGAGCGCGCGCGACGAGATTTGTTTCTCGGAGTCGAGCTGTCCGGTGAGCGTGTTCACCTTACCTTGGGCATCGGCGGCGCCCGAGCCGAGTCCTTCATAGAGGCCCTTGAAGCGGTCGCGTTCGCTTTCGGCACTCGCCAGGCCCGCGCGTAGCGTCGAGAGCATTTCCTCGAGACTTGCCTTGCCGGTCTTCTCCAACGAGAGGAGCTGCGTCAGCTCGGCGATTTGCGCGTTAAGCCGCGCCAGCGCCTGGTCCTTGCCGGTGACTTCCTGGGACAAATAAAACTGGACGACCACGAACGTGGAAAGCAGGAAAACGATGCCGAGCACGAGCGTCGACAAGGCGTCGACGAAACCGGGCCAGTATTCGACGCTTCGTTCGCGGCGGGCTCGCGCCAGCGCCATGACTTACCTCGTTCTCAAACTTTATGAACGTCTTGGCGGCCGAGCCGTTCGAGCAGGCGCTTGATGTCCTGCTGCTGCTCCGCTTGAGAATCCGCCCAATCACGGATCATCTGCTGTTCGGTGCGCATGTGATTGACGAGGCCGTGAATCGCTTCGGCGAGATTCGCCATCGCCGCAGTCGCGGCCTTGCCGGCGCCGGCTTCGTCGATCGATTCCTTGAGTCGTTCGATCGCGACCCGGAACTCGCCGGCCGGCGCGCCGACGTTGCGCAGGTCGCCCTCGACTCCGAGATCGCGCACAGTGGACGAGAGCCAGTCTTCGAGATCGATGTAGAAACGGTTCTGCGCCTGGCTGGTCTGCAAATCGAGGAAGCCGAGGATGAGCGAGCCGGCGAGCCCGAACAGCGAGGACGAGAATGAAATTCCCATGCCGCCGAGCGGCGCGGCGAGGCCCTCTTTGAGCGAATCGAAAATCGCGCCGGCATCACCCCCGACTTTGAGCCCGTCGATCACCTTGCCGACCGAGCCGACCGTCTCGATCAGGCCCCAGAAGGTGCCGAGCAGGCCGAGAAAAATCAGCAGGCTTGTCATATAGCGCGACAAGTCGCGCGCTTCGTCGAGACGGGTGGCGATCGAGTCAAGCAGGCTGCGCATGATCTGCGCGGATATCGCCATGCGGCCGACGCGGTCGCCGAGGATCGTCGCCATCGGAGCGAGCAGCACCGGCGGGCGTGCGACCGCCAGACCCGGGTCAGCGATGCGGAAGCCGTTGACCCAGTTGACCTCGGGAAACAGGCGGATGACCTGGCGGAACGACAACGCGACGCCGATGAGCGCCACCAGGATGATGACGGAGTTGAGCCCGGGGTTGGCCAGGAACGCGGCCCAGATCTGTTTGTAGAGGACGACGCCGATCAGCGCGCACAGAACGAGAAACACCAGCATCCGGAAGAGAAAGATGCGGGGCGAGGACAGTTTGAACGGGTCGAGGTCGCGCGCCATGGTCAACTCTGCGGGAAAATTCGCCTCCCAATATGGCACAGCCGCGGCGAAAGGAAACGCTGATGGCGGCGGTCAGCCGCTTGCGGCCTGTTGCAGCACCCGCAGCAGGTCGCGATGCATCGCCTCGTTACCGGCGACGATGTGGCCCTTGGTGAACATCGCGTCGCCACCGTCAAGATCGCTGACGAAGCCGCCCGCCTCGCGTACCAGGACGATGCCCGCCGCCATGTCCCAGGGCGAGAGATTGCGCTCCCAATAGGCGTCGACGCGGCCGGCTGCGATCCAGGCAAGATCGAGGGCGGCGGCGCCGAAGCGGCGAAGGCCCACGGCCTTCTCCTGCACATGGACGAATTCCTTGCGGAACTCCGCGAGTCCGCCGCGTCCCCGATGCGGGAGCGCGCAGGCAACGACCGCATCCTCGAGCCGGCCGCGCGCGGCGACGCGCAGGCGCCGATCGTTGAGGAAGGCGCCCTTGCCACGCTCGGCGGTGAAGAGTTCGTCGTTTGCCGGATTGTAGATGAGCCCGGCCACGACGACGCCGTCGCGCTCGAGCCCAATCGAGATGGCGAATTGCGGGATGCCGTGCAGGAAGTTGGTGGTGCCGTCGAGCGGATCGACGATCCAGATGTTGGTCTTGTCGGTGCCGGCGCGGCGCCCGCCTTCCTCGCCGAGAAATCCATAGCCGGGCCGCGCCTTGCTCAGCTCTTCGTACAGAATTTCGTCGGCGCGCCGGTCCGCCGCGGAGACGAAATTGGCCGGGCCCTTGAGCGACACTTGCAGGCGCTCGACCTCGCCGAAATCGCGCTTGAGGCTGCGCGCCGCCTTGCGGGCGGCCTGCACCATCACATTAAGGAGGGCGGAGCGGAGCATTGCGGCGCGCTATCTTCGTACTGAATTCTCGATCAAGACTCGGCGCGTCGCACGTAAGCGACCTCGTTGGTATCGACAACGACCTTCTCGCCCGCTGTGACGAACGGCGGCACCAGCAGTCGCAATCCATTCTCGAGCCGCGCCGGTTTGTAGGAGGACGCGGCGGTTTGTCCTTTGAGGACGGCGTCGGCCTCGGTGACTGTCAGCACGACGTGTTCGGGTAGCCGGATGCCAATCGGTCGACCCGCATGCAGCGATACCGACACGGTCATGCCGTCCTGCAGGAAAGCGGCGCGCTCACCGACGAAATCCTCGGCCAGCTCGATCTGTTCGTAGCTGTCCGTATCCATGACCACGAGGCTCTCGCCCTGACGATAGAGAAACTGAAAATTCCGCCGCTCGAGATGGGTTTCTTCGGCCCTCTCGTCGGCGCCGAACCGATGATTGAGCTTGCGCCCGTCGATAAGGTTCTTCAGCTCGACCTGATTGTAAGCCGGTCCCTTGCCGGGTTTGACCGCCATGGTCTTGACCGCGACCCAGAGCGAGCCGAGGTGCTCGATCATCATGCCGGGACGGATTTCGCTGCCGTTGAGCTTGGCCACGCGGGCGGTTCCGGGTTGTCGTGAAAAACGCGATCTGCGGCGTTAAGAGCGCGGCGGCTGCAGCGCGTCAAGCCATGCTTTGGCAGCTTTTTCGCCGGCTTCGCGGTCGGAGGGTTTCAGGCCCTGGACGAAGCTGTCGAGCCACGGGTCGCCGGCGCCGCCGGCTTTCGCGACCAGATGCCATTTGGTGGCGCCGGCCGCGTCGGCGGGAAGGCCCTTGCCAGTCGCGAGGATGCGGGCGAGACGGTTCTGCGCGATCGGGCTGCCTTGGCGGGCCGCCTTGCGCAGGAGCGCGGCGGCGCCAGCTTCATCGCGCAGCACGCCGGTGCCGTTGTAGAGCGCGATGGCGTATTCGACCTCGCCGTCCATATTTCCTGCGCGCGCGGCGGCGGCGAGCCATCGCGCCGCTTCGACTGGGTCCTTCGCCACGCCGCGCCCTTCCTTATAAAGGGTGGCGAGCGCGTATTGCGCCTCTGGATTGCCGACGTCGGCGGCGGCACGGAACAGCTCGGCGGCGCGCTTGAAATCCTGCGGGAATTGCTGCCCCTCGAGATAAAGGAGGCCGAGGTTGTACTCCGCACCCACGTGCCCGGCCTTCGCGGCGCGGGCCAGAAGGTCGGCTGCCGCATCGCGGTCGCGCGGCCCGCCCCGCCCGGCAAACCGGAACATCGCGAGCGCGAACATCGCCTCCGGATCGCCGCGATCGGCAGCGAGCGAGTACCACGCGACCGCCTTCGCATCGTCCTTGGGGATTCCGTAGCCCTCGGCGTAGAGTTCGCCGAGAAGCGTCATCGCCTTGGGGTCACCCTTTTCTTCGACGCGGCGCGTCGCGGCCGCGAATGCACTCAGGAATCGGCCCGCCTGGAACGCCACATAGGGCGTATTGGCATCGGGTGGGGGGAGATCGCCAGCCGTTACCGGGCGGTCGGTGGGTTCGCCAAACACGGCCGCGGGGGGTGCCGGCGCGGCAGGCGGAGCGCTGGGCGCATAGCTCGTCGCATCGTCCGCGGGCGGCGGCGTGGGAGCCGGGGCCGACGGCGCTTTTGCGGTCGGCGTCTTGCGAGCCGGCGCTCGGGCGGCGGCACGTGCCTTGGGGGCCGGTGGTCTGGCAGCGGGATTTTTCTCGTGCACCGCAGGCTTCGGCTTGGCTGCCGGCTTCTTGCCTTTGGGCGGCGTGATCTGGATCGGCGGACCGATCAGGACCGGCGCTTGCGCGGTTGCGGTGAGGTGGGCAGCAAGGAGCGCTAGCGCGGAGACAAGGCCGATTAGGCGCGCTCGCTTCATGGAACCGGCTCGGCCTTTCTCAGCTGCGCCGCTGCGACGGCGACGGCCGCCCGCGGACCGCGCGGATCCGTCCACACCGCATCTGCGATGGCGACGAAATCGGCGCCAGCAACGGCCAGTGCCGCCGCTTCGTCGAGGGTCATGGCCCATCCTACGCACGGGATTTCGAACAGCTCCGCCCACCATGCCACCCGGTCTAACACCGCGGCAAAGGCAGGACGGTGGCCGTCGTGATCGTGTTCGCCAAACATCACGTAATCGGCGCCGCGTTCGCCAGCCACCATGGCGTCGTGTCGGCTGCTCAGTCCGCCGCAGCCAACGATATAGCGGGGTTTGAGAACCGGCAAAGCCGTATCGAGGGCGGCAAGCCCGGTCACATGGGCACCGTCGGCCCCGGCGGGCTCAACCGCCTCGGGATGGCCATCGAGGAGGAGGGCAGCGCCACGACTCTGGACGGTCGGCGCGATCGCCTGCACGCGCTCGATCAGGTTCGCCTCGCCGACGGCGGGTGGCCGCGCGAGCACTGCTGCCACGTCTGCGGCTTGAAGTGCCTCTGCGAGGTTCGCCGTTAGTGCCGGTGCATCAAGCGGCGGCGTGACCAGATAAAGCCGCGGCCCCGATCGCCCGTCGCCTGCGGCCGATCGTCGAGGAGTCGTCATCATCTTGCGAGCCTCTGGGCGGGGCGAGCGAGTATGCCCGCCGCCGTCACGGGCGCCGGCGCAATTATGCCGCCTTCTTCTCCAGATCGGCTTTCCATTGCCCGAGGGTCGCGAGGCCGTTCATGCGCGCGCGATGAGAGAAGGCGCGCTGGGCAGCCGCTGTGTTTTCAGGTTTTCCCGACCACGCCTTCTGCGGCGCTGCCTGCAGCGCGCGTCCATACGAAAAGGTGAGCCGCCACGGCAATCCGCCGATCCGGTTGATCGCGTCGAGATGCGCGGTCGCCTCCTCGTCCGACTGGCCGCCGGACAGGAACGCGATCCCGGGCACAGCTCCCGGCACGCAGTTCTTGAGAACGCGCACGGTCTTTTCCGCCACTTCGTCGACCGAGGCGCGCTTTGAGCACTTTTTGCCCGGTACCACCATGTTGGGCTTGAGCACGGTGCCTTCAAGCTGGACGCGCGCATAATAGAGATCCTCGTAGACCGTCTTGAGCACCCACTCGGTAATCGCTTGGCAGCGATCGATGTCGTGATCGCCGTCCATCAGCACCTCGGGCTCGACGATCGGGACGATGCCCTCCTCCTGGCACAGCGCCGCATAGCGGGCGAGCACCTGGGCATTGG
>Ga0306920_100014457_pt1 | contig 10777 bp, 10 predicted proteins | sample flu12Cox44000170_FD_204666 | JGI IMG/M metagenome (GOLD analysis project Ga0306920, IMG submission 204666) | Lab enrichment of tropical soil microbial communities from Luquillo Experimental Forest, Puerto Rico - flux4day.12C.oxic.44.000.170 (v2)... | ecosystem: Environmental > Terrestrial >... | reverse complement strand
TTTCTTAGGTGGCGCGCAGAAGCTCGACGTGACGGTCGCGCGCGGCGCCCTCAAGACTCACATCGCCGACGCGTTGCACATGGACGTGCTGCAAGCGGCCGCCGGCATCCAGCGCATCGTCGACATGCGCATGGCTGACGCAGTGCGCGTGTTTGCGGCCAAGCGCGGGGTCGACCTTTCCGCCTTTACGCTGCTGCCGTTCGGCGGCGCGGGCGCGATGCATGCCGCGGCGGTCGCTGCCGAACTCGGCATCCGCCGCATCCTGGTGCCGCCGCGACCCGGCGCGTTTTCGGCGCTCGGCCTCCTCTGCACCGACGTGGTGCATGACTACATCCGCTCGGAGCTTCGGCCGCTTGCCAATATCACCGAGGAGCACGCCGAGGACATCTTCCGGCGATTGCAAGCACACGCAAGCGGCGAGCTTGCGGCCGAAGGCATCGATCCGGCCGATGCGCAGTTCACCCGCGAGCTCGACTTGCGCTACAGCGGACAAGGGTACGAATTGCGCACACCGCTCGACGGATTGTACGAAGATCGCGCCGCGCTTGCCGCCGTGCGTGAGCGTTTTGACGCGCGGCACGCGCAGCTGCACGGCCATGCCGCCAAGGAGCGGCCGGTGGAGGTGGTGAGCTATCGACTGCGGGCGCGCGTTTTGGTGCGGAAATATGAGCCGAGAGAAACAGCCGCATCGCCGCCCCGCGATAAAGCGCTCAAGGGCGCGCGCGCGATATCGCTCGACGGAACGGCGGTCAAGGCCACCCTATACGAGCGCGACCAACTCCACGTCGGTGCTGTGATCGCCGCCCCCGCGATCGTGGAGCAGTTGGATGCCACGACGCTGATCCCACCGGGCTGGATCGCGCGGGTTGACGGCCATCATAACCTGATTTTGACACAGGTCTGAACATGGATCCCATCACAATTCAGATCCTGCGCAACAAGATCGCGAGCCTGATCGATGAGATGCACTATCATTTCTACCGATCCGGCTATTCCACCATCGTCCGCGAATCGCGTGACTTCAGTTGCGTGATCCTCGATCGGCAGGGGCGCCTGATCGCCGCGCCGCCGATGTTCTTCCACGCGCCGGTGTACCGGCATCTCGTCGGCCGCATCCTGCAGGCCTACAGCGGCAGCAGCGACTGCGCGATCGAAGCGGGCGACGTCTTCGTTTCCAACCATCCCTACGAAGGCGGCCTGCCCCATGTCTCGGACATGGCCTTCATCGCACCGGTGTTCGCGGATGGCGTGATCGTGGCATTTGCCGGCTCGATCGCGCACAAGGCCGACGTCGGCGGCGCGGTTGCCGGCTCGACGTCGGCAAACGCCACCGAGATATTCCAGGAGGGCCTGCTGGTGCCGCCGATCAAGATCGTCGCAGCGGGCATGCCGCAAGGCGATATCGAGCGCATCATTCTTGCGAACAGCCGCCAACCCGCGCTGATGCGCGGCGACATGGCGGCGCAGATCGGTGTCACGCAAATGGGCGCGGCGCGAGTCAACGAGCTGTGCAATCGCTTCGGAGCGGACACCATTACGTCTGCGTTTGCCGCCATCCTTAAGGGCGCAGCCGACGAGCTGCGCGCGGCAATCGCCAAACTGCCGCAAGGTGAATCGTCGGCGGTCGGGCTGCTTGACAGCGATGGCGTCGTCGTCGACCGGCCGGTGAAGCTCGCCGTGACCGTCACGATTAAGGATGGCATCGCGAGTTTCGATTTTTCCGAGAGCGACCCGCAGGCGCGCGGTCCGGTCAATCTGCGGCCGTCCATGGTGGAGGCCTGCGTGTTCTATTCGCTGATCGGCTGCCTCGGCCCGCATCTCAATTTCAACGACGGCATGCGGGACGTGGTGCGGCTGACCTTCGCGCCGAGGACGGTCACCAATGCGGAGCCCCCCGCTCCGGTGTCCAACTATCAAATGGTCAATCTCAAGCTGGTCGACGTCATCCTCGAGGCGCTCGCGCATTTCCATCCGGTGCGCGCGGTCGCCAACGCCGGCTCATCGAGTGCGCTCACCATTGCGTGGGCGAAGGCACGCGCCGGACAGTCCACCGTGCAATATGAGATCATGGGTTCGGCCTATGGCGGCGGTATGGGCCACGACGGCGCCTCGGCCACCGCGACGCATCTGAGCAATCTGCACATCACGCCGATCGAAATCCTTGAATCTGAGTTTCCCTGCCGCATCACCCGCTTTGAGCTGCTGCCGGACTCGGGGGGCGCCGGTCAATGGCGCGGCGGCCTAAGCCTCGAACGCGAATACCAGCTCCTGGAAGATGCCACCGTCATCCGCCGCTACGACAAGAGCCGGTTTCCGCCGGTCGGCCTTGACGGCGGCAAGCCGGGGCGCGGCGCGCGCTTCGTCATCGGCGTCGGTACGCCGCAAGAATATGTGACACCGTCATCGGGCCGTTATCAGATGGTGGCCGGCGACCGATTCCTCCTGCAGAGCGCAGGCGGTGGAGGTTACGGCGATCCGCGCGCGCGCGACCCCGTGGCGCTTGCCCGCGATCTAGCTGAAGGCTATGTGACCGCCGAGGGCGCACGGCGCGACTACAGCAAAGCGTAACGGGTTATAGGGCGCATGACCTTTTCCAGCTGGCGCGGCGTCGTGGGCATGATCAATCCAACCATGCGGCCCGGCGTCACCGAGGAAGTCGCCCGGCTGCTGCCGGAAGGCATCGGGCTGATCCCGCTGTTTCTCAATATTCGCCGCGGCACGCAGGACGAGTTCGCAGCCATGATGCCGGCTTACGAGGAGCTCATCGCGGTGCTCGCCGCGCAGGGCTGCGATCTCATTCATCCGCACGGGGCGCCCCCGTTCATGGTGCAGGGGCGCAAGCGCGAGGCCGAGATCATCCGGCGCTGGGAGAAAAAATATAAAACGCCGATCATGAGCGTTGCGCAAAATCACGTGAATGCGCTCAACGCGCTCAAGGCGAAAACCATCGTCGGGGCCACCTACTTTCCACCCAAGCTCAACGCCATCTTCGCCCGCTATTTTCGCGACGCGGGCTTCATCGTGCGCGGCATGGAAGGCATCGACGTCCCGTTCGACAAGGTGCAGGAGCTTTCCAGCCACCAGGTCTACGCACACATCAAACGCAACTTCCTCAAAGCCAAGGGGGCCGACGCCATCTACATGCTCGGCTCCGGCTGGCGCACGCTCGACATCATCGAGACGCTCGAGCGCGACCTGCAGGTGCCGGTCGTGCATCCCGTGCCCGCGCGGGTCTGGGAGATGCAGAAGCGGCTGCACGTGCGCGAGCCGCGTCAGGGTTTCGGCCACCTGCTCGCCGCCTTGCCGTAATCCGAGAGGAATGGAATCGAGGAGCCGCGAACTCGGTGCGCTCCCTCCCCCGCAAGCGGGGGAGGGTTGGGGAGGGGGAATGCGCGCGCGAACCTGTCTTTGCATGCCCCCTTCCTACCCCTCCCCCGCAAGCGGGGGAGGGAACCGTGTGGCACGACTCTGCAAGCTCATCATCACACTGGCCTGCGGCGTCTACGCACTGCTCATGCCGCATCCAGCCGTGGCGCAATCCGTCGAGCAGTTCTACCGCGGCCGCAGCATCACCATGCTGGTCGGCAGCTCGCCGGGCGGCATCAACGATATTTCCGCGCGGCTGGTGGCCCGGCATCTCGGGCGTTTCATTCCCGGCCATCCCGCCATTGTCGTGCAGAACAATCCCGGCGCCGGCGGGCTCGTCACCGCCAATCGGCTCTACTTCAACTCGGAGAAGGACGGCGCAACGCTTGCCAAGCTCGAGCGCGCGGTGCCGCAGCTCGCAATCCAAGGCCATCCCAACGCGGCGTTCGATCCGGCAAAATTCACCTGGCTCGGCAGCCTGTCGTCTTACGCCGACGACGCGTATCTCATGCTGGTCAACGCCAATCACCGCGCCAGAAGCGTCGACGATCTCAGGCGGCCCGATGTGTCGGTCGCGCTGGGCGCGGACAACGCCGCCTCCAGCAATCTGATCTTCGCGGTCATCGCCAAGGAGGTGCTCGGACTCAACGTGAACGTCGTGCGGGGCTACACCGGCGCTGCGCCGCTGTTTTTGGCCATGCAACGCGGCGAGCTCGACGGCCAGATGGTGGGGCTAAGCTCGGTGCGCACCGGCCAACGCGATCTTTGGACCAGGCACGCGTTTCGCCCGCTGATGGCATTCGGCCGCACCACGCGCCATCCCGAATTTCCCGACATGCCGATCGGGCGCGAGCTTGCGAGCGATGCCGGCGCGCTTGCGCTGATCGAATTCGCGGAGTTGCCGTTCTTCATGGCGCTGCCGTTCGCTGCGCCGCCCGATATTCCGATTGAGCGCGCGACCGCACTGCAAGCGACGTTCATGGCAATGTGCCGGGACAAAGCTTTCGTGGAAGAGGCTGAAAAGCTCGGCATTGATCTCAGCCCGATCGATGGGCGTGCCATTGTAAGCTTGCTAGCCCGCACGGCGGCCACGCCGAAAGATGTGATCGCCCGCTACAACGCGATTGGCGGGGAGAGGAAGTAGGGCCTAGCGCGCCTGCTCCAGGATCCGATCCTGCTTGCCAAAGTGATAGCGCGGCAAGGCGTCGAGATCCGTGCCGGTGACGCGGATCACCCACGCCTTCTCCGGATGCGCGGTCGAATGGATCACGCGGGGAGCATAGGCGCGCGTCTGCCCGGGTCCGAGGCGATAGCGACTTGCCGCTTCCAAGACCGCATGGGGCTCACTCTCTGGATTGGTGCGGCGCCACTCCGTCATGTCGGTGTAGGCGCGCGCATTGCCGTAGATCGCCCATGATGCGCCATGGCTGTGCGGCTTGCCGACCTTTTTGCCCTCTTGCACGTGCGCGAGCACGTAAAAGTCGGTTTCAGGATCGTGGCGGAGGACGCGCCGGCCGGGCGGCAAATCGTCGCTGAAGGTTGTGTCAACGAAGGCCGGATTTGCCAATAGCCGCGCAAGCCGCTCGGAAACTTGCGTGAGCGCGTCCGCAAGCGGCTGCGATTTGAGAATGGCGCGGGTGTCCACGCAGAATTCATCGAGCGTGTAGGCCATGACGTCCTCCGTCTCCGCTCGCGCCGTCATACACCAGCACGCAAACTCACGCACCTACCATGTCATCAGCCGCCCGACGCAAAAAACGATTTTTCTTCGCTGAAAGATGCCATCGCGATAGGATGGATGGATGGACGGGTATCGTGGAGAGATGAATGTTCCGCCTTCCCGCATTGGTCGCGCTGGTCGCTGCCGCAGGTTGCGCAGTATGCTCGCGTCCAGGCACGGCGCAGGAAGCCTATCCCGCGCGCACGGTGAAGTTCGTCGTACCCTCGCTGCCCGGCTCGACCACCGACACATTGGCGCGCATCGTGGCGGAGCAGCTCGGCCAGAAATGGGGCAAGCCGACCATCGTCGAGAACGTTCCTGGCGGCGCCATGAATATCGGCGCCGGCAGTGTCGCCCGCGCGCAGCCCGACGGCTACACGCTGCTGATCGCGCCCCCTTCCCCGCTCTCCTTCAATCACCTGCTCTACCGCGATCCCGGATATGATCCGACCAAGTTCGTTCCGATCACCCTGTTGGCCAAAATCCCCAACGTGCTGGTCGTGCGCAAAGACCTTCCGCCGAACACGCTGCGCGAGCTCATTGCTTACGGTCAGGCCAATCCGGGCAAGCTTTCCTACGCCTCACAAGGCGTGGGCTCGACCGCGCACCTCTCCGCGGCGCAGCTCGAAGTGCAAACCGACATCACCATGGTGCACGTCCCGTATCGCGGCGCGCAGCCGGCGCTCACCGATGTTATCGCCGGACATGTGGACATGTTCTTCGACACGCTGGCCACCTCGGTTCCGCTCTACCGCGATGGCAAGGTGAAGCTTCTGGGCGTCGCCGACCTGCAACGCGCCGCCACTGCGCCGGATATCCCGACATTTTCCGAGGCCGGGCTGCCGGGGTTCAAATCGATCACCTGGTTCGGCCTGGTGGCGCCACCTGCCACGCCCGCCGAGCTGGCGGAAAAGCTCAATCGCGACGTCGTGGAGATTCTGAAAACCCGAGAGGTTACCGACATGCTGCGCAAAATCTCGCTCGAGCCGGGCGCGGCATCGCCCGGCGAAACCGGCAAGTTCTTTGCCGAGGAAACCGCATTATGGGGTAAGGTGATCAAGCAGGCGGGCATCGAGCCGCAATGAGCGCCGGTCGTTAATATCCAGGGATCGCAGCATGCTCATTCCATTGGTTCCGGTTCTCCTGGGCTCGCAGCTCGTGATTGCGGTCGCGGATCCCATTCCGACCATCGACGTGCAGAAAACCTGCCAGGCGGCCGCCGGCGTCCTCACCGGCACAACAACTCAGAACGACGTCGAGATCTGCATGTCGTCGGAACAAAAGGCGCGCGAGCAGATCATCAGGGATTGGGCGCAGTACGCACCGGCCGATCGCACACGCTGCGTGCAGGCGGGCGCAAAAGTCTATCTGCCGAGCTATGTCGAGTGGCTCACCTGCCTGGAGATGGAAACGGCGGTGAAGCGCATGGGGCAGGAGAATAAACCCCCGCCACCCACCCCACGTCAGCGCTGACCGGCTTCCCTTTGAACCGGCCGGGTCGTAGGCTTCGCCAGCTGCCGATTTGGGAAGAACCACGGATGCGGTACAGCGTCTGCCTCGCAGTTGCCCTCGTCCTTTCGCTTGCGGAGGCATCGGCGCAGCAAGCCGGCGGCGATCGAAAGCTCTCGGACAAAGAGCTTCTCGGCATGCGGCTGTTCAATCAGTCGTGCCGCGTCTGTCATACCAAGCCGCAAATGACGAGCCCGCTCTACGGGCCGGAACTGTCGCAGAATTCCGCGGGCGGGCAGGAAAGTGTCATGCGCGAAGTCATCGGCAACGGCACTCCGCGCATGCCCGGCTTCAAGTATCACTTCGACACTACGCAGATCGATGCAATCGTCGCCTATCTCAAAACCATCCCCGGCGCACCTATCCAACGCTGAGCGGATGCGCATATTCGGAGACGCCGTCATGGAGCGCAGACGTGGTTTTCTCGCCGCCGTGATCATGCTGGCCGCAATGGGCGCGGCCGCGAATGCGGATGATGCCATTCTGAGCGGCACCGTCACTTCGGCGGCTGGTGAAAAGCTCGGCGGAGTAACCGTCTCGGCTAAGGCCGCGGGAGGAACGGTGACGACGACCGTATTCACCGACGCGAGCGGCGAGTACTACTTTCCGCCGTTGCCGGCCGGCAAATATCGCGTATGGGTGCAGGCGATAAGCTTCGAAACCGCCAAAGCCGAGATCGATTTAACGGCAGCGCGCAAGCAGGCGTTCGCTCTCAAGCCGACGTCGGACTTCGTAAAGCAGCTTCCCGGCAATGTCATCGTGGCCGCGCTGCCGGAGGAGACCGAGCAGGATAAGCGAATGAAGCGGCTGGTGCGCAATATCTGCACCGGCTGCCACACCCCAAGCTACGCGCTCCAGCATCGGTTCGATGAGGCGGGATGGAACGCGATCATCGAGCTCATGAAGAATGCCAATGTCTACGGCACGTATGTCGGCAAGGAGCGCAGTCCTTCCGGCATTCTCGATTATCATCAGAAAGAATTGGCGGCCTACCTGGCGCGCGCCCGCGGCCCCGGCGAAAGCGCGATGAAGTTCAAGCCCGAGCCGCGCCCCGCCGGAGAGACGGCGCGGGTGATGTTCAAGGAGTACGACGTGCCGCTCGATGCGGACGCGGGCCTGCCCAGCAATTTCGTGCAGAACGACGGCAGCGATTGGTCGTTCGGTACGCCGTCGGTGCTGATTCCGGGGTGGGGCGTGCATGACGCCTGGCTCGACCTCGATGGGCAGCTCTGGTTCACCTGCAACATTCCGAACAAGCGAACCACGATCGGAAAGATCGACCCAAAGAGCGGCGAGGTGAAACTGTTCAAAGTGCCGGCACCCAACGGGCTCGCCGCCCAGACGCACGGCATGACCCGCGATGAGAAGGGCATCATCTGGTTCAACGTAAACAACGGTCGCGGCGGACTCGGTCGGCTTGATCCCAAGACCGAGCGGATCGACGTCTACATGCCGCCCCAGGGAATGTCGCCCACCGGCGGCGCGGTCACGGTCGATCACGACGGCAAAGGCCACATCTGGGCATCCGCTCCGGATGGAGCGCTGCGCTTCGATCCCGAGACCGAGACGTTCACCGAGTTCAAGTCCGTCACCCACAAGACCGCGAACGGCACCGGCATCACCTACGGCGCCGCCGGCGATCGCGACGGCAACGGCTGGTGGGCGGAAATGACCTTGGACATCATCGGCAAGGGCGAAAGCACGAGCGGCAAGTCACAAGAAATCAAGCTCGCGCCGGTCAAGGAGGAGATGGATCGCGTCACGCCGGACGCGCGCAAATTCTACGAGAGCTACAACCAACCGGACTTCAACAATCCGTTCCCCTGGGCGCAGGGACCGCGCCGCATGGGTACCGACAAGAACGCCGACATTCTCTGGGTCGGCAACTCCTGGGGGGCCAATCTCGCCCGCATCGACACACGCACGAACGCGACCACGTACGTGCCCCTTCCCGGCGGACAGCAGCCGTACCACGTTGCGGTCGACAAGAAGCACAACGCCTGGACCAATGTCTGGGGCGCGGATCGCGTGCTGCGCTATGACCCGAACACCGGCAGCTGGACTGCGTTCGATCTGCCGACGCGCGGAGCCGAGCCGCGCTACGTTTCGCTGTTGGAGCGTGAGGGAGCACCGATGCAGGTGGTGCTGCCCTATTTTCGGGCGCGGAAAGTCGCGGTGATGACACTGCGCAGCGAGGCCGACCTGCAGTCGCTGAAGGCGCAAGCGAGCCGCTAGAGCTCCTCTCCGCGAAAGCTGGGGACTCGGGAGAAGCGACTCTGGATTCCCGCTTGCGCGGGAATGAGCGGTCGCGGTGCGATCCGGAGTGGACGATGTGGCGCTGGGTGATGCTTGCGGTTTTGTTGGCCGCTCCCATGACAAGCGGCGCATTGGCCCAGGACGCTACGGCACCCTACCTCAAGAGCAAGCAGATCAATCTGATCGTCGGCTCATCGGCGGGCGGTGGCTACGACATCTATGCCCGCCTGTTGGCCCGCCATCTCTCTAAATACGTTCCCGGCAATCCCACGATCGTGGTGAGCAACATGCCGGGCGCGGCGAGCAATACCGCCGCCGCTTACCTCTATGCCGTTGCGCCAAAGGATGGCACCGCAATCGGCGCGCTGCAGACCGCCGCCGTACTCGATCCGCTGTTCGGCGATGCCACCCAGGCCAAGCACGACGCCTCGAAATTCGTTTATCTGGGCTCGGCGACCATCGACTATTACGTGTGCATTGCGCGCACCGACGCGCCAGCGAAGTCGCTCAAGGAACTGCTCAGCCGCGAACTCATCATCGGGGCAAGCCAGCCGGGCACTTCGACCCGCGATTTTCCGGCACTCCTCAACAGCATGACCGGGACCAAACTGCGCATCGTGAGCGGCTATCCCGGCACGCGCGAGATCACGCTGGCGATCGAAAAGGGCGAAGTGCAGGGGCTGTGCGGTTTCAGTTGGTCAAGTCTCTTGGCGCAGCATTCGGAGTGGCTCAAAAGCGGCTTCATCCGCGTCATCGCGCAGGAACACGACAAAGGGCATCCCGCGCTGAACAAGATGGGGGTGCCGCTCACCGTGGATTTCGCCAAGGATGCGGCGAGCCGGCGCATCATGGAACTGGTCTACAGCCAGGAAGTTTTCGGCCGGCCCTACATGCTGCCCCCCGGAGTGCCGCCCGAGCGCGTCGCGGAACTGCGCGAAGCGTTCATGGCGACGCTCCACGATGCGGATCTCTTGGCGGAGGCGCAACGCATCGGGCTCGATCTCGAGCCAATTTCCGGACAGGAACTGCAAGCGCTTGCGGAAAAAATCTACGCCACGCCTCCGGCAATTGTGGAGCAGGCACGGCAAGCCGTGAGCTACAAAGGCCCGTGATCGCGCGGGCGCGGGTATTCAGCGCGCTGCCCGCTAGTGCCGCGAACCCGAAGTTCGCACGATCGGGCGGCAGGGGTGTTTGCGAACTTCGGGTTCAAAAGCGGCACTAGAATCACAACGTTGCTAGTGTCCCTTTGATTCCGAAGTTCGCATCGAGACTGCCGCGAGCGCGTGCGAACTTCGGAATCGGGACACTAGCCACCTGCAACTTTTCGCAACGCTGGCGATTTGCGGCGGCGCGCACCGCGCGCAATGATCTCCCCGGCACGCATTCCGAACCCCCCACGTCCACGGGGGCAATCTCGCCGCTTTCTTCGAACAGCGCCGAAACGCTGCCCTTCCGTGCGGCGGAGGGCTCGTTCTCATTATCGATTTTCTTGACGAATTTCTGGTTTAGCACGGCCTCACCACACGGTTCCCGGGCCTCCGCCGCCATGTTCGATTAACGACGTTGTGAGCCGATCGTTCCTGAAAATTTTGTCAGCCGCAGCGATAAAAGTCCGTGTAATTGGAACACATTAGACAGTTGTGACGTGCGGAATTTTCTGGGGGAGGCGTGAGACAACGCCGGCCGCAGCACTCAAGCGCCGGATGCGCCGCGGCCCGCCGATCGCATGATGTCCGCGACCGCCAGCAGGCCAGGCTGCTGGCGCAAATCTTCCACATCGATGGGCAGCCGGTGCCGCCAATTCGGATACTCATTGATCGTTCCCGGCACGTTGGTCTGGTCGAGTACGCGCAGCACGTCCTCGATTGATATGACCACCAGTCGCGACGGAGCGTCGGCCAGGTAGCGCGCGACCGAAGTAAACTC
>Ga0306920_100014456_pt1 | contig 10778 bp, 10 predicted proteins | sample flu12Cox44000170_FD_204666 | JGI IMG/M metagenome (GOLD analysis project Ga0306920, IMG submission 204666) | Lab enrichment of tropical soil microbial communities from Luquillo Experimental Forest, Puerto Rico - flux4day.12C.oxic.44.000.170 (v2)... | ecosystem: Environmental > Terrestrial >... | reverse complement strand
GGAAAGCGAATTCGGTGCTCGATACGAGCGAGGAAATGGCACGCCGAACCACGGAGTCGGACAGCACATACGTGGGTTGGCTACGCGGCCGATACAAGAAACCTCGTGAAGGGTCGTGCGGCCACCAGTTGGGGGTAGCGTTGGGAATACTTGTGATGCCGTGGGCTAAAACAGCACCCGAACGAGAGCGTATGCCACGAGAGTCACGACAAGAACAAAGGAGATGACGATCGGAAGGACAAACCAGTCCCTCGTTACATCCCCTCGATTACCCCAGCCCGGCGGGACAAGTCCCCGAGGATACCTTATGAAATCGGGCTGAGCTTCGAGCCCTGCTTCGGCGGCTCATAGAGACTTGCCAACCCCTGGGACAAGCCAGGGATGCGGCTCCTCGCCCGTGCCAGTCTTGTCGACGATGCCGTAGACTTTCAACCCCAGCGACCGCGCCAGTGTCTTCGCCTGCTGTTTTGCCTCCTCCTTGCTCCCGACGAGAAGGACCGAGGGAGTGCCAATCACCTTGCCGGTGTCATCACGCTGGGAGATGGTCGCTACAAGCCCCTCGCTGCTGTCCTCGATCTTCAGACGGACTGACACGCCTACCTCCTGTAAATCTGCTCCGTCAGAGAGAACCCCGGTCCTTGGGCCCGCTCAGGGGCTTCCAATTCCGAACGGAAGCCCCCCGTGAAGAAAGGCGCTGACGAGGACGGCTGCCGCGAGCACGAGACAGGCTATCCAGAGTTGGGATGTCCCGGACAGCGCCGGTCTGCGGTAACACGAGCGAATTTGGACTTGCGGGGTAGACCTACGGTCGGTGTCATGTTTCGGGAGAAGTTGGATGAGTCGGTCGGCAATTTCTCGTGCCTCGTCCAGTGGTCGGAAGACACTGGGTAGTTCTGCGATTAGCCGCGCCAGCTGCTCGACCGCCTCGCGGTTGCTCGGCAACGACAGCCGTCCAGCCTCCTGCCACGGATCAAGGCCGAGGCGAGTCAGGGCAGAGATCACGCTCAACGGAATTCCATCGATCTCGTCTCCGACCGCCGCGAACAGAAATCTATCGAGATCCGGCCGCAACGGGCGGAAGGATCGGCGCAACGTCATTGCGGAGGCGCTGGAGCGTGGTCAGGGAGGTCCCGTTCTTCGGTCATGGTCATCAACTCCAAGCGTCCCCCCGGACGGCCGCTCCCAAGGAGTGGATCAACGTAACATTTGCGGCGTGCTCAGCAAGTGGCTGAAATGCCGCTGAGGGCTTACATGGGATCAATCTTCAGTTTTACAACTCGATTTCAATCGAGTAACGAAAGCTGGATGTCTCTGAGGTAAATTTGTCTCCTCTAATCTGAGGTATTAGTTGGACCATATTTCGATATAGCGATAACCATTAGTCGCCGTGACCAGTTGCGGCTTCTTGGGTTTCCTTGTGAATTAAACAGAATTTACTAAAAGTGGCGGAAATTTTATCGTGCGAGAAAGAAGTAATCAGGTATTTTCGTGAAGGTCATACCTACTGACCTTCTCTCTGAATAACACTGCGTTCTACGGACAGACGCCTCGCACTATCTGAGTTGAGGGGTCGCTCGGCCTCGTCCATCGCCTCGCGCGGATTTGCCGAAACTGGCCAGCGCCGTCGACAGTGCATCGACATGTTCCGCTCCCGAGACGATTTCGCCCGGGTAGCGCGGCAGCGAGGAACTCTCGACGACGGCATGCAGCCTGCCTTCGGCGGTGCCGCCGAGAGCCGTTGCCCGCTCGGCGAGCAGATCAGTGAATTCCTCGGCCGTCTCGGAGACTTTATCGAACAGCTCGTGCAGAGCGATAAAGTTCGGCCCCTTGACGTTCCAATGAGCTTGCTTGGCCTGCCGATCGAGGTCGATCGCCATGGGCAGATTGCGGTTTAGCAGCTCGATGGATTGCGCGCGGATCGACTGAGGAAGCGAGTTCTTCGTCTCGATCTGAGTGTGGTTCGTGCGGTTCATTTTTGGCTCCTTTCCCTTGCGAGCGTAAAAATGGGATCGAGCCTGTAATCGGTAAAATGAGCCATTTTTGACATACTAAGTGGCAAAAACCGATTTAAGCGAGGAGGTACCTCAGAGGCTTGCCGAAAACCTTCCCGGATTTTGGAACGAGCTACCGCCTATCGCCGTCATTCCCGCGAAGGCGGAAATCCAGGGGCGCCGAGACCGCGGCTACTGCCTGGACCTCCGCTTTCGCGGGGTGAAGAGGACCCACGGGCGAGACCGACTTTATTTTGGGCGGGGCTCTCGACGAATCGCGTCAGCTCGTTTTCGAGCAGCTCGAACTCGCGGTGCCGTCCGGTGCCGCGCCGCCAGACCAGACCGATTTCTCGGCTTGGAGGTGGGCCCGCGGCCGGCAACACTCTGATTGCGGTTCCTTTGAGAATTCCGCCATCGATCGCGAGCTGCGGCAGCAGCGTAATACCCAATCCGTTGTCTACCATCTGCACAAGAGTGTTGAGACTGGTGGCCTCGACCGCGCCAACTGTGCTGCGGTCAGCCAACAGGTACGTGCTCGCGCAGACAAGCCCCTCCTTGAGCAATAGCAATTCCATGGGGTTCACCCGTGCGATGTCCACGGACTGGCCGGCGGAGAGCGGGTGGTCCTGCGGCAGCGCGAATTTGAAGGAGTCGCGAAACAGCACCCGCGCCTCGAAATTCCGGCAGTCTTCACGAGGCACTGCGAGCAATACGACATCGAGTGTTCCGGTGCGCAATTGTTCGACGAGGCGTGCCGTCAAGTCTTCGACGAGATAGAGCTTCAAGGCTGGATAGGCGCGGCGCAGCTGCGGCAGAACCACCGGCAGCACGAATAGGCCGACGGTCGCGATCACTCCCATTCGCAAGGTTCCGCTGAGTGGCTCACTGCCGGCACGCGCCGCGTCGACGAGATCTTTGCCCTCATTGAGTATGCGCCGCGCGCGATCGACAATCTCGTGCCCGAGCGGCGTCAATACGACGCTGCGCTTGGTGCGGTCGACGAGCGAGGCCTGCAGGATGTTCTCCAATTCCTTGATGCTGGCGCTCAAGGTCGACTGGGTGACGTGTCCGGCTTGCGCGGCGCGGCCGAAATGTCCGTGATCCGCCAGCAGAACGAGATGCTGGAGCTGGCGAAAGCTCGGCAGGTTCACCATCGCTCTCGGCAGCACCCGCTCGCCCGGCCGGTGTGCGGATTACCGTACGGGCGGGGCGCCGGCCGAGGCGGTTTCGGACCGAACGCCCGCTGTATCACGCAGCAGCAGGCTTTCGGTGACTACAGCGCGCGGACAAAGGCGACCAGGTCCTGCTTCTCCTGGGGCGCCAGTTTCGTACCGAGGATCAGGTTGAAGAACTCGACCGTGTCTTCCAGTGTCAGAAGGCGTCCGTCGTGCATATAGGGCGGGTTGGCCTTGGTGCCGCGCAGCGCGAAGGTTTTGATTGGCCCGTCCCCGACCGCAATCCTGTTGTTGATCATCACCGGCTTGAAGAAGCGCTCGGCGCGCAGGTCGTGCATTGAATTGTCGGTGTAGAAGGGCGGCTGGTGACAGCTGGCGCATTGGCCCTTGCCAAAAAAGATCTCCTGGCCGCGCATCTCGGCCTGGGTCGCTTTGGCAGGATCGAGCTTGCCAAAGACGTCGAGCTTTGGCGCCGGCGGGAAATCCAGCATCTCCTGAAAATCGGCCATGAAATCGACCTGGCTGCCGCGCTCGAGGGGGTTCACGCCCTTCTTTGTCGCCTGCACGATATCGCCGTCGAAATAGGCGGTGCGTTGCTCGAATTCGGTGAAATCCTCGACGGTCTTCAAGGCCCGCTGGGACCCGAAGAGCCGCTGGACGTTCAAGCCGCGCAGCGAGATCGTTTTGATGCGGTGACGAAACCACTGCGGACGCGCATCGGGAGCCTCGTGGGTCGCGCCGTTCTGGTGCCCGTTCGAATGGCAATCAAAGCAAGCGGCGCCCTGGCTGGGAAGCTCGGCGCGGCGATCCTCGGTCGCGTTGAACTGTTGCTGCGGGAAGGGGGTCAGCAATAACCGCAATCCCTCCAACTGCCTCGGTGTCAGAATTCCATTGAAGAGTTCGTAGTAATTGGTCAGCGAGATCAACTTGCCTTGGGAAACATCGCCGAGATCGGTGCGCGGCGTCAGATAGATCGCAGGAGGGAACTCGGCGAGAAAGTGATCGGGCAAATCGAAATCGATGTCGAAGCGCTTCAAGTCTCGCCCGTCCTGCTGCTTGATCGCGTCGATCACAAAATGCGGAAAGACAAAGCCGCCCTCCTGATGCTTGGGGTGCGGCAATGGATAAAAGCCCTTCGGGTACAGGTTCCGGTCCCGGATCTGGTCCGGGCTCATCGCGGCCAATTGCTCCCAGGTCACGCCGGCCGGCAATTTGACGCGCACCCCCTCTTGAACCGGTTTTGTCCGATCCATCGTGACACCCTGGGCGGGCCGATCGCTCAAATCGTAGCGCTCGCTGAGCAGCGCATTGTGCGCTTGTTCGGCGCCCGGTTTCTCGGCCGACAAGCGCGCCATCAGTGCGGCGAACCCTTCCGTTATCGCGACCGGCATGTAGCTGGTCAGCCCTCGCGGCCCCTGACCGGGACCCGCGGTTCCCTGCATGTAGGGGTTGGGTGGTGCGACTTGTTGGGCTTGCTGGCCATAGGCATGGTTGAAGGCCAATTGAAGGCCTGCCAACAAGAGAATACCCCACGCCCTCATGCCCTTTTCTTGCAACACGAGATCCTCCCTATGCCGGCGCCATCGTCGAAGGCTGACAGTTAACGCCGAACAAATTATGGTTTATCCACGATACGCCCTGATCCCCCGACAATCGTCAAAGAAATGGGCCACTTGCGCCCCTCGATCCGCTGCGCGGGGATGGCCGCTATCCGCGCCTCACGCGATGCTCGGGCTCGGCACCGCCGCCGAGACTTCGCGCGGCGGGCGGAAGGTGAGCGCGATCGCGACGGCGCCGAGACCGATGCCGAACGAGCCGATGTAGAGCCAGAAATAGCTGCCGTACACGTCATAGAGCCAGCCGCCGGCCCAGGGGCCTAGCGCCATGCCTAAGGTCGAGGCCATGTTTACCGCGCCGAACATCGTGCCCATGATCCGCGCGCCAAAGTATTCGCGCACGAGAATGGCGTAGAGCGGCATCACCGCGCCGTAGGAGAAGCCGAACATCAGCGCGAGACCGTAAAAGCCCGGGAGGTCGCGCGTGAATACGTAAAGGCTTACTGACAGAGCCTGAAGCGCGAGGCCGAAGACGATCATGCGCTTGGCGCCGATGCGGTCGGCGGCGAGCCCGCCGATGACCCGGCCGCTGAGAGACGCGACACCCGCCGCGCCGAACACCGTGGCGGCGGCCATCGCCGGCACGCCGCAGTCGATCGCGTAGCTGACCATATGGAAGATCGGCCCCGAATGTGCCGCGCAGCAGGCGAAATAGGTGAGGGAGATGGCGGCGAATTGCGGTGTGCACAGCGCGCGCGCCACGGTGAACTCGCGGTCGGTGAGGCTCGCTGCCGCGGCACGGGCAGCTCGCGGCGGCGCAGGGGGTTTTCGCACGAGGAGCGCGGCCGGAATGATGAGCAGCCAGGACAGGACGCCCAAGGTCAGCATCGAGGGACGCCAGCCGTATTCGGTGATGAGCCAGCGCGCCAAAGGCGATATCGTCGCCGAGCCGATCGCAAAACCGGCCGAGATGAGCGCCACCGCAAGGCTGCGGTGCCGGGTGAACCAATGTGTCGCCGTCGCGGTCAGCGGCGCATAAAAGCTGCCGGCCGCCACACCGATGATGATGCCGAAGAGGATCTGGAACTGACCGATTGTGCCAGCTTGGCTCGCCGCGATGAGCCCCAGGCCCAGCAATGCGCCGCCCGACAGCACGACCGCTCGTGTTCCGTACCGGTCGGAAAGCGCACCCCAGAAGAATGACGCCGGCCCCATGCACAGGAAATTGAGCAAAGCTGCTGTCGAGATGCTCGTTCGCGACCAGCCGGTCGCCGCCGACATGGGCTGCAGGAAGATGCCGAGCGACATCATCGTGCCCATCCCCAGGCAGGTTATGACAATTCCGGCGCCGACGATGACCCAGCCGTAGAAGAGCTTCATGTCAGACGCCTCCGAGAGCAAGCCCCTCTCCCACGCCTGTGAGGGAGAGGGAGAAGTTGGTCACGACCCGCTGGCGGGCACATAGCGGCCGGTCGCAGCGACATGGCCGGCGCTTTCATAGCGGTCGTGGTGGCGCACCCAGTCGGTCAGGTTGTGATTGGGGCCGGTCTCGTTGCGTCCCTTTGGCATCAGATCGAGGATGTTGTAGGTGCCGAGCATCAGATCGCCGCCTCGTCCGTAAGATGAATAGGTGTGAAAGACGTCGCCGTTCGTGTCCTTGTAAAATACGCTGCGGCCGGACAATTCCTCGACGCCGATCTTGCGCATGTCGTAATTGTAATAGACCTTGGCCTTTTCGATTTCGTCCGGCTTGAACGACACGTGAAAGTCATAATTGAAGTCGCTGCCATATGACGACACCCATTTAAAGCGCCAACCCATGCGCTTTTTGAAGGCCTCGATCTCAGGCAGCGGCGCCCGGGAGACGACCACATAGCTCACATCATGATGTTCGAGATGCACGAGAGCGCCATCGATGTGGTCGACCTCGAATGAGCAGCCGACGCATCCCTCCTTCCACCCCGGACCGAACATGAAATGCTTGATGATCAGCTGGCTGCGGCCGTCGAAGAGATCGGCTAAGGTCTCCTTACCCTGGGGGCCGTCAAAGACATAGGGCTTGTCGACCTTGACCCAAGGGAGGTTGCGCCGCTCGGCGCTCAGTTGATCGCGCAGGCGCGTTAGTTCCTTTTCCTTTGCCAGATGCGCCTTGCGCTCGGCCAGCCACTGCTCTCGGGTGACGATCCGATTGTGCAGCATCGCAGGCTCCCCTGACTTTACTGGTTTTGCGCCAAGTATTCGGCAAAGCGCTGCAACGTGCTCGTCCACCCGCGTCGGTGGTCGTTGCAGGTCTCGACGGTCTCGAACACCGCCTGATGCAGCATCAGCTCCGTTCTGTCGCCGCGCTCGGCAAAGGTTACCGTCACCAGAGTCTGGTGACCGGGTTTGCCCTCAGCGTCCTCCCAGGCAAAAGTGAAGACTAGGCGCTCCGGCGCAACGACTTCGCGGTAGATGCCTTGCTTCCAATGCTCGGCACCTTCCGGCGAGCGCATGCAGACGCGAAAGGCGCCGCCCGGCCGGATGTCCATATCGCTATACGTCGTGACGAAGCCTTGCGGTCCCCACCAGCGCATCACGCGATCGGGTTCCGTCCATGCTTGGAATACAAGATGCCGGGGTGCATCAATGATCCGTGTGATGACGAGTTCCCGCTCCCGCGCATCCACGTCAATGCTCGTCCTCGTGTCCATAACTCTTCTCCTCTCCTTGCAACTCGTCCAGGTAATCCTCCAAACGATCCAAGCTCTGCTCCCAGAACCGGCGGTAATGGTCGAGCCAGTCGGCGGCATCCTTGAGCGGACCCGCTTGGAGCCGGCAAGGCCGCCACTGCGCCGCGCGGCTGCGCGCAACAAGACCCGCGCGCTCGAGCACTTTGAGGTGCTTGGAGACCGCGGGGAGGCTCATCTCAAAAGGCTCGGCCAGCTCGGTAACCGAAGCCTCGCCCGAAACGAGCCGCGCCAGGATCGCGCGCCGCGTGGGATCGGCCAGGGCCGAGAAGATGGTGCTGAGCGGGTCGGGCGACATTCGAGGAGTGAACCGTTCGGTTAAATAACTATCCGGTTAAGTATGGTGCGGAGGAAAGGTTGTCAAGCACCTCCTACGCAGCGACCTCCTTGCGTACCGATCACACCGCAATCAGCTACTGCGCATGGAATTTTCTTCCCCCGATTTGGCAGCCCTTGCCGTCGCGGTGCGCCGGCTCGAAAACCCGAGCCTCGCTGGACGCCTAGCGGCGCTCGCCGGCAAACCCGTCGGGCTAGTGCAGCGGGCATTGCCGACAGCCGCTTCGACCGCAGTCGCCAAGGTCGCGAAACAAGCGCTGGAGCGCTCCCTCGTGGTCGCCCTCTTCAGTCTACGCAACCGCCGGCTCACGGGCGGCCGCAAACTGCACTCCGGGCTTGCCTGCACCTCGGGGGCGATCGGCGGCGCCTTCGGCCTCGCCGCCCTGGCCGTCGAGCTGCCGGTTTCGACCACGATCATGCTGCGCGCCATCGCGGCGATCGCGCGGGAGGAAGGGGAAGACCTCGCCGATTCGCGCACCGGGCTCGCTTGCCTCGAGGTGTTTGCTCTGGGCGGTCCGCCGGCCGACGAGAAGGGTGTGGAAGCCGATTATTTCGCGGTCCGCGCGATGCTCGCCCGCGGATTGGTCGAAATTGCCGATTTCGCTTTGGACAAAGGGACGATAAGGGAGGGGGCGCCGTTTCTTGTTCGTTTTCTAGCGCAAATCGCGCCGCGGTTTGGGGTTGTCGTATCCCAGAAGATTGCGGCGCAAGCTGTCGCGTTCTTGGGCGCTCTGGGCGGTGCTGCGGTCAACCTCGCATTCATCGAGCATTTCCAGGACGTGGCGCGCGGCCATTTCACCGTGCGGCGGCTCGAGCGCGTCTACGGCGCCGCCAAAGTGCGCGCCGAGTACGATCGTCTCAAGACGGCTTTTGCCGCCGCGGCTTGAAAACTGCAATTGTTGTCTTACGCAACGCGGCACTCGCGATGGCACTTGATTTTAACAAATACTTATGTCATAGTTAATCATTAGGTCGTTTGGCGATCCCGACCTAGTAACCAGCACCACAGGAACTCGATTTCGGTCCGGCTGCCGCTTCGTGCCGTTGCGGAGCCGCTCGCAGATGCTGCGCGGCACATGTAAACAAAATTGAGGAGTGTAGAGCTATGCCAACAAATCCTCTCGTCGGTAGCGAGAGAGCGCCGTTGCCGGGCGCACGGGCTTTGGGAAAGGCCAATCCGGCGGAACGGCTGGAAGTCACCGTGGTCCTGCGCCATCGCCAGCAAGATGCGCTGCAGGAACGGGTAAGGAAAATCGCAACTGGCGACAAATCGCAGCGCCACCTGACCCATGACGAATACACCCAGCAATTCGGGGCTGCGACGACCGACATTCAGGCCGTTAGGAAATTCGCGCATCAGCACGGTCTTACTGTTGTCGAGGAGCACCAGGGCCGGCGTGCGGTCGTGCTCTCCGGCACCGTCGCGCAGTTCAATGACGCGTTTGGTGTCGATCTTCAGGAATATGAGTATCCTGGCGGTTCCTACCGCGGCAGGACCGGACCGGTCCATCTGCCGGACGACCTGCACGAGGCGGTGACCGCCGTGGTCGGCCTAGACAATCGGCCTCAGGCCCACCCGCATTTCCGCACTCGTCCCACGCACGGCAACGTGCAATGGCATGCATCCGCTGCCGCATCGACCTCCTTCACGCCGACCCAGCTCGCCGCGTTGTACGGTTTCCCGGCCGGCACCGGACAAGGCGAGTGCATTGCGATCATCGAGCTCGGCGGCGGCTATCGCACAACAGACCTGCAGCGGTATTTCACAGGACTCCAGGTCAGCCAGCCTCGGGTCGTTGCAGTCTCCGTCGACCAGGGCAAGAACCGTCCGACAGGCTCCGCCAACGGACCGGATGGCGAGGTGATGCTCGACATCGAGGTCGCCGGAGCGATTGCGCCCGGCGCCAAGATTGCCGTCTATTTCGCGCCGAACACCGATGCCGGGTTCCTCGACGCGATCACTTCGGCGATCCACGATACGACGAACAAGCCGTCGGTCATCTCGATCAGCTGGGGCGGCCCGGAATCGTCGTGGACCAAGCAGGCGATGACCGCCTACGACCAGGCTTTCCAAGCCGCGGCCGCGATGGGAATCACGGTGTGCGTCGCATCGGGCGACAACGGTTCGGATGACGGCGTTGGCGACGGCGCCGATCACGTCGATTTTCCGGCGTCGAGCCCATTCGCACTGGCTTGCGGCGGGACCAATCTGCAGGCCTCCGGCACCTCCATCACACAGGAGACGGTGTGGAACGAGGGCGCCAATAACGGCGCGACCGGCGGCGGGGTCAGCAGCTTCTTTCCGCTGCCGTCGTATCAGGAAGGGCTGCAGGTCAAACGGACCCAGGGCAAGGCCCAGGCATTGGCGATGCGGGGCGTTCCCGATGTGTGCGGCGATGCCGATCCGCAAACCGGGTACGATGTGCGGGTTGACGGGCAAAACATGGTCATCGGTGGAACGAGCGCCGTGGCGCCGTTATGGGCCGGCCTCATCGCGCGCATCAATGCGGCAAAGGCGCAGCGCGCCGGGTTTATCAATCCGCATCTTTATGTAAACGGGCCAGCCTTGCATGACATAACGCAGGGCAATAACGGTGACTTTGCCGCCAACACCGGGTGGGATGCCTGCACCGGGCTTGGCAGCCCTAACGGCCAGAAGGTCGCCAGCGCCGTCTGACCGGCTGTTCTACACCGCCTCGCCTCTCCCCCTCCGAGGGGAGAGGCAGCGCTGTGTCGGCGGCCTGCGATTTCCGCTATACCCCCCTGTGAGCTGCACGAGGGAGAATGGCGATGGCCGTCCACCGCAACAAAACCGAAGACGACATCACTGCCGAGGCGCTAGAGCGCTTCGCGCAGACGCCGGATCCGCGGCTGCGGCGGATCATGCTCGGCCTTGTCAACCACCTTCACGCCTTCGTCAAGGAAGTCGAATTGACCGAGGCGGAGTGGTTTCAAGCCATCGAGATCCTGACCGAAGCCGGCCGGATGTGCAGC
>Ga0306920_100014453_pt1 | contig 10779 bp, 8 predicted proteins | sample flu12Cox44000170_FD_204666 | JGI IMG/M metagenome (GOLD analysis project Ga0306920, IMG submission 204666) | Lab enrichment of tropical soil microbial communities from Luquillo Experimental Forest, Puerto Rico - flux4day.12C.oxic.44.000.170 (v2)... | ecosystem: Environmental > Terrestrial >... | reverse complement strand
GAGACCCGCTACTAGCGCGGCTGGTCCGCCTGGTGGTGACGCACTGGCAGTTCAGCCTGGTGGTGCTCGCGGCCGTCGTGGTTCGCATCGTGGTGGTACTCGGCTATCCGCCGATCCTGTGGTTCAACGACTCCTACAACTACCTCTACGACGCCGTCAGTCACATGCCGGACGAGGTCCGCCCGAACGGCTACCCGCTCTTCCTCGAGCTGCTGCTTCCTCTGCACAGCGACTATCCGATCGCGCTGCTCCAGGCGGCGATGGGAGTCGGCCTGGGCATCGCCATCTACGCGCTGCTCCGGCATCGAGGCCTGCCCTGGTGGGGTGCGGCGCTACCCGCGCTGCCCGTGCTGTTCGACTCGTACGAGCTGCACATCGAGCACATGATCACCGCCGATCCCCTGTTCATCTTCCTGGTCACCATCGCCGTGGTGTTTCTGTGCTGGAGTGACCGGCCCTCGGTCCTGACCATGGCCGTTGCCGGGCTGCTGATCGGGTATGCGGCCATGGTCAGGTCAGTCGGCGAGCCCCTGCTCCTCGTCGCTCTGATCGGCATGCTGGCCAGGCGGGTAGGCTGGCGCCGCCTCGCGACCCTAGCTGTCGCGGGCGTGATACCCATCGGCGCATACGTCATCTGGTTCCACGGCGCAACGGGCCAGTACGCCCTGTCCGAGTCCTCGGGCCCGTTTCTGTACAGCCGGGTCAGCACGTTCGCTGAGTGCTCGAAGATGAACGTGCCGAACGACCTGCGTTTCCTATGCGACCCGTACCCGCCGAAGGACCGCCCGCCAGCGGGGGAATACATCTGGGCGGATAATGACCTGCCCGTCAACGGACACGCTACGTACACGCCCTTGTACGAATGGGCGAATAAGGACCCCGACACCTCGCTGCGGTTCACGACCACGATGAACGCCCAGACCCGGCAGTTCGCGGAGGACGCCATCGAATCTCAGCCGTTCGCCTACGCGCGCGCGGTGATTGATGACGTCCTGCACACCTTCGGCTGGGCTCGGCAGCCCGACCCGAACGACTGGTACGGGAACGGCCCGACCTTCCAGTTCGTCACCGGTCCGCAGCTGACAGCGCAGATTCCCTGGTATGCCACTCCTCGTCACCTCAATGGCACGCCCAGCACGGCCTTCTGCGACGCGAGCTGCCAGAAGGGGGACGGCCAGGCCCGCCAGATCCAGATAGCGGAAAGAGATTTTGCCGGCCATGGGCTGGGGTTCACCCAGGCGGTGGCGCCGTGGCAGCAACTGCTCCAGGCGTACCAAAGGTACGTGTACCTGCGCGGCACGCTGCTGGGCATCATCGTGCTCATCGGCGCCGCGGGCCTGGTGGCCCGCTGGCGCCGCTGGGGCGGCACCGGCTTGCTGCCCTGGCTGGTCGGTGCGCTCTTGATCGTCCTGCCGCCGATGACCGCCGGGTTCAGCTACCGGTACGTGCTTGCCGCGGTGCCCGCGGCTTGCCTGGCCGCGGGCCTGGCGTTCGCGCGGCGGCCGGGAGAGCGGTCAGTGGGCGCCCTGGCGGCCGATCTGCGGCGGCACTTTGGCCGCGGCGGCGCTGTCGATCAGGAATAGCGTCCGCTGCCGGCCGCGGGCGCCGGCGGCGGGAACCTGCACCGGGCCTGCGTCGGACAGTGCCATCGCGACCGCGTCGGCTTTCTCGGCCCCCGAGGCGAGGATCCAGACTTCTCGCGCCGCCTGGATCGAGGGCAGGGTGAGGGACAGCCGGATGGGCGGTGGCTTGGGCGAGCCCCGGACCGCGACCACCGGCCGCTCGTCGTAGAGCGCCGGCATCCCGGGGAACAGCGATGCGACGTGCGCCTCGGGGCCGATGCCGAGCATCAGCACGTCGAACTCCGGAACCTGGCCGTGATCCTCTGGCCTGGTCGCGGCCTCGAGCCAGCACGCGTACCTGGCTGCCGCCGCTTCCGGATCGTCGCCGTCCGGTCCGTCCGGCCCCGGCATCGGATGCACCCGCGCCGGGTCGGCGTCCACGTGATCGAGCAGGGCCGAATGCGCGCTGGTCTCGTTCCTTTCCGGGTCGCCGGTCGGGAGGAAACGCTCGTCTCCCCACCAGATGTCCAGGTGCGGCCAGTCGACGGCGTCCCGGGCCGGGGCGGCGGCCAGCTCGGCCAGCACCGCCGTGCCGATGCCGCCTCCGGTCAGCACGACCGAGGCGGTTCCTCGCGCTGCCACCGAATCGACCAGCTTAGTCGCCAGGCGTGCGGCGACGGCCTCGGCGAGGAGCTGCGCATCCCGATGGACGAGTACCTCGGGCACGCTCACAGGGAAGGACTCCCTCCGGCCAGCGCGCGGAGCGTCTCCCCGTACAGCTCGTCGGGTTCCAGCCTGCGCAGCTCTTCGGCGATCAGGTCGGCGGTTTCGCGCCGGTGCAGCGCCACCCGGCGCTCCGGCCGGCCGGGCCAGGACAGGGTAGCGGTCCTGCCGTCCGGCCGGGAGATGGAGACCTCGCCGTCGGCGGTGTCGAAGCTGACCTCAGTGACGCCAGGGCCGTCGGACTCGCCGCGCCGCACCTCGATGCCGAGCCGCAGGCCGAGCCAGGCCGCTATCAGGTCCGCGGTCGGGTTGGCGGGTTCGGCCAGCACTTCGCCGCTGAGCAGCCCGGGGTAAGGCTGGTCCAGGGTGGCAGCGAGCAGCGACCGCCAGGGCGTGGCCCGGGTCCAGCTCAGGTCGGTGTCGCCTGGCTGGTAGGCCTTTGCCAGGGTGAGCAGCATCTCCTTGGGCACGTCGTTCGCTGCCGCGTCCGTGACCCGGCGCTGGGCCACGCAGCCGAGCGGATCGGCATGCGGGGAGGGCGGCGCCTCGTCCGGCCACCAGGTGACGACGGGCACGTCGGGCGCCAGCAGCGGCGCGACCACCGAGTCGGCGTGCTGGCCGAGCGGCCCGTACATACGCAGCAAGATGGTCTCGCCCGGCCCGGTCTCGCCCACCCGGATCTCCGCGTCCAGCCGGGACTCGGACTTCGGCCTGCGGGTAATGACCGCGAGGATCCGGCTCGGATGCTCACGGCCGGCCTGGTTGGCGGCCCGGACGGCGTCGTACTGCTCGGCTTCGTCGGTGACGATGATCAGCGTCAGCACCATGCCCGAGGCGGGTCCGCCCATGCGGCGCCGCGCCTGGGTCAGCGCCTCGTGGATCGCGCCGGTGGTGGTGTCGGTCAGGTCAATAGTCACGGCGGCCTCCCTCCGGCCGGTACCGGTGAAGTGGGCAGGGGGGGCGGGCGGGGCTCACAGACGCCGCCATGCGCGGCCGTCCCGTGCCATCATCGCCTCGGCTGACGGCGGGCCCTCCGAACCCGCCGGGTACTGCTCCGGCTTGGTGTAGGAGGCCCAGAAGTCCTCCACCGGGTCGAGGATCCGCCAGCCGAGCTCGACCTCCTGCTGCCGGGGGAACAGCGGCGGGTCGCCGATGAGGACGTCGAGCAGCAGCCGCTCGTAGGCTTCCGGGCTTGATTCCGTGAACGACTCGCCGTAGGCGAAGTCCATGTTCACGTCCCGGACCTCCATAGCCGTGCCTGGCACCTTCGAGCCGAACCTGACCGTGATGCCCTCATCCGGCTGGATCCTGATCACTAGCGCATTCTGCCCGAGTTCCTCGGTGTCGGTAGCGGAGAACGGCAGGTGCGGCGCGCGCTGGAAGATCAGCGCGATCTCGGTCATCCGGCGTGGTAGCCGCTTGCCGGTACGCAGGTAAAACGGCACTCCGGCCCAGCGCCTGGTATCGACGCCGAGCCGCAGCGCGGCGTACGTCTCGGTACGTGAATCGGCCGGGATGCCGTCTTCTTCCAAGAAGCCGCGTACCTGACGGCCGCCCTGCCAGCCCGCCCCGTACTGCCCGCGCGCGGTGCCGGTCGCGAGGTCGCTGGGCAGCCGCACCGCGGAGAGCACCTTCTCCTTCTCCATCCGGAGCGAGTCCGCGTCGAACGCCACCGGCTCCTCCATCGCGGTCAGCGCCAGGAGCTGGAGCAGGTGGTTCTGGATCACGTCGCGAGCGGCCCCGATGCCGTCGTAGTACCCGGCCCGGCCACCGATCCCGACGTCCTCGGCCATCGTGATCTGCACGTGGTCCACGTAGCCGCGGTTCCAGATCGGCTCGTACATCTCGTTGGCGAACCGCAGCGCGAGGATGTTCTGTACCGTCTCCTTGCCGAGATAGTGGTCAATGCGGAATACCCCTGACGTGGGAAAGACCGCGTCCACGATCGCGTTCAGCTCGCGCGCGCTGGCCAGGTCATGACCGAACGGCTTCTCGATCACCACCCGCCGCCAGCCGTGCCCGCCAGAGTCGGACAGGCCGCTCCGCTTGAGCTGCTCCACCACCGTGGGGAAGGCCTTCGGCGGGATGGACAGGTAGAAGGCGTAGTTCCCGCCGGTGCCCCGCTCGGCGTCCAGCTCCCTGACGGTACCGGCCAGGCGATCGAACGCCTCGTCGTCGCTGAACTCGCCGGGGACAAACCGGACGCCCTCGCTGAGCTGGTCCCACACCGCGTCGCGGAACGGCGTACGGGCGTACTCCTTCACGGCCTGGTAGGTGACCTGGGCGAAATCCTCGTGTTCCCAGTCCCTGCGGGCGAAACCGACGAACGAGAATCCCGGCGGCAGCAGCCCGCGGTTGGCCAGGTCGTAGACGGCCGGCATCAGCTTCTTGCGGGCCAGATCCCCGGTGACCCCGAACATGACGAGCACGCACGGCCCGGCCACCCGGGGAATGCGCCGGTCTCGCGGATCACGCAGCGGGTTGCGCGGTCCTGATGCCTCATCGAGTCCCGCGATGACGCCGGGGTTGCCCGGGGCAAGGCCCTGCAGGTCCCCCGATTCCGCCGTCACTCAGAGCCTCATCTTCGCATCGATCGTGTCGAGCAGCTCGGTCCACGAAGCCTCGAACTTCGCCACGCCCTCGTCCTCGAGGACTTGCACCACGTCGTCATATCCGATGCCCAGGGCCTCCAGCTCGGCGAAGACCTGCCGCGACGCTTCGTAGGTGCCGTGCACGGTGTCGCCAAGCAGTTTGCCGTGATCCGCGGTGGCCCGGATGGTGCTCTCGGGCATGGTGTTCACCGTGTCGGCGACCACCAGCTCCACCACGTACTTGGTATCGCCGAACGAGGGGTCCTTGACCGATGTGGAGGCCCAGAGCGGACGCTGGATCTGCCCCCCCTTGCCCCGCAGGGCCAGCCAGCGGTCCTCGGCGAACCGCTGCTCGAACAGCTCGTAAGCCAGCCGCGCGTTCGCCACGGCGGCTTTGCCGCGCAGCGCCGTGGCCTCGGCGGTACCGAGCTTGTCCAGCCTGGCGTCGACCTCCGTGTCCACCCGGCTGACGAAGAAGGACGCCACCGAGCGGATCTGGGAGAGGTCGCGCCCGGCCTCGGCCGCCTGCTCCAGGCCGGCCAGGTACGCGTCGATGACCTGGCCGTACCGCTCCAGTCCGAAGATCAGCGTGACGTTGATGCTGAGCCCCTCCGCCAGGCACGCGGTGATGGCGGGCAGTCCCTCGACGGTCGCCGGGATCTTGATGAACAGGTTCGGCCGGTCCACCATCCACCACAGCGCCCGCGCCTCCGCAATGGTCTTCGCGGTCTGTTTGGCCAGCCTCGGGTCGACCTCGAGCGACACCCTGCCGTCGAGGCCGGCCGTCGCCTCGTACACCGGGCGGAACACGTCGCACGCCCAGCGGATGTCGTAGGTGGTGATCGCCCGGGCCGCCTCGTCTACCGTGACGCCGCGGGTCTTCAGGTCGGCGATCTGGTCGTCGTACGCGGACCCGGCGGACAGCGACTTGGCGAAGATCGTCGGGTTCGAGGTCACGCCGACCACGTACATGTTGTCGATCAGCGCCTGCAGGCTGCCGGTACGCAGCCGGTCGCGGCTGATGTCATCCAGCCATACCGACACCCCGGCCTCGGATAGCTGTCCGAGAACGTCAACTGACACCGTTGCTTTCCCTTCCCTGCGTGCCGCGGGCTGGTCCCGAGAAGGCTCAGGCCCGGGCCCGCGCCAGACTGTCGCGTGCGGCAGCGGCTACCCGCTCCGCGGTGATGCCGAACTCCTGATAGATCTTCTGGTAGGCGGCAGAGGCACCGAAGTGACCTACGCCAATTGAAGCTCCCGCTTCCCCCACGAACAACCGCCAGGGCTCGGTAACCTTTGCCTCCACGGACACCCGTGCACGGATGGCGACAGCGCGCTCGTGAGTAGTCGTCCAGTCAAGATCGGACTGAGTGCTCACGGTACGAGCCTATCGGTCCAGCGGCTCCGGCTGTCGATAGGGTGCGGCCTGCGTCGGGCCTGGTGACGGCATGATCAGCGGGCCGCGGTCGCGCATCGTCAGGAACAGCCGCAGCACGAAGATGAAGACCAGTACCGAGCCGGTCACGTGGATCCAGACCAGCCCGGCAGGCAGGTGGGTGAAGTACTGGGTGTAGCCGACCGCGCCCTGGATGCCCAGCGCCCCGATCATGATCCAGCTGGCCCGCACCACCCGGGGCGGTGCGCCCGACAACCGCAGCCCGAGCACGAGCGCGATCGCGAGGCCGGCCATCAGCCAGCCGATATCGGCGTGCAGCTGGGTGACCCCTTCCAGCGGCAGCTTGTACCGGGGCGCGGCCGCGTTGCCGGCCAGCGGGCCCGTTCCCGTCACCACCGTGCCCGCGGCGAGCATCGCGCAGGTGACCGCGACCAGAGCACCGCCCAGCACGCGCAGGTCGCTCCGGACCACCGGAGTCGCTGGCTCATTGCCCTCGGCGCACCTGACGTGCAGCACGACGGCGGCGGCCACGATCGACGCGGACACCAGGAAGTGCACGGAGACGGTGACCGGGTTGAGCTTGGTGAGCACGACGATCCCGCCGATTACCGCCTGGGCCACCACGCCGGCCGGCTGGGTCGCCGCCAGCCAGACGAGGTCCGGCCGTCGCGCCCCGGCGGGCTGCTGGGGGCTGGCGGGCCGGAAGCGCCAGGCCGCGATGAAGACGATGACGGTGATGACGACCAGCGGGAAGTTGAGCAGCCTGTTGCCGAACTCGATCCAGGTGTTGATCAGCGTCTGCCCGGCATTCTTGCTGGCCACGATGTCTGCCGCGCTGCACCTGGGCCAATCGGGACAGCCCAGGCCGGATGCGCTGAGCCGGACCGCCGCGCCGGTGGACATGATCACGGTGTCGGCGATGACGCCCGCCAGCGCGATCAGGCGGATGGACCGCGGCGTCGGCGCCAGTACAGGGCTGACGAGCCTGTCCAGGAGCGTACGGGGAGGCGGGGAGCCCTCCGGGGGCAATGGCGCGGGCACGCCCTTATGGTAAAGCGCCCGCGGTTAATCCAGTGCCGCTCCCGCGCAGGCGATCATCACGCAGCCGATCGCGGCCCATTCGAGCACGCTCAGCCGCTGGCCCAGCATGACCACCCCGATCAGCGCCGCCACCGCGGGCTCCAGGCTCATCCACACGCCGAACAGCCGGGTCGGCATCCGCCGCAGCGACTCGAGCTCGAGCCGGTAGGGGATGACCGAGGACAGTATCCCGATCGCGGCGCCGGTCGCGAGGATGGCGGGCCCGAACATCGCGCGGCCCCCGGCGATCAGCGCGGGCGGCGTGACCAGGACAGCCGCCACGACCATGGCGATCGCCAGGCCAGCCGAGCCGGGGAACCGGCGCCCGGTCGCCTTGCTCAGCACGATGTAGGCGGCCCAGCAGATCGCGGCCAGGACCGCGAACAGCACCCCGGTCACGTTCAGGTGCCCATGGCCGCCCTGGGTCAGCAGCACCACTCCGATGGCGGCGAGCAGGACCCAGCCGATGTCACGCAGGTGCCGTGATCCGGCCACCGCCACGGCCAGCGGACCGAGGAATTCGATGGTGACGGCGACCCCGAGGGGGATGCGGGCGAACGACTGGTAGATGGAGAAATTCATGACGCCGAGAGAGATACCGAACGATCCGGCGATGGCCGCGTCGGCGAAGGCTCGCCGCTGCCTCAGGTCACGAACCGAGCCGGTGAACCCGCGCCCGGACAGCGCCACCAGGGCCGCGGCGGACGTCCACAGCCGCAGCCCGGTGACCGCCGCCGGCGGGATCTGCGCGAACAGCTTGTCAGCCAGGCCCGCCCCGAACTGCACAGAAATGATCCCGGTGAGGATCATGGCGGCCGGCAGCGCGACCCGGGAGCGGGTGATCCGGGACTGAACCGGCCGATCCTGGCCGGGTCCGCTGTCCGTCCGGACGGTATCCCTCAGTCCCACCTGAACATCCGCGCGGCGAGAGCGATCGCTACCACGGCCCACGCCGCCAGCGTGACCGCGTTCCCCACCGGGAATACCACCCCGTACTGCAGCACGCTGCGCAGGCCGGTGGACAGCGCACCGGTCGGCAGCAGCTGGAGGGCGGGCCGGGTCGCCGCTGGGAACTTGTTCAGCGAGAACACGACGCCGCCCAGGCCGAGCAGCAGGATGTAGATGAGGTTGGCCGCGGCCAGCGTGGCCTCGGCGCGCAGGGTGCCCGCCATCAGCAGGGCGAGCCCGCTGAACGCGGCAGTGCCGAGCATGATGAGCAGCGGGGCGACCACGATCGCGGCCGGGCTCGCGTTCGGCCGCCAGCCGATGGCGGCGGCCACGGCGATGATCAGGACGCCTTGGAGCAGTTCCACCCCGATGACGGTGGCCGTCTTGGCCGCGATCAGGCCGCCGCGCGAGAGCGGAGTGGCCCCCAGCCGTTTCAGCACGCCGTAGCGCCGCTCGAACCCGGTGGCGATGGCCTGGCTGGTGAAGGCGGTCGACATCACCGCCAGGGCGATGATTCCGGGAGTAAGGAAGTTGATCCTGCTCAGCCCCGCCCCGAAGTTCACCAGAGGCTCGAGGCTGAACGCCACGAGCAGCAGCAACGGGATGATCAGGATAAGCAGGAGCTGCTCGCCGTTGCGCAGCAGCGTACGGGCCTCCAGCGCGGCCTGAGCGCTGATCATCCGGCGCATCGGTGCTGCCCCGGGCGCAGGCGTGAAGACCGCGGCGGGCGAAGCCATCCTCACGCGCGGAGTTCCTTCCCGGTGAGCTCGAGGAACACGTCCTCGAGCGTGCGGCTCTCGACGCGAAGGCTGTTGGCGAGCACTCCCCGCTCGGCGCACCACGCAGTCACGGCGGCCAGCAGCAACGGGTCCACCGCGCCGTGCACCTCGATCACGTAATGACCGGCTGGTGATTCCTTCACCGCACTGGCCGCGGGCAGCACGGTGAGCAGGCTGTCGACGTCCAGCCCGGGCTCCGCCCTGAACCTGAGCTGGCCGACGGTACCCGTGAGCTGCGCCGGCGTGCCCGCGGTCACCAGCTGGCCGTGATCGATGATGGCCACGTGGTCGCATAGCCTTTCGGCTTCCTCCATGAAATGCGTGGTGAGGATGACGCTCACCCCGGCCTGGCGCAGCTGCGTGATCAGCTCCCAGGTAGCGTGCCGTGCCTGCGGGTCCATGCCGGCCGTGGGCTCGTCGAGGAAGACCAGCTCGGGGCGGCCGATGATGGCTGCGGCCAGGGACAGCCGCTGCTGCTGGCCACCGGACAGCCGCTTGTAGGGGGTGCGCTCGACCGCGGTGAGCCCGACCAGGTCGAGCAGCGCCGCCGGGCTGATCGGGCGGACGTGGAAGCTGCTCAGCAGCTTCAGGTAGTCCGCGGCGGGCACGGACGGCGGAATGCCGCCGGACTGGAGCATGACGCCGACCCGCGGCCGCAGCGCGCGGGCATCCCGCACGGGATCCAGGCCGAGGACGCGCACGGCGCCCTGGTCGGGCCGCCGGTAGCCCTCGCAGATCTCGACGGTGGTGGTCTTACCCGCGCCGTTGGGCCCGAGGATGCCGGTCACCGCGCCGCGGGCCGCGCTCAGTGACAGCCCGTCGACGGCCGCGAGCTGACCGTACCGCTTGACGAGCCCGCCGATCTCCACGGCAGGCACCGCCGGGTCGGTCAGGGCCTGCGGGACCTTGCTCACGCACGCGAGTCTACGGGGAACAACCCGCGCCGTGCGGTGGGCAGGTTCCCTGGAACACTGGATCCGGGTCGCCGAACGGCTGACTCGCTGACCTTCGTGAGGAGCAACGGCATGACCATCGGCGAAAAGCACAAGGCTCCAGACGCACTCGCGATCACCACCATCCGCGCGCTTTGCATGGACGCGGTCGAGGCGGCGAAATCCGGTCACCCTGGGACGCCGATGGCGATGGCGCCGGTGGCGTACACGCTGTGGCAGCGCTTCCTGCGCTTCGACCCGGCCGACCCTATCTGGCCGAACCGGGACCGGTTCGTACTGTCCGCAGGTCACGCCTCGACGCTGCTCTACGCACTGCTGCACCTGGCCCGCGTGACCGCGGTGAATCCCGAGTACGAGACCGTCGGCACCCCGTCCGTGGCGCTCGATGACATCGAACGATTCCGGCAGCTGGGCTCTAAATGCCCCGGCCACCCTGAGTACCGCCTGACTTCGGGAGTCGAGGCCACGACCGGGCCGCTCGGAACCGGAGCGGCCACCTCGGTGGGCATGGCCGTGGCGGGCGGCTGGATGGCGGCGCATTTCAACCGGCCTGGCTACCCGATGTTCGACTACGACGTTTACGCCCTGTGCGGGGACGGCGACCTCATGGAAGGCGTTTCGGGCGAGGCGGCTTCCCTCGCTGGTCACCTGCAACTGTCCAACCTGTGCTGGATCTACGACAACAACCACATCACCATCGAGGGCAGTACGGCCCTGGCCTTCACCGAGGACGTGGCCACCCGGTTC
>Ga0306920_100014449_pt1 | contig 10780 bp, 18 predicted proteins | sample flu12Cox44000170_FD_204666 | JGI IMG/M metagenome (GOLD analysis project Ga0306920, IMG submission 204666) | Lab enrichment of tropical soil microbial communities from Luquillo Experimental Forest, Puerto Rico - flux4day.12C.oxic.44.000.170 (v2)... | ecosystem: Environmental > Terrestrial >... | reverse complement strand
ATACGGCGACGAGGCAAAGCGTTGCATTGTCTGCGGTCGGTGGCACACCCGACGCGACAAGACGTGTTCGTCAGCCTGCGCGCAGAAGGCGAAGATCTTAGTCCCGAGCGCTGGCAGCCAATAGGCGAACGTCACGAAACCCTTTGTACCAAGCAGCTTAATGGCTCGCTGCCTCGCGCTTCCGCGCCTGATATTTCCTTTGATAAGCGTTGTACCGTTGCCGGTTTTTTGCCCGCCAACGCGCCACCCGCGCAGTGTTGACGCGACGGCAGAATGCCTTGTCGGACTGCTTGGCCTTGGCGATGGTCATGCCGCATCGCGTTTTACCGGGCCGGGCAGCCGTTGCAGAACCCGGAGGTGGCGCTTGTGCAAAATATGCATCAACTCATCGAGGACATCGTGACCCCGGCGAAGGTCCCCTTTTCCTATTCGCAGCACGATGTGCGGGGGAATAATAAATTCGGCAGATGAAGCCATAATGGGCGTATGGCCGGGCGGGGCCGGATGTGCGCCGCCATGAGCAAATGGTGCTGACTTTGTCTTAGTGAGCGCGCTGCCGACCGACGACCCTGCGGGCATCTTGGTCATGCCCATGCGAATATTGTGCGGGCCGCCCATGCCGCCGTGGCCGTGCATCACCGGCATGCCGAGCGGACCGGTGCCAAAGAACGACGCCAGCATCTTGCCACCAGCAAGCGAGTTGCCATCTCCGAGGGCGGACAAAATGTGCGCCGGGACCACGTACGAACCGCTCGCGACATTGACCGGCAGATCGTCGGCCCTGCCCAAACCAGAACCGCCCAGCATGCCGCCACCGTGCGGCACCATTTGGCGCGCCTCGCTGCGTACCCACCAGGGCGCTTGTGCGGAATACGGCATCAGAACCTCCGTTCGTTTACCTCACGAATTGAACCCCGCGCCGCCCTTTGCACCGACGGCGCGGGGCCGAACCCGTAGCGCTTGGCTCACCGCCCGCAGGGCATGCAGATGCGCGAGCTTCGGCGCACGGGGCACCTGCCGCTGGCTTTGCTCGGACGACGCAAGAGGACGACGCGAAGAGCCTCGGCCGCGACAGGTAACCGGCGGGGCCGTCTGGAGGACGATGTTGGCCGCTATAAATCCCCGCCGTGGATAGGGTCATTTCAAACCACTCGCTTTTAGTTTCGCGAGCTTCAGTTTGCCCTCGGCATATTTGGTCTCATCGATCTGATTAATCCGACAAAGCTCGCGCTCCTCGGGTGTCAACCTGACCTGTGACGGCGACAAGCTCGGCTCGACGCTGTGATAATCGCCGTGCGATACCGGCGCTGAAACATGCTCGGGCATGATGCGCGACTCCTCGGGCTCGTCTTCGGGAGCTTCGTGTTTCTCAATATCGACCGTCACATGTTCCGGCCTCGGCTCGGGCATCGGCGGCGGTGACGGCGGTTGCTGATGCAACTGGCCATTGACGAACTGGAAATATTGATCGCTGTCCGGCGCTATGCCGTGAGCCAGCGCCCGGTGATGCGCATCGGCAATGGTGCCCCAATGCTCGGCGTTCAGCTTGTCGGGATACGACGTGAAATAGGCGGTGAGATAGTGCACCTGCCGCGCACTCAGGCCGGGGATCGCGGCCAAATAGCGAAAGACTGGATTGGCTTGCTGCTGCTGATAGTAGCGTTGTTGCTCGGCATAAGCCTGTTGCTGGCGTATCTGCTCGCCCAGCCCGCTTGAAAAATGCTGCGCCGGTTCGGACTTCGCCTCGGCTTGATCTGTCGCTGGCGGCTGTGGCGATGACGGCTCATCGGGCTGAAGTGGGCGCTGGCTCTCGGGCGCGGGCTCATCCGGCCGCGAACCGGCAGCCGACGAGTAGGGACCGCCACTGCGATACTTCCGCCGTGCCACAACTATTTCCGCGAATGGGTTTTCTCGATCCGGCCAGGGCCGCTCTCGGAACCGTACTCAAAGCCCGGCCAGTTTTTGGTTGATTGCAGATGGTTGTCCGAGCCCTCGCCGCGCCCGCGCGGGTCACGGCCGTGATACGAATTGCTGCGCGCATAATCGGCCCAGCGGTCAAGGTTCTCGCTTGCCGAAATGCCGGACTGCGGGTCCTCGAATTTCCCATAGACGCCGATGCTGCGCCGCTCGTTGATGACGCGGGCGGCGGGGCCTTGCTCATAGTCTTTGGGATAGCCGACAGGGTTCTGCGTCAGCTTATCGATCGTCGTGTCATGGCCGAGATTTTTCACACGTTCGACCTTTGAGTTGAGCCACCGCGCCTGTTCGGCTTGGCTCTTCACATCGTGGTCGTGATACGGCTGATCGCTGCCGGGCTTTCTGGCCATAGCGTTAGCTCCTTAGTCTGTAGGCGGTTGCCATTCTGGAACACTGCCGGGCGGCAAGCTGCCGCGACGGCGCAGCGGTGTCGGCTTCGTTATTGGTTTGCCGAGCTTAACATTCATGTTGAATTTGGCCGGTTCGGTATCGCGGCTGCCGCTGTCGAGTGCCTCGCCGATTAGCTTTTCGATGCACGCCCACGGCGACGGTTGCCATGTGCTGGCCTCGAACCGCTCGCCGCCGAGCTTGACGGTGACGCGCCAACGCTCACCGTCCTGCTCGGCCTCGAAATAGCAGATTGCTTGATCGGTGCGCCGGTATGAACCTGTGATGTCGGTCATGGATCAATCCGGAATCTTCGGGCCTTCCTCGTAGGTAGTTCGATGCGCATTCTTTGCTCGCGCGTGCGCCACGTTGCCGTCGGGCATGGTCACGGGCACGCCTTCCTCGGAATGCGATCTGCGCATGTTCTCGATGGCAGCCTTGGCGGCGCGGGCATCGTGCGCCTTGGCGATGCGCTGAATTTCCATCGGCCGCGCCATCAGCATCAAACCTTCGTGGCGGATGCCGCCATCGTGCTTGTCACACATATGATCGAGCGCGCCGCCGAAATTGCCGCGCTTGACCTCGGCGTAGCCGTTGCGCTTGCGCGCGCTCACCAAATTAGGGAATGGTTTGCCGCCTGCTTCGAAGCAAACCCAAAGCAAAGAATAACCCCATTCTTTCTCGATGCCGCGCACGATATCCGCATTGATGGCAAGCGGGTTTTCCTGTTCATACGGCCGATATTCAAAGTTTTCGAGCGGGTTCTGGCCGTCATCGCTGCTGCCGCGCCCTTGATGCATCGGCTTGCGATTAGCGTTGGTCTTTCTCGGCCGCCCAGGCGGACGCTTTGCGGGTGTTTCGCTTGCTGTGTCTTGTTCGCTCACGGCATAACCTCATCATTGCTGCGGTTCATAGAGGCCCAGTTTTTTATTCTCGATCAATCGCTGGACGCCTCGATTGTACGTGTCGGCATCAACCGGCCCGAATTTCCGCGCGATCTGAGAATTGTTGACGGCTTCCAGCGCCGTATCGGGTGAGGCAATTTCCGATCCCTCTCTGCCGTCCGGTCCGGTCAGCCCAATGGCAAGCTCAATGGCGTTGATGTATTCGGGCGAGTTGCGGTTATAACCCCTTGCGGCTAGCGAGTTCGCGGCGGCAATGCACTCGTTCCATTTTCGCGGATCGCGCACGACGTTTTCATGGCCGCGTATCCATTCCATTTCCGCTGGCGTGAATTGCTGCTGCCCTTGTGGCTGTTGCGGCTGTGCTTGTTGCTGCCCGCCCGCAATAGCGTCGTACTCGTTCTTAAGCGCCGCATAGCTTCTCAATGTCCAGCTTGCGCCCGCGCTATCGCCTCTTTGTATTTGCTCGCCGTAGGTCTTGGCGACGTTCGACGCTTCGTCGGCGATTGCGTTCAATGCTTGCTGCCTGCTGTGCGCGGCATGGGCGGCGAGTAGCTGGTCATCTCTATCTGACATGCGGCTGTCCGTTCATGGGTGCTTGGAACGGCGACGGGAACGGCTGGGGTTGTGCCTGCGGCTGCGCCGTCGTCGGCTTTTCCGTTTGATCGAGCAAGCGGCGCGTGGCCTCCAAACTGCTATACCCTTGTTCGCGGAGCCAACGATGATTCGCGCACCACAGATCGACAGCGGAGCGTAGGAGTCGGCTCATCGGTACGATGCCGCTGCCGCTGGCCTCGTTCAATGCCGTGCTGGCTTCCTGCGAAAAAGCGCTGGCAAACACGAACGGATAAGTTTGTTGCTTCGGCAAGGACTGCTTCCTTTTGCATTTGCGACACGATGATATTATCAAACAAAGAAAGGCCGCGCCTAAGTTTTAAGTTTGTAAAACTTTAAAGGAAAGCGCGATGGGTTCTGCCGGTGTGACTTGTGATTTCGATTGGGCCGAAGTGGAGCTTTGGCTATTTCGCTATTTCCAAACCGGAATGCGGGACGGCTGTCCGTTCAGGCTGGCCGAGCATATGGGTCTGCCCGCCGACCGGCACTTGCTCTGCCTGGAAATGAAGGGGCGTTTCGGCGGCAATATCCTTTACGAGATTCGCAACCATCCAATTTTTACGATGCACTGACATGGCGACGGCCAAGCAACGCCTCGATAAACGTCCCCGCCCTATACGCCAGAAACTCAGCCCCGTTGCCCTCGACGATCCGGAAAGCTTCCTGCGGATCACGGACGAAAAACAATATCGCGCCGAACTGTGGCTCGCCTTCGCCCGGTTCGCCCGCGAACGTGGCGGCATCATTGTTTCGCGGCCGAGCGCCAGCCCGGCCCGCGTGCTGGTGCCGCTCGGCGACGGCGACTCGCAGCTTGAAATTGCGATGTGCGCTCTCCCAAAGTACCGTGTGACGAAGCTCATGAGTACGGCGACTCGGTTATCGCAGAATGGATTCCGAGAAATGGCCGAACTGGAAATTACTCTATGGCCCGGCAGCTAAACGGCTTCGCAGAGGCAATACCCGCACCGGCAATCACGCTGCCGGTGTTCAAGCTGCCGCCGCTCGATGACGATGCCGAAACCAAAGAAGCCGCCGCGAAAGTTGCCGAGCGCCGGGTGATCCGCGCCGGGCTTGATGCGTGGCAGGCCATCGGCAAGGCGGCAAGCTTCGACAGCTGGAAAACCATCGGTGCGGCTTTGAGCGTCGGCAAGCGGCTCGCCTTGCGCGCCACTGGCGCGAACGACACCAGCTCGCGGCATTACATCAAATGGTTTTCGCGCTGGCTGGCCGAAAACGGCTTCGGCACCATGAAACCGCAGACCAGATCATGGGCCATCGCACTGCATGAGAACGCGGCCGCGATCACAGCGTGGCGCGACAGCTTGCCGACAGGGCGCGGCAGGCGACCGCCCATTAATCCGCAATCTTGCGTCAAAGGCTGGCAACGTTCGCAGGCGAAACAGAGTGGCGAACGCCACATTATGCAAGACTGGAAACGAGAAGCTGTCGCCGCTTGGCAGAAGTTTGTTAGTTGCGTTGCCACGCTGCCGCCGGATCAAGCCGCACCGTTATGGGCGATGGTGCATCAAACGAGGATTGCCGATGCGGCGTAGCCAAAGATTGAGCCGAACGGGCAGGCGCGTCAGTCAGCAATTGGCCGAAGCCAAGATTTTGCGCGAAATCGCGCTCGACGACCCGAAGGCCGTCGCAGTGGCCAATGCCTTTCTCGCCTTCGATGAAATGATTGCCGATGGCTTCACCGTGCGGAAAGGCGGCCCGGAGGAACCGAAGCGGGCCACGCCGCTGCCGGAATGGAAAAAGCCGCCACCGGAAAATCCCTAGCTCGCCCTGCATTGCCACTCCCGCGCTCTGATGCGAGGACGCATGGCTCAAGCAAACAACTTATTGGCTCAAATTAGCAAGCCAATTCCCCTTCGCTTGTGCTTAGCCATTCGCAATGTCCGGCAAACTGCCCACACGCTTGTTTCGGGCACTTGCAGTCACCAGCAAAACATAGAGCGGAGGCGTCGCTGGCAAGGCGGGGGAGCAGAAATGGTCACGATAGATACGACCCCAGCTTGGGATGGGTCTAACTATATAGAGCCGTTTGGCTTTGGCCCACCCGGCGTCAGCGTTACGGCGTTTGGGCAGTTCGTTACTGCCCCAGTCACTGGCGTCTTTCAGAGCATCACATTTTATCTCAATTACGTTGGCGGATCGAATTTGCCTGGCACGACGGCAGGTCCATTGACATACACGGAGTATGTCTATGCTTGGGATCCGGCTGCAGAGCACGCGATAGGTTCTGCTTTATACACTTCTAGTCTGCAAACCTTAGCCAACACCGGAGGAGCTTTCGTTCCGATAACCTTTACCCCCAACGTCGCAGTGACGGCTGGAAATGACTATGTCGCGTTTCTCTTCGCCAACAGCGGCAATTATGCGGAGTGGGGGATGCTTTTCAGCGGAGATGGTGGCACTCCTGCAGGACTGGTTTGGGACCCCGTTGGAACCAATTTCTCTCTTTTGACCTCAAGCAACTGGGTCTTCGTTAATTGGCAATCTGCATTTACAGCGGAGTTCTCGTCCGTTCAACCCGATCACTGGACGAACACTCTAGGCGGCAACTGGTCCACCGCAACAAACTGGGAAAACGGAGTTCCCACGGCCACTCTCAACGCAAATATTGATGCCTCTGGCAGCTACTCAGTCGCAATCACAAAGAGTGCCATCGCCTATGGGCTGTTGCTCAACGACGCAAACGCGACGGTCACCGATAACAGTGGCCCATTAACTCTAGCTGGCTCGGGCGGCGCGGCAAATCCCAATGGCGCACTCACCATCGATGCTGGCACGTTTGTCCTTAATGGTGGTGGTCTCGATGCTGGCACGATTTTCATTGGCAATGGCGGCACTCTCCAAATAACAAAGGGCATCTACACCAACTCCAATGCGCTGTCGGAAACGATCACCGACAACGGGTCCATCATCGACAAGACAACGGTGACGATCACGGGTGCGGTCAGCGGCACCGGCTCCTTCACAATTGCCAACAAGGCAGTGCTGGAATTTGGTGCTGGGGATACTGCACCCATTACTTTCGCAAGCGGCTCCAGTGGCACGGTCAAATTCGATAAATCGCTAACGCAGCCTACCGGAACGATCTCAGGATTGACGGCAAAGGACTTCATTGATCTCGCCGACCTTCCCTTCAACAAGGGACAAATGACAGTCGTACCTTCCCTTACGGCGACAGGCGACACGACGCTTACGGTGACCAATAAAAGTACCGGCCAAAGTGTCTCGCTCAACTTGGTGGGCAATTACTTGCATTCATCGTGGACCCTCTCGAAGGATAGTAGCGGTACCGGGACGTTGGTTGTCGATCCTCCGGCTCCGACTTCCACGAATAATAGCCCACCCGGCCTCGACCATGTGGTCGCGTTGTTCACCCACTCCATCGCAGGTTTTTCGGACCAGAGCCAACACGGGGCACTGAACACGAACCCGCTGTCGCAGATCGTCACGAACCAAGAACAATTCTTGGCTAACCCCCACCACGGCTGAATGGCGGCCCGCGCAGCAGTTGCCATCCTTCCAGAACCCGCAACGCATGATCGAGACCATATGCAATTTCGCCATGGCCTCCCGCCGCTCGTACGTCGGCAATGAATTGCTTTTGCGCCTTGCTGACTTTGCTCTTGGCGTGCGCCTTTAATTCCAGCGCGTGAAAGCGCCCGCTGTGCAGCAGGATTAGATCGGCAACGCCCGGCTTGACACCAAGCCCGACAAAGCGCGCCGCTTCGATATGATGCCGCCAGCCGCCGTTAGCGGGGATGAAACCAAACGAGACCATGCGCGGGCCGCGCGGTGAGGTGCTGGCAGACCGCGCGCTGTACGTCGGACTCGTCAAGCGGCACCACTCTCTCACGCTGCCTCGTCATGTAGTGGGTATTTGAATCCACAGGCGGTATAACTATTGTTAGTTGCTGTTACTCATTCTTATTCTCACTGCCATTCTCATTGTCATTGACAATGATCTTGGCTAGCAGCGGTCTACCTCTCGCCGCAGCCGATTGCCTTGCAGATATTTCCCCGCTGCGCCGTTCACGTACTGTCGCGCCATCGCTTCGAAGTCGTCAGCGGTGAGGCCGCCCATGGCGGCGTGGTTGGCGGCTGCCATGAACACCGCCGATCTGTCGTCCGCTTCCGACGCGAGCAGCACTCTGGCGCGGCTGCGATGGTACGCTGGCCTGTGGATTGCTGTATTTGTTTTAGATGCGGGATGCAGTGCCGGTATTGTTGGTGGTGAGTTAGCCGCGAACGCAGTTCTCAGTTCTGCTGCTGTATATGTTTTGTTGCTGATGAACTGGATCTGTGTCGGGCACGTAGTGCGGCCGCGAGCAATCTTCTTTTTGTTTGGGATATTCACACAGCCGGGAAGTCTATAGGGCTGTGTCGGATTGCCAGAGCAGTGATCGCCGCCGCCGTTCCTGCGGATCAGCTCGCCCAATTCTCTCGCTTCGTCTCCGTTGATGGCACGCTTGAGGAAGTACCAGCGGTGACTGTTGCCGGGCGAGGTTGTGATGACGGCCGATGCGGGGACATCTGCGGTGCAGGGCATGTCGGTATCGATGTCATCGTCACAGACGAGCGAAAACACCGCGAGCGTGGCGTTAAGTTTGCCGCGTTCGCCCGGCAGTCCCGGCCGGACCAATCTCGTCTCGGCGTAGACGTTCAGACCGGCCTCAGCGTCGATGAGAGCGTCCTTGATCATGTGCTTGGTGTCGCCGATGTGATACGCCGAGGTGAATATGCGCTCGCTGTTTGGGTTGATCGTGCACAGGTGCAGCACGCCTCGCCACGCATTTATATCGTTGATACCGTGCAGCGAAGCGGCGCAGCGCTCGTGGATCAGTTCAACAAACTTGCGTAGTTCGTTTGCATTAGTTAGAGCTGCGACGCTCATAGTTCCCTCGAAAGTTTGGGGCCGGAAGAGGTGGCTGCCTCTTCCGGTCCGTGCCAAAGCTAAAACTCCACGCTGTCGTCGTAGTCAGGCTTTCTCGTCATCGCCGCCCTTTGTTGGCGGCGGCGACTTCTTCGCGGATTTCTTCTTCGGTGGCGCGCCTGTTTTCCGCACGCGGATGCACGGCACGTTCTTTCCCGCAAAAGGTGTGTAGTCGCGGTACAGTTCGACCCGGTGTCCCTTCCAGTTGTCGCAGTCGTCCTCGCCTGTGGCTGCGATGAATTGATCCCAGATGACCGGGCCAGCTACGAGACCGCTCTGTTGCTTGCGGAAATAGACAACCAATTTTTTGGTTGGGCCTTTGCCACGGTCGCTGCCGTCGAACTCTTCAAGGCGTGCCATTTCCACCTCGACCGTTAGCGCCCAGTCGTCGGGGTAGTTGGCGGCCTTGAAGTACTTGCTGGGGTAAGCATCAGTCTTGCGCATGTGAACTCCTTTCCGTGCGCGTGGGCATTTACGAGTGAGCGAACGCAGTACTGCCGCGCTCTCGGCAATTACGGATTGCTGCTGGCTAGGTCCTGGGCGAGTTGTTCGACATCAATGACGTGGAGCCTGCTCAGCAACTCGCCGTCGTCTTCGTCGAAAACTTCCACGATCACGTAGGTCAGGCCGTTCTCGTAGCGGAGCTTGCAGCCACATCGGCTCAAGCTGTCGATCAGGGCCGCTTCGATGGTGCGCCAGTTCATGGCAGCATCTCCGGGCGTAGCATCTCGCGCCAACTGTCGGGGATGGCCTCGCGGATGGCGCGCAGGCCGATGGCATCAAAGAAGTGCTTGCGTTCTTCCACAGGCAGATCGAGCCACAGCGCGAGCAGATCGCGGTGTGTCACACGTTTCGGTTTATGCTCGGCAGACTTGGTCGCGGACACAGTATGTCCGCTGCGTTTTTGCGGCGGCGTTAGCTCCCGCATCAACCCACGCAGCGAGTAGCCGGCCAAATCGGACACACTGTGTCCGTTTTGACTATCGTAGGCTTCGGCCAGTGCCATGTAGCGGCGGGCATGACGGTCAGTAACTTCGCCGCAGTATCGGCTCAGCCAGTCGGCCCATTGGCCGTGCGCTACATGCTTGCGCGCCTCGTTTAGCGCACGACCGGCGGCGATGGCGTGGCTTGCGACATCATTGGCCGCTTGGATGACTGCTTGATGTTCGGCCTGTATGCGCTGAGCGAGATCAGCCAGCCGACCTTGTCGTTTCGGTTTGGTTTGGCTAGAAGGCTTGTTGTTGCGGGCAACAGCAACGACCTTCCGGGCCTCGTTCACCGTCTCAGCGGTGGCGGGGCCCGCGCCGCTTAAAGCGGTCACTACACACCACGCCCCGAGAGACGGCGCGCGATTTCTTTCTTGGAGCCGATCAGCTTGCCACCAAGATGGGTGAGCCCAAGCTGTTTTTGATAGTGATAGACCTGCCGCTCCGTTAGCTTCTCGATGAACGCGGCAATCTCTGCCGCACAGTCGAGCAAGTCGTCGGCAAGGGATTCGGTTTTGTCAGGCATTGAGGTCTAGCTCCAGATAATTCTGAAGCTGACAAATTAGACCTCAAATTTCCGGGGTCGAGAATTGTTTACTGACACGAATTTAAATCGTGTCAGAGGACTGGGTCACGGAGAACTTTCTCAGCTTTCTCTCAACAGTGCGCTCGTCACGAAACCACTCGCTTGCGGCGAATTTAACGGCATCGTCACGGGAGCGAATGGCGGCGCTGCTATGGCTACTAATGCGCGTCATGGCCTCGCGATAACTCTGAACGATCTCGTCGTCGAATATCGGCTGCCACACCTTGGGCATGTTGATCTGCCGCTCGGCATAGGTCGAAGGCACTTCGACGCCAAACCCCCCGGTCCCAAAAAATAGAACTGGAATACTTGGCGGCGTGCCGGTGAAGACCTTTGTCCGAATCCTGTGGGTCACGCATGCCGAAAGCATCGGTGCGGA
>Ga0306920_100014448_pt1 | contig 10780 bp, 17 predicted proteins | sample flu12Cox44000170_FD_204666 | JGI IMG/M metagenome (GOLD analysis project Ga0306920, IMG submission 204666) | Lab enrichment of tropical soil microbial communities from Luquillo Experimental Forest, Puerto Rico - flux4day.12C.oxic.44.000.170 (v2)... | ecosystem: Environmental > Terrestrial >... | reverse complement strand
AGGCTATGAGCCTCGGGCTATGCCAGCCACTGGCGTTAGGGGCACCTATAACTCAGCAACGTCTGGGCCTGGTAGTGGGCGCACAGTTTATCCCTCAGGTTCTCAGGGTGCTACTCCGGCCGCTCGTCAGATGCCTCCTGGGCCGGACCTTTGATGAGCGACCTAATAAGAGTAACAGACCTTAATGAGGAGAATGGTGATGGCACGTTACGTTCTAACTAAAGCGTTTTGGACCGGCCAACAAAGGGTTCGGGCAGGTCGGATAATAGCTCAAACTCAGGGAGAAGCCCAACCCGGTGACGTTGTGTGGAATGGAACCCTACCTGATGGCGCAGTTTCAGTGGGTTCAGTGCCACCGGGTACAGTCTATCTTGGCGTTGATAGCGTGGACTAGAGGAGGAGACCGGAAATGCTGAGCAATGACGATATGCAAAGGATAAAGCGCCTTGTGAACCTCGCCCCATTGATGACCCAAGAGATGCAGCAAGGATTACTCGATCTGATCCGTAAGCTTAAAGCCGCCGAAGCACGAGAAGGCGGAATGCCAGCCTCGGCGGTTCAATCGATGGTGGATGTGATCGACGACAAAACAATGCGAGCGATAGTGGAGGAACAGCGGCATGTGTCACAGCCGGGTTGGCTTAAGCAGTCGAAGCCAACTGGTGAAGTGATTAGAGGAACGGGATGGGCATCACCTCCAAAGGTTGAAGATCGGACGAACCAATTCCGCATATTCGACGCTATGGTCGATCACATGGTTGGCGGCCCTAATGAGCCGGTTAAATGAGTAAGATTGAAGTTCGCCGAATGGATGGCAAAACCTGGGTCGCACTCAATATGGGTTTAGCAGTCGCCCCAATTGGTTTGCTTGATGAGATTAGGGAGCATTGGACGGGCAAAATTGCTGACGCTGTTATGCGAGGCGAGGCAGTTGTGAATGTTGGATTGGGGGATGGAGGCGAAGATGGCGGTATCACCTGAACGTACGGCAGAGCTGGTGGCTCTGCTAGAGAAAGCGTTGGGGCTCACGCCCAAACCAAAACCCAAACCCAAAGCTGTCGTTGATAATGGAGAAGTTGTCAGGGACGCTGATGTGAGGGTTAGTCCGGCCGACCCCAACTACCGTGGGAGCGATGAAGGGGTCGTTAAGGTAAGACGGACTGACTTTGTGAAGATCAACATGGAACTGTGGGAAGCTCAGCAACGAGCGAAAGCGGAGGATCGCCGACTAAGGCGAAGCCTTGATCCAGCGAGGTTGGGCCATTGGGGCCCACCCGATGACTAAGGTGAGAGGCTCCGAAAGGGGCCTCTTCTATTTTGTGGTGGGTGGAGGATGTGATGGCTAAACCGGAGATAGATGATTTTGAATTGTCGGCAGCGATTGATGCGCTAAAGCGTGTTAGCCCTCAAGAGCAAGAGGCTGCGATCCTGGCGCTGGAGGAGGGGCATCCTGGCATCGGAGATAGAGCAAGAGCCTTGCTAGCGATTGAGAAACAAGCAACGGAGGCTATTGCGAAAGTTGAGAAAGCGGGGGCAGAGGTTAGGGCGAGGGCAGAAGCGGAGGCGAAGAGAGCGGCATCGGTTAAAGAAGCGGTCGCTGGAATTAAGATCACTGTACCTACACCCGAACAGGTCAAAGGTCGAATAGTAGAGCTTGCTGAGATATTCGAGAACGACAAATCTCTAGAACGAATTCGATACGATAAGAGGAAAGCCGAGATTGCTGATGAGTTGGGAAGGACGATATGGGACGTTCATCGAACTGTTCAGAAGTATATTCAGGAGCAGAAGGAAGAAAAGAGAGAACTTACTCAACCACAGAAAGTTGTAGCCCTTGTCCTAGACACGACGAAGATACAGCTTTGGACCGATCCTTCTGACCGAACGCCATATGTATCGGTATGGGTTGACCATCATTGTGAGAACTATCGGCTTAGTGATCGGGGATTTGAAGACTGGCTTCGTGCGGAATACGGCAGACGACATTGGACCGAGATTGAGCATGGTGGGGTTACGCGGAGGGTTCCGGCCGTACTGAGCACTAATGTATTGAATGAGGGCCTTGCCACTATGAGGGCAATGGCGGTGAACCGCCAGCAGATAATTCCGGCCTTAAGGGTTGGTGGCTTGCCTGATGAGGTTTGGCTTGATCTTGGAACTGTGGATTGGGAATTGATCCAAGTGACGAAGGCTGGATGGCGGGTGGTAACGGAAGGAGAGCCAAAAATCAGGTTCGTAAGGAAGCCTGGAATGTGGCCTTTACCTATTCCAGTGCGGAGCGGGGATATTCGAGAACTTAGGAGGTTCTTGAATGTTAAGGAGAATGAGTTTGTTTTGGATGTTGGTTGGTTGTTAGGAGCAATGAGGCTGGCTGGCTCATACTCACCGATGTGTGTTTGTGGGGTGGCTGATGCAGCTAAAACCACTGGCCTTAGAGTTCGTCAGCGACTGATCGACCCCAACTTTATAGATGTGAGACCGTTCAAGACCGTGGACGATATGTTCATTGCGGCGTTTCATTGTTGGATGCCTGCGTTTGATAACGTCAGCAAGATACCATGGGACATCTCTGATGCAGTGGCGATGATAGCTACTGGGTCCGGCTATGGCAAACGTCAACTCCGGACTGACGCCGATCAGTTCATGATACGGGTGGCTAGGCCGATGTTGCTTGCGGGCATTCCTAATGATCTCGCTGATAGAGACGACCTGGCTAGCAGAACGATCGTATTGGAGCTACCGGCGCTGGCCGATGAAGACGTGAAGTTCGAAGAAGAGTTTTGGGCAGAGTTCGAGCAGGCTAGACCCCGAATACTTGGGGCTTTGTTGGATGGAGTGGTTGGAGCCCTGCGGGGGTATCAACAAGTCGATTTGGGAGGTTATGGTCGAATTCGAATGGCAGAGTTCGCCAGATGGGCCGAGGCTGGTTGTCGAGCACTTGGTTTTGCGGAAGGGGAATTTCTTGAGGCTTACGTGAAGAACCAAGCAAGGGCTATGCAGCTTGCATTCAACAACGATCCCTTGGCCCAAGCTGTTGCGTTGCTGATCGAACAGTGCGGCGGCAGATGGGTTGGCAACACAAAGCCCTTGTATTCAGCGCTGGAGCGGGCGGCGATGAAAGGCGGCAAGTTCGATCTGGTGGATGAGGAAGGTTGGCCAGCGAACGCAAGTTGGCTTGGGCGTGACCTGCGCAAATCAGCAGCAGTGTTGCGAAAGGTTTGCGGCATCGAGATTAAGTTCGACCTCGATCTCCGTAAGACTGGCGAAGGCGATAAAGACGGTCTTGAGATTATCAAGAGGACGAAGCCTGCTGAGAGTAAGATTGTTAGTGCGGGCAGTAAGGTGGTGCCGATAAGGACGAAGGTGCCGTCATGGCGTCGAATTTAGTCCAGGGAATAGGTTTGGGGACCATGGGGACCATGGGGAGCATTTCCCAGGTTGGGTCAGTAGGGGGCCTGGCCTTTTCTGACCGAGGTTGCAAATTACAGCCCAATGAAAATTCGTTTGATATGCGGCTGCCTCTCTCCCTGCTTACTTTTCTAATAAATAAAATGGTCCCCATGCTCCCCATGCTCCCCAAGCGAGGTATCGCATGAATTCGAATAGAGCCCTCGAATTCCTTCAAGCGGTCTATATGAATGATGAATTGCCGCTAATTACGAGAGTTCGGGTTGCAGTGGCGTGTTTGCCCTACGAGGTTCCTAAGCTTGCAGTGACTGCTGTGGTGTCAGAACAAGATTTTGCGACTATTCTTGATCGAAGGCTGAAACGGATTGAGGAGATGAAGCTGATAGAGACGAAGCCAACGATCGATGGAATTGAGGGCAAGCCCGCCGATGTTCGCTTGCCTCCAGTGGTGCCTGATCGCCGCTTCCGGCGGATTTGACCACCTACCCGACAGGCAGGGATTTGGCTATTCTATGCCACCACTAGCAGTCAAACTCAGTGAGAGGCGTTAGTGGTTAGAGTGAGGCACCGTGTCTGGGCTGATGGTCGGTGCCTCACTCGCGAAGTCAGCGGCGTTGAGCTATTCTAGCGTAGCCACAGGCACTTCTCGACATTCTGCCTGTGGTCAGGGCGGAGGCGGCCCCCATACCTGCGAACGATGCCCGGCCGCCTTGCTCAAACAGCGGGCGCTGGTTCGATATTCGACGGTGCGCTATTCTTCGGTTAGCCACAGGCATCCCCCCGATCCCCCTGTGGTTAGAGCGGAGGTTCGCCTCACATCCCCTTAGGTGACCTCCGCTCGCTTCTAAGCGAAAGATTGTTGATGGCCGACGCCATAGGACCGGCCAATATCAGCCACAATCTGGCCAGCGAATAATTAGAGTATTCTCTGCCAGTCTCAGCGGGGATCGGGGGAGAACTGCTGCGGCCGAGGGCCCCTGGAGTTGTTCTCCGTTCGCAGCCTCCAGGGGCTCTCACAATCTAGTCTTTCCAGAATTTCGCAAATCGATCTGGCGCAAGCGCAGTATATCGCGCTGTTGATTGCAAATTCCTGTGCCCAAGGTAATGCGCCAGCGACCGAGTATCCTCGCCCTGGTTGGCGAGCTTATATCCCGTTGAATGCCTCAGCATATGCGGATGGACCGGGAAGGGTAGCTTCGCTGCTTTGCCCGTTCGCTGGATCATTCGCAGGAACCACGACGTTGTAACCGGAGTGCCAGCTTCCGTGGTGAAGACGTAAGGGCTCGATCCCTGTAGTGGTCGCAATGCCCGTAACTCAGGCCCATGCAACGGATGAACACTTTCAATTCCGCCCTTAGCTCTGTTGACGTGCAGTCGGCCATGTTGGAGATCGACCTGAGACCATCTCAAGGCGCAGAGTTCAGCAGCCCTGAGCCCATGCCTATATGCAAGTAGGATAGCCGCTGCATCCCTTGCGCCATTCCTTCCACGTTTACGGGCAGCCTCGATCAGTCGATCCAGTTCCTTCTCGGTCAGATACTCTCTTGGCCGATACTCCCGGTTCGGCAACCGGCGTAGTGTTCGGTTCACTGTAGTTGGCGTGGTGTCGGTCATGGTTGAGTTGGCCTTGTGTTATGTAGCTTGCGAGTTGGGAAGTGTTCGTAATTTAGGATGAAAGCGAACACTGCGGATCGCTCATTCTATCACAACAAAGGCTGAGCCGATAATAGTTTTGTGCTTCGTGTCACAGAATTCAAGGCTGAGGCGAATGCATAAGAGGAATGTCGACCGGGGTGGGGTGGGGGCCAAACTTGACCAATCGCGCGCGCCCAAAGGGTCTTCGCAAATTTTGTGAAAATTCAATCACCCATATCTACCTGTACGGCCACTGAAGGCCATGCCATTATGTTTGTGGGAGATTGGGGCCTATGAGTGTTGGTCGAGGCTTATTCCGAGGCTGGATATTGTTGACGGTGCTCTGGCTGATTGGTGCTGGCACCTTGGCCTATTTCATTATTAGGGATGACGTTTCGAATTGGAAGTGGCAGTATGTTCACGAGGCACGAACGAACACGCTTCCTGGGGAGGTCGATTGGTCACGGCCGTATTACGAGATGATGCGATCGCCTTCGGCTGAGAAGCTAGCGGTGACGTTTATGGAACTTGAATACCAATATACCCAGGAGTGGGACCAGTTTGTAAAGGACGGGAAGTTGAAGATCGTAAAGATGCCGGACGATAGCTTGTTGTATTTTAGTACGGACCTCACAGAGGAAGACCAACTATATCTCGCTAAGGCATTCTGGGATCAGCGCTGGTGGAGGTACTTTAGCTTCATAAAATTCTGGGGTCCGACGCTCGTGGTGCCGCCGATTGTTCTGTTCATTCTTGGTTGGGCGATCTTATGGGTTTGCAGAGGGTTTAAGACTGCGTGAGCCAGTCAATGGGAGAGGTGTTGGATTTGATCGAGGAAGGATTAGCAGTTTCATTCGTCTGCAACGCAACACACTGCCCCAAGATGCCGAGGCCTTGGTGTCCCTAACCAACGGGTAGCGTAATAGCGTGTAGCAGCCAACCGAGCGTGAGCCACAGCAGCAAGGCGGCCAGCAGCAGGCCCGCGATAACAGCAGGGATGAACTGCCTCAGGCTCATGCGGTGCGAATTCGTGAACGAGCGAACACCACAACCAAATCTCCGTCGTCATCGAGCCCAGGCTTCACACCTATCCAAATGAGATAACTTGCCTTACTCCCTAACCTCATCACAGACTATGCCGTTTTTGTACCGGAGATCACCATGCCCAAGGTAAGTCTATCAGGGATGACCGTTGAAGCGCTCATGGACCTGCGAAGGCGGGTTGACGAAACCCTCAATGAGCGTCGTGCTGAAATTGAAAAGCAGTTGAAGATGTTTGCGGTGGTCGGCAGCAGAAGGGTTGTGCGAGGCGGTGTGAGCGCATTGAAAGGAAAGAAAGTCCGGCCGAAATATCGTAGTCCGTCAGGCGAGACTTGGGCAGGCCGTGGCGCAAGACCTCGTTGGCTTGTTGCTGCGATCAAAGGTGGAAAGAAACTTGACGATTTCTTGATTGATAAGTCAGCACGCAAGGGACGGAAAAAGCGCAGGTTGAAGCGATGACCTTCATATACCTCCGCAAAATTCCAAGGTATGGGCATCTCACCTTTACTCCCGTCGTTTGCAGCTATTCCTCTCCTGCTGGCGGGGGCACCGTTCTTGGGGTCAGCGTTATCTTGCCGCCGAGTTCACTCCAGTTCCACTTTACGTGCCAATCATATTCAAGGTTGTACGATTGGGTAATAAGCCGAACGATAAACCAAGCAATAGTCAGTAATTTATTAGTGTCTTCCAAACGGAGTAACTGCTTGAACCAGTACGTTAGTCAAGCATTGGCCGGGGTGTTCTCAATTACGACCGGCTTCTCATGCTGACTGAGTGCAACGGGCAATTGGGAAGGATTAGTAACGAGCAAAACCGCAGGCGATCCCTGGACGGTGAAGGAGCCGGTTTCCGTGTGGAGGTTCTTGGGTGGCCGACCTTGAGATCGGATGTTGGTCCGGCGAGGAGGTTTCGGCATAATGTGCTCTGCGACGTTCAGGAGACAACGCTTGCGTCATCGCTGCGTGACATCTTTCCTAGCCTTTGCAACATATGGGCGAGCAGCCTCAATACAGCGAGGCCAACGTGCCTTCATGGCCCGCTCGATCAACCAGCCGGCAGGTGCCACCCGATCAATTAACGACGGGCCTCCATTCTTCTCGATCGTGTCAACTGCAACAGTGTACCAAAACTTGGGGAACACTGGCATGTCGGCGTACGCATCCGGACAAGCACTCGCCAAGGCCTTTGCATCTTCTGTTGCCTGGGGTGACGAGGAACCAATAGCAAATCCAGCATTGGCCATGCTCTCTCCCATGATAGGAGTGCAGCTCGCCCAGAGAACAGCTTGGGTTCGATTATCTGCCTCTGCGTCTTTAAAACCACCATCAATTTTTTCTTTTGCTTGACGTTGCCGGCAAGCTTCATAGAACTGAGAACCCGTTACATAGAAGATGCCGCTGTAAGCCCCTGCGCCTGCTCCAATACCGATAAGCAACAGAACAGCGAGAAGCGCTTGCACGGAATTTCTCCATCTCCGAGGCGAGCAGGGCCGGTACTCTTCACTAGGCATCAACCGCGCGCAGCCATGCCCCTCTACTGGCTCTGCTACCGCCACAACAACAGCATCTCCGTCGTCATTGAGCCTGCCCGGTTTGCTGAAACGGTAGTACTCTATTCGGTGGGGATTTTCAAAAGGGAGACGAAAAATGAGATTGGTAGTTGTCGCTCTCATGCTGCTGATTGCCGGGGCAACTCACGCCGCTGCACAGCAATACCAGTTGTTTCCCGTATCTGTCGCTGCAAGAAACCTACAAGTGCAACATCAAGCGGTTTTGGTGAATACGGCAACAGGAGACATTTACACATGCACCGGAACCCTTGTCCTTGAAAAAAATGGGCCGAGACTCTCCGGACTAGGATGTCAGAGAGGGGAAATTAAAGCGGGCTCAGCACCCACAGGGTCTGTAGTGTTGACGGTCGGGGTCCATACTCCACCAGGCGCGTTCATAGGTGTGTGGCACGTTGATCAAGCGAATGGTGATGTGAGTTTCTGCGCTCAAATTCCTAACGGCAACTCGTGGTACTGTGGAGTGGCTAACTTGCCACATTGAGGCATCCGCCTCTTGTCACTCGGTTACAGCCCAATTGTGACCCTACGCTTTTGCCGTGTGGTTGCGCACATCCAACCTTGTCCACCATCGCTTCGAGGACAAGGCCAAGCTGGAGGTTGGCAGTGTGGAAATGTCCCTGGTAAGTGGAAGGTAGCGAAGGAGATGATTGGGCGACGGCTATCGCAGGAGGAGGCGAAGAGGTTGTTGGCGAGGTTTGACCGGCACCGATCTGGGACCTAAACCAACTCAAGCTCAAATATGGCCATCATCAACAGCCACAGCAGCACCGTCACTATGACTAACTCAATCCATTCCCTCCTGGTGTGAGGGAACCATCCAAGCAACTTGTCCATTGACCCTCCCACTCATCGCTCTGGCGGGCGTCCAGGGTCGGCGGCAAAAAGCTGATCGACCGCCTTAGTATAAAAGCGGAAGTTGAGGATGGTAAATCAGTGACGCGCTCGGCGCAGCCAAATTGCGTGTCGTGATCGCTAGCATGATCACCGCAATGGCAAGAACCATCCCGAAGACATATGCGAGCCTAGCTGCTTCTGGTTTCGGTGCCATGTGTCCCCTCCTGGCGCCAGATAGATGTCGTCATGCCGGACTTTAGAGGGGCTAAACGAAAGGATGTGTAAGCGACTTCACACTTTGCTGGTTGTCCAAAAAATGCAATGTGGCCAAAAAAACCCCATGGAATTGGCGATTATTTGGGCTGATCGAGCACCACGGTTTGATACGCTTCGAGGAGCGCCCGGTCGACCATCGACTTCGGCAATCCGTACCGCTTCAATATTTCATCATCGACCATCAGCATTTCGAACTCTGCGAACGATGCCTGCCGAAAGTGTTGGTTTAGCCTTGCCAGCCGCCGGGCGGTTTCAGTGAAATCCTGCACCGCCTTCTCGTAGACCGTACGTGGCTTCATTTGATCCCAAGGAATGCATGGGGGCATGGACGGCTCACGTAGGGCCGAACCCTTCTTGCTTACATCCATCGTCAGTTACTCGTGACGGTCATTTTTTGGACAAGGCCCCAGGGCCGTTACCCTTCAAGGGCCAACGACCACGGCAAGGCCACTGCGATACGCAGCGCCCTGCGGATCAGGCCATAACGGCAATCATCGGGATGTTCAGGCGATCTTCCGCCGCCGTCGCCACCAGCCGAGAAGGCCACCGCCCGCAAAGATCAGGCCGGGCAATCCAGCACCGGCGATGGGGCCGGGGACTGCCAAGAATCCCCGAATCTCCCCGCCTGGGAACGCTGTACTATGGATGTTCAAATATGTTTCTCCGGCCAGGAGGGCCGGGACAAACACTGGCTCGGCCGTTGCGGCACTGCTGCCCAAGAACGAGTTCCCCACATTGCCCGGGGGCACACCGACAAGATTATAAGTAGAATCGGCCCCGAGATTGAAGGTCATGTCATAGGTCCCGGACAGAACTCCTGGTCCTATAGGGAAATTGGGAAATGTAGGACTCGTCGTGGCGACCGCCACGTTGACGCCAGTCTGAAACGGAGCATCCAGGCAGCAGTGAATGTGCGAGGCTGTCGTGCCCGACTGTGCTCCAGTAGATGTGAATGGCACTAATCCGCTGAAGGTTACATTAACCTCCATCGTATTGAGGGCCGTATCCAGAGTTACCGTGGCCTGCCCGGTTCCCGGAGAACCAGTGGGAGGCACCTCGTTCGCCTCAGTGAGGTTAGCGGTCAAAACGATCGTGTCCGCATAGCCAGCGGGCACTGGCAGGATTAGCGCCGCCGCCATCGGCAGCAAGCAAGATCGAATTGAAATGGCATGCAGTGACAGCTTCATGTTTGCCTCCCTCGCAGAAGAATTGGGCACAGGGTCTGGTTTCAGGCTGCGAAGGCAAGTTTAAACTCATTTCGCTTCGAGAGCCAGCGAGTTCGAGTTGGCCGTTGTGCTTTTTTCAGTGTCATAGAACCGTCATGCCGATGGAACCGTCAGCACAGTAGGCGTAAAAATACGTAGCGTGATGCGAGGCCCGCGGGGCCGGTACTCTTCATCAACCGACGCCACCAACGCCTGGGAGCTAACAGCCGCAGGCTGGCCCTTCCACATGGGCCTGTGGTTGGTGATATTGTGGACGTGCTAGAGGCTGGGGGGCCGCAATGACGATCCTCATAAAACCGTTCCTATTCCTCATTGCCTTCGGGCCGATGGCAGTACTCTTTGCCAGTGTGATCGTGCTGGCTGGCGGCTTGCTGACCATGTGTGTCAGAGCCATCGCATGGCTGGTCAAGTTGTTCGCAATAGTCAAAACAGCGCCCGAGGCCGCGGAACTCCGAGAATTTAAGCCTCTACGCTAACGCCCATGCTTCGAAGGCAAGTTTGACTTACTGAAATCACATGGCGAGCGGTGCCCAGTTGGAAATTCGCTTATGATGTGTCGCTTCCGCCATCCGCTTGCTAGCCGCTTACTACCGCCAAACCGATTATATGATTAACAAGCAAGATCAACCTGTTATCCTTCGATTGATGCTGTTTCCGGAGCTTATGCCGTGATCGGCCTGCTCGAGTCGCTTGCCCGGCCGATGCTGCGCATGCTCGACCCCGAGGACGCCCATCGGATTGCCATCCACGCGCTGAGATTTCCACCATTCGCCAAGTTGGTCGCGGACGA
>Ga0306920_100014447_pt1 | contig 10781 bp, 16 predicted proteins | sample flu12Cox44000170_FD_204666 | JGI IMG/M metagenome (GOLD analysis project Ga0306920, IMG submission 204666) | Lab enrichment of tropical soil microbial communities from Luquillo Experimental Forest, Puerto Rico - flux4day.12C.oxic.44.000.170 (v2)... | ecosystem: Environmental > Terrestrial >... | reverse complement strand
CTTCAACAAGATCAAGCACTGTCGGCGTGTGGCAACCCGCTACGACAAGCTCGCGGCCAACTACCTCGCATTCGTCCAGCTTGCGTCCATACGCCTATGGCTGCGTGTTAATGAGTCCACGTCCTAGTCGTGCTCCCGCCTGAGAAAGGGAGCACCGGATGCTTCATCCTACCGTATTGTCCTGCGCCATTCTCGTATCCAAGCTTGGCGAGCAATCAGCCGAAAGAGACGCCCGTTTTGCGGCGTCAGAGGCCAAAATCAGCGAAATCGTGGCTTGTTCGCGAGACGCTATAGAACGCTCGCACGACTTGCTCCGAAAATTGAAAACAAATGGCCGATAGGCCGTCGCGAGCAGACGGATACCGGGCGCGGGCACGCGAGTGCTTAGTGCGCGCCGAAAAGACTTGCGACTTAGACGCAAAGCTCGCGTGGAAAGAGGCTGCGGCATTCTGGGTGGAATTGGCGGACCAAGTGGATAAGTTGCGGGCTGAAAAATAGAGTTTTTTGGCGACCTATTATACGTCGCTAAATTGAGGCCCGCTTGACGGCTGGCGCCACCGGGTTCAAGCTGCTTGCGCCGAACGTATCATTTCCGTCCGCACCGCATCATAGAGCGTGATCCAGGCCGCTCGCAGCTCAGCTGTGAATGCGGCGCCAAACTGCTGTTCCAGGCTCCAGATCAAGGCATCACCGAACGCGACGAAGTGCAAGGGGCTGACGCCAAACCGCGCGTGTTGGCGGCCACTATGATCAATGATCGACTGGAACAACTCGCGCCTGTCCAGCGAACCGACTATTGCCGCGATCATGTCCATGAGCTTGAGATATTGCCTTTCCATATCGCTGGGAAACAAACGTTGCGCGTCGGGTGCAAGTTCGAAAAAGCGCCGATAGAACAGCCCCGCAAATTTACGCCGAACCGGCCAGATCGAGTCGAATGACCGACGAATGATTTCGGTTTGCTCGGGGGTCATCGTGCGCCCTTGGCGCTCGTTCAGGAAGAGCGTCGTCGCAACCTAATCGACGGACTCATCTCATTGGTTGATTTACATCAAACCCCACAACGTCGCGATTAGGCACGATCTTCAGTTCTACAGTGCCTCCTCGGCAGAGGAGCCAAAACTTAGGGCGGGCTGGGTAAGCAGGTTTGATGAAGCCGTTTGGGCGGGGACGCACGTACGCACATGGTATAAATAGCAGGCCGTCGGCCAGTAGGTCCGCCGTCGGATCTTTTTGATCTATCGCAAAGCTACCACCTGGGAAGTGCTGTGCCATCGATAAAGAGCGACGGCATGGCTTCCTGAAATGCGCTTAATCGAGAAGGAATAGGGAGGCGGGCCATTGACCAAGGCATCAGTACTGACAGACCGCTTTGATCGCGCACTCCTCTACGCAACTCACGTTCACGGAGGACAAATCCGGAAGGGGACGGCGACCCCTTACGTCGCCCATCTGCTGGCGGTCGCTGCGACAGTTCTAGAGTATGGTGGCGACGAAGATCTCGCCATTGCGGCGCTCTTGCATGACAGCGTTGAAGATCAAGGAGGCAAGGCGAGGCTGGATGATGTCCGAAACCGGTTCGGCGAGGGCGTAGCGCGGATCGTGGAAGCCTGCTCGGATAGTCTCGCCGATATGGGGAAAGGGGAGCGCAAGGCACATTGGCAAGAGCGAAAGGAAGCTTATCTCGCGCGCCTGCGGACGGCGGAGGAAGATATTTTATGGGTATCGCTTGCCGACAAGGTTCACAATGCGCGCACCATCCTTCGTGATCTGAGAAAACCGGATATCGGCGAAAAAGTTTGGGCACGCTTCAATGTGCCTACGAAGCAAACACTATGGTACTACCACAGCCTCGCCGGCATATTCTGCGAAAGGCTGTCTAACCAATTGTCTAACGAGTTACGCGAAATCGTTGAGGTACTAGAGGCAGAAGTAGCCAAAGCCCGTAGTCGGGCGATGTAAGGACCTCCAGCGGTCTAGTGGGCGGCGATCTGCATGTCCGGTTTTGGGGGTAAAGCGGACATTGGTTAGATGACGGGTGATGTCTGACCCAAAGCGGACATGCGCGCGCCGCTTTTGCTGCGATGCACGGCCCTGCACGCGCCGGGCGCTTCGGGGTTCGACTTGGGCGGCCCGCTCCGCAAGCGGGGGCCAGCCGGGGGGTTGGTTCGGCAGCGATTGCCGAGGCTACGACAATGAGGGCTGGCTTCGCTTTAGCCCTCGTCAGTGCATATGAAAGTCACCCTTAGCCATCATCAAATGGTGGGGCTGATGGTGCCCACCTTGCACCATGATTCCCATAAAGCCGAGCGCCTTGAGCTTCGTCACCTGCTTTGGATCAGTCGTCGTAACGGTGAGCTTCACTCCGTTCGGCAAATCTTCCGTCCTGGCGTTCCAACCAATCTTCACGAGTTCGCCGACGTGCGCTGGGACCATACGTTTGATGGCCTCAAGCGTGCGGCCTTCGCCCGTCACCGCGATCTCGATGCCGTTGTCGACCGCACGTTCGCTCGCTATGGCGCGCAGGGTTACTTCATTCATGTCGATAAGGTGCTCGCGCAGAGCGGCGATGTTTACCTTCGACCAGTCCGTTGTAGGATCAGCCTGTAGTATCTGTACGATCTCTTGGATCGTGCCGAATGCGTCCTGGCCAGGCATGATGGGCTGGTCGGTCATCCCGCTGTGCTGCCCCATCATTCCATGCGCGCCGTGCATTCCCTGCTGGCCGCTGTGCATCGTCTGCATCATCCGTTCATGCAGGGGGCCATGCATTCCGCTCTGCGGCGGCGCCGATTGCTGGCCCATCTGGTCGTGCATGTCGGCGTGGCCGGAGGGTATTTGCGCCATCGCATAGGCCGTCGCCGCCGCGATCACCGCGCCAGCAATGCCAACTTTCCATGACCATGAAGACATGATTTACCTCGGAAGCGCCCCTTGATGGCATCCTATGCCATTCTCTCGCCCGCCCATATGATTTCGATCATATAGCGGATTTCAGCAATCGGATGGCTCCTTTGCGCCGCTCGATCTCGCCATCAGCCTCCATCTCCGCCAGCGTCCGATATAACGCCTCGTGAGTGAGGCCCAGTTCGCTCGCAACGTCCTTAAGTGTTCCGGGCAGTACGACCATGCGCCCGTCCACGTCGTTGCTGACAGTGAGGTAGTGACTCACGCGGTCGCGTGCGGCGCGAATGTTGCGCTGTTCAAGACGCGTCCGCAGTGTCATCACCTGACGCGCAAGGACTGTTGCAAATTTCCGGGCAGCCTTAGGATTTCGGTCAAACTCGGCGAGGACGGCGGCCTTTGGGTACAGCCGAACGACGGCATCGGTGGTTGCGATGGCGTCACAATGATAGGTCGCCGCAAACAAAGAGGCTTCGGCCATCGTGTCGCCTGCCACTGCTACGTGAAGCACGGCCTCCGTCCCGGCCGGACTGACACGTACAAGTCGTACCCGTCCTTTCAAGATTTCATAAAGGCCGGAGGTTCGATTGCCTCGCCGGAACAGGGTCTGCCCGGCTTTCAGCCTGTGCTCTCTAGCGGCACCTCGAACAGCCGCGGAAAGCCAGTCGATTTTGGTCACGAGTGTCCCTGCGACTAGCTGCGAGGCGGCGGAATATAGCAGACATAGGTGCGCGGAAGCTCACAAGATCACGGTTAGCGAATGTCGGCTCATGGCACTAAGCGGAGGCTCGGCGGTGAATGCTAGCATTGTGCCAGTACAAACAAAGCCTTACCCCCGCGCGGGAGGACGGTCATGACACTCTCCAATCTCGAACGCTATGAGCGCATCGCATGGGCTTATGATCTGCTAGATCTGCCATTTGAATACGGGCGTTACCGCAAAATCAGACCGCTTCTGTTTCGGGGGCTTTCCGGACGCATATTGGAGGCCGGTGTCGGCACAGGCCGAAATTTTCCGTTTTACCCGTCTGGCTCTGAGGTCGTCGGCATCGACTTAAGTCCGGCCATGCTGGCGCGAGCCGAACGCAGGCTATCCATGGCAGAGGTAAAGGTTGACCTGCTGCAAATGGACGTGACGAGGTTGAGCTTCCCCAACGGTTCCTTCGACGCGGCAGTCGCTACTTTCCTGTTCTGCACGCTTCCCGATGAATTGCAGATTGCTGGCATGCGCGAGTTGGGGCGCGTGGTGAAATCCGGTGGCACCATTCGATGTCTTGAATATACCAGACCTAGCGGCGGGCTTCGCCGCGCGATGACGCGGCTCTGGGAACCGTGGGTTTATTGGGCCTATGGTGCCGGCTTTGACCGCCACACCGAGAACCACGTTCCAGAGGCGGGACTGCAACTGCTCGAGTCCCGCTTTGTGGCTGACGAACTCATAAAGCTGCTGGGAGCGCGGGCGTAGCTGCGTAAGGATGCGTTCGCGCCAGTCCTCTGTTGGCTTCGCACGCGATCTTCCCAGGTCAAGAATGGCGCCACAGCGCCGGCCAACAACGCGTCGGTCGCTTTTCCTAACACGCCGAAAGCAAGTCTTCCTGGGACGATTGCATTGCATATGTCTGCCACTGGCACAAAGCGGGGGAAACACATGCCTTGAGGCAATGTCCGCTTTCGGGGCGAAGTTGACATGCATGGGCGTTCAGGTTCGCCACGCCTTGGACGTGGATGACCCAAAGCGGACATTCTAGCTGGCGGCTTTCGGCCAGCGCGTGAATGCAAACACCCACAGGCCGATCAAGTTTAACAACGGAATGAATACCAGTATGGTCCACCAGCGGCTGCGGCCCGCGCGGTGCAAGATGTTGGCGACCGGAACTCCCGCAAGAATGATCATCAGCAACGGCATTGCGATAGCCATTACCCAATGCCATTCAGCGGGTATTACGCTACAGGGTCCAAATTGTTCGCAGAAATTTTGCATTTACCCCTCCCTACATCACACTGACACCTGCAGTGAATGCGGGCATTTTGACAATATGGTTGCACTTGTCTTCTTGATACAGGTCAACAACGTGAGAGCAGATTGAAGTGAGGGACTGAACGGTCACTTTCGAGTCGGTCGCTTCGACGGTCTCGATTGAACCAAAGCTGACATGCCAACAAGTCCAAACCGCATGATTTCGATCATGCGGCGATTTGAGCCGCGGGTTTAGGGATGTGCTCGTTTCCGTAAGAGAAGGAGCGCATCATGAAACGACTCAACTTGCCCACTATGATCAGCTTGTTGCTCGTGACTATAACCGGTTCAGCGAGCGCTCAAGCCACGTCAGATTTCGAAAGTGTCCATGCGACAAGCCAGAGCTTTGTTTCATCTATCCGCGCACGCGACATCGAGGCTATGGACAAGGTGTGGAGACATGAAAGTTGCATTTCATTTATCGGACCACTCAGCACAACTGTTGTGGTTGGAATGGGAAGGCGTTCGCAAGGCTTGGCAAATCCGGTTTGGCCAATTCGACCGCGTTACAATCTCAATGAATGACCCTCATGCTCACATTTAATGGGGACGTTGCCTGGGTTGTCGGGATAGAGAAGGTCGAGTTGTTGCGAAAAGACGGAAAGACTATTGGCTTCGACGCCTTTGTAACTAACGTGTTGGAAAAGAAAGATAGCCGCTAGGTTGATGGTCGCGCATCAGGCGACACCGGTATTCAAGCCGCCCGAATGACGATCATTGACTAATTTTTGTCTTGAGCACTATGCGGGCGCTGGATCGCTTGATCGCGCCCGCTCGCTCGAGGCTCGCAATGGTCCGATAAAATGCCTCGCGGGTGAGACCAAGTTCGCTGGCCACATCCTGCAGCTCACCTTTCAACGTCACCCGTGCCATCGGTTCCAGCGTGAAGGTCAATTATAAAGGAGAATGCGTTCTTTTGCGGAGCGTATCTTCATTAGTTCGAGACGCTGGCGCGTTTCAATGAGTTGATGGGCAATGAGCTTTAGGAAGGGCAAGAGCACAAGCGCAATCGCGGACGGAAGCGTGAATCCGACCCACGCCGCTAGGCCGCCAAGATAACCGGCACGCATAAGACCAAGCGAGAACCCGACTTGGCTGCTTGCCGGCCCCGGCAGGAATTGGCACAGCGCCACCAGATCGGCGTAAGCGTGCTCGTCGAGCCAACGACGGCGAACGACGAACTCTTGCCTGAAATAGCCGATGTGGGCGATCGGACCGCCGAAGCAGCTCACGCCGAGCTTCGCAAAAGCGAGCAAGACCTCGACCGCAGATCCAGATCGGTCATGATCTTTGCTCGACGCGGCGGTCATTGCCTTCATGGCGTGCGACCTCTCGCCGGGACTAACGCTGGCAGGGCGATGCAGCCGGCTGCCGCGAAGGCTGCACCGTAGAGAAACACTGCTGAGTGACCGATATGGTCCCACAACAGTCCAGCGACGATGCTCGCCACCAGTCCTGCCAATCCCACGGCCGTGTTGTACCAGCCAACCCCACTCGCGCGCAGATGCTCCGGCACGAAGTCGGTTGCGAGTGCTTTGCCGACGGCCCGGAATATTCCCTGATACAGGCCATAGCTGACGAACAGGACCGCGATCACGACAATGTTCTGCGTCAAGGCAAAGCCGAAATACGTGGCTAAGAAGATGAGGAAGGACAGCAGCAGGACATTCCTTCTTCCCCACTGATCGGAAAGGAATCCAGCCGGGTAGGAAATCGCCGCGGCCACGAGATTAAAGCCAGCATAGATCAGAATTGTCTGCTGTAAGGAGGCACCGATATCTTTGGTGCGCAGGATGAGGAACGCATTGCTGGAATTGCCGATCCCAAACACCGCCGTGACCAGCAGATACTTCCAGTAGTCCCTTTGAAACCGGCGAAACCCGACGTCAATCTTGGCCTTCGCGCTGACCTCTACGGGTCGTTCCTTGACAAACAGCACCATCAAGAAGGCAAGGAGACCAGGAATCATGGCCAGATAAAAAATGTAACGAACATCCAATTGCCATACGACGATTAGGAAAGCCGCAAGTAGCGGGCCTAAGAAGGCGCCGGCGTTGTCACCGGCGCCCTCAAGCCCGAAGGCACGGCCTCTATTCGCCTCATCCACCGAAGATGCAATGAGCGCATCGCGCGGAGCCGAACGGGTACCTGCACCCAATCGATCCAGGACCCGTGCGCCCAATACGCCTTGCCAGACCGTTGAAAGACCGATCAATGGCTTGGCTATGGCGGCCAAAAAATATCCCGCCAGGGCGATGGGTTTTCTTCTCTGCAATTTGTCCGAAATTGAGCCGGATAAGCCCTGCACGATATTCTGCGTCGCCTCGGCAATGCCCTCCACCAGGCCGACGACGCTTCCGCTCGCCTTCAGGACTTGTGTGAGAAAAATCGGCAAGACTGGGTAGAGCATTTCCGTAGAAATATCGGCAAACAGACTGGCGAGCGCCAAAAGAAAGGTGTTGCTCGACAGTCCGGAGAAGTATCGTTGAAAGGCGAGCCTGGTCATCTGGCTATCTGGTGGCCATAAGCGTTATTGCACCGAGGGCATGATGAACAGAACGAACTGGACCGATCTTCTGTACACCGATGCCCCTGGCTGGAGCATCCTTGTGCGACTTCTTGTTGGGCTCGTGGTCTTCCTGCCGGAAGGAGAAGCTGATCTTTCCCAACAGTCTGGGAGCCGGACGGTTTGCCAGAATTGGCATTCCGTTTCCCGACGTGATGGGCCTTTCGTGGGTGTCGTCGAGACCGTCTGCGGCGCACTCATATCGTTGGGCTGTTCACGCGCCTCGCAGCGATTCCGTTGATCATTATCATGATCGTGGCTCTTATCTCGACCAAGCTGCCGATCTTGCTCGGGCGAGATGTCTGGATATTTCATCTCGCTCAGGACATCAGGCGCACAGGCTTCTGGAGCATGATGCACGAAGCGCGCGCCGATCTCAGAATGCTGCTCGGCTGTATCTATCTCCTGATTGTCGGGGCCGGGCGCTGGTCATTGGATGCGCTCATTCAACGCAGGACCCCATAACCGGATTACGGGGTTCGGTAGGTCGGGCGTCGCCCTCGTCGGCCTGACATAGTCATGCGCACACGTACTGCCCCATCAGCCCAGCCTCCTCATGCTCAAGGATGTGGCAATGGTACATGAACGGGTGCTCGCGCGTTGCGGGCTGATTGAAACTGACTAGAAGCTCCGCTTTGTCATCGACAAGCACGATGTCCTTCCAGCCCGCGAGATGAGCGGGCGGCGGCGCTCCGGCGATAGACAAGATCCGGAACAAAGCGCCGTGGATATGAAACGGATGCGCCATTCCAGCCGAGATCACCTCCCAGATTTCGCTGGTCCCGAGGTTGGTCTCGACATCAATCCTTTCCATGTCGAATGTTTTTCCGTTTATCCCTGTGAGGGCGATCATGTCCGCGTGCTCGCCAGCCTGCGTGCGGTTCATGCAAATTCCGCTGTTCACAATGAACTGCCGCCGCCGCACAGCCGAAGCCTGAGAGGCCGGCGAGAGTTCGACCAGACGGGTCGGCATTTCTTTGACGAAGGGCTTCGCCGTTGTCGTTTCGAAGCGCATGATTGGCACGTAGTCTGCGCTCCCATCGGGAGCTAAACGTCCAAATATTCCCATTTCTTCATCGGGACCGGTCTCAAGTGAGACTGCTTTTCCGTTCGCAAAATCGACGAGGACCTCGAAACGTTCGGCGGGCGAGATTGTGAGCTGGGTTACTGCGACCGGTGCCGGAAGGAAGCCTCCATCCGATGCTGTGACGTGAAACGTGCGTTGATCGCTGAAGCGCAACTGGAAATTCTGGGAATTGGCAGCATTCAAGAGTCGCAGTCGCACCAGACCAGGCGGAACTTTGGCCAAAGGGGCGATCACCCCGTTCACGATAACGGTGTCACCTCGAGCTCCATATACGATGTCGAGCCCATCAGTCTCATAGTCAATCGAGCCATCAGAAGCGATTGAGCGATCCTGCAGGATCAGCGGCAAGTCGTCGATTCCAAACGTCCGCGGCAGATCAAGCCGAGCATCAGTACCATCATCGACGATAATCATTCCCGTCAGACCCATATAGATCTGTCGGGCAGTATCGTGATGGGGATGAGGATGGAACCAAAGCGTTGCAGCCGGTTGATCGATCTTCAGGACCGGGCGCCAACGATCGCCCGGATGAATCAGCTGCTGTGGCCCTCCGTCACAATCACCAGGCACCAATAGCCCATGCCAATGCACCGTCGTAACCGTGTCGAGTGCATTTTCGATCGTCATCTCGATTTTATCGCCGCGGCGCATGCGAATGACCGGTCCAAGGATAGGCGCTGAGTATCCGTATGTCCTTACCGGCTTGCCCGCAACAAATGCATGTCGACCCGCTGCAATCTTGAGCGAAACTGCGTTTCCTTGTTTTGCTGCATCGACAAGCCGCGGGATGGGCAAAGGAGTATTGAATTGCGATGCGCGGGGTTCCGAGATCCGCCAACCAGCGATGCTGGCCGATGTCATCGCTGCAGCCCCAATCGAAAATTGGCGTCGGGTCAACATGGTAATTTCCCTAGTGCGGCGCCTATGTGTCAGCTCCAACCGCCGGACACAGCTTGCGCGGATCATGTCTTGAGAAGGTCCCCAAGGCTGGTGGTCTAATCAATCTTCGCGATAAAGGGCAGATGCCGATACTCATGCGCGTAGTCGATGCCGTAACCGACGACGAAAACGTCTGGGATCGTGAAACCAACGAAATCAACTTCAATGGGCAGTTCCCGACGACTCGGCTTGTCCAGCAGCGCGCATGTGAGGATGCTGGATGCCTGCTTGTTTCGGAGGAGGCCGAGCGCATAAAGAAGAGTCCGCCCCGTATCAACGATATCATCGACGAGCAGCACAGCTCGGCCGGACAGATCGAGCTCGAACTCGCCGATGAGGCGCACATTGCCTGAACTCTCTCGTCCGATCCCGTAGCTGTTGAGCCGCATGAATTCGACGCTCGGATTGCAGCCGATGCGGTAAAACGCGCGTAGCAGGTCGGCGACAAAGACGAAACTGCCCACTAGTAGGCCCACAACCACGAAGTTGCCCGGAAAACAGGCTGCGGCCGCGCGCGCGAGCTCCTCGACCCGAGCGCTAATTTCGCTCTCGTTGAAGAGCTTGGTCAACTCGATGCGTCGTCGTTCCGCTTTCATAGCGGTATCAAAGTCTCGTGTCCGGCATCCCTTTGTCAACGCGGGAGCGCCTCGTGGCCGTTCAGCAGGTCATAGCAGCGCGAGTAGCTATTTTCCGAACTTGAGCTGCAGGGCACCGAAATGGATCGCGTGGCGCACCTGGGCATTGTCGAACGCGGCGAGGCCGAACTCATACGTGCCGTCCAGATTGTCGAACTGGACGTCGTACTTGCTGCCGGTCACAAGCTTGCGCGCCAGAACGATGCTCCACTTGCCGCTGTTCCAGGCGATGTTGGTCGAGATGTCGCCGCGGTCCCCGGTCGCTGGTGCGACCAGGATCGAAGCCACTTCGTCGCCCGGCTGGAATTTGCTGTCGTCGAAGGGGGCCTTGTCCTCCTCCTTCAAATAATAAGTGCCGCCTTTGTTAGCCGGCGTGCCGCTCTTGTGCATGAACTCGGGCTTGCCGTTGACCAGGTTGATGTCGGTATAGCTACCGCCGGTTTTAGGATCGCTCTTGCGTCCCGCCTCGGGAGCTTTGTCTTTGTCGTAGCGGGTGTGGTCGAGGTACTGATCATCGGCCTGACCGATATAGCCGGTGCGGATCGACTTCATATGCCAGATGTCGCCGAGCTCGCCCTCGTTCGCCAGGTACTTGTTGCCAAAAGGTTTACCGGCCTCGCCAGCATGGCAGGC
>Ga0306920_100014446_pt1 | contig 10781 bp, 7 predicted proteins | sample flu12Cox44000170_FD_204666 | JGI IMG/M metagenome (GOLD analysis project Ga0306920, IMG submission 204666) | Lab enrichment of tropical soil microbial communities from Luquillo Experimental Forest, Puerto Rico - flux4day.12C.oxic.44.000.170 (v2)... | ecosystem: Environmental > Terrestrial >... | reverse complement strand
CCGGCGTCTACGAGGCACTCTCGACATCCGAATATCTGCCAGACTGGATTGCGGGGATTTCGATTGGCGCCATCAATGCTGCAATCATTGCCGGCAACGCACCGGAAAACCGGGTGGAGCGTTTGATGGCTTTCTGGGAGGGGATCACCGCGCCATCCTCGTTATGGCCGATCCTCTCGAGCGCCATAGGCGACCATCGCCGCGCCAGTTCGCTCAACGCGCTGATGTTCGGCCAGCCCGGATTCTTCTCGCCGCATCCACCGATACACTGGATGCTCGGCACGGCATCGACCAGCTATTACGATACGGCCGCGCTCAAGGAAACGCTGGAACGACTGGTCGATTTCGACCGCATCAACGCCGGGGAAATCCGCTTCAGCGTCGGTGCCGTGAATGTGCGTACCGGCAATTTTGCCTATTTCGACAACGCCCATATCACCATTCGACCCGAGCACGTCATGGCCAGCGGTGCCTTGCCGCCCGGCTTCCCGGCCGTGGAGATCGACGGCGAGTTCTACTGGGATGGCGGGCTCGTCTCCAACACCCCGCTGCAATACGTGATCGAGTATATCCCGCGCCGCAGCCGGCTGACGTTCCAGGTCGACCTGTTTCACGCCAGCGGGCACCGGCCTACCAATCTTGAGGAAGTCAACGAGCGCGAAAAGGACATCCGCTATTCCAGCAGAACCCGTGCTGCCACCGACACGCTCCGCCAGATGCACGACGTCCGCCACAACATCAACAACCTCTGGGACCAGCTGCCCGAGCACCTGCGCGCAACGCCGGAAGCGAAGTTTCTCTATAATTTCGGATGCGTCACCACGATGGATATCGTGCAGCTGATTTACCGGCCGGCCGATGTTCAGGGGTACTCGAAGGACTACGAATTCAGCCGCGCCACAATGCGCTCGCGCTGGGCGCAGGGATTGGCCGATGCACAAAAGACGCTGCTCGCCTCGCCCTGGCTTGCCCCCATGCCGCCCGAGATCGGTGCTCGCACCTTCGATGTGTTGAGGCACAGTCCGGTCGAACGATCCCAAAGCCTGCTGCAAACGCCGCATTCCGACAAGTGACGCGGATCTGACCTCTCCCCGGTAGCGGGGCAGGCCAGGACATTTTCAGCCAGGCGACGCTTGCCTGCATTTTCATGCAAGCACCGTCGTATGTATCGTCATGGCGCCGATGGCGATTGTGATGGCTCCGACGCAGAACTGCAGGCCGCGATTGGCCCAGGTCAGCCTGCGCGCAGACACCGCCAGAGGCACGGCGATCATTGACGACAGCACTCCCATCCCGAGCATCGAGCCGATGCCGAACAAAAGTACGTAAAGCATGCCGTAAGCCGGATTGGCTAACTGCGACACCGCAAGGAGCAGCAGCGCGGCCGACCCGGCCATGCCGTGCATCAGTCCGACCAGAAGAGCGCGCCAGCGAAAGCCATGGGCATGCCGATGCGGGCTGTTCCGATGCGGAACCGTCTCATTTCCATGCCCATGGGCATGGAAATGCAACACACCGTCATCGTGCCGATGGGCATGGAAATGCACGCGGTCACGCCACAGGCGCCACAACACATGCGCGCCCAAACCAACCAGCATGATGCCGACGGCTGTCTCCAAAGGTCGCGACATCCGTTCCGGAATCGCATGACCGAGCAGGATGGCGGCGCCGGCAAACACGAAGAGCGTCAAGGTGTGGCCGAACCCCCAGGTCAGGCCATGTTTGACAATGTCGGCGACATCAGTGCGCCGGGCGGCGATGCTGGATACCGCCGCGATGTGATCAGCCTCGAGCGCGTGCTGCATCCCGAGCAGAAAGCCCAGACCCAGGATTCCCAGCATCCCCTTCCTCGCTCCAGTCTGGTGCGAAGGCCCGAGTCGTGGACCTTCACTCCGCAGTCAACGCCGCCTTGATGTTTCCGGCATTTGCCACCCGCTTGGCAAGATCAAAATCGAGATGCGGCGACGAGAGGTTTAGCGGTCTGGCGAAAGCCCGCCGGGTACGCCTGTTCAAAAGCCGTCCGCTTTGCAGATCATTGAAACCATCCTTTGGAACGACGATTAGATCTGCAAACCCGCCAGCGAGAAGGTACCTGCGTCGTGGCTGTTTGCCATTTTGCTTGTCGCGTTCGTCCAGAAAACGCGCCTGGTTCCCAAGTTCCCGGCCCGCCTGCTTTAGCTCCTTGTCCTATGTCGTTTGTTATCGCGCGCGGCCGCAGTTCCACAGCTTGGTTGTAGCTGCCGGTGGTGTAACCACGACATTCATGGATCACTTTGCTTTGATGGCGGACGAGTTTTGATCTCCATCAATACCCCCGGGAGATACCTGTGCGTGGTACGGGGATTTCGTCTGGCTGTAAAAGGGAGGGGGCAACGGCGGCCATACATAGCTCCGAAAGAGTGCGGTTCTTTCTGATACTCCGTCATCGGAGATAACGCATAAGGATGCATCATGCACCGCATCTTGCGCGATTATGGAACGATCCGCTTGAGCGTCGTGATGTCCGCCCTGTTTGTGCTGCTCAGCATCCCGGTGCTGATTTTCATTCTGCTCTACAACTACTACAAGAACGCCTCGGCGATCGAAGCCACCCTGGCGGACGAAGTCGCAAAGACCAAACAAGTCAGCATTGAGGAGGTGGAGAACCTCTTCAGCCCGGTTGCCGCCACACTCAGACTGCTCGCAGCCGTCGCTGCCCAAAACCCTGATGCCTTCAAGAAAAACCAGAGCCGCGATTTGTTGTATCAGGCGTTGACCTCGGCGAGGCAAATCGATGCGATCTATGTGAGCTACGAAGACGGCTTCCATCGCGTTGTCACCCGCATCGACGATGACCGCAGGCGCTCGGATCCGAAGATTCCGCGCGCTGCAAACTGGCACACCAGCTATATCGACAGCTTTGCCGGCAGCCCGCGGCGGGTGCGCCATCGGACCTTCTTCGACGTCTGGCCGAGCGAAGTCGGCAGCTACGACGTAGAAACGATTGAGGACATCAGGACGCTTCGGGGATACCAAAGGACGAAAGAAGCCCGCGCCCTGATCATCGAAGAGCCGGCCCTCAACCCGGACACCGGATATCCGGTCATCTTCATGCGATTCCCGATCATCAGAGAGGATGGATCATTCATCGGATGCGCCAGCGCGAACATCGCTCGATATCCTGTCGCGATTTCTCGCCAGTCACCGTGTCAGCGCGGGTAGCACCACGATTGTCGCCGACGCCGGCAACGGCACGATTATCGCGACTCCCGAGCAGGGCAGCAACGTTCGCAGCAAGAACGGTCGCCTCACCATCGCCAAACTGGACGACACCGCGGACGAGAATGTGCGGGAAGCCAATCGTTTGCAGAGTGAAACCAAACGCGACGATTTCGTGTTTCGCTCACCACGGAACGCCGAGAAAATCAGCGCGTCTTTCGCGAAATTTCCAGACAATTTCGGGCAACCCTGGGAGGTCACCACCCTGACGCCGGTAACCGATTTTGTGGGCAGCCTCGAGCGCGCCAACCGAGAGATGATCTTCATCATCGCCGCACTGACAGGGGTAGAACTGTTGCTGATCTATTTCTTCTCGCGACGGCTCTCTCGTCCAATCGAGCGTGTTTCACAAGGCTTGAGATCGGTCGAAGAGCTTTCCTTCACGCACGCGGCACCGGCCACCTCGAAGATCAAGGAGATCTTCGAACTGCAATCCGCGGTCGCTTTGTTTGAGACATCGCTAAGATCGTTTTCGTCATTCGTGCCTCTCGATGTCGTGAAAAAGCTGATCAAGACCGGCACGCCGCTAACGCTTGGCGTCGAACAGCGCTTCATGACAGTGCTTTTCACCGATCTGAAAGACTTTTCTACACTCGCCGAGCACATGCCCGCGAACGAACTGCTCGCGCAACTGTCGGCCTATTTCGAAGCAGTTTCGAAAGCGATCGCGGAGGAACACGGCACCGTGGACAAGTTCATCGGCGATGGCATCATGGCTTTCTGGGGCGCGCCCATCCACCGCACCGACCATGCGTTGTGCGGCTGCCGTGGCGCCCTGCGGGCGACGAGCCGCATGCGCTGGATCAACGATGCGTGGAAGACCGAGGGACGACTGCCGCTTACGCTTCGAATCGGCTTGCATTGCGCGGATGTGCTGGTCGGAAATGTCGGTTCGAGCGAGCGGCTGAGCTACACCGTCATGGGCGACGGGGTAAACGTCGCGGCTCGGCTGGAAGGCATCAACAAGAACTTTGGCACTTCTGTCTGCATCAGTGAGGATATCCTCGCGGCCGCGGGGGCGGATATCGTTGCGAGGCCGGTCAAAAAGATCACGGTCAAAGGTCGCAAACACGAATTCATGGTCTATGAGTTGCTGGGAATGGCGAACAGCGACGATCCAGAGCTGAAGGCGCCGGATCGCTCTGACAAGCTGTGCCACCTCACGCGGGATGCTTCCTGCCATTTCGAGCGGGGCGAGTTAAAGCAAGCCGCGCGATGCTATGAAGAGATTTTGCAGGCGTTCCCGGAAGATCCCGTCGCCAAATCGCTGCTCGCCATGTGTTCGATGGCGATTTCGCCGCGAGACAATCGCCGCAAACTTGACAGCGTGCATGAAAAGTCACGCAGGTAGCGATAGCGGATGTCATGGTAGAGTGGTGTCCGCAATGTATCTTGGCCGTGCAGAAGCTGTCCTTGCTTGTGTGACGGTCCTTCGCGAAGGGGGATTGCACGACCCTACTTCGTGAACATCGGCCTTGTGGATGTCGGGGGCGTCGGTGCCGCATTCGAAATGTTGAATGTCAACCAGACGTTCCAGCCCGAGGGCCGATTTGCCGCATCGAATTCGCCGTAGCCTTTCAGGTTGAGATAGCCCTGCCATTTGTCGCCGATCGGAAAGATGTAGCCGACCTGCGGACCGACGCCGAGCACCCGCGACTGGAAGCAGCCGACGCGATCGCCGGAGCCGCTGTCGCAGCCGATTTCCTGATAGAGATAGCCGACAAGACCGACCTGCCACTGCTTGGTCAAAAATTGCGACGCGCCCCAGTCGAGGTGCATGTCGACGCCGTTCTGATATTGCGTGGCGGGATTGATGAAGTTGTAGGTGAATCCAAGCACCGCCGAAAATTCGTGCCCGGTCTTTTGGTCGAAATAGGTGTAGCCGCCGCCGGCGTCGATTGCCCAGTGCCCGATCCCTATGTTTGCAAGACGCATAGAATCGTAGGCGCCGGCGGGGAGATCCGCGGTGACGTAGGTCATGTAGTTGTTGACGCCCGAATTCCACTTCAGCGCAAACTGAGGCACCAGGTCGCCGAAAGCCGTCAGCGAGCTATTGATGCTGTCGAAACTCGAGAAGGCGGATGTGGCGCCGCCCGGGCCCGTCACTGTGCCCGTGAGAGCTGCCGCCAGTGAACTGGAATTGTTGCCATAAGCTCCCAACAGGCTCGCCGACGCCTGAGCACCCAGCACCGGTGTTTCAAAGATATAAGTCGCGGCAACGAAACCCAGATTGACGTTGGCGTTGACGTTAGCGTTCAGATTGGCGTTCAGAGTCACATTTCCAGGGATACGACCGAGCTCGATCACGCGGGCGCGTGCCACGTCGGCACCGGCGGAAACCGAGTCGTGATAATAGATTTCGGTGACCGACCACCCCGGCGTTCCCGGCACAGCTGCGAGACTGCCGAAGAAACCGGGTATCCAGAAGCTGACGCCGCCTTCGTCGGCTCGCGCAATATCAGGTACTGCCGCAACCGATCCAAGCGCAATCGAGGCGATGACAAGACCTGGCCGAAGCAGCGGACCCACCACCGATGCGATGCAAACGGCGTCCTTGCCGACGTGCAATGCTACTCGCTTGATCGTTGTCTTCATTGCGGCTCCTCTGGCCCAACGGCCATCGAATCTGCGGTTACGCCTCACAATTATGACGTGAATAATCTAACGACCGTGCCGATCGCGATTGTGGCAAACCTTGGTCGCGCAGCAGAATCTGATTTGATGTCACCGCAAGAGCACACCGTGCGGCCCAATACAGCGCGCGACATAAGCTTCGTCTTCAATCGCTGCGCGCCTCGTGGATGCGGGCCTTTGCAATCTCCGGCTACAGCGTCGCATCCGAACCGATCATTGGTAGAGACATACCGAATGTGGGCTCCGTTCTCTCGCCTGACCATATGCGACCCGCATTTCTGGGGCCGCCTGCGTACGCGCAGCACACCGGAACGTGGGGAGAAGCGACAGCCGATCGGGCGTGTCTAATCGGCCTAACCGCCGATCGAGCCCGATTCGGCCGTCGCAAATCGGTTACCCGATTTGCGCGCCATTCCACACAGAGCGAGCGGCGCCGTGGCTCGGATTGTCTTCGCCCGGAAGCTGGCTTAAATCGGCATCTCGCCCTTCCCTGGCGACGCCAGCCGCATGACGCACAAAGAGAACCGCATTGCCCGATCGGTGACGCAAATCCGCGAACGCGTTCACCGCTACCGCTTTCAGCTGATCCTGGCGCTGCGGGTTACGGTCGCTGCGCTGGCGGCGTTCGCGGTGGCGCAGGCCTTGCACCTGCATCTGCCGCTCTGGGCGGTCTTGACCTCGCTGATCGTGACCCAGATGAGCCTGGGCCGTTCGCTGAAGGTGGCGAGCGATTATCTGATCGGAACGTTCGGAGGCGTCGCCTATGGCGGCGCGCTTGCGATTCTGATTCCGCACGAGAGTGAATGGGCCCTGCTCGCCGTGCTCGCGCTTGCGGTGGCGCCGCTCGCCTTCATCGCCTCGTTCCGCGCCAATTTCAACGTGCTGCCGGTGACCGCGATCATCGTGCTGCTCGTCCCCGGCATGCAACATGTCAGCCCCGCGGCTTCCGCGCTCGACCGCGTGCTGGAGGTGACCGTCGGCGGCGCTGTTGGTTTCGTCGTCTCCTTTCTGCTGTTCCCCTCCCGCGCCCATGCGATCACGATCCAGGCCGCGGCCGACATGCTCGACCAGATGGCGGATGCGCTCTCGAAATTTCTGGAGGACCACACCCGCGAGCTCGACCAGGCGGATCGGCGGCGGATTCACGACGGAATTGCCGCGGCGTTGATGCGGTTGAACGCGACGGGCATCGAGGCCGAGCATGAACGCAATGCGCGCCTCACCTCCGGTCCCGACACCGGACCGCTTTTGCGCACGCTGTTGCGGCTGCGCCATGACATCGTAATGCTGGGCCGCGCGGTCGGATGCGAGCTGCCCGGGGAGGTCGCCGCGCGCCTGACGGAGCCGCTCAGGAATGTCGAAATTGCGGGGCGCGATTTCCTCCGCGCCGCGGGCGCCGCCTTGCGTGCGCAAAAGCCTCCACCACCGCTGGATGGCGTCGAAATCGCGTTCCGGGAGTACATCGAGGAGTTCGGCGCCGTGCGAAGCGAGGGACTGACGCGGCAGATGAAAAGCGAAACGGCAGAGCGGTTCTTTGCGCTCGGTTTCGCGCTCGAGCAGCTTCGTGAGCATCTCTTCGAGGTCCACCGCGTGGTCGGCGAATGGGCGCGCGCGACCACGGCGTGATGCGTGAGCGGTAGGCGCCGCGCCGGCGCAAAGTGGGAACCTGCGAGAAGCGCCAAACGCATCATCTGCGCGGCGACAACAGTTTGCGCCGAGATCGTGCCCCAATTTCAGGCGGAACCGGGCCTCGCAAAAAATGCGGGTCGAGATGCAGATTCGGTTGAAACCTGCCGGCCTGCCGGGACATTTCTGATAGAATGGATTGATTGCGAGGCAGCTTCGATTCGGCCGTGGCCGAAAATGCCGTGGCATGTTGGTCGATCGCCGCGACACGCGAGGAGGTCGAGATGAATGATCACGTGCCAGCAATGACATTATCCGAGCGCGCCGACGCGCTCGAAGAGCACATGATGCACGAGCTCGAGCGCATCGTTACCAAGTCGGCGCTGTTCAATCTCGCCGACGGCAAGATGACCGACGAAACGGCGAGCTTGCTGGCGCGCAATCCCGGCAAATACCTGATCATGAAGGAAGACCCCCGCCTCCCCCGAATGCCCGCCAAGCCCACCCTGATCGACTATTTCAAGTGCCGCTTTGCCTCGACCTCGCATCTGCTGCAGAGCGCAGCGCTCGCCAAAAAGGCGGGCCACAGCGAGAAGGTCATCATGGCTTGTCTCCTGCACGACGTCGCGGTTTCGGGTTTCATCAGGTGCGACCACGGTTACTGGGGCGCGCAGATGATCGAGCCTTATGTGGACGAGGAAATAAGCTGGGCCGTGCGCGCGCATCAGGCGCTGCGCTTCTTTCCGGACGAATCGGTCGGCTATCAATACCCAGAAGCCTACATCAAATGGTTCGGTGCCGATTACCAGCCCGAACCCTACATCGTCGACGAGTACAATCGCGCCCTCGATCACAAATACTACATGACGGCGCGCCTGATCACGCTGAACGATCTCTATTCATTCGACCCCGATGCCAGGGTCGAGCTTGACGAATTCACTGACATCATCGGTCGCAATTTCAAACAGCCGAAAGAAGGGCTCGGCCTCGATTCGAGCCCATCGGCGCATATGTGGCGCACGATGCTGTGGCCGACACGGTTCCTGTAGTTTTTCGGCGTGTCTGGTAAATCCGGCCCGGGCCGCTTTCGAAATTCGCTCGGGCGCGACGAAATCGGTGGCGACGTTGCCGCGCTGATCCGGGCCAGTGAATGCGCTGGATGGCCTTGCATCCGTTGCTGCTGACCCGTCGTCACTCCGGAATACCGCGGCGCGCGACGTTTCGAATCCAGACAGCGAGGCAGGTCATGGTCAAACCATTTCCGTCAAAGACCCACATCGGCAACCACGCGCTGCATCCGGAGACGCTGATGTTGAACTATGGCTACGATCCGCAGCTCTCGGAAGGGGCCGTCAAACCGCCGGTCTTCCTGACCTCGACATTCGTGTTCAGGACCGCTGAAGACGGACAGGATTTTTTTGATTTCGTCTCGGGCCGGCGCGAGCCTCCCGAGGGGATGGGCGCGGGCCTGGTCTATTCGCGGTTCAATCACCCCAACAGCGAGATCGTCGAGGACAGGCTCTCCGTTTACGAGCGCACGGAGAATTGCGCGTTGTTCTCCTCCGGCATGGCGGCGATTACGACCACGATCCTCGCCTTCGCTCGCCCCGGCGACGTCATTCTGCACTCTCAACCGCTCTATGGCGGGACGGAAACCCTGTTCGCGAAAACGCTTGCCGGCCTTTCCATCGGCGCGGTCGGCTTTGCCGACGGCATCGACGAAGCCGCAGTCAGACTGGCGGCAGAAGACGCGATGCACAAAGGCCGCCTTGCAATGATTTTCATCGAAACCCCGGCCAATCCCACCAACGGCCTGGTCGATATCGCGATGGTGCGCCGCATCGCCGGGATGATCGGAAAGCTGCAAGGGCACACCCCGCTCGTCGCCTGCGACAATACGTTGCTCGGGCCGGTGTTTCAGCGGCCGATCGAACAGGGTGCGGATCTTTCGCTGTACTCGCTGACCAAATATGTCGGCGGCCATTCCGACCTGATCGCTGGCGCTGCGCTCGGCTCAAAAGCCCTGATGAAAGACATCAAGGCGTTGCGCGGCGCCATCGGCACGCAACTGGACCCGCACACCTGCTGGATGATCAGCCGTTCGCTCGAAACCCTGGGCATGCGCATGGAAAAGGCTGACCGGAATGCGCATCTCGTGGCGGATTTCCTGCGCGACCATCCCAAAGTGGAGAAGGTCCATTACCTTGCTCACCACGATAAGGACTCTGTCGCCGGCCGTTTGTTCGCAAGGCAATGCACGGGCGCGGGCTCGACTTTCTCGTTCGACATCGTCGGCGGCCAGTCCGCTGCGTTCAGGTTCTTAAACGCGCTGCAGATCTTCAAGCTCGCGGTCAGCCTCGGTGGTACGGAGTCGCTCGCCAGCCTGCCCTCGAGCATGACCCACTCCGGCGTTTCGGCCGAAATACGCAAGAAAATCGGCGTTCTTGATTCCACGATCCGCTTGTCCGTCGGCATCGAACACCCGTCCGATCTGATCGCGGACATCGCGCAGGCCTTGAACACGGCATAGCTGCGATCTTCGCTCGCGTCTTCAACCTGCAGAGTGCAGTGGCCGGGCGAAGCTGAGTTCATGGCCGTCGGGGTCGGTGAGATGGAAGTAGCGCTCACCCCATTCGGCATCGCGCGGTACGGTCGAGGGCCGCCACCCTGCGGTGATCGCGCGATGATAGAGCGCGTCGACATCGTCGACATAGAAGATGACGCGCCCCCACCATGACCAATGCCTGTCCTCCGGCTGGGCGATCAGATTGAGATAGCCCGGGCCGGCGCGAAAGCTGGTAAAGGCAGCGGTTTCGCCGCCATGCAGGATCTCGAATCCCAACGAGCGGTAGAAGGCAACGGCACGCGCCATGGCGTGGGTGCCGAGCGTGATGGCGCTGATCCCCTCGATCATGATGTAACCTCCTGGGAATCGGCCGGCCGATCACCGAGCGCGGGTTAGCCCTTTGATGAGGATTAATGGCTTGGCCCCGCGAGGGTTCCCCGAGGCCTCAGGCGACCGCCTCCGGCACGCGGGCGCGCTGCGGCGCGCGCTGCCAGCGCCAAAGATCGCCCTCGATGACAAAGCCGTTGTCGCGATAGATGTTGCGCACGGGCTGGTTTCGCGCGGTCGGCACGATCGTTGCCGTCAGATGATCGCTGCCTGCGGCGTCAAGCACATGCTGGAGGAATCGATGCTCGATGCCGAGCCCGAGCACGCGACAACTCATGACTAGCCCGGTAACGGCGCCATTCTCGATCAC
>Ga0306920_100014443_pt1 | contig 10781 bp, 6 predicted proteins | sample flu12Cox44000170_FD_204666 | JGI IMG/M metagenome (GOLD analysis project Ga0306920, IMG submission 204666) | Lab enrichment of tropical soil microbial communities from Luquillo Experimental Forest, Puerto Rico - flux4day.12C.oxic.44.000.170 (v2)... | ecosystem: Environmental > Terrestrial >... | reverse complement strand
GGCAGCATGCGGAACATCAGGTCCTGCGGGGTGCCGTACACATTCCTGCGGCCCAATGGGTTTATGCAAAACATGATCAACTATAATGCGCCGACCATCACCGGCCAAAACGCTTTTTATGGGACTGAAGGGGATGGCCGGATCAGCCAGATCGACATTCGCGATGTGGCCGCCGTCGCCCTGAAGGTGCTGCGCGATGAGAATGCTGCTTACCTTGGCCAGGCGTACACTTTGACAGGTCCGGAAGCGCTCACCAATAGCGAACTCGCGGCCATCATGTCGGAGGTGCTTGGCCGCAAGATCCAGTACATCAACCTGCCTCCGCAGCAATTCCGAGGCGCTCTCCTATCTGCCGGAGTACCGGAGTGGAGCGCGGATGCGCTTCTCGATCTCGAGCGATTGTATCGCGAAGGCCCGGCAGCAACCGTGACCGACGATGTGAAGCAGATCCTTGGCCGTAAGCCAATCCATTTTGCCCAGTTCGTCCGCGACTACCAATCGGCTTTCGAGCTTCGCGAGCAAGCAGCAAGCTGAAGCTTAAGAGCTGTGCTTCCGGTGCCACTCGTTAGCGGTGGCTTCTGGTCGCAGATTTCTGGGCCGCGACAAATGCATCGACGCTTGTTCTATCGATCAGAGTGGCTCCAGTATCGACAAAAGCCGGAACTGGGGCCAAAGGATTTGTCTGCCAATTCAGTTCGAGAGACGCGGGGGGATGATGGTGCAAACTATTTAGTAGCGTCAAACCAACGTAGGACATCGTGTATGGTTTTTGAGCAATCGTGGCCGCAATGACGCCTTTCTTGATCCAGTCTAAGGTTCCCGAGTCGGTGTCCATGGCCACAACGATTTTTCCTTTTACGTTGTGCCGGTCGAGCACTTCCGCCACCTCTTTGCCCGCTACTGCCTCCAGGCAGACAAAACCATCCACCCTGGTCTTTCGGTCGCTGACGATTTGCTCGGCAGCTTCAAACGCAAGCCGTGGGTTTCCCGCGATATCGACAATGCGCGTGATTTGAATTCCTGGATAGGCGGCGAAAGTGTCGCGGTAGCCGCGCAGCCGATCATTCAGGTTCGCCATAGCCGGAATCGTAAAAACTACGACCGCACCCTTGCCGTGCAATTCCTTGACCGCCACCTTGGCCCCCATCACCCCGGCCTGGTAATTGTTGGTCCCAATGAACAGCAACCGCTTGCTGTTAGGAGAGTCGGCGTCCATAGTCAGGACTGGGATCCCGGCCGCGACAGCGGCGTCGATGTCCGCCTTCATGAGTTCGGGATTGGCCGGCGACACCAAAATGCCGCTCGGGTTGCTTTTTGCTATTCGCTCAAACTCGAGTTGCTGAGCTTTGGGATCATACGTTTCCGGGCCCAAAAACTCCGCTTGAAGGTTCAACTGTCTGGCAGCTTCAAGAAAACCGGCGCCTGCGGTTCTCCAATAAGGCAGCTGAATGTTAGCGGAAAGCAGGTAGTACTTCCCTGTACCTCGATGGCGGGCTCCACAGGCGGCTAGCAGCAGGATCGAACAAATGGCCGCGCAATAAAGCGATGTCTTCACCCCGAGATAGAAACAGCCTCGGGCATCTGGTGGAATTTGAAGTTGCGCGCGCCAGTGCTGCAGGAAATCGTCCATACTTCACCTGAAATCCGAATCAATGAATGCCATCTGGTTAACACCTCATCGAGCCGAGGCCGTGAGCGTTGTCAGAAACCTGGTTTGACACTGATTGGCGGCAGACTGCAACTCTGCGAATTCCAGAGTGTCCCGCACCTTGGCCCAGAGAGGATCAGCCTGGAGGGCCGACGATGCGCAATAGTTTTGCTCAATGGCAGTGCGCAGCAGGGTGATTGCCAGGTTTTTCTGGCCACAGAACGCCAGAATCGAAGCCTGGTAGTACTTCATTTCGGGATCATGCTCCGCCATCAACGCCGTCTTCTTCTCATCTGCCACCGCCGACATGTTGCCGGGATGGCTTAAACAGGTTTGTAGCAGGGCGCCATACCAGGGTGAATCCTTGGACATGCGTTCCGCCGCGGTCTTGGCTTCCCCCAAGCGGTTCTCGCGCAGGAGAATTGCGGGGATCACATTTTTGGTAAATTCCGAGTCTGCATCCAGCTGAACATACTGCCAAGCGTTCGCTGCCTTTCCCAACTCCAGAAACACGAAAGCACAAGAGCGCAGGTTATAGTCGCCGCGATCAAGAGCTAAGGCCGTCTCACATTCCTGTGCCGCCGCTTCGAGCAGGCCCGCATAGCGATAGACGTACGCTACCGTGAAGTGAGCATCGGCGCTCTCGGGGCGGCGCTTCACCAGAGCCTCGGCATCGGCGGCCTTGTCTAATTTTCCCCAGGCGACGCGATCCGCCGTCAGACTGGCCGCGGCGGTGACCAAATTGGGATCGAGTTTCAGGGCGCGCTCCAGGGCTTGGTTCGAGCGCGCATACGCGGACTCACCGCCGTTTGAATAAGCCGCGTCGTAATAGTAGCGATCCCCCAGCGCGTCCCAGGCCGGGGCATAGCTGTCGTCAAGTTTGACAGCCGTTTCTAGCAGCGCGATGGCTTCTTTATTGGGGACAGTGTCGTGGCTGATGGCGGTGCTCCGCAGGTATAAATCGTAAGCCTGGGGATTCTTGGGCCGAGTTCCGGCTCCCGGAGCATTGAAGGACGCACCCAAGCGGGGCACCAAGCCTTGTCGTATTTCGGAGAGTAGCTTGTCTTGGAGAGAAGTCAAATCACGGCTGGCCGCGGCGATCATGGCTTGCCAAACTACGTGATTGCTTTTCACGTCGACGGCTTGCAGAGTAACTTGCAGCTGGCTGCCCGCCTTCTGATAGTGTCCGGTCACCACCGTAGTAACACGGAGTTGCGCCCCCGCCCTTTGAAGGTCGGCAGCGGTGTATTTCTGCGACATCTCGAGCGGTCGGACTTCGAGCGATGGAATGTAGGTAAGCAGCGTCGCGGTTTCGTCAGCCAACCCAAAACGCAGAAAGTCGATGCTGCTGTCGCCAGCGATGTTTTGAAACGGCAGTACCGCAATGGTGGTCCTGGTCCCCGGAGCATGGAGCCTGCGCCATCTCAGCGTGGCCGCGGTAGTGGCCACCAGCGCAGCTAATAAAAAACCCGCAATGCCGAGCAGAACATAACGGGTTCGCCGCCCGCTACCCTGAAACGTGGCGCTAGGCCGGCGCGGCAGTAGAGCCGATTTACGCAGCTCACTGCGGTGTAATCCTGCTTCGCTTGCCCGCTTCAGCTCGCGCAAGTCTTCGCGCAGGTTCGCGGCACTCTGGTACCGAGCCTCCCGCTTCTTTTCTAGCGCCTTGCCTACAATGCCCTCGAACTCGGTCGGCAGCGCCGGGTTGAGCTGCAACGGCGAGATCGGTTTGTCTTTGAGGATTGCATTCATGGTCAGAACCGAACTTTTGGCGACGAACGGCTTCTTTCCAGTGGCCATTTCATATAAGACCACTCCCAAGGAAAACAGATCGCTGCGGCTGTCCAACTCTTCGCCTCGGACCTGCTCAGGTGACATGTAGACCGTAGTCCCCGGGACCACGCCCGCCCCCGTTAACTCCAGTTCTGGATCCAACTCTCGTGTCCGCTGTTCTACGAACTTGGCCAGGCCAAAATCCAAAATCTTTGCCTGGCCCCGCGACGTGATAACGATATTGGCAGGTTTAATGTCGCGATGAATAATGCCCTTGTCGTGGGCCGCGTCCAGGGCATCGGCCAGTTGCGAGCCCCACTCGAGGACTTCTTCCTGTGGCAGGGGCTTTTCGGAGATGCGGCTTTTCAGGTCTTCGCCCTCAAGCAGCTCCATGACGATGAACGGCTGGCCGTCGTGTTCCTCAATTTCATGAATGGTGCAGATATTGGGATGGTTGAGACGGGATGCGGCGCGCGCCTCGCGCAAAAAACGCTGTGCGGCTTTGGCGTCTCCGACGAGATTTTCGGGAAGCAATTTCAGTGCAACGCGGCGTGAAAGCTTAAGATCTTCCGCTTCGTAGACCACTCCCATGCCTCCGCAGCCCAGTTTGCGGATGATTCGATAGTGGCCTAGGTTCGTATCCGTCATCGGGGGAAGCAACTCCGCCCCGCCGAAGCAGCAACATACTATGCTCGCCTGGTAGTCGAGTCAATGAAATTGGCTAATTTCCGAGTGCCCGCACGCCGTGAACCTGGCTGCGCGCGCGAGCGTCCGCTCTTACAGTTGTTGTATCTGCTTCCAGATCGCCGGGTTGACCGGAATCCCTCGCTCCATATTTTCCTTGCGCGTCTTCAGCACTTGCTCCCCAGGATAGCGCACGCTCGTTCCGGGAAGCGGACTGGCACCATGGAGATTGTCCACCAACTGATTCGCGGCCTCGTCGACTTCCTCCGCAGGACTTAAACATGTCGGGTCGATGGTGAGAAACACTTGGGAGAGAGAAGTTTCGCGTTCTGAATCTCCGGGAATTTGATGTGTGGCAAGACCGCCCGACAAGACGGCGCCGAGAAGGTCGAGCATGATCGCCAGTCCCGATCCCTTCCAATAACCGATTGTGAGGTGGCGGCTTGACTTTTCGATTTCCGCCGGATCGCACGTGAGCTCGCCCTTTCGATTGAAACCGCCGGGAACCGGCAGCATCTCTCCCCGCAGCCGATAGGCTTCGAGTGCCCCGTAAGAGAATTGCGACATGGCTATATCCAGTACCAAATGCCCTTGCTTCCGGGGAATCGCGACAATCAAAGGATTGTTGCCGATGCGCGGCTCAGCCGAGCCCCAAGGAGGCACGTTCGGCATGGTGTTGGTCCAGCACATGCCGATTAGGCCGGCATCTGCGGCTTGCCAACCGTAAGCACCGCCCCGCATCCAATGGTTTGTGTTGGCCAAGGCAACGCAGCCAATGCCATGCTCTTGGCCAAGGGCCATGGCGCGATCCATCGCATGCCGCGCATTCAGATTGCCCACTCCTCGATGGCCGTCCCAGCGTTCGAGTGCGCCAAAGCGAGAGACCAGTTCCGGCATGGCATTCGGGTTGACCACCCCATTGCGCACTGCGCGAACGAATCTGGGGAAACGATTGATGCCATGCGAGTGCACGGCGTCGAGGCTGACGTCGGCAAACATGCTTGCGCATTCACGCGCGCGGTCGGGGGTGAACCCAATTTTGATAAGAATGGCAGCAAGAAAGTCTCGCAGCTGGTTGTAAGGAATCCGCAGCTCTGCGACTTCGCTGACGGGTAGGGTTGTTGGTATGCCGCTATTCATCAGGGACGATTCTATGTGGTAGATTGCGTAGGGTCTAGTTCCGCAAAGAAACGGAGTTTCGCGTAATAAAACTCGACAGGAGAGGCTCAAGATGCCGAAGAGCGCCGCCGTCGTATTCGCGATTGCAGTCGCATTCCCTATGGCTTCGCTTGCACAAATGCAAGCGCCGTCGCCCTCAGCTGCGGCTGGTGCGTCGGCGACATCGGTGAAGTACTTTTCGAAGGATGAGGTGATGGCCTCCTTTGCCAAGGGCGGTACGCTGGCCGACGAAGGCAATTATCGGGTCATGACTGCTCATCGTACTCCCGCGACCGAGGCCAAGGTGGAGGTCCATCGCAGCTATACGGACGTTTTCTACATCGTCCAGGGCAGTGTAACGCTCATTACCGGTGGCAAGATGATTGGGGAGGAGGACAAGAACCCTGACGAGCCTCGGGGCACCTCAATCGAGGGCGGAGAGACGCATCAATTGTCCCCAGGCGACGTGATCACGATTGCGCCTGGCGTGCCGCACCTGATGAAAGATGTCCAGGGCGAACTGCTGTACTTCGTAGTTAAGGTCAAGAAAACAATTTAGTGAGCCGGACATTCCCGCGTACAAGCTGCCACAGCCACTTGGCGATGAGCAGCGCCATGCGGTCTCCTGCTGCTCTCTTGGACTCCCTACCGACCGCTCAGCCGACTTCCAAAAACGCGGACGGAAGGTCCTTGCTCAAGACGCTGGCCTGCGATTTTCCGCCATTTCGCCTCAGGCTAATTAGGGCTCGGCCATTCGCGAGCTCGACAACCCTGGCACCGCGATTGGTTCCCAGGTCGTCGATGAGTGTTCCACCTCCGGCAAGCCCAAAGCGAACCGCATTGCGGGCGTCAAGACAAAGCAGTCCCGCTCGGTCGAGCAGGCGAGCTTCAATGGTGACCACCTCTCCGCTGCGCCCAATTTCAGCAAGCTGAAGGTGAGCGGGCGTACCCCACTTGCGGGTTTCGTAGCGGAACGAGATCTGGTCTTCGACGCTCGTGGCTTGTTTGCGCCCGACAGCTCGCAGTTGGTTTTCGGGATTTAGCTTTACCAACCACCTCAGGCCCGCGGCAGGGAAGTCTTGACTGTTGCGCTTCTTCACCCCTTGAGATTGTCCGTTGAGAAATAGCTCAACGGTGTCGCAATTGGAATAGACCTTAACGGTCTTCTGCTCGTCGGCATCGCCCCAGCGCACCGGCCAGCTATGTCCGTAGATGTGAATCATCGGCTTATCCGCCCAGTACGATTGAAAGACGTAATAGCCCTCTTTGGGTGTGAAATCGCGTTCGAGAACTCCCTTCTGATTCACCTTTGGAACGGGATTGTCGGGCCGAACCGGAGTTGAGAAATCTTTGAAGATCCACTGCACGGCGCCCGTCAGAGATGGCATGGTGTCCTGCTCTTTCAAATGCCAGTCGAAGAGATTGCAGATGTAACTCTCCGACCAGTCGCCGTCACTCGAAGCGCGGGTAATGCCGCCGCTGCGCAAGTAATCGAGTCCCCGCTCGTCAGTCCCTTTGCCGGTGGTGATCTGGGAGATGACTTTGTCAGGGTCCTCCGAATGCCTGCCGGCGTGGCTGTCGCCGCCCCACTCGACATGCAAAAGGCGCTTTACTTGTGCTGCTTGCTGCTCGACGGAACTTTTGTACTCGGTGTAGCGTCCGCGATACCAGCCGGCCCAAATGGATGGAGAGTAGACGTCGGGAATGTCTTTCGCGAACTCGCACCGTCGAATGCCGGTCAACCGGGTGGGGTCAAGGGTGTGGGCCTGGTCGCGAATCTCGGGTAAGAATGTGCGGATCGCCTCGTGATCTTCAGAGGGAAATTCGCCTGGCCAGTCATTCTCATTCCCCAACCCCCAAATTACCACCGAGGGGTGGTTATAATGCTGGTCGATCAGGTTGCGCAGGGAACGATGAACTTGGCTTTGCCAGCGCTCATCGCCAATGCCGCTGCGACACCAGGGAATTTCCTCCCAAACCATGATGCCGAGCTGGTCACAAAGATTAAGCACGATTCGCGATTGCTGATAATGTCCCAAGCGAATGAAGTTTGCCCCCATCTCCTTCACCATCTGCATCTCTTTGCGAATCATCTCTTCGGTCATGGCGGCTGCCACGCCGGCATGATCCTCGTGGCGCTGGGTGCCGCGAATCAGTAGCCGCTCACCATTCAGCTTGAAGGGGCCGTGCTCAACGAATTCGTAACGGCGTACTCCAAATGGTTCGCTAACCGTCATCTCGCCGTGCGGGCTGATCAGAGTGGCTTCACACCTGTACAGTGCCGGGCGCATGGGTGACCAAGTGTGGGGCGTGGCAAGGGTGAATTTCGCCAGATCCGTTTCTGCGCTTGCGTGGAACGGGTGAGAGGAGGTATGAACTATGGCTCCGTCGGGATCGAGCACGCGAATCGAGATCGTCGAAGCCTCAGCGCTCGAGGTGGGATTGTAAAGCTCGGCTCGTAGCGAGACCTCCGCGCTGCCGTCGCTTTTCAAAAGGGGAGTGACGCGCACACGCTCGAGCGAGATCGCCGGAAGGTAGACCAAATTCACATAGCGGTATAGGCCGCCATAAAGATTGAAATCGCTCAGGTCAGAGGGAATCCTCTCTAAGTCGCGTGAGTTGTCGCACACGATGGCGAGCGGCACCGACCCCTTGTTCTCGGGATCTGCTATGGCCTTGGCATCGGTGATGTCCACAGTCCATTCGTCGTATCCACCAACATGTTGCCCGACTTTTTCGAGAGCGATGAAAACTTCCGCTTGCTGACCGGCGCCTTCGAAATGGAGCAGGGTTCTTCCTCCAGCAAACGGATTTTGGATTTTCAGATTGGTGCGATACCATCCTTGTCCGCGATAGTAAGTCTGGTCGGGATCAACGGCGTCGCGGGCGTTAAAGCAGTGCGGCAAATCGACCTTTTGCCAGCGGACTTGGTCACCCGCCTTGCCGCCAAAGAACACTTCCCAAGGGCCGCCCAGCGAGCCTCGATAGTGTTCCCAATCTTTGACGAGCCGTTGTGAGTTGCTGGGCTTCTCGACATGGCTTAGGGCTTGCCCTGCCAAAACCGCAGGCCCGGTATAAGCAGAGGCGGTTGCGAGGGCAGAAGAGTGTAGGAATTCCCGGCGTGTGAAACTGCCTGTTTTGATCATGAGCTTCAATAACTTAACGCAAATTGCGCTTTACCGCCATGGCTGATCCCATATGATGGGCCGCCGTGTTACTTAGTAAGAGGCCGGAAGCCGGCTCTCCTTCGAGCTCCCGCTGCTTGGTCCCACCCTAGCTGCTGTTATCGTGCTGTCGCACTGGGCGAGCTGAGTTGACCCTCTCCAGGTTTCCGAGCTGCTGCATTCACATGGCCATGGTCGCTGCGCGCCGGTTGTATCCGGCCTCGAATACCTGGCGAGGTATGGGATACCATAATGTGGTAACGTCGATCCCTTTCCAGTTCTGAAGATCACAGCATGAAGACAAAGGAGTGGAAATTATCATGAGCAATCTTTCTCCAGCAGTGAATGAGCTAGTTACACCAGAAGGCAATATTTTCCGTAAAACCAACGGGCACAAAGGTCGCAGAGTTTATGTCACTCCAGCCAACAGTTCGATGAAGCACCTTTGCTACGCCCGGATTCTTCTTGATCGGAGCACGCCCAAAGTCCATTTTGAAAGCGGCGAGCAGGAAACCGGTCTGATCTGCTTGCAAGGAGAAGTAGAGGTCTCGGTCGGAAAAGAGCGTTTCAAGTTGGCCGAACGCGATGCCGCCTACATTCCTCGTGGCTCCTCGATCGAGCTGGAGACGCGCAGTTCTGCCGATATTGCCGAGTTCTCGAGCGACGTGGAGAACGGCTATCCTTTGCAAATCGTTCGTTACGCCGACGTTAAGAATGACAAAGCGCTACACTTCACGGCGGGTGGTGCTGCAACAACTCGCGATCTCAACATTCTAATTGGAAAGAATGTGCAAGCCGGACGCCTTCTAGCTGGACTCACCATTTCCGAGCCCGGCAACTGGACCAGCTGGCCGCCTCATGAACACGCTGCCATGCTGGAAGAGATGTACGTGTACACGCAGATGCCGCCACCGGCCTTCGGAATTCAGTTCGTGTATACGAATACCAATGAACCTGAGTTGGCGACCATCGTCCGTGATGGAGACGCGGTCTTGATGCCACGTGGGTATCACCCCAATGTGGCCGCACCTGGCCATCGTATCGGGTTTCTCTGGGCGATGGCGGCTCATCGCGAAAAAGAGGACAGGCAGTTTGGAGTGGTGAACGTACAGCCGGAATTTAGCCAGTCGGGATCGGGGCTGGAAGCGAGCAGAAAGTGATCGCCTATCCTCGACGAGTCTGCAAGCGGGAAACGCGGCTTGGATGACCGGGGCTTCAGCAGGCCTTTGAGAGTCGAGAAGAACTACAACTGGCCGGCCTCAGAGGCTCCACTACGGGATTCATCGGGCGTTTTGCTTTCATGATTGCCCTCGGACTGAGAGTCCGTCGACCGTGGCGAAAGCATCGAGATAGCGCGCTGCGGCTTTGTAGGAGTTGGACACCTTGTAGAGTGGACCCACAGCTGCCCATAGTATTTGCTGGTGGCCGGCGACGCCTATCTGATGGCGCTGCTCCTGGTAGAGATTCTGGGTCCGCGGTTCGAACCGGCACAGCGAAACCGCCACGGCATAACCAGGATGACACACAAAGAAGTCCCGAGAAAGGTAGTGGGCGGATATGGTACGGTAGTCCGCCCCCCCAAACGGGGAGAAGGCCTTGGCGGTCCGAGTCCGATTATCGAAGCGGCGAATGCTCCGGTTCTAGAGCGACAGACTGGCGAAGCCCCGGCCCAGCCTGGACTCCTTAACCAAGCACGAACAAAGGTGAACTCTCGAGATGCCATGAAACCTCGAAGCGCAGTTTTAGCTTGCGCAGTCCTGTTATCCGCGGGTGCGGCGTGGGCCGAGCCGCACCTTAAATCAATCAAGGTCGCAGTCACGAACCCAAGCGATCAGAACCGGCCGGCGGAGAATATTGTCCTTTCGGTTGAGGAGTTAAAGAAAATCGCTCCCGACTTCTATGCAGGATCGCAGATTATCACCGCGAGCGATGCAACCACCGTAGCCGAAGACGCTCGTGTGCTACATGCTACCGAGCTTGCTTCCCAAGTGGATGATCTCGACGGCGACTTCAAACCTGATGAGCTCGCCTTCCAAATCGACCTCAGGCCGCATCAGACGCGCATCGTGACCATCACCTGGGGAGCGGTCGATCGTATATTCCGCATCCGCGGAGACTACGAGAACGAGACCAACGCAATATTTACCCGGAAAATCGACGGCATGGGATGGGAGTCGAAGCCGAATGCGTTTCGCCTCTACTTTGACAAACGCAATGCGATTGATCTTTATGGTAAAGCGCGGCCGAGCTTACAGCTTGATCGCTATGCGACTCCCGGCTATATCTACCACAATTATTCTCCTGATGGGCGGGATATTTATTTGGTAGGCGACGCCCTGGGTATTGGAGCTTTA
>Ga0306920_100014442_pt1 | contig 10782 bp, 9 predicted proteins | sample flu12Cox44000170_FD_204666 | JGI IMG/M metagenome (GOLD analysis project Ga0306920, IMG submission 204666) | Lab enrichment of tropical soil microbial communities from Luquillo Experimental Forest, Puerto Rico - flux4day.12C.oxic.44.000.170 (v2)... | ecosystem: Environmental > Terrestrial >... | reverse complement strand
CTCAAAGCTCGGCCGGCAAGAATGTCGAGCTGCGTTCGAAGGTAGCGCTCCGGGGTTCCCAGCTCAGACCAGTCTCCCTCGACGATCTCGGCATGAATAGGCATCCCTTGTGCGAGCATCCGCGGATAGACATCTCGATTGATGTCCTCCGGCCCGTGCGGGGAGATGAGATTCAACACCGCCGGAGAGAGCATGTGGACGCCGGTGAAGTGCCAGGGTTGAAGCGCTTCTCCGCCGCTGCCGTGCCCGGCGATGCGGCGAACCCGCCCCGAGCCATCGACCTCCACCGATGCGTAGCTCTCCCCGGCGGGCATTCGCATCAGGATCATCGTCGCCAGCGCTCCAGCGCGCCGGTGTGCTCGCCGGACGCGGTCCAAATCGAGCGGGAAAAGGACATCCCCGTTGATCACCAGGAAATCGTCTTGCTCGACGAGGCGGCGCAAGCCGCGAATTCCTCCTGCGGTACCCTGAATGATTGGCTCGCGGACGATTTCCAGTCGCAAACCGGCGCGCGCGCACTCGGCCGACGCCACTGTCTCCATCGCCTCTGCCCGATGGTGGGTATTGATGCCGACGGCGGCGGCTCCGGCGCGCTTTAGCTCAGCGACGGCGAAGCGCAGGGCCGGCTGGCCGAGCACCGGAATCGCTGGCTTGGGCCAATGATCGGTGAGCGGGCGCAGCCGCTTACCGATGCCCGCGCAGAGGATGATTGCCTTCATCACGCCAGGGCCGGCACATAGCGCGCGGCAACCCGGCGCAGGTCCGACAGCTCCGGGAGCCGCTCGAACGCGCTCGCCACGTAGCGCAACGAAGCCGGAATCGAGATGAGAAAGCTCGAGTTTTTCTTCACCCGGTAGATGTATTCGAAGCGGGCAGCGTCCTTGAGCTTTCGCTGCACGGTGAGCAGGTCGAAGAATCGCCTGAACGGCGCCGGCGGGATCACCTCTCCGCTCTCCCTCTGAAAGGCGGCGAGGTAGCGGTCAATCATGCGATCGACGAAAGGCCAATCGAGCTCGACGTAGCTATCGCGCAAAAGCGAAACCAGATCGTAGTGGCGAGGCCCCAAAAGCGCGTCTTGAAAGTCGATCATCACCAGCTCACCGCTCTTGAGCATCAAGTTGCGGCTTTGGTAATCGCGGAGGGTAAAGCCGCGGGGCTCGGCGGCAAGCTGGGATGAGAAGCGGTGAAAGATGCGGTTGAGCTCTGCTTGTTCCGAAGCCGGCACCTGTTGACCGCTCCAGGCTTCCATGCCCCACTCCCGGAAGTGGTGCAGCTCCCACAGGTAGAGGTCCTCGTCGAAAGCGCGGCTGAACGCGACGCAGCGAGGATCTGGATGGCGCTCGGCCGACGCCCGTAAACGAGCGAGCAGGTCCACGGCACTGGCGTACAGCGACTCGCGTTCACCTCCGGTCTGAAGAGCCTTTTCCATCGTCAAGTCGCCCAGATCCTCGAGCACCATCATGCGTGCGGCCGGGTCATAGCTCACGATTTCCGGAACGCGGGCTCCCAGCCGCTTGAGATACCGCTGGACGTTGAGGAAGGGCAGCTCCGCCGGCGCCGGTTCCTTGCTTACCTCTTCACTCTTCGAAGCATCCGGCGGCATCACCATCACCACGTGACTTTGCGGCGGCTCGCCGACTCGATAGTAGCTGCGGCTGCTCGCGTCCCCCTTCAAACGAGAAATCTGGCCCGCCGACGCCTTTTGACCAACGGCTCTTTTCACTTGGTCGCGAAGCGCGGCCTCTACTTCCATGCCCAGCATTTCTCCAGGAGGGTGAGTCGACAGTATCGGGGGAAGCTGCGCCGATCGTCAAAAAGCGCGCCCATACAGAGTCCCGATAGACCCCGCGGCCGATCCGTAGGAAGTTACGCCTTGCGACCGGTGCAGCCGGCTTGGCGAGCGAGGACCGGATGAAAATTCACGAGAACATTCTGTCCGCCGTCGGCCACACGCCGATGGTGCGGCTGAACAAGATGGTGGGGCTAGGCGACGCCACCGTGCTGGTCAAGTGCGAGTTCATGAACCCGGGAGCGTCGATCAAAGATCGGATGGCCGTCCACATCATCGACAGAGCGGAGCGCGACGGCCTGCTCAAGCCCGGCGGCACGATCGTGGAGAACACCTCCGGCAACACCGGAATGGGGGTGGCGCTGGCCGCCGCGGTGAGGGGCTATCGCTGCATCTTCACCATGCCGGACAAGATGTCGATGGAGAAGATCAACCGCCTCAAGGCCGTCGGGGCCCAGGTAATTGTCACCCCGACCAACGTGCCGGCCGACAGCCCGAAGAGCTACTACGAGACGGCCAAGCGGATCGCCCGCGAGACGCCCAACAGCTTCTACCTCAACCAGTACCACAACCCGGAAAACATCCACGCGCATTACCTGACCACCGGACCGGAGATCTGGGAGGAGACGGACGGCAATATCGATTACTTCGTCGCCGGACTGGGCACCGGCGGGACGATGAGCGGAGCTGGCAAGTTCTTCAAGGAGAAGAAGCCGAGCATCGTCAACGTGGGCGTCGATCCCATCGGCTCCGTGTACGAGGGCTATTTCCGCACCGGAAAGCTGATCGAGCCGCACGTCTATAAGGTCGAAGGCATTGGCGAGGACATGCTGTGCAAGGCGATGGACTTCTCGGTGCTCGACGACATCCGCCAAGTCGACGACAAACAGTCGTTTCTGGCTGCTCGCCGCTTGGCCCGAGAGGAGGGGATCTTCGCCGGCGGCTCCTCTGGATCGGCGGTGCACGTGGCAGTGCAGCTCGCCAAGGAAATCGGTCGGGGGAAGATCATCGTCACCGTGCTACCTGATTCCGGGACGAGCTACGTGTCGAAGTTCTACTCCGATGAGTGGATGCGGGATAACGGCTTCCTCGAGGATCGCGCCGGGACGGTCCGCGACCTTTTGCGCACCGGCAGGCGCACGGTGATCTCCGCCAAGCCGGGCGAACGAATCGACAAGGTGGTCGAGGAGATGAGACATCACGGCATCAGCCAGATGCCGGTGATCGAGGCGGATGGAACAGCGACGGGGATGATCCACGAGTACGACTTGCTCAATGCGCTGATCGCCGGCAGTCACAAGCTGACTGATCCAATCGACCCGATCGTCGCGCCTCTTCAGGGGGTCGTCACCCTGGACGCCTCGATCAACGTTCTTCGGGAAGTGTTCGCGCAGGACAACGTGGCGGTGGTGAAGGACGGTCAGGAGGTGGTGGCGATCTTGACGAAGATCGATCTGATCGAGCACCTCGCCGAGCGAATGAGCTGAGTTACGCGGCCAAGGCGTTCTGCAGATCGCCGATCAAATCGCCGACGTCCTCGATCCCCACCGAGAGGCGGATCAACCCGTCGCTGATCCCCAATCGTTCGCGGGTTTCTTTAGGTACCGAGGCATGGGTCATGATCGCCGGGTGCTCGATCAGCGACTCCACTCCGCCGAGCGACTCGGCACAGGCGAAAATCTGCACTGCTTTGAGAAAGCGGCGCGCCGCCTCCAGTCCGCCGCGGATCTCGAACGTCATCATCCCGCCAAATCCACTCATCTGGCGTCGGGCGAGCTCGCGCTGCGGGTGAGATTCCAGCCCAGGATAGGTGACCTTTTGCACCTTGGGGTGGCGGACCAGAGCCTCGGCGACCGCCCGGGCGTTGGCCGCATGCCTTTCCATTCGCACGTGGAGCGTCTTCACGCCGCGAAGCACGAGGAAGCTGTCGAGCGGCGAGGGAATGGCGCCGACGGCGTTCTGGAGAAAGTGAATGCGCTGGGAGAGCTCCTGGCTTTTTGTGGCCACGAAACCTCCGACGCAGTCGCTGTGGCCGTTGAGGTACTTCGTCGTCGAATGCACCACGACGTCGATCCCCAAACCGAGCGGTTTCTGAAAGTAGGGTGTCATGAAGGTGTTGTCGCAAATGGAGACCAGCGATCGCCGCCGGCAGATCTCCGAGACCCGGGCGAGGTCGATGAGCTTCATCATCGGATTGGTCGGCGTCTCGACCCAAACGGCCTTCGTTTGCGGCCGCAGCGCAACCTCCAGATTCGCCGGGTTCGCCAGATCGACGAAGGAAAACGAAAGCCCCTGACGCTGGAAGACTTTGTCGAACAGACGAAAGGTTCCGCCATAGACATCGTCGGAGCAGACGATGTGATCGCCTTTGTCGAATAAGTGCATCAGCGCGTCGGCCGCCGCGCAACCGGAGCTAAAGGCAGCCCCATGGGGGGCACCTTCGAGCGCGGCGAGGCAACTCTCGAGGGCATCTCGCGTGGGATTGCGGGTTCGGCTGTAGTCGTAGCCCTTGTGCTCCCCGGGGCCCGCCTGGACGTAGGTCGAGGTCAAGTAAACGGGCGTCATGATCGCCCCGGTTGTAGGGTCGGGCCGCTGGCCGGCGTGGATGGCTAGAGTATCGAAGCGCATGGCCCAGGACAGTACACGAACCTAACCTTGCTCGTCGCGCCGCAGCGTTGCCGGCGAGCCCGTCCAGGTCTCGGCGGATTTCAGATAGAAGTAGGCAGTGGAGTCCTTCCCGGCGTTCGCCAACCGGCTGCGGAAAAACTTCCGCCACTTCAGCAGGTGGGCGGCTCGGGAAGGGGTAACCGCTTTCCGCGTCTACGATCGAGATCTGCCGGAATACCCCTGCTCAATCGACTGGTACGAGGGGCGGGTGCATCTGCTCGAATACCCGCGGGCCTCATCGCTTAAGAAGGGCACGGCGCGCAAAACCGAGGAGGCCGTGCAAGCGATCGGCGAAGTGCTCGGGGTCGCGCGCGAACACGTCTATGTGAAGCAGCACCGCCCCAAGGTCTGGGGGCGGGAGCAGTACCAGCGCACCGGTTTGCCTGGGGATTGGTTCACGGTCTGCGAGCAAGGCCTGAAGTTCTGGGTGAACCTCGGCCGTTATCTGGACGGAGGCCTCTTCCTCGACCACCGCCGCACCCGGGCGCGGGTCCGGCGCGAGTCGGCTGGCAAGCGATTCCTCAATCTTTTTTCCTACACCGGCGCATTCACGGTCCACGCCGCAGCAGGCGGCGCTCCTCAGACCACCAGCGTCGATCTGTCAAGCAAATACCTCGATTGGGCGGCGCGAAATCTGCGGCTCAACGGCATTGACCCCGCTTCTCACGAGCGGGTGCGCGCCGATGCCTGTGAATGGCTGCCGCTGGCGGCCAAGGAGGGGCGGCGATACGAGCTGATCCTGATCGATCCTCCGCCGTTTTCCGCATCGAGGGCGATGCGCCGTTCGTTCAACGTGCAACGCGACCATCCGCGGCTGCTCGAAGCCGCCCTGCGCCTGCTCGTCCCCGGCGGCACGCTGTATTTCTCCACCAGTTTCCAGGCGTTCCAACCGCAGTGGACCTTAGACCCCGGCTTTTCAGTGGAAGAGCTCACCCCCGGCTCGATCCCGCCGGATTTTCAGCGAAAGGAGGTCCATCGTTGCTGGCAGATCACCCGGCGGAGCGATAGACAGCGCGCGTAGACAAGCCATGGCAAATCGGTTCGGAAATTTCACGCTGCATGAGATCCGCGACGGCACCTTTTCGCTCGACGGTGGCGCGATGTTCGGCATCGTGCCCAAGCCGCTCTGGCAGAAGCGTCATCCGGCCGACGAACGAAACCGCGTCCAGCTGGGGCTCCGCTGTTTGCTGATCGAGGCCGGCGGACGGCGGGTGTTGGTGGACTCGGGCATCGGCTCGAAGTGGGACGACAAGCATCGGGATATCTATGCCATAGACCAGTCGCATCACGGCCTCGACCGGGACCTGCTCCGGGCCGGCTGCGCCCGGGAAGAAGTTACCGACGTCGTCCTGACGCACCTTCATTTCGATCACGCCGGCGGTATCACCAGATTCGAGCATGGACAGCGAGTGCTCTCCTTCCCCGGCGCCACCCATCACCTGCAGCGTCGCAACTGGAATTGGGCCCGCCATCCCTCAGACAAGGATGCCGGCAGTTTCCGAGCGGAGAACTTCGATCTGCTGGAAGGCAGCGGCCGCCTTCATTTGCTCGATGGCCAAACAGAGCTGTTCCCCGGCATCGAGCTGTTCGTCTCCGAGGGCCACACCGTCGGCATGCAGCTGGTGCGGGTGACCAGCGGGGAGAGCACCCTCATCTTCTGCGGCGACCTCATCCCCACCACTTCGCACCTGCGCTCTTCATGGGTGATGGCCTACGATCTCTACCCGCTCACCTCAATCGAAGAGAAGCGGATGCTCCTCGCTCAGGCCGTGGAGGAGGATTGGACCCTCTTCTTCGAGCACGATCCGCTGGTGGCCGCCTGCACCGTGAAGGAACAGGACGGTCAAGCGGTGGTCGATCAGGTCATTCCCTTTTGAAGGCGAAAAGCGGAGAGGCTCCCCACGTCGTCCTCCACCGTCGTGGCGCGGAGCGTTGCCAGCGCGGCCACCCTTGGATCTACGCCAGCGACCTGCAGGCGGCGGCCGGGCTGCAAGGCGGAGAAGTGGTCCGGGTGCTGGACCAGCGGCGGCGGTTTCTCGGGCAAGCGCTTTACTCCAAGCAGTCGAAAATCGCGCTTCGCTGGCTCACGGACCAAGACGTCGCGGCGGACGCGGCCTTTTGGCGGGCGAGAATCCATCAGGCGCTCGCGCTGCGCCAGCTCATCTATCCGGGCGAGCGAACCTACCGCGCGGTGCACGGCGACGCCGACCTGCTGCCCGGCCTCATCGTCGATCGTTACGAAGATTACTTGGTGGCCCAATTTCTGGTGAAGGGCACCGATGATCGCAAAGAGTTGCTCGCCGACCTGCTCGTCGAGGCATTCGAGGCGAAGGGATTGATGAACCGATCGGACGCCAGCGTCCGCTCGCTGGAGGGCCTCTCCGCCATCCGGGAGGTGATGCGCGGGCAGATTCCCGCCAAGGTGGAGTATCGGGTGGGGACACTTCGCCTGTGGGCCGACCTGCAGCAGGGCCAAAAGACCGGAGCCTTCCTCGATCAACGAGAGAACCAGCTGGTCTGCGCGACCTATGCCCGCGGCGCCGCGCTCGATTGCTTCGCCTACGCGGGCGGCTTCGCGCTCCAACTGGCGACCCGGGCAACGCAGGTGACCGCGGTGGAGAGCTCAGAGCCCGCGGCGCAGCAACTCAAGGCCAACTGTGAGCTGAACCAATTGACCAACGTGCAGGTGGTAATTGCCAACGCCTTCGACTTCCTCCGCGACGCGGTGGACGAGGGGCGCAGCTTCGACACCGTCGTCCTCGATCCACCGTCGTTCGCCCGCAACAAAGCGTCGATTGACGCCGCGCTCCGCGGCTACAAGGAAATCAATTTGCGCGCGATGCAGCTTTTGCAGCCGTCAGGGTTTCTCATCACCTGCAGCTGCTCGCACCACGTCTCCGAGGATCGGTTCGAGCAGGTGCTGGCGGCTGCCGCGGCGGACGCCAAGAGGCGTTTTCAGATTGTCGATCGGCGCGGCGCCAGCCGAGACCATCCCGTTCTGTTGAGCCTCCCCGAGACGCGCTACCTCAAGTGCTTCGTGCTGCGTGCGCTGTAGCCGAGCGCTCTTGAAGCCTTCCAAGGCTCCTCGGGTCAGCTACTGCAGGTAAGAAGCGAGGGCGTCATCGACCTCTTTTTTGTCCTTGAACATCAAGCCGATTCCGCGCGGCCGTGCCTGCGAGCCGTCGTAGACGTGGACGACCGATGCGGCTACCTCGAGGGCGGTGGAGCAAAAGTCCAGCCGCATCAGCAGGGTTACCTCGGTGCCCCGCTCGAATCCGTGCTCCCCGGGGACAAAAACGCCGCCGTGACGGAACTCCTTATCCTGGGCCAGCTTGAGCTCGGCCGGCGTGGCGTAACGCACCTCCACCCGTGCGCCGGGCTCGATCAGTACTTGCCCGAGCACCTCGTCCGGCAGGAGAAAACGAATTCCGAATCCGCCCTTGTCCACTGATCTGAGCTCTGGCGGGACGATCTTGTGGCGACGCACCGTCGCTTCGAAGTAGATGGACGTCTCCTTGTCCACGAAGATCTGTAGATGCAGCTTCGAATCGAGCGGCGGGCGGTAAGGGGAGACGATGAAGGCGCCGCCGCGCGAGACGTCCTGGGTGAAGCCGGAGTGCGACAGATCGCGTTCACCGTAGCGCACCAGGAAACGGCGCTTGTACCGCTTTTTGACTTGGAGCTGTTTCACACGCGCGAGGTGGTCGTCTGGAAATTGTAGCAGACAGCAGTGAGGAGGGCCCTGTTGCTCGCCTTCTTCCTGGTGCGCGGCGCACCTACGAAGTGGCGGCTGCCGTATTCGTGCGCGGGCTCGGCGTGACGTTCTTCATCGCTTTCGCCTCGCTCTGGGTCCAGCTGAAAGGATTGATTGGAAGCCGCGGAATTTCGCCGGTGGCCGAGTTTCTTCCCTGGGCGTACGAGCGGCTGGGGTGGAGAGCTTACGGGCGAATCCCCACCCTGTGCTGGATCAGCGCGTCGGACGGATTTCTCGGTGGGCTGTGCGCCGCCGGCGTTGGCTTCTCGCTCTTAGTGGTAGGGGGCGTCGCGCAAAGGTGGTTCCTGCTCGCGCTTTGGGCTCTCTATCTCTCACTTGTCGCGGTCGGCGACGTGTTTCTTCAGTTCCAGTGGGACAGCCTGCTTCTGGAGACCGCCTTCTTTTCCGTCTTTCTCGCTTCGCCGCGGCTGTGGCCCAACCGGCCGGTGCGCACCAGCCCCGTGGCGCTGTGGCTTTTGCGCTGGTTGCTCTTCCGCCTGATGTTTCTCTCCGGCGCGGTGAAGCTCGCCAGCGGCGATGCGGCTTGGCGCAACTTGAGCGCGCTACGCTTCCACTATTGGACACAGCCTTTGCCTACCTGGACCAGCTACTACGCCAATCTCCTGCCGGACTCCGTCGAGGTCGCCTCGGCAGCAGTGATGTTCTCCATCGAGCTGCTGGTGCCCTTCCTTGTCTTCGGTCCGCGCCTGGCGCGCTTGTTTGCTGCCGCGGCGATTGCGTTCCTCCAGGTCGTGATTGCGGCGACAGGAAACTACGGATTCTTCAATCTCCTTGCGCTGTTACTTTGCTTTCTGCTCATCGATGACGCGGCGGCCTTGAAGATCCTCCCTGGGAGCTTCGCCGCCAAGCTAGCGACCCAACGCGGTGAACCTACGCCGCGACGCGCCTGGCAAACCGCCTTCGTCATCGCCGCTGCATTCTTCGTCCTGGTGAGCCTTGCCGAGACGAGATTCTGGCGTCCGCCGGCGCCGTTCAGCGACGTCTTGGCGGTTCTGCAACCCTTTCGCAGCATCAACAGCTATGGACTGTTCGCGGTGATGACGACGCGCCGGCCCGAGATACTCGTTCAAGGCAGCGACGATGGGCGTTCCTGGCAAGACTATCAGTTCAAGTGGAAGCCGGGAGACCTCAGAGCAGCGCCGCGCCTTGTCGCACCCCATCAGCCGCGGCTGGACTGGCAGATGTGGTTTGCGGCGCTAGGCACCTGCGCCCGAAACCCCTGGTTCATCCGCTTCCAAGAGCGGCTGCTCGAAGGAAGCCCACCGGTCGCGGGGCTGTTGGCGGCAAACCCCTTCCCTCGGTCACCACCTCGTTATATCCGCTCGCAGATGTACGACTACCGCTTCGCCAGCTGGTCGCAGCACCAAAGCTCGGGGGTCTACTGGGAACGGGCACTGGTCGGCCCATACTGCCCGGTTCTCGCTTTGAGGGACGGCAGGCTAATCTCCGTTGGCGCGACAAATCCGGAGGAGCAATGAAGGCAGGTAGAAGCTGCCAACACTTTAAGGAGTTAATCCGCGAGGTCCCCGATTTTCCCAGGAAGGGAATTCTCTTTTACGACATCACCACCTTGCTCAAGGACAAGCGCGGATTTGCCTCATTGATTGACGCGCTGGCCGAGCACTATCTGGATCAGCGGGTCGATCTCGTCCTCGGAATCGAAGCCAGGGGCTTCATCTTTGGACCGGCGCTCGCCTACCGCCTGAACGCCGGATTCATCCCGGTGCGCAAACCCAAAAAGCTTCCCGCCGCCACTGCCAGTTACAGCTACGAGCTCGAGTACGGCACCGACACGTTGGAGATCCACCGCGACGCGATCGAGAAGGATCAACGGGTGCTCATCGTGGACGACTTGCTGGCAACCGGTGGCACCGCCCGCGCCTGCGTGCAGTTGGCCGAGCTTCTCTCTGCAAAGGTGGTCGGCTTGGGTTTCGTGTTGGAGCTCGAGTCCCTGCAAGGAAGGCAGAAGCTGCCAGGCTACGACGTCTTCTCGCTGATTCAGTACTGAGGGAATTCGGCCGCGGGAAAGAGCAGAACCTCATCGATTGCCTTGGCCCCGAGCAGAAGCATCAGGACGCGGTCGAGCCCGAGCGCGACTCCGCCGGCGGGCGGCATACGCGAAAGCGACGCGAGAAACTCTTCATCGAGCGGAGTGGCGCCCTTGCCGGCCGCAACCCGCAGTTGGCGCTCGCTCAGCAGTCTTCGCCTTTGCTCGACGGCATCGGTGAGCTCTGAAAAACCGTTGGCCAGCTCCAGCCCCCCGGCATACAGCTCGAAGCGTTCGGCCACCGCGTCATCTCCGGGTTTGAGCCGTGCCAGGGCCGCCATCGGCGCGGGGTAATCTACGAGGAAGACGGGTCGCTCCTGGCCGAGCCCTGGCTCCACGCGCTCAAGGAACAGCCGAAAGAAGATGTCCTCGAAGGTGTCCGAGTCCTGGCAGCGAAAGCCGGCTCGATCGGCCGCGCCCCGCAACGCGTCGGCATCCGCGCAGGCGCGTAAGTCAATACCAGTGCCCCGCTGGAAAGCCTCCTCCACTTTCACCCGCTCGTAC
>Ga0306920_100014440_pt1 | contig 10782 bp, 9 predicted proteins | sample flu12Cox44000170_FD_204666 | JGI IMG/M metagenome (GOLD analysis project Ga0306920, IMG submission 204666) | Lab enrichment of tropical soil microbial communities from Luquillo Experimental Forest, Puerto Rico - flux4day.12C.oxic.44.000.170 (v2)... | ecosystem: Environmental > Terrestrial >... | reverse complement strand
TCGGGGCCTCTTTCGCCGTGGGCGACTCGACGCTGGTCGTGAGCGGAACGTCGCTGCGCCGCACCAGCGAGCGCCAGGTGGCCGCCTGGGCCGACGCCGAGCGGCAGAGCCACGCCCTCGCCGACGCGCGCGGCGTCGCGGCGCGCGCCGTCCTGATACGCGTCCGGGCCCTCGGCCGGGGGGCCGCCGACGACGCCGAGGCGATCCTGGGCGAGCTCTTGGCGTCGCCGCACGACTGGCTGATGCGCGGGGGGCCGAACGAAGTGTGGCTCGCCTTCGAGGCCGAGCGCGACGTCGACGGGCCCCGGGTGCGCCGCGACATCCTCCGCCGGCTCGCGAGCTGGGGGGTCGGCGCCGAGGTCGAGGCCACGGTCCTCACGGGCGAGGCGCTCGGCAAGCCCATCGGCGATCTCCGCGCGCTCCTCGACGCATCGCCGCCCGTGGCCCTCGATCGGGGCTCGGCGATCTTCCAGGTGCCGGCGATGGTCGCCCTCAAACGGACGCTGATCCGTGTGGCGCCCGCGCCCGTCAACGTGCTGGTGCTCGGCGAGACAGGCGCCGGCAAGGACGTCGTCGCGTCGCTGCTGCACGAGCTGTCGCCGCGCGCGGCGAAGCGCTTCGTCGGGCTCAACTGCGCCAGCTTCCCCGAGGCGCTCATCGAGAGCGAGCTGTTTGGTCACGAGCGGGGGGCGTTCACCGGGGCGGCGTCCGCCAAGGCGGGGCTGCTCGAAGCGGCCGACGGGGGGACCGTGTTCCTCGACGAGATCGGCGAGCTCCCGGCCCCCATGCAGGCCAAGCTGCTGCGTGTGATCGAGACCTGCGAGGTCACGCGCCTCGGCGGGGTCGCGCCCCGTCGCATCGACGTCCGCTTCGTGGCGGCGACCAACCGGGACCTCGAGGCCGAGGTCGCCGCGGGACGATTCAGGCGCGACCTCTACTTCCGCCTCAACACGGTCACGGTGACGGTGCCGCCGCTCCGGGAACGGCGCGCCGAGATCGAGCCCTTGGCGCGCCTGTTCCTCGAAAACGCGCGCCGCCGCTTCAACCTCCCGGCGGTCGACCTCTCCGGCGACGCGCTCGAGGCGCTCGAGGCCCACACCTTCCCCGGCAACGTGCGCGAGCTGCGCAACCTGATGGAGCGCGCGGCCCTGCTGGCCACGGGGGGCCTCATCGAGCCCGCCCACCTGTCGCTCCCCGGCGCGGAGGCCGAACGCCCGCGCACGACCATCGGCGTCGCCCCGCTGGAAGCCGCAGCGCGCGCCGCGGACGCGGAGGGCGACGACGAGGAGCGCGCCCGCATCGAGCGGGCCCTCTCCGAGGCCGCCGGCAACCAGAGCCGCGCCGCGGAGGTCCTCGGGATCCCACGGCGGACACTGGTGCGTCGGATCGCGCGCCTCGGCATCCGCCGGCCGCGCGACTAGCGGCGCTCGCTCGGCGAGCGCGTCATCGCCTCGCCAGCGACCGCGGCAACTCGAACCAGGGGAGCACGGTGTTCTCGAAGCGGGCCATGGCGCCGATCCGGTCGCCGGTGAGGGTGAGGACGATGAGGCCAATGCCGTGGCTGATGCCGGTGGGGGCGCGGAGGTAAGCTCCGAACGCGGGCTGACCGTTGGCGCGCGTCGGCAGGAGGTCGAACCTCCGGCCGGCGCTGAAGATACGACCACAGAAGCGGGCGACGACGTCCCGCCCCTGGTACTCGAACGGCATCGGCGGCATCGAGACGAAGACGTCGTCTGTCAGCAGCGCCACGACGGCGTCGAGGTCGGCGGCCTCGTAGGCCGTGACGAACTTCGCCACGATCGCCTCCTCGGCCGCTGAGCCGGCCTTGGGGGGCGGTTCGCGGTCGGCGAGCGGCAGCCGCCGATCCTGCAAGGTGGCGCGCGCCCGCTTGAGCGCGCTGTTCGCCGATTCGACGGTCGTCTCCAGCATCTCGGCCACCTCGCTCGCGTGGAAGCCGAGGACGTCGCGCAGGATGAGGACGGCGAGCTGACGCGGCGGCAAGATTTGCAACGCGGTCACGAAGCCGAGGGAGATCGACTCCGCTCGCTCGTACCGGGCCTCCGGTCCGAGCGGCACGTCGATCGCACCCTCGAGGATCGCGTCGGGGAACGGCTCGAGCCAGACGACCTCGCCGAGCCGCGTGGGCTCGAGCTGCTCGACGCCGGGCACGTCCCAGGCCTTGGCGGGGCGGCGAGCCGCCGCACGGCGCGCGTTGAGGCAGCGGGTGGTCGCGATCCGGTACAGCCAGGTCCGGAGCGACGCGCGCCCTTCGAACGCCGTGAGCCCTTGCCAGGCCGCGAGCAGCGTGTCCTGCAGGGCGTCCTCGGCGTCTTGAAACGAGCCGAGCATCCGGTAGCAGTGCACCTGCAGCTCGCGGCGGTGCGGCTCGGTGAGCTCCCGGAACGCATCGACGTCCCCGGCCCGCGCCTTCGTGATGAGGTCGGGCGTCGGCTCGGTCACGGTCGCGTCACCTTCTTCCGGAAGCTTGTAGCACCTCATGCCCGGGTTAGACACCGGTCCCGGCGCAAACTGGGCGGTCGCCGCGCCGCCCAGTTTGCCGAGGAGGCGGTGTCTGCATCATCGAAAGGAGACCGAGATGATGCTGAACAACAAAGTTGCGGTGATCTACGGCGCCGGCGGCGCGATCGGCGCCGCGGTGGCCCGCGCCTTCGCGCGCGAAGGGGCCAGGCTCTTCCTGACGGGGCGCCTGCTGGCCCCGGTCGAGGCGCTCGCCAAGGAGATCATCTCCGCCGGTGGCGCGGCCGAGGCGGCGGCGGTCGACGCGCTCGACGAGCACGCCATCGACGGGCACCTCGGGGCGGTGGTCGACAAGGCGGGCCACGTCGACGTCTCGTTCAACGCCATAGGCATCCCGGACGCGGAGATCGTGGGCGTCCCGCTGGTCGAGCTCGACCTCGAGAGGTTCTCGCGGCCGATCACGGCCCACACGATCTCCTACTTCTTGACCGCGCGGCTGGCGGCCCGCCGGATGGTCGCCAGGAAGTCCGGGGTGATCATGGCCGTCTCCGCGTTGCCGGCGCGGATGGGCAGCCCGCTGGTGGGCGGCTACACGCCGGCGTTCGGCGCCAAGGAGGCCCTCACGCGCGGCCTCTCCCTGGAGCTCGCCCCCCACGGCATCCGCGTGGTCACCCTCCGACCGCACGCCTTGCCCGAGACGGCGTCGATTCGGGAGGTCTTCGATCTCAAGGCAGCGAAGGTCATGACCTGGGCCCAATGGCAAGAGGCCCAGGCGAGCCGGACCCACACGCGGCGGCTGTCGACGCTCGCCGAGCTCGCCAACGTGGCGGCCTTCGTGGCCTCCGATCAGGCGAGCGGGCTGACGGGGACGACGGTCAACCTGTCGATGGGCACCGTGGACGACTAGACAAAACGGGCGGCGGCCCACCTCACCCGGGCCGCGGGCGCAGCGGCCCGGGGGCGGCGCAGAGAGGGCAGGCGTCGGTCAGCGCCGCCACCGTGCCGCAGTCGCGGCAGTCGACGCGAGCGCCGTGAAAGCCATCCTCGTGAAGCTCGGTCGAGGTGCGGGCCTTCTCGGCGCGCATCCCCTCGTAGTCGACGCGCGCCGGGACGAACGCCACGTAGCGGATCTCCTCGCCGTCGCACGAGGGGCAGGACGCCGGCACGGGCCAGCGGTTGGGCGTGGCGAGCGCGCGGGCGAGCCCGCCAGGTGCGTGGCACCGCGGGCAGACGTCGGACGCAAAGACCACGTGCTTGCAGGCGGCGCACGTGATCTCGTAGACGCCGTCGATGAACTTCTCTCCGTCGTAGACCCACGCGATGCGGCCGACCGGCTCTCCTCCCATGAGCGGCAGCGCGCCGTCGACGTAGGTGCGGAACGCGAGCTTGGCGGCGCCGCACGCCGGGCAGCCCGCGCGCACCAGACCTTCGAGCCCCTTCTCGTCGAGGAGTCCCATGCGCCTATCGGGCGGCGAGCAGGCGCGAGATGCTGACCTCGACGTCCGAGCGGACAGCGTTCCAGAGGCTCTGGAACTCCGTCGTCGAGACGCCGAGCTCGTCCCACAGCCGGACCCGCACGGCGGTGTCCAGATCCTCGCGGATGGCGGCCAGCCAGCGCGCCACGGTCGCGCGGTGCACGCGGTAGGTGCGTGCGATGGCGTCGAGGCTCATGCCGGCGACGTAGTGGAAGCGGAGCAGGCTCCGGTCCCGCTTGGAGAGGTGCCCGACGGCGTTGCGCAGCGCCTCCTGAAACAGCTGCCCGTACTTGCTGCGGATGAGCTGCTGCTCTTGATCCAGCGCCTCGAGCAGGGGCTCGCGGCCGCTCTCGAGCCGGCCGGAGATCACCGGGTCGGCCTCGCAGATGTCGAGCGCCGTCCGCATGGCGGCCATCCGGACCCAGCCAGCCAGCGGGCCGCTGGCGCGGTACTGGAGCAACCGGGGCGGCGGCCCCACCAGGAGCTTCGACCGCAGCTGCTGCCGGACCTCCTGGACGACGTCGTCGGCGAGGCGGAGCCGGGCCAGCCAGCGCGGCAGCTCCGCGAGCAGGGTGCCGTCGAATTCCCGCACGGCGTCGTCATGGCCGCCCGCTGCGGCGGCCGCGAGGAACAGATCGCCCGCCCTTTCTTGGAGCGCCGCCGGCTCGACCGCCGCCGCTTCGACGAACGAGCGAAAGGCCTCGAGCGTGAGGCTCTGGACGGTCGGCCACTGGCCCCGCCCCAGGTCGAACGCCGCCTTCAATTCGTCGTCATTCACGGCAGTTCCGCGTCTCGGGCGAGATGATACCCTGGCATTGAGCGGGGTGGCGATGTCCTCGAGCTGTCTTCACGAGAACGAGGTTCAGGCGCTCCTCGAGGGGGCGCTGGCCAGCGCGCGGGTCGACGGCGTCGAGAGCCACCTCGACGGCTGCCTCAAGTGCCAGCTGCTGGTCTCCGCCGCCGCCCGGACCGCGTCGCTGCGCACGCACGGCCTCGAGGGCGAGGCGTCCGGCCTCCTGCACTTCGAGGTGGGCGACGTCATCTCGAACCGCTACGAGGTCACGCGCTTCATCGCGCGCGGCGGGATGGGCGAGGTGTACGCCGCCCACGATCGCATGCTCGGCGACGAGATCGCGCTCAAGGTCTTGCGCCGGCCGACGGCGGCCGGCGTCGAGGCCCTCGATCGCCTGCGGGCCGAGGTCCAGCTCGCGCGCCGCGTGGCCGACCCGCACGTGCTCCGCGTGTTCGACCTCGGATCGTACCCGGCCCCCGACGGTGTCGAGGTCCTGTTCCTCACCATGCAGCTCCTGCACGGGGAGACGCTGCGCGCCCGGATCCGCCGCGCCGGCCCGCTGCCTCCCGACGAGACCTGGCGCCTCGCCGGCGACATGTTCGCTGCCCTCGGCGCCGCACACCAGATCGGCATCGTCCACCGCGACTTCAAGTCCGACAACGTCATGCTGGTCCCGACGCCCGACGGCCCGCCGCGCGCCATCGTCATGGACTTCGGCCTCGCGCAGGCGGTGGCCACCGACCGGCCCCTCGAGGGCGACGGCACGCCGCTCGTGGCGGGGACCCTCGGCTACATGGCGCCCGAGCAGCTCGCCGGCGGCCCGGTGACCGCGGCGGCCGACGTCTACGCGTTCGGCGTCGTCCTCCACGAGATGCTCACCGGCGTCCTGCCGCCGTTTCGCCCGGTCATCGTCCGGCGAGGCCAGCCTGCGCCGCCCGCGCCGCCCCCGTCCTCGCTCCTCGACGGGCTCGACATCCCGTCGCGCTGGAGCGCGCTCATCCGCCGCTGCCTGGAGCGCGAGGCCGGCGCGCGCTTCCGGAACATCCTCGAAGCGCGCGACGCCGTCGCGAGCGCGAGCGGACGCAAGCTCGGCCGCCGCGTCGCCTTCGCCGCGGCGGGCGGGGCGGCGGCCTTGGTGCTCGTGGGCGCGGGGCTGGTCTGGAAGCGGACCTCGGCCGTCACGCCAACCCCGGCGGTGGTGACCGCCCCGCCCGCGCCAGCGGCCCGGGCCCCGGCCCTCCCCAGCCCACCCGAGCCCGCGCGCCCGACCGCAACGGTCGAGCTTCAACCGCCGCCACCCACGCCCGAACGGCCCCCGCCCACGGGCCCGGTTCACGCGACGCGATCGCGGCGGCCTCCGCCCGCTGCGCGCGTCCCGGCGAAGACGCCGGACACGGTCTCCCGCACCGCGGCGGACACGCGCGCCGCACCCCCGAATCCCCCGCGTTCCATCGCAGATACCGACGAGGCGCTCGACCCCTTCAAGGAATCGCGTTAGCTGCCTGTCATTTTTCGATGCGCCATTTGGGCCGCATCGCCGTCAGGGAGGAGGGGGGACCATGTCCGTGACACGGACGACGCGCTGGCCCTACGGGCCTGCCTGCCTTTATCATCGCCGTTCGCTTCCGCGAACGGGACGTGGTGAGGCTACGAACGAATTCCAGGTGTTGCGGCCTCGGCGCCCTGTTGCTGCTGATGGCAGCGAGCAGCTCCAGCCGCGCGGCGCCGCCGGATGCTGGCCAGGATCCGGGCCAGGACCTGACGCCGACGGCCCGCGCGCTGTCGGACGAGGCGCTGCGCCACTACCAGCAGGGCGAATACGACGCGGCGATCGAGTCCTTCATGGGCGCTTACGCCCTCTCGAACAACGCGGGCCTGCTCTTCAACGTGGCGCAGGCGTACCGGCTGAAGGGGGACTGCGAGCACGCCCGGGAGAGCTACCAGCGATTTTTGACCGCGGCCCCGGACACGCCGCTCAAACCGTCGGTGGAGCGGCGCGTGGCGGAGATGGAGGCGTGCATCAAGAGCCGCGGCCCGACGGCGGCGCCTGCGTCGTCCGAAACCGCGCGCGCCGCCGAGGCGGTCGCTGTCACAACGACACTCCCGCCACCGGCGGCGTCCCCGCCCGTCCTCGTGTCGCCGAAACCCGGGCCTTCGCCTTCGAGGCAAGCCGCCGTCTTGACGCTGCGGGGATCGGCGTTGGCCTTGCTGGCCACGTCGGCCGTGTTCGGCGCGCTGACGTTGAAGGCGTACGAGGACTACCGGGGCGCTCAGACGCCCCAAGAGGAAAAGGACGCAAGAGGTCGCTACACGACAAACTCGGCGTTGGCCTGGACGTTCGTAGCGACGGGCGTCGCGTGCGCGGTCGTCTCGTACTTCGTGGGCCGGCACCGATGAGCCTCCCGGCGAGGTTCACGGTCGCCGTCGCCATCCTGTCGTCGGCTTGTACCCTCGCGCCCCTGGGCAGGGACTACTGCAACTCGAGCAACGACTGCCTCAATGGCGACGTCTGCGTATCGAATCACTGCGTGTCGGCCGACGCCGGCGGCGGGATGGCGGGCGGCGGTGCCGGGGGTGGTGGGATGGCGGGCGGCGGGACCGGGGGCGGCGGGCATGGAGGTGGCGGGCGTGGCGGCACCACCGGCGCCGGCAACGGAGGGAGTCTAGGCGCGACCGATGCCGGGCCCGACGTCTCGCCTCCGGGCATGTGCCCGCCCTCGCCGGTGACGGCCTGTCCGCTCGCGGACGGCGGTACCGCCTGCGAGGAAACCGTCTGCACGGGGCCCCTCTGGATAACAGGGGGTACGCCCCAGCTGGCCGTGCAGTTTCGAATCCTCGATCCGCAGTCGCTGTTCTCCGCGGGCTACGCGGGCGCGATCAGGGCGGCCGCCGCCCAATGGAAGTCGAAGACCTCCGGCTTCGTGAAGATCGAGGAGTGCTTCAGCTGCTCAGGCAAGTTCATCTCCGTCGTGCCTGGTGACGGGGACGGGATCATGGACCCCAACACCGTCGGGGAGCAGCACCTTCCGATGCCTGTGGCCGGCGGGGGGTCGGTGTCCCCGCACTGGATCGCTCACCAGTGGGGTCACGTCGTCGGCCTGTCGCACACCTACCAGCGCGCGGATCGCGACCGCTACGTCGGCTTCGATCCGAACCACTGGTGTCCGCCGGGCGGCCCCGGGCTGCCGCCTCGCTGCACGAACGGCGCCGCGACCGCGCCGTTCCCCGCCGTCGCGACCGGCACCTTCGGGGTGTTCGACGAGAAGTCGAAGATGAACGGCCTCCCGAGCGATGGCGTCTGCGGCGCCGGCGAGCCCGACGAATACTCCAGCGAGCCGACGATTGGCGACGTTTCGGCTGCTAGGGAGCTGGTCTTCGAGACCTACGGCTGGTCGCCGTTCTTGCCCATCGGGCGATCGGTGTCACTCACGGCGCCGCTCGACTACCAGCTGGCGCCGGGCGTCGACCCGGTCGGCTCGCCCGCAATCGCGGAGGTTGAATATGCGAGCCCCGAGATCTTCGTCCACGGGAGCGACGACAACGTCTACGCCACGAGGCGAGATCTCAACGCCTCCCCGCCGGAGTGGACCGGCTGGACCCTGGTCGCCGAGGGCGTCGACGCCGACCCCGCGGTCGTCTACGCCCCGTACTTCGGCGGCAGCCCGCCACCGCTGCTATTCCTCGCCGTGCGGACGTTGGACGGGAACATCAACCTAAAGGTCCGTACGGGAGACGCCGCCCAAGACGACTGGAGTGCTTGGACGGCCCTCGGCGCACCGCCGGCGGGCGCCGCCTCCGCGCCCGCGGTCGCGGCAAAGGACCCGTATACGCTCGTTGTGGTCGTTCGCGGGGGCGACGGACTCATCTATTGGCTGCCCTGCACGGACGCGATCCATGCCTGCGTCGCGAGCGCGACGGGACCGGACGCTTGGAAGGCGCTCCCCCCGCCGTCGTCGGGCATCTTCGTGAGCAAGCCGTCCGCGGTCTGGCCGATCACCAACCTCGGGTTGGCAGCCGCCGCGGTTCGCGACGATGGCGCCGCCCAGGTGATCATGGACTTCGACCACAACGTGACCGACTGGCTCGCACCGTCAATGCTCAACGTGAACGGCGATCTCGCCCCTGACGATCCGAATCCCGGCGTGGCAATCACGTTCAATTTTGTCCCCAACGCGTTGACCTACTTCGCGCGCAACCAGCAGGGCCTGCTCGTCGGTGACACGACCAACACCATGTCTCCGTCGATCGGCGGCGTGCTCCTTTCGCCCCCCGCGGTCGTCACCATCTACTATGCGGCCGTGCGGACGGACGTCGCGGCGATCATCGACGACCACGGACATCCGGGCGTCTGGTGGCGATTCAACGACGCGAGCTACACGGCTCCCTGCAGCGATACGGGGGCGCCCTGTGCCCCGTGCGGGCCGTGAATCGCCCGGCTACTGCTTGGTCAGCACGATGGCGTTGGTCACCTTCGTGTTGGTCGCATCGAGGCCGAGGAGATACAGCGACGAGCCCACCACGCAGACGGGGCCGTCGCCGCCGGGCGCTCCCGCGAACGTAAGATTCGTCCCGGACATGGCCCACGTTCCGGTGGCCTGGATGATGGGGATGGTCTGCAGCGTCGTGCAGACGCAGGAGCCCGTGCCCACGCAGGTCACCGACTTGACCCCGTTCCGCCCCACGCCCGATTGCATGACCTGAGCGACCTGGGCGCAGGTCATGTTCCCGACGCACTCCGCCGGCAGATTGACGTCGATCGACGCGTCGGTCGCGAGCGTGCCGGTGTAGCTCATGTCGGCGTTGAGGGCGAGCATCCCGGTCGGCGTCAGGGTGTAATTCCCGAGCGTCGCGGTCGCGCAGGAGGCCTTCACCCCGGCCAAGAACTCCGCGCTGAACGTCGCCCGATCGAAACAGGCGGTGCTACCGACCCAGGTGCCCACAACGTCGCCGCCGCACGGATCCACGCCGCACATCTCACCCGCGCCGCCGCTGCCGCTGGCACCCCCGCTACCACCGCTACCGCCGCTGCCGGCCACGCCGCTGCTGCCGCTCATGCCGCTGTTGCCGCCTCCACCGCTGCTGCCGTTGCTGCCGTTGCTGCCGCCGCACCCTCCCGCCGCGACCCCCCCTGCGAAGCCCGAAAGTGTACAAAGCAACAGCGCCCACCCGGCAGTTACCGCCCCAAGGTCGATCTTCATGGCGAGACGGTCGCGCGAGCCGCCAGGCACGTCAAGAGGGCGGTGCCAGAAGCTACTTGCGCCAGAGCCATCGCTTCCACCACGGAAACTGCTGGAGCGCCGACCCCGGCGGATCGGCATCCTGCGTTTCGCCGGCCTCGTCCGGATAGAGCTCACCCTCATCGCCCTGGACGCGGGCGCCGAGCTTCTCGGCGATGGCGCACATCTTCGCCAGGATCGCGGCATCCGGATTCTTCACGACGATGCGACCGTCGCGGTGGTCCATCCAGGCGAGGTTTCCGTCGCTGGTGTCGGGCCAAACGACCCAGACGGCGAGGCCCTCGCCCTCCATCCGGATGACCGCGCCGTCGGGCGTGCGGGTTTCTGCGTGGCCGTCGAGGCGCATCTCCGGGTCGGATGCGATGTACGCGCGCCATTCCTCGAAAGTGATCGGCTGCGTCTCCGACTCCGACCACTCCTCCGCGCGCGTGATGTGAACGTCGTATCCCATGCCGTCCTCCTCTGAGGAATGGAATGCGAAGCTAGGTTACGACAACTCTCCAGGTGGACGCGGACGACGAGCCAGCACCGGACCTCTTGCGGCCTTGGCCGCGGCTCTTATCGGATTATCCAGCGAGGTCATACAGTCGTAACCTCGCGAAATCGCGCTGGAGCGCCCACCCCAAGGCCGGCGCGACATTGCTGTGGCCAAGGATTATCCAGCTGTGGAGAATGCTAGTTGGACAGACAGGGGTGATCAGGATGGATGACGGGGACCACCCGATTCGCTCAACGGCTGCCTTCGCACACCTCCGCACCCTCGGTCGGGTGACGGGCTCGCTGACCTACGAGGACGTCG
>Ga0306920_100014439_pt1 | contig 10783 bp, 11 predicted proteins | sample flu12Cox44000170_FD_204666 | JGI IMG/M metagenome (GOLD analysis project Ga0306920, IMG submission 204666) | Lab enrichment of tropical soil microbial communities from Luquillo Experimental Forest, Puerto Rico - flux4day.12C.oxic.44.000.170 (v2)... | ecosystem: Environmental > Terrestrial >... | reverse complement strand
GTCGAGCCCGCCGGCGGGAGATCGTGTCCGATGACCGCGTCGACGATCGTGAAGGCGACGAACGACGGCCACAACCAGGCACCGGCACGCCGCCAGCGCAGGCGCACGAGCCGGGTGCGCGTGTCCGACAGCCGGGCGCCGTCCATGCGTTCAAGGGTAGGCGTCTTTGCCTGGGCGGTCCAATAAACTCGGATGGGCCCAAATAGAGCCTGGCCCGGCGATCCCGGAGGGCTCGGTGAACCGGGTCCGGATGCGGAGATCCCGTTCCGGCCCACGGAGAAAGGGAAGACCCACATAGATGGCCACTCATACGGCTGAGCCGGCCGCCGGCGGGGCGGCGGCGGCCGAGCACCTGACGCTCGAGGACCGCATCTGGCTGCTGCGGGCGATGCTGCTCATGCGCGGCCTGGAAGAGCGCGCGATGACCCTGTACCGCCAGGGCAAGGTCCCCGGATCGTTCTACGACGGCTACGGCCAGGAGGCAGTGTCGGCCGGCGCGGCGTTCGCCATGGGCCCGCAGGACCGTCTGTGCATCCTGCATCGCGATCTGGCCGCCCACCTGATCCGCGGCGTCACGCCGTCCCGGATCCTGTCGCAATACATGGGACGCGCGGCCGGGATCACCGGCGGGCGTGACGGCAACGTCCACTTCGGGGATCGGAAGCTGGGCTGCGTCGGAATGGTCTCGATGCTGCCCGACATGATGCTGGTTGCCACCGGGATGGCGATGGCCTTCAAGCTGCGCGGCGAGCGCCGTTGCGCGATGACCTGGTTCGGAGACGGCTCGACCTCGCGCGGCGATTTCCACGAGGCCATGAACTGGGCCGGCGTTCAGAAGCTGCCGGTGATCTTCGTGTTGGAGAACAACCAGTACGCGTATTCGACGCCCGTGGACAAGCAGTACGCGGTGGATCCGGTCGAGCGGGCGGCCGCGTACGGGTTCGTCGGCGTCACCGTCGATGGAAATGATGCCGAGGCGATGTTCGAGGCGGCCCGGGGCGCGCGCGAGCGGGCTCTGGCAGGCGAGGGGCCGACGCTGATCGAGGCGGTGACCATGCGCATGCACGGGCACGCCGCCCACGACGACATGAAGTACGTCCCCAAGGAGCAGGTGGAGGAGTGGCGCAAGCGCGACCCGATCGAGCGCCAGGAGAACCGGCTGCGCGTGCTCGGAGTGGACATCGATGCGTTGCGCGCTTCGATCAAGGCCGAGATCGACGCCGCGGCCGAGGAGGCGCTGGCCGGGCCGATGCCCGATCCGGCCACGGCCGTCGATGGGGTGTTCTGCACCGGCGAGGCGGAACCTCTGGGGGACGGCCAAGCTCCGTGGAGCGGGTTCTCCGGGGGGAACGCCTGATGCCTACTTTGACTTACTTGCAGGCGATCTCCGCCGCCCTGCGGGACGAGCTGCGGGCCGACCCGAACGTAATCCTGATGGGCGAGGACATCGGGGTGTTCGGCGGTGCGTTCAAGGTCACCGACGGGTTCGTGGACGAGTTCGGAACCGACCGGGTGATGGACACGCCGCTGGCCGAGTCCGGGATCATCGGCACGGCGATCGGCGCCGCCGTGGTCGGCATGCGGCCGGTGTGCGAGATGCAGTTCTCGGACTTCATCTCCTGCGGCTTCGACCAGCTGGTCAACGTCGCCGGCAAGATGCACTACCGCCAGGGGCTGGCCGTGCCGATCACCGTCCGGCTGCCCTCCGGCGGGGGATTCTCCGGCGGCCCGTTCCACTCCCAGAATCCCGAGGCATGGTTCATGCACTCCCCGGGGATCAAGGTGGTGGCGCCCTCGACCGCTGCGGACGCGAAGGGCCTCTTGCATGCGGCGATCCGCGACCCCAACCCGGTCTGTTACATGGAGCACAAGCACCTGTACCGGCGCGTCAAGGACGAGGTGCCGTCGGGCGTGTTCGAGACGCCCTTTTCAGCGCGCGTGGCACAGCCGGGTTCGGATCTCGTGGTGATCGCGTACGGCGCGATGGTGCCGATGGCGCTTGAGGCCGTGTCGGACGGTCTCGACGGCGCGTCGGTCGAGGTGCTCGACCTGCGGTCGCTGGTGCCCTTGGACGAGGAGGCGATCCTCGACTCGGTCGAGCGATGCTCAAAGGTGGTGATCGTCGACGAGGCCAATGCGACTTGTGCCGCCGGCGCCCAGGTCGCGGCGCTGATCGCCGAGAAGGGGTTCGAGTCGCTGGACGGCCCGGTCGTACGGGTGGCTGCCCCCGACGTCCCGATCCCGTTCTCGCCGCCGCTCGAGGCGGCCGTACTGCCGGGCGTCGATCGACTGAGGGAGGCTTGCCGTGAGCTCCTCGCGTACTGACGTAATGGTCGACGTGACCATGCCCCAGATGGGGGTCTCGGTCGCCGAGGGCACGATCGTGGCCTGGCGCGTAGAAGTTGGGGACCGGATCGAGGCCGATGCCACGATCGCCGAGATCTCGACCGACAAGATCGACACCGAGGTACCGGCCCCTGCGTCGGGCGTGGTGGCCGAGATCCTGGTGCCGGTTGAGGCGACGGTGGAAGTCGGGACGGTGCTGGCGCGGATCGCCACCGGCGCCGGCGCTTCTCCGCCCCAGTCGCTCGATGGCGAGCCCGCCGGCCCGGCGCGCGCTGAAACCCCATCCCCATCCCCATCCCCATCCCGAGCCCCGGCACCGTCACGGAGCGGCAACGGCCACCGGCGGTACTCGCCGGTCGTCCAGCGGATCGCCGCCGAGCACGGGATCGACCTGGCGCAGGTTTCGGGCACGGGGCGAGGCGGGCGGGTCCGCAAGCACGATGTACTTGCTTTCGTGGAGTCGGCGCCGGTCGAGGAGCCGCCGCTGCACATCGAGAGCCCGTACCGGCCGGATCCGGTCGCGCCGGTGGTTGATGGCGGCGGGCTGTCGCGGATGCGCCGGCAGATCGGCGAGCACATGAAGCGCTCACTTGACACGGCGGCCACCTGCACGACGTGGATCGAGGTCGACATGAGCCGCGTCGAGCTCGCGAGAAAGCGGCTGGGCGTCACCGCGCTGGCGTACGTCTCGCGGGCGACCGTGGATGCGATCCGCGAGCACCCGGCGCTGAACGCGTGGCTCGAGGGCGAGAAGTACACGCGGGTCACTGATGTGAACCTGGGGATTGCGGTCTCGCTGGGCGAGGACGGCCTGATCGTGCCGGTGATCGCACGGGCCCACGAGCTCTCGGTGGAGGGACTCGCGGCGCGGATCAAGGACGTGGCGAAGCGGGCCCGGGCACGCGAGTTGACCCCGGATGACGTGCAGGGAGGGACGTTCACCATCACGGCTCCCGGCCAATACGGGTCGATCATGGCCACGCCGATCATCAACCAGCCGCAGGTGGCGATCCTCGACTTCGAGGCGGTCGTCAAGCGGCCGGTGGTGGTAACCGACGCCGAGGGAAATGATTCGATCGCGATTCGGTCGATGACGATCCTCGGGCTGAGCTGGGATCACCGGGCACTCGACGGTGCTCTGTCGGCCCAGTTCCTGGCCACCATCAAGCGGTTGCTGGAGAGCGTGTGATGGAAGAGATCTGGGTGTGCCACCTGGGGGTCGTGGATTACCGCGAGGCGCTGTCGTTACAGGAGCGTCTGCGGGAGGCCCGGCAGGCTGGCGAGCTCCCGGATGTGCTGCTGACCCTGGAGCACCCGCCCGTGTACACGCGCGGGCGGCGCTCCCGGCCCGGCGAGCTGCCGATGGGCGAGGAGTGGTACGCCGCCCAGGGGATCGACGTCGTTGAGACCGACCGCGGCGGACTGGTCACCTACCACGGCCCCGGTCAGCTCGTGGGATATCCGATCGTGCGGGTCGACGACGTGGTCGGGTATGTGCGGACTTTGGAGAGCGCCGTGGTGCGAGCGTTAGTCGGCGAGGGCGTGGTTCAGGCCCGGTCGCGGCCGCGCGAGGGTCACCGGTACACCGGCGTGTGGGTGGAGGACCGCAAGATCGCCTCGATCGGGGTCCACCTGTCGCGCGGGGTCTCGACGCACGGGTTCGCGGTCAACGTGGAGAACGACCTGCAGCCGTTCTCGTGGATCGTGCCGTGCGGACTCGATGGAGTTTCGATGACCTCGTTGCTGCGTGAGACGGGGCGGACGCCGAGCGTCATGAAGTGCTTCCGCCGGCGCGCCGCGTACGAGGTCGCGCGGGGGCTGGGCCGGCGGCAACGCCTGGTGTCCCTTGCCCGTTTGGAGACACGGGTCCCAGTAGCTTGAGGAGCACGGGCTTGAGCTCGTGCCGCCGGTGGGTGAGCTGTCGCCAGGTGATGCGGATCACGGGCGAAGTCGGCCTGGATCCGGTGGTTCGCCGTCGCCGGGGTCGATGTAGAACTGGGCCCTCGGGTCGGGGAGGCCGATGCTGCGGGGTGAGGGCCAGGAAGGCGTCCTCGAATTCGTTGTCGGTCGGGGTGCTTCCGATTCGCCGCGGGCGGGTGGGGTTGCGGGCGAGCTGGTCGTTGATGGCGCGGGCGTCGAGGACTTGGAGGATTTCGGCCTGGTCGAATGCGCGCTCGAGCTGGCGGGCTGTGAGGAGCCCGCCGGGGTCGAACAGGGTGCGCGCGACGGTGGTGGCCGGGATGTTGTTGACGACGGTGACGTCCGTGTCGGCGAGGGTGGTGGAGCGATGAACGGCGACACCTGGGTGAGTGCGCGCGGACCGCTTCGGGATCGTGACTTCGATCCCGGTGTAGCCGGCCCGTGGCGGCGCGGTAGCGGACGCCGGCGGGCGGGAGCTCGCTTAGGGCCTGCTCGAGAAACGTCCGTCCAGCTGTCGTTTCTCGTGCAGCCTTTGGCATCGAGCCAAGGTTCCAGAAAAAGTGTGACGTGTCTGCTACGCGGTGTTTCAATTCAGCACTAACACGCGGCTCGCTAGCCTTCGAAATATGGCGACGAGATCTAGAGCCAATCCGGGTGGGATCGCCAACGTGCTGGATGTCCTGGGGCCTGAGGTGCAGCCGTTCCGCGCCCGCAAGCCGGCGTGGTTCAAGGTGCCGGCGCCGGGTGGACCGAAGTATCGGCAGCTGCGGGGCTTGATCGAGTCGGAGAACCTCCATACAGTCTGCCAGGAGGCCGCGTGTCCGAATATCGGCGAGTGCTGGCAGCGAGGCACGGCCACGTTCATGATCCTCGGGGATACGTGTACACGTAGATGCGGGTTCTGCAACGTCAAAACGGGGAAGCCGACGTGGAACGACCCGCTCGAGCCGGCCCGGGTGGCAAGGTCGGTCGCCAGGATGGGTCTCAGACACGCCGTGATCACGAGCGTGGACCGCGATGACCTCCCCGACTACGGCGCCAGCGCGTTCGTCGGCGTGATCCGGCAGATCCGACGGCAGGCCCCCAAGTGCAAGGTCGAGGTGCTCACGCCCGACTTCCGCGGCGAGGAGATGCCGCTGGCCAAGGTGGTCGCCGAACGGCCCGACGTGTTCAACCACAACGTCGAGGTGGTCCCCCGCCTGTACAGCGTTGCCCGTCGCGGCTCGAAGTTCGAGCGGTCGTGCCGGGTGCTCCGGAACGCCAAGGAGATCGCCGGCGACCAGATAACGACGAAATCCGGCCTGATGGTGGGCCTGGGCGAAAGCTTTGACGAGATGATCGACACGCTGGGCACGCTGCGCGAGAATCATGTCCAGGTGCTGACCGTCGGCCAGTACCTCCGTCCGACTCAGAACCACCTGCCGATCGTCCGCTACTGGCACCCGGACGAGTTCAAGGACCTCGAGAAGGCCGCGTACGCGCTCGGGTTTGAGCACGTGGCGGCCGGGCCGCTGGTGCGAAGCAGCTATCACGCCGACCAGCACGTGCCTCAGCAGGAGCCCGGGATCGGCCCGCTGGCGGAGGTGGCGGGATGACCCCGAGGCGACGGATCGCGCTCCTGGTGGCGCTCGCAGTCGCGCTCATCGCGCTCGCGCTCGCCCCCGAGGCGCTGGCCGCCGCCGGCGGCGGCTCCTCAGGGTTCGGGGGCGGCGGGGAGGGCGGCGGCGGTGGTGGCGGTGGCGGCCGCGGTGTCGGCTTCTACATCCTGATCCAGTTGCTGATCCGGATCGCGCTGCTCGGACACGGACTGGGCGCGCTCGTCCTGATCGGGGTGGCCCTGCTCTACTTTCTCCTCACCCGCGTGGCGCCGCAGGCGCCCCGCTTCTGGTCGGCCCAGGGTAGCTCGGGCACCAAGGCCCGCCGGCGCGTCGCCCAGCGCCAGCGCCGGGTCGAGACAGCCGCCGCGGTCGCCGCCGATGAGGACGAGGCGTTCGCTCCCGACGTGGTGAGAGCCAACGCGACCGCGCTGTTCAAGCAGGTCCAGGCCGCCTGGGGACGGGGCGACCGGACCGCCCTGACCAAGCTCGTTGGACCGGATCTGCTGACCGAATGGGACCGGCGGCTCGAAGACCTCGACCGGCGCGGCTGGCACAACCACGTCGAGGTGATCGGTGAGCCGACCGTCGAGTACGTCGGCCTCACCCACCGCGGCGAGGCGAGCGACTGCGTGACGGTTCGGATCGAGGCCAAGCTGCGCGACTACGTGACCGATCGCCTCGGCAACCACGTCAAGCGCGCCGGTCACCTGAGCGAGACGGTCCGCCTGCGGGAGTTCTGGACCCTGCGGCGCGATGGGCACGGCCGGTGGATCCTGGCCAGCATCGAGCAGGGCGCCGAGGGCGCGCACGTGCTCGACCAGGAGATCGTCGCGGATGCCCTATCTGATGAAAAGGGCATGCGAGACGAGGCACTGATCGAGGGCGCCACCGCGGATGCCGTCCCGGAAGGCACCAAAATCGCCGAGGTCGCCGACCTCGACTTCCAGGGCGACGCGAAGGCCGCCGCGCTCGATCTCAGCCTGGCCGACGGCCGGTTCGCGCCCGACGTGCTCGAGGTCACGGCCCGGCGCGCCGCCGCAGCCTGGGCCGAGGCGGTGGACGGCGATGACGCGCGGCTGCTCTCGATTGCCCACGGCCAGGCGGTTCGCGACCTGCTGCACCCCGGCGATCCGAGCGGCCGGACCCGGCTGGTCGTGCGCGGACCTGAGGTTCGCAGGATCCGGATCGTCGCGCTCGACGCCGCCGCCCAGCCGCCGACGATGACGATCGAGGTGCAGCTGCACGGCCGGCGCTACATCGAGGACCGGGACACCGCCGCGGTCCTGGCCGGCAGCCAGTCCCGGGCCACGATGTTCACCGAGCGGTGGACGTTCGCCCTCGACGGCGATTCGCACCAGCCCTGGCTGATGGCGAGCGCGTCTGCGTCTGCGGGAAACGGCGCGGCGCTACCGCAGGCATAGTCGCGTCCCGCACGGGCGTAAATAACCTCTTCGGCGCATGATCCCGCTGAAGGACAACATCCCGAATAACCGCTTCCCGTTCGTCACGGTCACGCTGATCCTGATCAACGTCGTGGCGTATCTGCTGGCCATCCGTCACGGAGGATCAGTGTGGGGCGGCCCGGACACGCAGGAGGTCATCAAGTACGGCGCGATCCCGAAGGCGCTCGTGCATCCAGGTCTGCACTGCGCGGAAGTGGTCCGCACGGGTCCGCTCGGCAGCGGTCAGCCGGAGATGCTGTGCAGCAACGCGGTGCTCGCCGCCAACCACATCCCGCCCGAGAACACGCTTCCGGCGTGGCAGACGATCTTCACCGCGATGTTCATGCACGCCTCGTTCCTCCACATCGCCGGCAACATGCTGTTCCTGTGGATCTTCGGCAACAACGTCGAGGACGCCATGGGCCCGGTCAAGTACGTGTTCTTCTACCTGCTCGGCGGAATCGCGGCGCTGGCCCTCCAGGTGGCTATCGATCCGAGCTCGACCGCCCCCACCCTGGGTGCCTCTGGAGCGATCGCGGCGGTGCTCGGCGGCTACATCCTGCTCTATCCGCGCGCGCGCGTACTCACGCTGATCTTCATCATCCTGTTCTTCACCGTGATCGAGCTGCCCGCGCTGATCGTCCTCGGGCTGTGGTTCGTCCAGCAGGCCGTGTTCGCGGCGGTGGACCTCACCAATCCCACGGGGAGCGGCGGCGGGGTGGCCTACTTCGCGCACATCGGCGGGTTCGTGTTCGGGCTGAGCACCGTCAAGCTTCTGGCGACCAAGCGCCGGCAGGTGCCGCCTCGCTATCCGGTGTACTGACGGCCTTGCGCCTGGCCGTCTTCACCGTCGCACTGCTCTTCATCGTGGCGCTGGCTGTACTGACCGTGCGCGACATCCGGATGCACGGAGCAACGCCGGTGGACGTGCTGGCGATCGCCGTGCTGGTGCTGTTCACCACCGGTATCGTCGGGGCGTTCCTGCATCCTCCACGGAGATGACCGGGTCCTTAAGCGTGCTTCAGGGAGGCCGCTCGCGCCAGCGGGCGCATCCCGCGCGCCGGCGGGCTCGCCGGGTGGTGGTGGTGCTCCTGCTGGCCGCGGCGGCGCTGCTGGTGCTGATGGCCTCGGGCGCCCAGGGACCCGCGACCGTGGCGCTCAGGCCCCCGCCGGTCGTTCCCGCGCGCGCCAAGCCGGTGCCCCCGGCGCCGCCGCGCAGAGGCAACTACGGGATCGCGCTGGCGCCGGCCGGCGAGCAGGTCAGCGTGAAGCTGAAGCTTCCGCTCGCGAGCGGCCTGCTGTTCGACGTCCACACCGGCCGGGTGCTCTGGCAGAAGAACCCCGGCAAGGCCGTGCCGATCGCCAGCCTGACCAAGATGATGACCGCGCTCGTGGTCGCGGCGCGGGCAAGGCCGAGCGACCGGGTGCTGATCACCAGCGACGCGCTCCACTACACCGGCTCGGGCGTGGGACTCCTGCCCAAAGGCAAACGGGTGCCGCTCATCGCCCTGCTCTATGGGCTCCTGCTGCCGTCGGGCAACGACGCCGCGATCGCGCTGGCCGATGATGTGGCCGGTACCCAGACGCGCTTCATCGCGCTGATGAACCAGCAGGCGCAGGCGCTGGGCCTGCGCTGCACCCACTTCACCACGGTGTCGGGCATCGTCGACCGTGGCAACTACTCGTGCGCCCAGGACCTGGCGCTGATCGCCCATCTGGTGCTGCGGCAACCGCTGCTGGCCAGCATCGTCGGCTCACGCAGCGCGATCGTGCCCTTCCCGATCAAGGGCGGGAAGCTCTACCTCTACAACAACAACCCGCTGCTGGTCCTGCGCTATCCCGGCACCGACGGGGTGAAGACCGGCTTCACCGACGCGGCCGGGCAGTGCCTCGTGGCCACGGTCCGCCGCGGCCGGACCTGGCTGGGCGTAGTGCTGCTCCACGCCGGCGACACCTCGACCGAGGCGCAGCGTTTGCTGGGCGCGGGTTTCGCAAAGCTTGGTCAAAGCTGATCCCCGCGCCGACAAGTGGGATGTCTGAAGGACGTCGCCAATGGGTACTTGAGACCCGGGAGGGTCCCGAGCGCAACCGAGGCACAAAGAAGGAAGGCAGATGTCCCCCGTCAGCTACCAGACCATCAAGATCAGCAAAGGCAAGCACACCAGCCCCGAGGACGGCGCATGCGTGATGGAACTCGCCTCGATGCTCTCCGGCGAGCCGTTCACCGACCACCCGGCATCGGTGTGCCCGGTGATTGGATCCTTCCTTCGCTCCTACAACGACTCGATCGACCAACCCCGCCGCCAGTCGCTGTATGACTACGCGTCCAAGGTGGTGGGCAGCCGGGGGACCCACCGCGCCCAGGAGGCGCGGGCCGCGCGGCTGGGCGAGTGGGCCGAGGAGATGCGCCGGCGCCGCCCGACCTCGTTCCTGGGCTCATCGTTTCGGGCCCTTACCCGGCTGCGCAAGCCGCCGATCGACGCGGTCGGAAGCTACGCAGTGCACTCCATCCACAAACACACTGACGCGACCCACAGCGCCGTGCTCGCCCTCATCGACGAGTTGCTCGCGATCGGCGTCCGGGACGAGCGCGTGTCGGCGCGGGCGGTCGCAGCCCAGGCGCAGGCGCTCGACACCGCCGCCTGAGCGGCCTCGGGCTCGGCCCTCGAGTCCGGTACCGGGCACACGCTGATCTGCATGGTGGGACCAGGAACGAACAGCGTCAGCCAGATCCTCGCTGACGACCCAGAGCTGAGCGGCGGCCTGACCGGCGAGCGGCTCGAGAACGCCGTGCGCGACTGCGTGGTCGGGACGTGCTCCTGCCGGTCCGGACCCTGGTCCCCGCCCGATGAGATCGGCGACATGCGCTTCGGCGTCGGGCTGCTCATCCTCGGCGGGCTGATCGTCAGGCGGGTCGGGGTAGCCGGTCGGTTCGGCGCCGAGCTGCTCGGCGAGGGCGATCTGATGAACCCCTTCCATCCCCACGACATGGGCAGCTCGCTGCCCCGCACCGGCAAATGGCGGGTGCTGCAGGACGCGCAGATGGCCATCCTCGACAGCGAGTTCGTGCTGCGGGCGACCCGCTACCCCGAGGTGGTCTCGGCGCTGCTCGCGCGGGCGCTCAAGCGCTCCCGGCACATCGCCACCAACATGGCGATCGTCCAGCAGCCCCGGATCGACCTGCGTCTGCACATGCTGTTCTGGGAGCTGGCCGACCGCTGGGGCATCGTCCGGCAGGACGGTGTCCACGTCCCCATGCCCCTGACCCACGCCATCCTGTCCGATCTCGTGGCCGCCCGCCGCCCCACGGTGACCAAGGCGCTCGGAGAGCTGGCCCAGCGGGGCGCGGTGATCTGGACCGGAAGTGACTGGCTGCTACCGGGCGAGCCCCCCGCGGAGCTCAACGACGTGGGCTCGCTGACCATCGCGGGCATCGTCTGAGCGCTGTCGGATAGCTGCCGACGGCGCCGGTGTGCA
>Ga0306920_100014438_pt1 | contig 10783 bp, 13 predicted proteins | sample flu12Cox44000170_FD_204666 | JGI IMG/M metagenome (GOLD analysis project Ga0306920, IMG submission 204666) | Lab enrichment of tropical soil microbial communities from Luquillo Experimental Forest, Puerto Rico - flux4day.12C.oxic.44.000.170 (v2)... | ecosystem: Environmental > Terrestrial >... | reverse complement strand
CGCCATCGATATAAAAACTGTGTTGAGCTTGACGGTCACGCGCCGTAATTTGCTGCCGGAGTCATGAGGGGGCTCGCTTCCCAATGATGAGGCGCGGTATGCCTTTCACATTGGTATGTGCACGGCTATTCAACCGCTAGCCACCGTATGTTAGGAAACGATGGCGGCATGCACGGGTTCCGAACCGCGGATAGCTGGCAGCTCGCGAGAGGTTCACAGGTGTCATTGCTCGTCAGCTCGCCTCGGCCGGCTTCGCCATCGTGCTCCCGCGTCGCTGGGGACCTAATAATGCTGAGCTCAGGCAGGGGGCCTTCGTAGTCCGAGGGGAGCATTTTGTGAACGCCACGCAGTCGGACAAGGCTAGGCGATTCCGTGCGCTCCACGAGCGCCCAGGTGCCTTCGTCATTCCCAACGTGTGGGACGGCGCTTCGGCGTCCGTCATGGCGGGAATGAAGTTCGAGGCGCTCGCCACGTCGAGCGCCGCCTGCGCGGCCACGCTGGGCAGGCTCGACGGCCAGATCACCCGTGACCAAGCGCTGGCGCACGCGCGCGTCATCGTCGGGGCAAGCGATCTGCCGGTCTCCGCCGACCTCGAGCAGGGATTCGGCGACGCCCCGGAAGTGGTGGCCGAGACTATCCGCCAGCCGGCAACCGCGGGACTCGTGGGCGGGTCGATCGAGGATGCCAGCCACAACCCGCGCGTGCCAATCTATGACTTCGAGCTCGCCGTCGAGCGCATCGCAGCCGCCGCGGACGCAGCCCGTAAGCTTCCCTTTCCGTTCACGCTCACGGCGCGTGCTGAGAATCATCTGCACGGTCGTGCCGACCTTGAAGACACGGTGCGGCGGCTCCAGGCCTTCGAGCGCGCCGGCGCGGATGTGCTGTTTGCGCCCGGGTTGCCGGACCTCACCGCCGTGCGCACGCTCTGCAGCGCGGTGCGCAAGCCCGTCAATTTCATGGTCGGAATCCCCGGCCGCTCATTCAGCGTAGCGGAGCTCGCTGCGGCCGGTGCCCGGCGCATCAGCCTGTCCACTTCGCTCCACCGCGCCGCGATCACCGGGCTCTATGCCGCCGCGCGCGAGGTGCAGGAATCCGGCACCTTCAGCTACCTCGAGACGATCATGAGTGGCCAGGACCTCGCCAGGTTTCTTGAAGGTAGGATCCCTGCTTGACCTCGCGCTATCGGCTCCGCATCTCCCGCCACATTCCGTTGATGCGAGCCACTTCTACGGGACTCCAGTGCAGAGTTCACTTGACTTGCGGGCAACTGTCCTAACGTCGGTCGCACTCGCAGCCCTCGCCTGCGACCTTGCCAGGCGGCCTCCGGGTCGACCACCGAACTCACCGCGGTTCAGCTGCGTGACGCCGCGCACGCCGGAGAGGATGTCGCGTGGGACTGGGTCAGTGAGCTCACCACGCGCTTCGGCCCGCGACCGGCAGGCTCCGACAGCGAGCGCCGAGCAGCAGAGTGGGCGGTCACCCGCCTGAAGGCGCTCGGCTTCACCAACGTGCACCTGGAGACCTTTCCGCTCGTCGCTTGGGTGCGCGGCGCCGAATCCGCGGAGATCGTCTCCGCGGTTCGGCAACGGCTTGTGGTGGCGGCCCTCGGGGAGAGTCCCGCGACGCCAGCCGGTGGGCTCGACGGCGAGGTGTTGATGTTCCCGAGTTTTACCGACCTCCTGTTGGCGCCGCCGGGCTCGCTCGCTGGCCAGATCGCTTTCGTGATCGCGCGCATGGTGCGCACCCAGGATGGCTCGGGTTACAGGGACGCCGTCGAGCTCCTAGACGCGGATGACGCCCGAATTTCGCGCTCGCTCACGCATCTGGGCAGACTTCGTCGACGCTGTGCGCTTTCAGCGCGTTGTCGGTGTCCGCGAAGCTGACGATCTTCCAGGTTCCGTGCAGCTGCAGTCGCAGTCGCGACCCACCCCACTATCAACGTCTCGGCCAACCAGACGTGCAAGATCGCTGCAGACATCTCGGGACTCCCCGCGAGATTGACACCTTAAGTCTATATATGTAGAGTTTATCCTAAAAGGAGAGATATTTGCGAATTTCCAGGCAAACGCATCGCGTTCTGGAGATCTTTCTCCACGCGCCGAACACCTGGCGCTACGGATACGACGTGAGTCAGGAGACCGGATTGAAGTCCGGAACACTGTATCCAATTCTGATGCGACTCGCCGACCGCAAGCTGCTCGAGGCGACCTGGGAGAGTTGCGCCCCCGGTACACCACCTCGGCATCTTTATCGGCTGACGCCCGCTGGTTTGAGTTTTGCACGCGAGCACGTCCTCGCGTCCCCCACGGGCTCGAGCCGCCCCGCGCTGAGTGGAGCGAAGAGTTGACAAAAGGATTGCGCAAATTGGCCGTGGCGCTGCTCGGTGCAGTAATTCGCCATACGCCGGCCGGCGGCCGTGGCTGGGGTCGCGCGATGCTCCGGGAAATGGAGTGCATTCCGACGGATTGGGCGGCGTTGCGCTGGGCGTTCGGAGGCACCTCGGCGATCTTCAGACACTCCCTGGAGCGCGCCTGGCGGGACGAACGCAGTAATCACTCCACCGATGGTCTGCTGAAAGCAGTCGGCAAGCTCCTGGGTGGGCTCACGTTGGCCGTGGCGTTCTGCGTCGGCGTGCTCGCGGCATGTATCCTGAGTATCACCCGCCTGTCGACATTTCTTGTTCCCGAGTGGCACCTGGCGCAGATGCCATGGGTTGGATGCGTGAGTGTACTCGGCATGCCCGAGACTATTTTTTTCATCGTCGCGGCACTGCTTTGGCGCAAGAGGAAGATTGTATCGGCGGGGATCCTGGCTTGCGCGGTCACTCTTGCCACTCACTTCTTCTTGTACGTCTCGGCCCACGGCTAAGGCCTATCAGGAGGTGGCACTATGAAACTGAGCTCAGCGATGGGTTGCCTCTTGATGTTGTTTGCCGCGGTCGCTGCTCGTTCGCAGTCGCACACGCCGACGCCAAGTCCCGAGCTGCAGAAGCAGGATTTCTTTGTAGGCGATTGGACACTGGAAGGAGAAACGAAGGCGAGCGCATTCGGTGCCGGCGGTCAGAAGTTCAAATCGACCGAGCATCTCGAGTGGTTGCCAGGCGGATTCTTCCTGCTCGCGCATTCGTACGCGGACGGGAGACTGGTGGAACTTACCGTCATCGGGTACGACGCGGAGGAAAAGGCGTTTACGCATACGAGTTACGGTGCCGGCGGCAGGATAGAACGTTGGCTGGGAACCACCGACAGCGACACCTGGACCTGGACCAGGGACGGAAGACCAGTAGACGGAAAACCCACCAAAGTGCGGCTCAGGATCAAAAAGACCTCCCCTCGGTCCTATTCATTCACGCAGGACGTGAAAGCCGGAGACGCAGCGGACTGGGCCACAGTCGCGGAAGGAACTGGCGTCAAGTCCCCGTGACCCAGAGGACAATCCTGGATGAGGTGCCGGTGGTGTTGGTGATGTGCAGTTTGTCGTCCGCCTTCTTAAGAACGGTGGCGACGCGCTCGTGCACGGGGACGCGCTCGAATCCCGTTTCCGGGTAGCCGCCGGACGTCGTAATGACGCGGGCTTCGATGAATTTCGGGTCGTAGGCTTCCATCGGGCCACTCGTTGTTCGTGCGCACCAGCAGACGACGCGTCTCTAGCTCGACGGCGATGGCTCCGGCTTCGGCCCCGTGCCCCTGACATTGATATTCAGCACGTTCTGTAGCAGATCGAACCAAAACGGTGCACCCAACGAAATTGCAAACCCAGTGATCAGCCAGCCGACCACGGCGTACGCCCAGGCGCTGAGGCCGCGCGTCAGCGGGGCGCCGGCCCATCCCATGGGAACCGGCAGAGAGGTAAGCTGCTGCAGGAGCTGAGATGTGGTATCCGCAGCTCCCGCGACCGAGGAATGAGTCGCCGCAAAGCTTTGCGCGGCGGCGGCGACTGCCTGACGCTTGTCAGCATCCTGCCACAACGCTGTCGCCACGTTGAGCGCATCGATGTTGAATACGGCTGCCACGGCTACGCCGAACAGCAACTGGATTACCTGCGTGTGTCGCTTGTAGTCACCGCTCAGTCGGTCCATTGCGCCGTTGAACCAGTCTTCTACCCGTGACCGGAGCGCCTCGAGGTCCCCACCGGAAGTGGCTATGAAAGCCGCAAGACTCTGCTTCACGTAACCTTCGGAAAGTGCTCCGACTCCACGCTCGATCTGCGAGAACAGCGTCCCCTCACGCTTGTCGCTCAGGACGTCGAACAGGGCAGCCGAGAAGCTCTGAGCTGGCAGATAGGACGGCAGCCCAGATTTCGACTGACTCTGCACGAGGCCATGCCCGAACACCCGAGCGAACAGTGCCGCGCCGTTCTCCATGACGGCCCCGCTCAGCAACTTACTCAGGCCGCTTCGAAGCAGCCGCGCGCGCGAGCGGCTCAAGCTCGCAACTGCCTCGAAAATCGACGTAGTTGTGAGGCTCAGAATCAGGAATATGAAGAACAGTCCGACCGCAACGCTGAGGACGTTTCCGAGCGACATTCAAGCCTCCACTACCACGAACTCAATAGATTGCGCAACACACGGGCCTGATACTGGAAGGAGTTGACCCCGCTGCCGTTGTAGCGGCGTACCGCGTAGGGCCAGTCGCAGAGAAAATCGGCTCGATCGGGCACGCCGTCCAAGCTGGCCGAGGCCGAGGCGTAGTACTGATCCGGCTCATAACAGAGTCGAGCGCCCACGTAGACCGGCATGCCCGGCTCGATTCGCACCTTGCGTGCCGCACGCGCGCAGTTTGCGCAATCGTTGAGGTAGCGCGCATCGGCCGACGGATAGCGGCACAACCGCAGGGGCAACAGCGGATGCTCCGCGACTCGATCATCGGCTCGATCGTCCGGGCCCACTACGCAGCGATCGAATTTCTTTCGGAGCTGCTCATAGATTGATTGAACGTTGCCGAGCGGATCGTTGATGAGGTCACGCATCTCGGCTGGCGTCGGCGGGTGATGAAACAACGTATACTGACCTATCCCGTAGCCGCGGGAGGTTATCTCATCCGGATACGCAGGATTGTTGCGGTCTAGCCCTACTGTCACGAACGCATCCTCATCCTCGCCGTGAGGCACCGCGTACTGACGACCGCCGCTTTCCTGGCGAGCGATCGCAGCCACGTAAAGAGCTGGAGCCCGGGAGGCAATCTGCGCACGCACCGCTGCTAGCGCCTGCGCATTGTCGCCGGCCGGGTCGCGTGACTCCGGCAGCGTGGCGTACTGAGTGTCGGCCAGCATCGCGGCAATACAGTGCGCGAGCGCCTGGTCGAGAACCCCAGTGACACCCGTGACCCGAACCTCTCCAACGCCGTTGTAACGGGAGACTTGACTGGTTGGATCGCCCAGCGCCGGGGGCTTGAGCAGGTCGTGCTGCAGCGCGCGAATCGCTCGCTCCGTGCCGATGTCGAAAACTCCGGCAATGCCGGCAGACTTATAGCCGAGCGCGCGCAGATCGCGCTGCAGGCTTCGAACCAGTTCCGATGGAGCGTTCGCATCCCTCGCGAGCGTAAGACCCGGCCGCAGGTAGGCAGAAGCCATCGATCAGCCCGGGGTCTTGAGCGCAGTGCTGCCGGCTCCGCGCGTGTGCCTGGGAGAGCACGGCGCCCGCGGACTGCCCGCTAGGGCAAGCGCTGGTGCAGGGTTTGTCACTTTCTCATTCTCCAACCACAAGATTTTAGGGCAACGGCGAGCGTTGCGATGGCGGGCGATTGCCACCAGCTGCGGTCCTTGTGCCTAATTTGAACCAGGGTTTCCACTCGTAGGATCTGTCGCAATTCGAACGTTTATCTCTCGGGATTGTCCACGGCGTGGAACCGATCTCGTAGCCTCAGGCTCTCCGACAAAGTCTCTCGACGTTTCTTTCGGCCAGCGCCGCAATCGTCCGTGACGGATTGAGTCCGATCGCCCGCGGAACCACGGCGCCATCCATGACATAGAGATTCTCGTAGCCAAACACTTTCCCGTCCGCATCGACGACCCCGTCGGCTGGAGTAATCCCCATGTTGCACCCTCCGAGCGGGTGCGGGGTGATGAGCCGGCGAAAATCGGTACACGTCGGAGGTATGAAGGGCTCACCACCTGTGGCGGCGGACAGCCGACGGTGCACTTCGATCATGGAGTTCACGACCGGTGCCGAACGCTTGTACGGCCAGTCCATTTTCAGGATGTGCCGCCACGGCGCGAACCATGGTCGCCCGAGATACATGCGGCCGTCGGCCGCGTCCACCGCCTGGCCGAACCACGGCATCATACTCTCGAGCCGGTCGTCCTCGGCCGCGGCGCGGCCCAACTCTCTCCAAAGGCGGGGCAGGATTCCGGGGCCACGCCGGCCGAGCTGCCGCCGCAGGAAATCAGTGGCGAGATTCGGAATGCCGCCATCCTCGATGAAGAGCGCCTGGCCTTCAAAGGAATAGTCGAGCAGATCGATTGCGCAGCTGATGGTCGGTCCGTGTGTCGGTGAGATACGGCGCTGCTTGAAGAAGGTCGGCGTAACGAAATCGCCGTTGAAGGCCCAGCCACAGCCGAGTCTCGATGAGAGTTTCTGGAGCGTCCGATACTCGTCCCGGCAGCGCAGCAATATCTCCGTTGAGCCGATCGATCCGGCGCCCAGCACGACTCGCTGCGCCGTTACGGAGCACGCGGTGCGTCTCCGATCAGTGAGCCGGTCGGCGTGAACGCGCCAGCCCGTGCCGACGGGCTCCAGCTTCATTACCAGGTGTAGCGGCTTGATCTCTGCGCCGTGGTCCTCCGCGGCGGCGAGGTAGTTGAGATCGAGGGTGTTTTTGGCCCGGACCTGGCAGCCGATATCACAGTTGCCGCAATGGACGCAGGTGCCCTGCTCACGTCCGAAGGCGTTGCGGTGGTGCTTGGAGTTGCGATCATCGCGGGCACCAGGTGCATCCAGCACGAAGTCGGGATCAAAGGTAACCGCGATCGGCAGCTTGCGGAAGCGATTGCCCCAGCCACACTTCTCCGCCGCTTCACGCATGAGCTTGAAACGCGGATTGAGCTGATTGTCCGGTAGGACCTGCACATTCAGCATTTGTCCAACGCGCTCGTAGTAGGGTTGTAGCTCTTTGTAAACGATCGCTGGCGGCCAACCGCGGGCGAAGGCCCCGGGTTCCGCCGGCACTGAGATGTTCGCGTAAATCAGCGAGCCGCCACCGACGCCGGCCCCCGTCGCGACCCACATGGTCTCAAAGGTGCGCAGGTCGGCCCATCCATTGAAGAGGTGCGGCGCATCCTGATCCCACAGCCAAGGATCATCCGGTGCACGTGGATAGGTCTCCGGACTCCACCGGCGTCCGCGCTCGAGCACGAGCACCTTCATGCCATGCTCGGCGAAACGGCATGCGCTTACCGCACCGCCGAATCCGCTGCCGACAACGACCACATCGAAATCGTAAGCGCTCACAAGAAAGCCTCGCCCGGCGACATCACCGGACTCCAGCCGGAAGCGGCCGCTGCAGAAGGTAGGTCCGCGTCAACTGCGCAGTGAAGAAGCTGAAAAAACGGTAAACCGCGCGCGCCGAGTCACCGCTGGTCGTCGCATTGGTCGCGTTGAGGGATACCAGGAGCTTCATCAGCTGCACGGCACCCAGACGCAGGATTCCCGAGCCGACCACGCATCCGGTTGCATCAGTCCCGGTATGCAGCGTGCAATAGAGCGTTGTAGTCTCGGCCCAGAGTCTCCAGGGCGGTCCAACGCGCACGCGTTTCTTGCCCGCGAGGTAGTAGTCGCGGCCGGCGTGAAAGAAGCCAAGTTCGTAGATCATGTAAGTAAGTGCGGGATCGTCGCTCGGAGTAAAGAGACCAAATACCCCTGACTCGGCCGGGATTGCCGTGCCGAACGGACTGAAGTCAATGTGGCCGGTGAGGCCAGCCTCATGCGCTGTGCTGGCGACAAAGGCAGCGACATCGGGGATGTGGATCGTCGCGTGCATAGTTAGCTGCGTCGGTCCTCGTGCGCCAATCGCCGGGTCTGTGGGTCCCAGGGTGAACCCGCCAGCCATAGTTTCACGGAATGAGACGCCGACGCCGGGCTCGCACATTTGAGTCGCGCGTGGATCGAGCGGCGCGGGTTCGCGCTGCCGCAGGGTGCGCCGGGCGTCGCGATAGCCCATGTCGATGAGGGTCGCGGCGTCGATCCGTCCGCAGTAGAAATCCGGATCGAGTGGGAGCGGGATTTCCGGCTTCACCACGTATACGACTATGCGCTCGCGGTGCCCGTGCACAACTTCGCCTGCTGCGACCCGCCGGTTGATGTCGGCGATTATCGCCAGCTGGTTGTTGAGGGCACCTACCGCACTGATCTCGATCATGTGCACGTACTGATTGAACAGACCGTTGTGGTACCGGGGCGTATTGCCGATGCACCAGATGAGCCACAGCTCGCGTGCACCGCGCTCGACGCACTCGGTGAGGTTGCAGTCCTTGATCCACACGGCGTCCGTCCACGTGCTGCCCCCAGCCTCGACCGCCGGCATGAAGATCGGCAGTGAAGCCCCCGCCACCAGGCGGTCTATGTCGAGCTCCGTGTGCGGCACCGCCACAACCGTCTTGTCGCCGAAGCGACAGACGTTGAAAGTGGCTTCGATGCCGGTTGCCTGGCGTACGCGCCCCAGGTCGATGCCGAGCGATGGGTAAACGTAATTCTTCATCCCCTCGGCGCTGCCGAGCGCCGGAAGGCTCTCCGCGTGGAGATAATCTGTCATGCGCAGGGGCGCTGCGAATTTGAGCACCGAGAGCTCACGCCACCGCTGACAGAGATCATCGACCCCGACACCCGACAACAGTGCGGCGAGATTGATGGTGCCGCCGGAGGCCCCATCCGCGTGGCTGAAGCGCAGGCCGGCGTCAAACAGCGCTTTCACAGCACCCGCTTGGTAGGCGACCCGCATGCCGCCGCCCGCTAATACCAGCGCTCGGCGTGCGTCGTCCGACCCCGCAGCTATCGGCGGTTGGTGCACCGTGTTCAAGTGGCGAACCTCAGCGGGCATCGCACGCTGGCCCACACGAGAAGGCCCGTGATCAATTCCAGCACGGCAAAGATCACAAACGCGATGTGCGGAGTTCCATCCACGCTCCAGCCGAGCAAGCGTGCGCCCACTCCGGCAAACACTCCTGCCAGAAAAACCGTATTCTCTCGTGTGTGACAGAAAATCTGCCGATGGGAGGTCGCGCAAAACACCCCGAACGCGAATTCCATCGCCTTGAGAAAGCGGTACTGGTTCAGCATCGTCGCGGTTATGGTCGTTCCCGCAACCAGTGGCATCGAGAAAACGTGCGTCAGCTCCCAGCGCGCCACGAAAATACCGCTGGCGCCGACTCCCAGCAGCATTGCCGTGTAACCCCAGAAGAAAACCCGCGCGATCGTGGTCACCTTCAGCCCCCGCGCCGCCGCAGGTCGAGAAACAGGAGACCGCTTGCGAAATCGAAGCCCGCAACGAGTAATGCAAGCGGTGCAAACACGCCTCGCCTCGTCCCCCAACCGACGAGTAACGACGCTGCGATCTTCTGCAGTGCCGCCCAGAGCAGCACTACGGAAAGCGCCTGGGGTCTGGCCTGGGCGTGCAACACCGCGCCGCCGAAGAGCATCATGAATACGCCGACCGTGCCAAAGAGCTGGGCAGTCGCCGCGGATACCTCAACGCCTAGCAGCGGCAGCAGTCCTGCGGGCCAAATGAGCTGAATCGCGCCGGTGAGGATCGTAATCCCCGCGATCAGGCGCGTGAGCCAACGCTCGAGTTTCAGCGCGTCCATGTCGCATATCGGGCGTGCAGCGTCCATCGGGCGAAGTAATACATGAGCGCCGTCCACTGCACCGCCCAGAGCGCGAACCGGATGCGATTCAGATTCATCCACTGATCGAGAACGGTTTTCAGCTTCGCGGGATCGGTGATATGGCTCGCCATCGCATCGTTCAGCGGGAAAATCCACACCAGCGTAAGGCCGGTGGCGGCGATGATGGCGAGGAGAACCACGATCGGTACCCAGCGCGTCGGCTGGCGCCACTCTGCAGCCAGCATCACTATCGAGCAGGCGATCATTAATTTGGTCATGCCGGTGAAGAACTTCGTTGCGGCTTGCACCTGTGGCACGAATTGCAAGTAGTAGTTGGCGGGAGTCAGTTGCGGGGCGATCGGAAACGAGAACAACACCAGCGATGCGCCGGTCCCGAAGTAGGTCGAAGCGCACAGGAACAAGAGCGCATGATTCGCGATCAGGAGTCGCTTCAGCATGCGCCTTGCTCCCAGTTTACAGCGCGTCTCGGCGGAGCTAGCCACTGCTGCGACTCGCCTAGTTTGACGACACTTGCCATTCCCTCCATCGGAGCGGAGATCCGATCGGCTTCGGTGTTGAACCAGCACTCGAAATGATCATCGAGAATGCCCGCGGTGGAAGGGAAGAAACCTGCGAAAAGCGGTGTCGGCGAGATGCCGAGCGTCTTGAGCGGCGCCATGCGCGGATGATCGCCGATGAAAAGCCGTACCGAGCTCTGGTCGAAGAGTGAGAACCCGAGCTTTCCGCCGAAGTAGATATAGGACTTGAACAGCATGCCCCGAAAGGAGCAGTAGTTCACCGCGCTGGTGCTCGCCGGCAGCCAGGCGCGCGCCGGCTTCCGGACGTCGATCCGCATCATCATGGCTCCATCGAGGTCGTACTGGGCGCTGACCCACTGTCCCCCGAGTACGAAGTCGAGGTTTGCTTGGTGTTTCGGCATGCCCCAGATGCCCTTGCCGCCCTTGAC
>Ga0306920_100014436_pt1 | contig 10784 bp, 7 predicted proteins | sample flu12Cox44000170_FD_204666 | JGI IMG/M metagenome (GOLD analysis project Ga0306920, IMG submission 204666) | Lab enrichment of tropical soil microbial communities from Luquillo Experimental Forest, Puerto Rico - flux4day.12C.oxic.44.000.170 (v2)... | ecosystem: Environmental > Terrestrial >... | reverse complement strand
GGCAGCCCGGCCGACAGCTTGTACTCATCCTCCAGCCCGGAGACCTGCTCACCCGGCGCGACCCAGCCGTAGCTCTGCCAGTAGATGCCCACGAAGACCTGGCTTTGCGCCAGGTACGCCTGGTACACGTTCCTGGCCGGGTGCGGCCGGGCGCCCAGCTCGAACAGCACCGGCACCAGCCGCAGGCTGGTCACCGCGTCCCGCACCGCCTGACGCTCGGCGGCCAGCTCACCCAGAGTCGAGCTCACGAACACCCGGACCCGCTGATCGGGCGTGCGGATGGCATCTGGCTCGGCCACCGGCACAGGCTACTGCGCAGCGGCGCCGTCGCGAAGATCACGCGCGCCGTGCGGCCACCCGGGGGCAAAGCGCAGTGGTGCCGACGACCCGGAACCCCGCGAGACACGCACCCGACAGCCAGCTCCTCACGGCAGGACGATCACCTCCAGCCGGCCCCGCTGGTCACCGAGATCTCCGGCGGCCCGACCGCGGCAAGCCCTCCGGCGGCACCGGCCACGCTATACGCCCGACGCCTCCCCGTCCGGTCGGCCCGCTCCGAAAAGGCCTACGCGGCCAGCACAACACCCGAGATACCAATCACCCCGCGTTACCGCCCCAGAGCATCCCTGAGGGGCCGTCTCGAGCAGCGCACATATCAGGTTGATCTGGCTGTCGATCAGCGACTCTACCTACTTACTTATGCCGCGCACCGAGTCGGCGATCGGATCATGGAGACCGCGCACTTCGTTCACGCTATGTAATCGGCACTAGTGGGAGAGGCGCGCGCGGTTCCGCCCAATTGCATGGTGCCGGGTTTCGGTGGCGGGCTTGAGGCGACTGCCAAGAAGAAGGTGATCTGTGTCGGCGGGCACTAATGGCCTGCCGGCCGGGCGGCCTGCGTCCCGGCGCTGCACGATCGCCGTCTCCTGCCGGTGTGCGGCGACAGTGCCGTGGTCAGGCGGTGAGGTAGTTGACGATGGAGGTGCTCGCGGGTGCCCAGCCCAGCGCGGCGCGGGTCTTGGCGGCGGAGACGTCCTGGTCGCGGGTGAACAGGTCGGCCAGCGGGCCGAGTTCGGCGCTGGCCTCGGCCAGCGGCCAGCTCGCGGCGGTGCCGCCGCCAAGCGCTGCTGCGATCGCGTCGAGGCGGACGGTTTCGCTGGCGCCGTGCCAGATGGTGCCTGGCGGTGCCTGGGTGGCGACGGCCAGGTAGAGCGCGGCCAGGTCGCCGACGTGCACGACCGGCCACCGGGTGCCGGGTGGCCCGATGTAGACGCCGGTGCCGCGCTCGGCGGCCTTGGCGGTGAGCAGGCCGTGCACCAGGCCACCTCCGTCGCCGTAGACCATGCCGGGCCGGATGACCCAGCCGCCGGCGTGGAGCACGCGCTGCTCGATGGCGGGCCGGCCGGCCGCGATCGGGTGCGGGTCGGTGGCACTGTCCTCGTTCTGGGCGCCGGCGCCGAGGACGGCCGCGCCGGTGGTGTAGAGCAGCGGGCTGCCGGAGGCGAGCAGTGCCTGCGCCCCGGCCTGGTCGGTGCGGTCATCGCTCGGGGCACCGGCGTGGATGACCCGGTCATAGCCGGCCGCGGCGGTGCTGAGCGAGACCGGTTCGGCCAGGTCGCCAGCGACGCGACGGTAGCGCGCGGGCAGGTGGGAGCCTCCGGACCGGTGCAGGGCCGCGACGTCGTGCCCGGCGTCGGCGAAGACGGCCGCGACGTGGGATCCGATGTATCCGCTGGCCCCGATGACAAGGATCTTCATGCGACAATCCCTCCGGCCCGATCGCGGGCGGCGGGCTCTTGGCGGGCGCCGGGCGGCGGGACGAGCGCCTGCCGGGCGCCGGTCTGGGCGGCCAGCTCGATCGCCGCGAGCGTCCGGTGGTGATGTACGGCGGTGTCGAAGCCGGGGTGCGCGGGGCGGCCCTCGGTGATCGCCTGCGCGATCTCGCGGTACACGGCGGCGATCTGCGCGGCCGGGCCGGCGGGCACCCCGTCCGGGATGAGCCGGAAGCTCCCGGGGACCGGCAGTTCCGCCGCGGCGCCGTCGGTGCCCATGAGCCGGACCCGCCATTCGGCCCAGCCCGGGTAGTGCGCCGGGTCGGCCGGCGTGATGGTCAGCGTGCCGTCGGCACCGGTGATCGTGATCGTAAACCCGCTGGGCGTGGCCGCGCTGCCGCCGTGGATGCTCAGCGCGAGCAGCGCACCGCTGCCCAGCCGGCCATGCAGCGCCAGCTGGCCGGGCACATGGTTGGCGATGGCCTCGCCGGTTTCGGCCACCACGACCCGGTCGTGCAGGTTCGCCAGCACCGCCGAGACATCGGTGAGCGGCCCCACCGCGCGCTCGAGGGCGGCCAGCGCGTGGCCGGCCATGACGGTCAGCAGGTTATTGCCGGCCGCGGGCTCGGTGCTCCAGGCCAGCGACCGGGGAATCCGGCTGCCGCCGAGTGGGTCACCCGCCGCGGTCATGCTGACCGACTCGACTGGGCCGATGCGGCCGCTGTCGAGCAGGTCGGCGACGAAGCGCGCGCCCGGCGAGTGGTAGGCCTGCAGGTTCACGGCGTGCACCACACCGGCCGCCGCGGCGGCGCCGGCGAGCGCGCTGGCCTCGGGCAGGTTGGCCCCGAGCGGCCACTCCGAGTAGACGTGCTTGCCGGCCGCCAGCGCGGCCCGGATCGCGGCGGCATGGGCGGGCACCTTCACGCTCACCACCACCAGGTCCACCTCGGGATGCGCCGCCAGCTCGTCCGCGCCGGCGAAGGCATGACGGATGCCGAACAAGTCGGCGGCCGCCCGGGCGCTGTCCTGGCGGGTCGTTGCCACGGCGGTCACCGTGAGCTCGTCGAGGTGAGCGAGCGCCGGGAGATGCGCGGCCGCGGCCCAGCCGCGCGGGCTGGCGCCAACGATCCCCACGCGTATCGGTTCTGGCATCTGATCGCCTCCAGTTTTATACCGATAGGTACGAAACTAGGGCGAGGTCCCGCCGGGCGTCAAGTAATATTGTACCGATAGGTAAGAAAACTGCAGGGGAGGGTGCGATGGCCGGAGGCCGCCCGCGCGCGTTCGACGTCGACGAGGCGCTGGACCGGGCGCTTGAGGTGTTCTGGCGGCAGGGCTACGAAGGCACGGCGGTATCGGACCTCACCGCGGCGATGGGCATCAACCGGCCCAGCCTGTACGCCACGTTTGGCAACAAACAGGCGCTGTTCCGCACGGTGCTCGACCGGTATGCAGACGGCCCCGCCGCCTTCGCAGCTCACGCCCTCGAGCTGCCGCGCGCAAAAGACGTCGCCCAGGCGCTCGTCTACGGGGCGATCGAGCTGACCACGGGCCCGGACACGCCGCGCGGCTGCATCAACGTCCGCACCGCCCAGGCCTGCGGCCCGGACGCCGAGCCCGCCCGGCACGAGGCAATCACCCGCCGCGCGGCCGACTACGCCGCACTGCGCCGCCGACTCCGCCGCGCCCAGGCCGAGGGCGACCTGCCGCCCGACGCCGACCCGGGCGCCCTGGCCCAGTTCATCACCACCTTCATGGACGGCATCGCCGTCCAAGCCAGCGGCGGAGTAAGCCGCACGCAGCTACGCCGCGCCACCGCCATCGCCCTGCGCGCCTGGCCAGCACCCCCTCCAGCCAACGGGTCCTAGCCATTCAGCTCATTCGCGCGCAATGCTGTCCATGAAGTTTCTGAAGGTCCAGTGAGCACCGAGCCGGCCATCCCTGCGAGTCGAGCCGGGAATCGGGTCACACTCGGTAATTAGCGTCGGTAGGCGCATCGCGCGTGTAACCGCCGTTCTGAACGGCAAGCCGACCTTCGACCGGACTTTCTCCATGGCGACCGAACGGGGCGTTCTGCGCGGACCACGCCGAACGGCTTAGCCGTAGCTGACGTGCAGCAGGCTCGGTTGGGGATTGTGCGGGCCGATCGGGTCGGCGGAATCGCGCTGAAGGCAGTGCGTGATCAGGACCCGTGGCCGCCCCCGGGATAGCAGGAAAGGATCAGGGGGCCGTGTGAGCTGGCTTGTCGGGGGGACCGGCTGGATATCATCACTTCGTTCCACTGCCGAGCTGGACGGCGAGAAGGACTGGGACATGGGGGAGCCGCAAGAGCCGGGTGCTGCCGCTTCGCGGCGTGCGGGATCGCCTGCGGCCCGCGGCGAGCCGGCGAGGGCGGAGCTGCCAGCGGGGACGGTGACGCTGACCGGGCCGGGCGGGGTGGGCAAGACCCGGCTGGCGCTGCAGGCCGCTGCCCAGCTGGCGCCGCGGTTCGCCGACGGCGCGTGGCTGTGTGAGCTGGCCCCGGTCCGCGACGCAGGGGGCGTGGACGACGCGGTCGCGGCGGTGTTCTCGGTGACCGCCCGGGCCGGGCAGGGCACCCGCGACGCCTTGGTGGAGTTCTTGCGCGCCAAGCAGCTGCTGCTGGTGCTCGACAACTGCGAGCACCTGCTCGACGGCGCGGCAGCGCTGGCTGAGAACCTCGCGCAGTCATGTGAGCGGCTGGTGGTCCTCGCGACCAGCCGCGAGGCGCTGGGGATCGAGGCAGAGCGGCTGGTGCCGGTGCCCTCACTGGGGATACCCGGGGTGGACGCCGACCTGGCCACGATCACGGACGCGGAGGCGGTGCGGCTGTTTGCCGAGCGCGCGGCCACGGTCAGGCCCGGGTTTCAGGTGACGGTCCAGAACGCGGCGGCGGTGGCGGCGGTGGTGCGGCGGCTGGATGGGGTGGCGCTGGCGGTCGAGCTGGCGGCGGCGCGGGTGCCGGCGATGACCCCGGCGGAGCTGGCCCGCCGGCTGGAGCACAGTTTCGCGGGGCTCGCCGCTGGCCGCCGCGGTGTCGTGGCACGGCACCAGACGCTGCGGGCTGCGATCGACTGGTCGTTCCAGCTGCTGGCCGGGCCTGAGCAGGTGCTGCTGGCCCGGCTGGCGGTCTTCGCGGGTGGCTGCACCCTGGAGGCGGTCGAGGAGGTCTGCGGCGGGGAGGGCATCGACCCGGACACCGTGTTCGAGTTGCTGGCCAGCCTGGTGGCGCGGTCGCTGGTGGTGGCCGAGGACCACGGGCCGCAGACCCGCTACCGGCTGCTGGAAACGATCCGCCAGTACGGCGAGGAACGCCTCGAGCAGGCGGGCGAGGCCGACCGGTGGCGGGCCCGCCACGCCAGCTACTACGCGGGCCTCCTGCCGCGGGTCCGGGACCATGCCCACCACCCGAAAGAGGAGGTGTTCTGGGCGGTGCGGCTCGGCGCCGATCAGGACAACCTGCTCGCGGCCTGGTCGTGGGCGATCGGCGTCGGCAACGTGGACACCGCGTTCCAGATGCTGGCCGGTTCCGCGCCGGTCGAGGTCTGGAGCACTTACCCGCTGGTGCTGGCCGGGGAACCGGCCCTGGAGCTGCCCGGCGCCAGTGAGCACCCGGGCTACCCGCTGGCCGCCGCGGTCAGCGCCGTGTTCGCGTCCAACCGCGGGGATGTGGCCGGTGCGCAGGAGCTGTGCCGCCGGGCAGGCGAAGCGAACGCGCGCCGGGACAGCCCGGACTGGCGGGTCGAGGCGACCGTCTGCGCCGCGCGCGCAAACATCGCGCTCATTACCGGCGCGTTCGCCGACACTGCCCGCCTCGCAGAACAGGCCGCTGGGCTGGCCCGGGCCGGCGGCGACCTCGCCGACGCCTCTGTCCAGCTCGCCATGGCCGTGACCGGTCACCTGCTGGCCGGCGACGCACCTGCGGCGGTCCCGCTGGCGAACGAGGCGCTGGCGCTGGCCCGCCAGATCGGTGCCCCGGCCCTCATCGCGACCGGCCTGCTCGCCGTGGGCTTTGCCGTCGCCGGCACCGACCCTGACCAGGCCCGCGCTCGCCTGCGCGAAAGCCGCGAGCTCAGCACCGCGCTCGGCTACCAGAGCCCCACCGACCTGCTCTGGGCGGCCACGATCGCATTTCTGGTCGGCGACCGGGCCGCCATGCTGGAGTTCGGCCGCCGTGTCGTTCACAGCCTCCAGTGGGGCGGTGACCGCATCCGGATGGGCTTCATCCTGTACATGATCGCGTACTCGCTTGCCGCCACCCGGCCCGATGCCGCCGCGATCATCCTGGGCGCCGCCGAAGCCCACACGGTGGCGGCGGAGAGGATTGTTCAGCTAGTCAGCTCGGCCCTGACGGCAGCGCTGGGCGAAGAGCCCGCCCGGGAACTGCGCGCACGCGGCGCAGACATGGACTGGGACCAAGCTCTCGCCTACACCCTCACCCAGACCAGCCAGGCCCTCAGCGAACTCCAATCTGAGACCCAGCCATAGCCAGCTGCACCCGCAAGGTCCGGATACGGAGTGATCGTCACAGTCATAAAGTTAAAGTAGGAGATCTGCCCCGCCGAGACGGATTTGCGGTGTCGGCAAGCGGGCCAGCCCCTTGCCGGATGCGCAGCGCCCCGAACTGGCCATTCTGCGATGCCCACACCCAAGCGAACCCAGGGGTCACGTCACGCTCATACTCGGCAGGGCGCGCTGGGCCAGGACATTCTGGTGCACGCTGCGTGATCAGCCAGAGTCGCAGCCAGGCCCGCAGTCCCGCATTTGTTAGGGACGGTTGTGCGGTCAAGCTCCGATAGATCGGCGACCGTGCGGATTGGCTCTTCTGGACGGGCGCCACTGCTGCTCAGTATTGGGCCGGCTCGGGCCGTCTGTGGCGGCGGCACGGTTCGCCTGGCCGACAGCCCGGGCCCCGTCCGTCAGCGTTTAGCGGCGGTGAGGCGGTAGCGCAGCCGGTACGGCAGCTGGGCGACCACGGCGGCGGCGTGCGCGTCCGGTCCGATCAGGTACCTGGGTCGCGGGTTGGCCGTGGTCAGCGCCTTGACCACGACCTGCGCCGCGCGGGCCGGCGGCAGGCCCCGCTGGGCCGACTTGGCGGCCGACGACTGCGCGGCCGCGATCTGGCCGGCGTACCGCTGCCTGCCCTCCTCCGGCAGTCCGGCGAGCAATTCGTTGCCTGCCGCGGCGCCGCGGTCCCAGATCGGCGTGGCGATCGCGCCGGGCTCGATCAGGATCACCTTGATGCCCGAGGGCGCCAGCTCGGCGCGCAGCGTGTCGGCCTAGCCGACCATGCCGAACTTCGACGCGTGGTACGCGCCGAGCATGGGAGCGGCGATCCGGCCGCCGATCGAGCCGATCATCACGATCCGCGCGTCCGCGCCCTGCCCCCGGGACTTGCGTAGCGCGGGCAGCATCGCCTGGGTGACCGCCAGCTGCCCGATCAGGTTGACCTCCAGCTGGCGGCGGAACACCTCGACCGGGATGTGCTCCAGCGGTGCGGGCAGCGCCACCCCGGCGTTGTTCACCAGGCCGGTCAGCGGCCCGCCGGCCAGCACCCGCTGGCCGGCCGCCGCCACAGCGTCTGTGTCGGTCACGTCCATCCGCAACACTGTCACGCCGTCTGGATGGTCGCGCCGCAGCGCCTGCTCGTCGGTGTCGGCCCGGACCGAGGCCCACACGTGCGCCCCGGTGGCCGCCAGCGCGTCCACGCAGCCTCGGCCGATCCCGGTGGAGGCGCCGGTCACCACATACGACCGTGTGCTCATGGCGACCAAGTATGGTTCGCCGACCGCTGTCACCGGCAGGCGGGGCTGCCGATGGCCGAGCCGCCCGCAGAGCGCCACCCTCACCCCGGCTGGCAGTCCGACCTGGGCGGGTCACCGAACGCAGCCGCCGGGACCGGCGGAACGCCGGCACCAGAACGCGAAGACCTGCCGATCTGGCGCCCCGGTCGCTCAGGCGGACTTCGCGGTGAACGGAGCGCGGATCGGGCATTATGCACTCGTGGGTGCCTTGATCATCCCGGACATCCTCCAACGACACGCAGCCGCCGCGGGCGCTGAGGCGTGGCTCGACGAGCTTCCCGCGGTTGTACGCCACCTCGAACAGCGGTGGAACATCACCGTCGGCGGACCCTTCTCGGGCGCTACCGAGCGCATACGTCGTAGAGGCGACCACCGTTGACGGTCAGGCGGTCGTCATGAAGGTTGTTCTGCCTTCGAACCCGAACGCCGCCCGCCACGAGATCACGGCGCTCCGGCTCGCTGACGGTGAAGGGTGCGCAGCGTTGCTCCGTGACGATCCCGAGTTGGGCGCGCTCCTACTCGAGCGGCTTGGCACGTCGCTGTTCAAGCTCGGCCTTCCCGTCGCGCAACGTCTTGAGATCCTTTGCGACACGGTGACACGGATGTGGCGCGCGGCGCCGGACTGCGGACTCCCGACCGGCGCCGACAGAGCCCGGCGGCGGGGCGTCTTCATCGCGGAGACATGGGAAATGCTCGACCGGCCCTGCTCCGAACAGGCCATCGACCACGCTCTCGACTGCGCGCACCGGCGCGAGCGAGCCCACGACGCGGAGCGGGCCGTTCTCGTTCACGGTGACGTGCACCAACTCAACGCGCTAGAAGCAGGCGAGGATTTCAAGCTGATAGATCCAGACCGCGTGTTAGCTGAAGCCGAATGCGACCTCGGAATCTTGATGCGTGGCGATCCGGTCGAGCTCCTCGACGGAGACCCGCGCCAACGGGCCCGGTGGCTCGCGGCTCGCACTGGCCACGATGCAACGGCGATCTGGGAGTGGGGCGTCATCGAGCGCGTCGCAAGCGGCCTGCCTGCGAAGAGATCGACCTCCAGCCACTCGGTCGCCAGACGCTCGCTGCGGTCGACGCCGTCGCCGGTCTCGACATGTCGTAACCCCGATCGCCATCCACTACGCCCATTCTTAATTAACGCCGCCGACGAAGCGCGCCAGAACTGCCTTATAGGCATCCTGGAAGAGGCTCTGTCGACCCTCCCGTTGACAAATGCATAGTCGGCGTTCGGATCATTGGTACCGAGCACTTCATTTCACGCTATGTGATCCGCTCTGGCTCAGCGCGACGCGCACACAGCCACTCAGCGCGGAGGTCGGCTGTGCTCCCGCCAGTAGAGGGATTAACCGGATCCGGGCGTTCTGCGCGCCGTTGAATCCGTTTTCGAGGATCGGTGTCCGTGTTCTCGGGTGTCAGCCGGGCCGATAGACGATGAGTTCCCCGGCCCATGGGCTGTGCTGGAGGGCGGTAAGCCTGCCGGTCAGGTACTGGGCGTGGGCCGCCGAGGCGGCGCCGACTAGGAAGAGCCGATTCGTGCCGCGGGAGGCGCGCACGGCGGCGACCGGCGCTATGGGCACACCGGCGGCGAAGTCGGCCAGCCTACGGCGCGCCTGCTGGTCGACGGCCGCGCTGCGGTCGGCGTGGTGGTAGACGATCACTGACTGGCCACGCCCGGCGAAGGCGGCGAGCTCGTTGAGATAGGCGTGCTTGACCGCCTTGGCCCGGTGCGCGGGTTCCCGGTGCGCCACTGGCCGGATTCCGTTGTCGGGATCGGCGAAGATCAGGTCGCACTCTGTCACCGCCGCCAGGGCCTGCTGTAGCCAGTTGCGCCGCCGATTCTGCCGGGCTGCGCGCCCCGCCTGCCCGGGCGGGAGGCTGGTGAAGTCGAGTGGGTCGCCGAAAAAGCAGGTGCGTGTGCCGAGGATGCCGGCGTCTGCCAGCGCGGCGGTACTTCTGCGCCCGGAGGCCACCACGCTGGCCAGCCGCTGGTACAGGTCCGGGTCCAGCGGGCGCAGCCGGGCCGAGGACCGATGGCCGGGCTGCAGGTAAGCGATGTGCTTGCCGTCGGCATTATGCCCCTCATCGAGGGTCCGGTACCAGACAACTCCCAGCCGCGGCGAGTAAGGCGAATCCGGCGGAACCAGCCACCGAAGCAGCCCGAACTTCAGATAATCACCCAGATCACCGGCATATCGATCCTGCACAGCCCAACTATGGCGGACCGGGCCGACACGTTCGCAGGTATCAGCAGGCCAAGATGAGCCGACGTGGAATACAGCCCCGCCGATCAGGCGTGTACTCCCGCCCAATGATCGGCGAGTCGTCCTCTGGCTCCGCGTCGTTCGGAGCCACCGAACTGACTCTATGGGGGCCGATCTGTGTGGCTACGGGCGGTATCCGCCGATCGATGCCCGATTCTGCATGATCGGGTGGTCGCCGCTCACAGGTTGAAGGTGGCGAAAATGGCGCGGTGGTCGCTGTGGGCCATCCAGTCCGGGTCGGGGTCGGCCCAGCAATCGGTCAGCCGCTCCCGTAGCGGTGGTGTGGCGAGGAAGTAGTCGAGCTGGTAGGGCCGGTTCTTCGGGTTGGCCCCGTGCAGGTAGGTGTTGACGTGCCGGCAGGCGCTGTCGGGACAGGGGCACCGTGCCAGCCTCGGCTCGTGGTCGGGGCGGAACGGCCCGCACCTTTCCAGCCCGTAGGCGGCCAGACGAGACCAAACCGTCAGGCTGCGGTCTGCGAGCGTGTCACCGACGGGGTAGGTGTAGAGGTTGAAGTCGCCTGCGACCAGGATCAAGTCCGCCCCCGGCTCCTGGAACACCACGCTGAGATCGGAGATGGCCCGGTGCAGACTGGCCTCGACGTAGCTGCCCCGGGGAGGCCCGGCGACCAGATCCCAGATCCCGTAGAGGCTGACGACGGTGAGCCTCCCGCCGTCGGCCAGCGCGACGTCGCTGACCGCGAACTGGCCGGGGTGGCTGCACGCGAACCCGCCGTCGGCCACCTGGTGCAACTCCACCGGCTCCCGCGGTCTCACCTGACGACCTCCGGTCGACACGACGGCCGAGGCCCACCAGCGGTTCGTCTCCTTGAGAGAACCATCCGCCTCGTCGATGCGATACCTCGGCACCGCGATCCGCCACCGTTCACGCTCGCCGGCCCGCGGGTTGGTCTGCCAGCCCTCTGG
>Ga0306920_100014435_pt1 | contig 10784 bp, 6 predicted proteins | sample flu12Cox44000170_FD_204666 | JGI IMG/M metagenome (GOLD analysis project Ga0306920, IMG submission 204666) | Lab enrichment of tropical soil microbial communities from Luquillo Experimental Forest, Puerto Rico - flux4day.12C.oxic.44.000.170 (v2)... | ecosystem: Environmental > Terrestrial >... | reverse complement strand
TGGTCCAGGCCAGTTGCTATCAACTCGTGCTGGATCGCAGGCTCGGCGAATATACGCTGCCGGGAGGATGGGCGATTGTCGCCGCTGGGAATCGCGATTCGGACCGTGCCACTACGACGCGGATGCCCACACCCTTGCGAAACCGGTTCGTTCACATCGACTTCGAGGTGGACGTGCAGGAATGGTCCGAGTGGGCTATCAAGGCGAATGTTGGGCCCGAAGTGATCGCATTCATCCGTTTCCGTCCCGAACTGCTGAGCGCGTTTGACCGTGTAATGCGAGGCTGAACTGGTCAGTCGCACTGGGTGAGTAGGCGAAATCTCTCCATAAATCAGCTACTTGCGGCAATCGTAACCCAATCGTTCCAACCGTTCTGGTCATTACTTGGACCGTTTCCGTAGGTTGTCAATGTAGGTAGAGAGGGCCGCCTATTGATACGAAGAGGCTTACAGACTTGGCTGTCATAGTTCGTAAGCATTTTGTCTATTCCTGGCAGGATCCTACAGGATCCTACAGGATCCTAGCTCTTTTTTACAATTCTCGGCATAAAAGTTACAATTCAAATACGGCGGACCACATCCGAGGAAAGTTCCGAATGGCTTCAACCAGCAACTGACGTCTTGTATGAACAGACCGATGGCAGTAAATCTGGAAGCGGCCTCGGAATCCTCGGTTCCAGGGAGATCGCGATGGCAAGTCTCTGGCAGAATCTACGATATACCATCAGGGTCCTGGGCAAGAATCCTGGGTCTACGGTTGTTTCGGTGCTGTCGCTGGCGCTGGCGATTGGGGCAAACACCGCCATCTTCTCTTTGCTCGATGCATTGCTCCTCCGCGACCTCCCTGTCCAGCATCCGGAGCGCCTGGTGGAGATGTCGGTAGTCCGCCGAGGCGACAAAATCATGTTTTCGTATCCCATGCTTCGGGAAATCGAGCGCGGGCAGAAGGTTTTTTCCGGCCTCATCGGCTGGAGTTTTGGCGGTGAGGTCAATGTGGAACTCCAGGGCGAACTGTTTCAAGCGAACGTGCGCTCCGTGACCGGGAATTACTATTCCGTGCTGGGCACGACTCCTTTCTTGGGAAGACTCATCACGCCCGACGACAAGGAAACCTCTGCAGTGGCCGTCATCAGCTACGAGTTCTGGCAACGCCGCTTCGGCGGGGCGCCTGATGTAGTGGGCAAGGAAATTGCCATCGAGGGGCAGCCCTACACCATCATCGGTGTGACGCGGAAGTGGTTTACCGGCATGTCGACGGGCGAAGGGCCGGACGTGACGACTCCGATGAAGAGCACCGACAACCGGGCCATGCTTTGGGTTTTTATCACCGGCCGACTCAAGGACGGTGTTACTGTGGAGCAGGCACGGTCGCAATTGCAGTCATTCTGGCCGGAGGTGTTGCAAGCGACGGCTTCGACGAACACTCCCGGCTTGCGGCGTGATTTGTTTTTTTCGATGGGTTTGGATGTGTCGCCGGCGGCGACCGGCGTCAATCGAACGCTGCGCTCCCAATTCACGCGCCCGCTTTACGTGTTGATGGGCATTGTCGGATTGATTCTCCTGGTTGCCTGTGTGAATTTGGCGACCCTGCTGCTGGCGCGCGCTGCGGCACGCAGCCACGAAACGAGCGTACGCGTCGCTCTGGGGGCGACGCGCTTGACGCTCGCCCGCCAGGTATTGACCGAGAGCTTGGCGCTTTCCGCCTGCGGAGCGCTGCTGGGGCTCGCCTTGGCATATTGGGGAAGCCGCTTGCTCGTGGCGCTGATGGCGGAAGGATACCTTACGCCTGTTGTCTTCGACTTGCGGCCGGATTGGCGGGTGCTCTCTCTCACCGCGTCGGTGGCGATCCTGACTGGAATTCTCTTCGGCCTCGCCCCGGCGTGGCGCTGCTCGCGCGAAGACCCGGCCACCGTACTTCAGCAAACGGCACACAGTTTAACCGGCGCCACGGGGAAGTTAGGTCACGTCCTGATCGTCACGCAGGTTGCTCTATCTATGGTCCTGCTACTGGGCGCAGGACTCCTGGTGCGGAGCTTCCGAAGGTTGTGTTCCGTCAATCTCGGCTTCGCGAAAGAAAGCGTGCTGGAACTGGACCTCACTCCCAGGCCGGGCGCTTATCAAAATCTGGACGTGAACCATTATCACCAGCAACTTGTCGAACGGATTTCGAATTTGCCGGGCGTGGTCTCACTGGGTTTTTCGGATGTTACCATGCGTCGCGGGCCGCAATGGCAGGAGATGGCATCTCCGATGTCGGAAACTCCAACTCCCAGTGCGGGTGTTATGGCTCACGCGGCGATGGTCACGCCTGGCTTTTTCCGCTCGCTCGGTGTTAGCTTGGTTCGCGGCCGCGACTTCGACTGGAACGATGATGAGCACCACCCGCACGTCGCCATTCTCAGCCGCGGCCTTGCCGCTCGCCTTTTCCCGTCCGGCGACGCCCTTGGGCAGAGAATCCGTTTCAGTTTCATGCCAGAAATGCAGAACCTTGAGGTGGTCGGCGTAGCGGGCAACGCGCGCTTTCTTGATCTCCACAATGCGGCCCCGTCGGCTGTTTATCTGCCGGCCCTTCAATTCGCGCCGGGACCGTGGGGGTACCTCTTCGTGCGCACGCGCAGATCCCCTGAAATGCTGGTCAGGGCCGTGGAAAATGAGGTCAACTCGCTCGGACGCGATTATTCTTTGGGGGCGAGAACGATCGATGAAGAGGTCAGCCAGGCGCTGGTGGAAGACCGCGCCATTGCCATGCTCTCGAGTTTCTTCGGCGGCTTGGCACTTTTGCTGGCTTCGATCGGACTATACGGTCTGATGTGCTATTCGGTTTCTCGCCGAACGCGTGAGATCGGCGTTCGAGCCGCTCTCGGCGCGCAACGAACGACCGTCATTTGGCTAGTTCTGCGCGAGGCACTCGCGCTGGTGTTGTTGGGAGTCGCCGTTGGAATTCCTTCCGCGCTGGCTGCCAGCCGGCTTATCGCCTCGATGCTTTTCGGGATTTCACCAGGTGACCTGCCAACCATCGCAGCCGTCTCGCTCTTGCTCCTCGCCTCGGCCTTGTTTGCGGGTTACATTCCGGCGCGGCGGGCGTCGCGCACTGACCCAGTGGTCGCGCTGCGTACGGAATGAGCAGCACGCCAAGCGAGGATGAGTTTTTCCCACGGCGGACCTGATACCCCCCATTCCGTAGCAGTGACCCGCTGCATCGCTGGCGAGATTCGAATCCTGGCCTGTCCTGCCCCTCCGGCAAGACCCTCTGGCCGAAAAGTTCGAGCTGTACTTTGAAGTCTGGGATGCCGGCCCCGTCACGCCACCCACATCACGAAGTAACAGCCTACTCAGTGCTACCAGCATACCTGGGTCACGATCTTAAAGAAGTAACCCTATACAGCCTGTTCAGAGGGCACCGCGGGGCGCAAGAAGTGCGAGGTAAGGCCTTCTGGTTCAATCCCTGGCGACAGTGGCCCTCGACGTCGCTTACCCCCAGCAGATCGAGTCTCGGTGTGCCGGACCAAGGCGCCGCGTTCAATGTCATTGATTCTGAGATCCTACAATTCCTCCTCCTCCCGTTCAAGTCACATAACGCATTCGAGGCGTTTATGAAAGCAAGCGCAATTTCATCGGCTCTGAAAACTCTGATCGTAGCCCAGCAACCAACCTTCATATGGGGACCGCCGGGAATAGGAAAGTCCTCGGTGGTGCGACAACTTGCGCACGAGCTGGGCTTGGCTCTCCAGGACATACGCGCCCTATTGCTCGATCCGGTAGACATACGTGGGCTCCCCTACTTGGGTCCGGATGGCCGCTCGAAATGGGCGGCGCCTGATTTCCTACCGAGCGATGGCGCCGGAATATTGTTTCTCGACGAACTGAACGCGGCGCCGGGAATGGTCCAGGCTGCCTTTTACCAACTCGTCCTCGACCGCAAACTCGGCGAATACACGCTCCCTGATGACTGGGTCGTTGTGGCCGCCGGAAATCGTGAAACGGATCGAGCACAGACGTCACGAATGCCTACGCCTTTGCGCAACCGCTTCGTCCACTTGGAATTCGAAGTCGACATGGAGGTCTGGTCAGAGTGGGCGATTCAGGCAGACATACGGCCGGAGGTCATTGCCTTCATTCGCTTCAGGCCGCAGTTGTTGAGTTCGTATGACAAGGATGCCCACGCCTTCGCATCACCACGCTCGTGGGAATTCGTCTCAAAAATCCTCAAGTCCGCTCCCGATCCCTATATCGAGCACGAGCTATTTTCCGGCGCTGTCGGAAATCCTGCGGCGACGGAATTTTCCGGTTTTCTCAGGATGTTCCGGGAACTCCCGAACATTGATGCCATTCTTCTGAATCCCACGAGTGAGCCGGTACCCGACGCGGCGGCGGCACAATATGCAGTTGCTTCCGCTTTAGCACACCGTGCCACGGATACCAACTTCGATCGGATCTGCCTGTATCTGGATCGGATGCCAACGGAGTTCCGCGTGCTATGCGTGCGCGACGCCACCCTGCGCGAGCCGAGCATAAAGTACACCGCAGGTTACACCAAGTGGGCCATCCAAAATCACCACGTCCTTGCATAGCGTCCCAGTTTTCCCCTGAGTTTCTGGGCGATGGGAAGGCCGCCGGTCCCTGAAACGGGCCACTGTCATCTATTCAGACTCCCGAACCAAGTTTAGAATCGTGGGTGTAATCTGATCGGCCCGGACCCCGGCTATCTCATTGGGATCGCGGTTGCCACGTTGCTCGCGACGTCGCGCCGCCAAAACTTCCCGGTCCGCCTCGTTTTTAATGCGCTCCACGCGCCTGACCATTGCCGCCATGGCTTCGCGCGCAAGCTTTATGCTGCGCCGAAGTTCTGCGTTTTCGCTGCGCAGCCGGCGGTTTATCTCGGCCATGGAGGTGGCTTGGTTGGGAGGGTTCCTGTAATTAAGGATTGCAGCGCGTACTTGCGGGTACGCGCAGCAGCCGTGACTAACCAGAGTACGGGATCGGCCTGCCTCCTTCGCCACGCTGCTTATGTTGATCTTGAGCGTTCCGCGTTGAGCCTTCTGAGCCAAGTCGGGATCTTGCGGTCTCCGGTCAACCAGTCTCTGCAACGCCTCCATGAGCTCATGCTCGACCGGGCGCGGCGCGGAATGTTCAACTGGCCCATTCATCTCTTGTCTCTGTGTCTACCCGAGGTAGCCCAACACCGATCGCTTGTAATACGGCGGCGCTTTGCAGGGCGCGATATTCGAAGATGCGATAATCCTTTTCGTATCGCCCTGCGACAGCTTTCATCCAGGCGGTCTGATTCTCCAAGTAACGACGCACCCAATAGACCTCGTGTTCGCCATCGATGGCGTACACCGGGCACCCGAGACACACCTCAGGGTTTCGGTAAGCGTAATTCGGCTCATGATTCATCCAGTGGGTCGTGCCGCCGAGTTGGTGGCACCGGGCTTGCCCGGGTGCGAGGCGCAGAAAGCACTTGCCGTGGCTTGCGAACCAAATACGCAGGTCCTGCTGGACAACCCATCGCTCCAAAGCGCGCAAACCCTCGCGCTCATCCATACCAGCGATGATTCCCTCTAGCTCTGCTCGGTGCTCATCGATGAGTCTCCCCATCCGGCCAGCGACTGGACGTACACCGCGAGCCATCTCATAGAAGAACAAAGCTGTTTGCTGGGTCCGGACGCTGTCCATCACTTCCAGCAGGGTCGGGTCGCTGCCGAGATAACCCTGCTCGGTCATGGCTAGCGACAAGTGGTGAAACTGCTGAGCGATAGCCGCAATCATCCGCGAGTCGGTGCGGAACACGTAAAGGGCAAAAGTCTTCCGCCAGGAATGGGATCGGAGGCATGCGCCACGGCTGGCCCGATATTGTGCCAGATCCTCTCCATGCCGATCGCGGTCTGGTAGACCGCTGAGGTCGACATAGGTCCCGACGAACTGGCGTTGGTAGGCGAGCAAGCACCGGCCAAGGATCTTCCCAATCATGCGGCCATCCTTTGGTAGGCCCCTTGGCCACGTCATTTGGACAATGAGGTCCTTGCACAGTGCACCGTCCGTGGACAGGCTGCGCAACGGAGCGTAAAGCTCCTGTAATACCTGGACGGCACGCACCGGTGCTGGAATTCCGTTGGTGCCGATGGGGCGGGCACCGAGCAGCCACTCGGCTTCGACAGGAGAAGGGCGCGTTTTGGCAAGAGTCCCCTTGAGGAAGAAGAGTTCATGCAAGCCAGTTTTGCTGCTGCGGACTTCGATGCAACCTGGCAATCCAGTGTCCGGGTTAATACCGGCGCGCAATCCGCAAACCTCATTGATACGAATTCCTGCCTCACTTTGTAGAACGATGATGCAGGCTGCGCATATGTCTTCGATCAACGCCCGAAGTCCTTGGTGCAAATCGAGATGCGATTTGTGCCAAGCGCCATGGTGCAGCCGCTGGGTCACAGTCGGGTACAGGGGAGGTCGCCATGGTTCGTCTTGACCCTCAATGGGTGAGAATGCGAAGCCGGCGATTGCCTTGCCTGCCAGCAGTGCCTGTCTACCAACGGAGCAGTGAGAGGCAGCGACCCGTGCATCGAGATACAGCCGGTGCAACCGGATGACGTCGTTGGCGGGGACACCAAGCATCCGATGTGCTGCGGCCATGATGGGAAGAGCGGCCTCGTCTGGAATCGGTGGGATCCAGCCCATGGCTCTGGTGGCCAAGTCTTGGGCCAGAGATTTTGAGGAACGTCCAGCAAACGGCACGTTAGGCAAAGGGTCGATGCCTGCATCCTTCAGAGCGCCACTCTGGCGCCATAGGAGTCCCCAAATGTTGATCCGTGCAACCACGCCGGTGACTGTCTTACCCGAGGAAGAATCGTTGTCATCGCTGCCCATCGCTTCCGGGATTATCTCCAGGTCTGCCTCGTCTTCTGCGGCAAGATCTCTCGCCAAATCGTCAAGGTATTCCTGGCTGGCCGCGGCATTGAGCTCCGATAGAGTTGAGTAATCGTGGCGGACCATCCATCTGACCAGATAGCGCAGCGCACTAGATACGTGACGTGCACTCCCGGGCGCCATGGGAGGTCCCTGCCGCGGATCGGCGAAGAGCGACCACGCAAACCGCTTCAGAGCAAAACGTAGCCGTGCATGCTTGGGGTCGGTAAAAAGGCATCCGTCGGGCAGCTCGAAGTCCCAGCGAATAGATGACTGAATCGGGTGTTGGCCAGGCGTCGTGCCGTCTAGCCGCCACACCGCGTCGCCGAAGCGACTGGACCGCGATACGCGAAAATCGTCAAATTCCGCTACCAAGTGGATCTTGGTGCCATCACTGGCTGCGATCTCTTGCGTGGTCAACGGAATCGGCATGGATGAGTTTTCACTCCGGTACTGGTAGAACGGGAAGATCGAGTTGGCGTGCGCGATGGTGCACGGCTGCGCTGAATTTGGGCAGCCAAAAGCAGGAAAGTCTGCGTTCAATTGGAGCCATCCGAGCCAGCCATGCCTGCGGGGCCATTGTGTCGCGAGCGCGCCGAACGGCCTCCAGCAGGTTATGCGCTTGCGCGCAAGCATACGGGGACTGGAGATCAAGTTGTGCGAGCGGGCATACCGGACATAAACCGTAACCATTGCAGAGCTTCCCCCCGGAGGAGAATGGCGAGTCGTAGGGATCGAGACAATTCCATCCGGGCGTTGCGGCTCCTTGGTCGGCATCATGGGGACGCTCCCGCGGATCAACGCAGCCGTTGGTCTCGCGCCAGCGAGTGTGTAACGCCATCACTTCGCCAAGCCGTTCAGCATTGCGCTGGCGTTGGGCATCACTTACGTAGTGTGCGTAAGTGGTATCCATGGCCCGATGGTTGCCGAGCGCCTGCGCGGCACGCAGATCCCCGCTGTTTAACACGGTTCCCAGGTCAAGCATCGTGGGTCGGATCTGTGCAAGCGAGAAGGGCTTCAAGTGGTGATCCTCACGGAACTGTCGCAACCCAATACGCCACGTGCTGCTGTGGCCGTTGGCGCTATAGTTGCTATATGTGGTGACCGTTGGGTGCGCCTGTCGCGGAACGAACAGCAACAGCCGATTTGCAAGGTGGGGTGGGGCCAGACTCCGTGCTCGTTGAGTCCATTCTCGAAGAAATGCGACGATTGAAGCGGGGTTGTCAGGGGCCTCATCCTCGACTGGCGTGATAGAGAGCTGTCTGCTGTGGGAACGACCCTTATAAGCGCGGAAAACGAGTGCTCGTTGACCAAGCCGCTCCTCGATTGAGCAATCCTCCAGGTTGCTGTTGAGAAGGGTTTCGGGATTGTACCTGGTGTGAATTGCCAGGAGCAGTACGAACGGCACGAGAAGGCGACCATCGGGGTATAAAACGGCGCGCACAGCCAATATGCCACCCTGGGTCCTCCTTATTGCACCGAACAGGAACGGATATTCCTCCCGGATCCGGTCGTAGCTTGGTACCGTATCTGGGAATGCCTGAGCGAGGGCGGCAAGACAGGTGCCTAGATCGGCGTAGTCACGATATGTTTTCGGTCGGCTCGGAACCCCGTGGCACGCCTCGGTCATCAGCCGGATGCCTTCGGTAACGTGCTTGCGAGTTTCGAGAACCTCCCTAAAGCAGGCCCGGTAAACGGCGTGTAGCTCATCGTCTGTCAATACGGGAGTCGGCTTCGATTGACGCTTGGCCCCTGGCCAACAGAACATGGGTACACATAAATCTTTCGGCATCTGATGCGTCCACGGAGCGCGACGAGCCAGCCATGATACAAGGATACGCACCACAACCAAGTAGCCCTGGCGGCTTCGGACGGCCCAGCGTGCGTGACCGGAGGCTGGATCAATTTGGTTGAGCCACTTCACAAAACCGTTCAGTCGCTCGGTTGTGAGGTCTGCCAGCCCGGCGGACGCGAGGTTATTCTGCATTAGATAGGCGCAAAATCCAGTTCGCAACGCGACTGAGGCCAAGCTTCGCGTCTTCGAGGCTCTAATCGCGTAGGCTTCCGAGAACGCTTCCGCAAAAGGATCGGCGAGATGCGGTAGATCAAGAAGGTACGTCAAATCAATGATCTGTGGCTCAGCCCATCCGATTCGTGGGAATACAGCGCGAAGGAAAGGCACACCATTATCCTCACCGCGCTCAATCCGCCGTAGGGTAGCGTCCTGAGTCGACGGCACGGACATGTTCTGGGAAACACCCTGCTGGGACCGGTTCCCTCGATCGATCTGAGCGAAGCGCGTTGCGAGGTGGCGCCGGCTAATTCCCAAATTTCTCCCTCAAGAACTTGTATACGCTGAGATTGACTTCTGTTCGATAGTCATCGACGACGCGCAAGTACGTGTTAAGCGTGGTCGCGAGCTGCCTGTGGCCGAGCCTCGCCTGAACGATCTTCCAAGGTTCTGCATTGCCGCCGGCACGTTCCGCGTGATAGAGCCATGCGGCGAAGGTATGCCTCGCGTCATGAAAGGTATGTGCTGCCTCCGCCGATTGATAGAGTGCGCCGCTCTCCGGATCGGTCTTTGTGACGCTGTGGGTTAAGCCGGCAGTTCGCACGGCGGCCGTGAAGGCACGGGAGAGAGTTTCAGTCCGTATCGGCTTGCCTGCGTCATGACGAGATGCAGTGCCATTAACGAAGAGACTCTCCGGATTCGCATGAAAACCGTGGCGCCGACCAACAGCGGTGCACTCAGCCCGCTCTCCATCGATGTAGCGCTTCAGTTCCAGCACAAGATGCGCTGGGATCAACACCCAGCGCGGACGTAATCCTTTGGTTCGCACTACGCGCAACCGCAACGCCGCATGTGGCTCCATAGGGTCCGGCTTCAGATCGAGGATCTGATTGATTGTGAGGCCAGCAATCTCGTCGACTCGCAGGCCTGTCCATAGACTGGTCTCGGCCGCGAGGCGATCGCGAGATGGACGGCCATCTGTTTCCTGTTCACTGGGTAAGGGACCGAGTGTACGCGAGACCAGCGCCCATTCGTTACTCGATAATGGATGCACACGATCGTCCGTAGATCTTGTACTGGGCGGGAGTACTCGCGACAATTGGCACACGCTAACACTTGGCGCGGTATGGGCCAACGGATTCGCGTCGATCGGCCTGACCACCTTTCGGACCTCCTGCTGATCGAGGGATCCGCCGCTGTAGTAGCCTTTCTCAGTTGCCCACCGGTAAAGCGAGATTACCATTCCCATCCGCCGCCGGATGGTGCGCAAATCATAGGGCTCACGCGTGCGCGGACTGACGGCATGAAGCATGGAATCGCGGTATGCGATCAGATCACTCTCATCGACAATGTCCCATGCTTTTCTGGCATGCGCGAGGTACTGCCACCAATCGCACAGATCGTAGGCAGCGTTCGCGACTGTCGTCGGGCGCCACATGCCCCTGGCGGGAGGATATTGATGGCACAGCCAAAGCAAGGCTGGCTCAATCACGCAGTGTGTTTCATCGTCCACAAGGAAAGCGTACCCAGGCGGCAGCGAGTCTCCGGCGAAGGGATCGTCCCTGGGCAATCCAATTGAACGGTCAACGGTAATCATCTAGGCCAGCCGGCAAGTCAGAAGAAATCTGGATCACACAAACATCGGATCTGGTCTGCGGAGAGCTGGTCCGGTTGGGTACCAGGCGGAATCTCTACGACCCGCACGGCCAACTTGATAACGAGGCGAGCGGCGATGGCGGCGCCGGCGCGGCGTCCCGCATTATCACCATCCAGCATCAGGGTGACTTGGCGGAAGTGCTGTTGAAGAAGCGCTTCCTGCCGTCCTGAAAGGGAACATCCCATCAGCGCAACAACGCATGGAAACCCGGCCTGAT
>Ga0306920_100014434_pt1 | contig 10785 bp, 11 predicted proteins | sample flu12Cox44000170_FD_204666 | JGI IMG/M metagenome (GOLD analysis project Ga0306920, IMG submission 204666) | Lab enrichment of tropical soil microbial communities from Luquillo Experimental Forest, Puerto Rico - flux4day.12C.oxic.44.000.170 (v2)... | ecosystem: Environmental > Terrestrial >... | reverse complement strand
GAGGGGGGCCGATGACGCAGCTTGCGGCGCCGCCCACCTCACCCTCCCGTCGCTGCGCGCCGGGTCCCTCCCTCTCCCCCCTAAAGGGCGGAGAGGGACCTGCAACCAGCACCAATGAATATCGACACAAAATATCAGTGCATCCGGCATTTCGTCTCGGGCTGGTCGATCCCGAGCGTATCGAGCTCGGAAAATTGGTGCAGAAACCCCGGTTGCGGCGACACCGAGACGAGCGAGCGCGCATCGGCAAGCAGGATCGGTTGGCGAAGTTGGCCATCCCAGGACCGGAAGCTGAGCCGGGCGCCTTTATAGGCAGCGAGCTCGAAGCGGTCGCTGCGCATGAACGAGATGATCGCCGTTGGATCGGCCGATTTTGCCCGCGTCGCGGCTTCGCCGATCGCGCGCACCGCCATCCAGGCGGAATAATCGCGGTCGGTCATCCAGCGTTTAGCTTGGTGCAGAAAGCGCTCCTGGAGCTGGGTCGCGCCCCATTGCTCGTGCGGCCGGGCCCAAGCGCTGGGGACGAGGCCCTGGGTCCCGGCAACCGGACGCGGATCGAAGGTGCGGTAGGAGAGATCGTCGCCGAACTCGTCCTCATCATCGGCAACGATCAGAACACCGTAGCTGATGCCCTGGGTAAAACGCGCGACCTCGGCCTGGGTCGCGAAATGGCCGGTGTCGGTGCGACGCGCCCCCGGAACGAAGGTCCACGGTTTCTCCTGGACGATACGCGCCTGGAACTTTTGCGCAGCGTGGCGGATATCGGCGGCGAACTCGCGGTCTCCCTCGCCATGGCCGACGACCAGCAGCAGATCCTGCCACCGCTTGGCCACCAGATATTGGACGAGCGCGTCGGCGAGCATTGCCCGGCTCGGCAACAGATGCAGGATGTCGGCGCGGCAATCCGCGCCGCGCAGGCGGTCGTCTGCGGAGCCGGCGTTGAAGAAGGTGACCCCTTGAGCCTCGGCCATGCCGGCGACCGACAGCAATTGCGGCGCGGCGAGGTCGGTCACGACGAGACGAACCCCTATTGCTGCGAGTTGGCGGAGGCCTGCAGCGAGATCGCCCTCCTCGGGTACGATCGACTCTGTCAGCGCGAAGGACTGGCCAGTGAAACGGCCGGTAGTGTTGTCGTCGGCGATGCCGAGCCGTGCACCCTGGATGCCCTCGTCTTCGGGCGGCTGATCGAGATAGGAGGCCGGCAAGTTCCGTTTCGTCGCCTGCGACAGCCAGCCGACCCGCACCGTTGCTTCGCTGCCGCCGCCGGAAACGGCCGGTGACACGGCCGACAGCACGATCACCACCGCCAGCAGCAGCAGAGTGCATCGCCAAGCTTTCATCGGGGTCGCGCCGCCCATTGGAGGAACAGGAAAGATCTCATCGCAGATCCATGAGGTGGCGGCGGCGCCTCTCGGCGGTTAAGGGCGAGATCAGGGGTCTGATATCATCAAGCTGTCCTATGCGACAGAGGAAGAAAAACTCCGCCTCACAATCGAAAATAGAGTGGGTCATTACTGTTTGCTGCAATCTGCAGTGAATCAACAGCAAAATCTACCGATGGTTGTAGCGCCAGCTCAGCGCCTTGCCACGAACCAGCGACGATGCGGGATTGTTCCATGCTAATATAGCAATTATAAGATTGCCAGCATCTACACGTCTACACTCCCCGCACGGTTTCGGCGATCAGCCAGTCGACGACGGCGCAGAGCGCTTTGGGGCGGGTTGCGCCACCAGCGAGCGCACGGTCATAGACAGCGAGCTGGCGATGGGCGCTGGTGCCGCGGCCGAGGATCTCTCGTGCGTGCACGACCTCGTCCACACAGCCGAAGTGGCGCGTATCCGGCTCGACCAGCGCCAGGATCTCCTCAAGCAAATCGGCATAAGGCACGATCGCGCCTTTGCCGAAATCGACCAGTCCCTGGTCCAACCCATGGCGCTGCGCGCGCCAGCGGTTCTCGTCGATCAGCATGCGCGCGTAGAGCCGCCAGCGCTGGTTCTCGCGCTTCAGACGCCACAGCATACGCAATAGGCAGCGGAACAGCGCCGCAATCGACAGCGTGTCCTCCAGCGTCGTGCAGCTGTCGGTGATGCGCATTTCGAGCGTCGGAAAGCGGGCGCTCGGGCGCAGATCCCACCACAACTTCGTCGCATCCTCGATGAGACTCGCAGCGGCCAGGATGTCGACGTGGCGGCGATATTCGCCCCAACTCGCAAAACGCTCTGGTGTGCCGGTGCGCGGAAGCTCGTCGAAGACGGCCAGGCGATACGATTTGAGCCCGGTGTTTTCACCCTGCCAGAACGGCGAGGAGGTCGACAATGCCAGCAGGTGCGGCAGGAAATAGGAGGCCTGGTTCAGGAGATCGATGCGCAGCTCATCATCGGGGATGCCGATATGCACATGCATGCCGCAGATCGCAAGGCGCCGACCGACACCCTGCAGATCAGTCTCGAGGGCGCGGTATCGTATGCGCTCGGTAGTCTTCTGCGTCTCGTAGCGGGCGAAAGGATGCGTCCCGGCAGCGACCGGCGCCATGTTGTGACAGCTCGCCACGCCGGCGATCGTGCCGCGCAGTCGCCGAAGCTCGGCTCGCGCCTCGTCGAGGCCATCGCAGACCCGTGTCCCGACCTCGATCTGCGAGCGCAGGAATTCGGGGCTTACCTGCGGCCCCAGCAGCGCCTCCAATTCGGTCAACATCGCCGCCGGCGGGTCGCTGACAACATCACGCGTTGCGCAATCGACGAGGAAGTACTCCTCCTCGATGCCGAGTGTAAATTCCGGTTCGGCGCTCACCGTACGCCGAGGATCGAGCCGGTGACCGCGCGCGGGTCGCGGCGCGGCCAGCGTCCGCTCTCGACCTGGTGGAAGAAATCGGCGCAGGTCCGATTGAATAAATCCGGCTCTTCGAGGTTGACCGCGTGCCCGGTATTTGGGAACACGACGAGCGCCGAGGTCGGGATCGTGCGCTTCATCAAGATGCCGGGTTCGAGGCACGGATGATCCTCGTCGCCGGTCATGATCAGTGTCGGCGCATCGAGCCGCGCCATCCGGTCGGTCAGATCCCACAAGGACGGTCGGCGCGCCTGCACTCCGCGCATCGTCAACGCCGAACCCAAGGTCGAATGCTCGGCGAGATGCGCGGCAAATTCGGCCCAGCCGCGCGGGTCCTTATTCTGGAACTGCACGCGGCTCGGACCCTGCGAATAGACCTTGCTCGCCTCGCCCATGCCCTGCCCTTCGATCAGCGCGATCGTCTTTGCGGTCTCGTCATGGAATTGCTGGCGTTTGCCCGGGTCGGCGCCATAGCCGCAGCCGGCGACAACAAGCGACAAGGCGCGGTCGGGGTAGGCGAGCCCAAAATGGAGGGTTGCAAAGCCGCCCATCGAAATACCGACGATATGGGCCTTGGCAATGGCGAGCCCGTCGAGCACGGCGCGAATGTCGTCACGGGCGCGATCCTGTGAATAGCGCGCGGGATCGTCTGGCACATCGGACGGCGGGTAGCCGCGGGCATTGTAGGCAATACAGCGATAACGCCGCGCAAAATAGCGGAGCTGCCCTTCATAGCCGCGATAGTCGTCGGCGAATTCGTGAACAAACACGATCGGAGTGCCTGTACCTGTCTCCTCAAAATGAAGCCGGACACCGTCATCGGTAGTCAGGTGAGGCATCGCCGTTCCCCTTATTAAGGCTGACGCACCATCCTAGGAGCACGCGCACGCCGCCGACAAGCAGCCGGCGCCCTGGCATGGTTCTTGTAGTGGAAATGATTCAGGTCCGGGCCTTCGCGGAACCCGTGAGGCCGATCCGGGCCGGGATCGCCGGATCAGCTTCGGACCTCATTCCCGGACCAACCGCCGGCTCTGCTCAACCGCCGGGCAGATGCCCGCAATCGGAACATCGGCGAGCCGCCGAGACATTAGAAAGTGCCGGCGGAGCAGAAATGCCAAGCTCCGCCATCCTCGCCATAAAGCAGTGCGAGCCGTTGGTCGTCCGCATGGGCAATGAGAACCCGAAAGCGCTGGCCGGTGCAGGAGGAGGCAGGCGCCTCGGGTTTAGGCATCTTCTTTGCCGCAGCGCAGCTCGCAGCCGCGTCGGGAAGGTTGCCGGAGGCCGCGCCGACGCGCTTGCCGCTCGCAGCCACATAATAATCGACCGGATTCCCCTGCTTGACTTCGCCGTAAAGTTCGAGCCGGCCAAATCGCGACTTGTACATGCCCGTCTCATGGTCGCCGTCGGTCATCCCGGCGGCCAATGAACGGAAGGTGATCGCGGAGCAGGCGGGTGGCGCCTTTGCCGGCCCCTTGGCTGTGGCAGCGGGCGTAAATGCTGCCAGGGCTAATACCAAGCCGGCCCCGAGCGAGATCATTGTTCGCATCGTGTCCCCCCTTGATCGAAACACGAAGCTTATACGCCGGCGATCCGCCCGGAAGTAGAGTTAACAGCAGTGCGTGGATGGGGTTGAGAGCGGATCAGCCGAGAGTGATCAGCGTCTTCATCAGATCGGCCGGCCACACGAGGCTCAGCGGCACGCTCGTCAACGCCTCGAACGGCGGGTCGCTGCCGCTGGGCAGCCCGACCATGTGATGGCTGAAATGCGCCAGCACTCCGGCGAGATAAAGCCCGGTAAACCATTTCCAGGCGTGGTGATGGTGCTGCCGTGAACGGCTCCGCTCTGTTGCAGCAAATGCAAAGACCCGGCGCCCAAACTTTGGCAGTCCCGGAGGGCCGATCATGATCTCACCCATGCCCGTATAGTGTTGCTCACCACGCTTAACGAAAGCCAGCCGCGCGATCCCTCAGAATCGGTGAAACACTGTGGCGGCAAGCTCTCATGTGCGGCCGTTGATAATATCCATTTTTAGGGACTTCGTCACGGTTGCGTGGCGTGACTGCGTGGTGCGAATTTGCCGCAGCATAATTTCTATCGCTCGCGAATGGTGAGGCCGATACCGGCCGAGGCGACGGTATAGAGCCCGGCCACCGCGAGCAGCGCGATGGCCAACAGCGTGAAGCTCTCGGTGCCGAGGCGATCGCCGATCGGGCGGCCGGTGAAGCCGCCGAGAAAAGCGAACGGGACGAGGGTGCCGGCCGCGATCCAGGTCGAGCCCGGAATGCCGATCGTGAGGGCATGAGAAACCAGCGTTGCGCCGTATGCGAGCACGAAGAAGGCGAGCAGCGTCGCGCGCACGGTTCTCGCTCCCGCCTTCGCGAGCAGCAGATAAATCAGCGCGGGCGGCCCCCGCCATCCCGATCAGTGCGGTCGCGATGCCCGATGCCGCCCCGGCGCCGAGATCGCCGCCGAGGCTGAGAGCGGGCGGCGCCAGGTCTTGACCTCGGCCGCGCCGGCGCAGCGCCATCAGCACCGCAAAGGAGAGAATCATAGCCCCCACTCCGAGCCGCACCACCAACGGATCGGAGTAGCGAAATGCGAGAAGACCGAGCGGCAATCCGGCGAGGGCGCCGATCGTCAGACGCAGCAGCACGCCCCAGGCGATGGCGCGCCGCAACCCCGAAACGACGGTGAACGACAGCGCCGTCGAGATGATTATCACCAGCTGAATTGCTCGCGGTGGGTCGACGAACAGAAGGTATAGCGGCGCCGCGAGCACCGCGAAGCCGAACCCGCTGACGGCATACAGCAGCGCGGCTGCAAACGTCGTCGCCGCCAGGCAAACCCAATTTATGAGACTGATCAAGTCGAAGGAACACCGGGCCCGGAACGATCTTCGCAGGGTCTGCGATACACGCTCCTCGCTCAAGGGGTCTTGTGCGCGCGGGCGTCGCGCCGGGGTAGCGGCGCGTCGTCGCGGATCGCAAAGGCACCTCCGATCGTCTCGACCCGGTAGCCGCAGCAGAACCGCGATACAAACGCGTGAGCGAAAGCTGGGTCGTCGAAGTAAAATGCGATCGCATCGTTGACGATGCCGGAGAGTCCGGCGGGCGCCGACGCCCAGCCTTCCGATCCGCATGTTTGGTCGAGCCAAGCGTGCATGATTTCGAGCTGCCGGCCCAGCCCCGCGGGCGGGACCGCGATCCGCACCCTCACCGGAAATCGCCGCTCGACCTGACGCTGCGCACGCTCTGACGCTCTTGCCACGAGGCCCTCCGTTCACGGAATGTTCTGAAACTACATAATCGGAGCGGCTCTGTCGAGACGGCGTATACTCGACAGCTGGCATCGGAGGGCTGGCGCCATGGATGCGACGCTGACCTTGATCGATCTCGCCGGTGCGGTGGCGCTGCTGATCTGGGGCGTGCACATGGTCCAGACCGGCATCACGCGCGCCTTCGGGCCGCAACTCCGGCGCCTGCTGGGTTATGCGCTCGGCAACCGGTTCAAAGCCTTCCTCGCCGGTCTGGGTGTGACGTCGATACTTCAGAGCAGTACGGCTACGGGGCTGATGGTGACGGGCTTCGCCGCCAGTGGCTTTGTCGACCTGGTGCCGGCGCTGGCCGTGATGCTCGGCGCGAATGTCGGCACCACGCTCATCGTCCAGGTGCTGTCGTTCGATGTCTCGCGGGTTTCACTCCTGCTCATCCTCATTGGCGTGTTCATGTTCCGGCGCAGTGCGGTCACCCGTACACGTGACCTCGGCCGGGTCGGGATCGGGCTCGGCCTGATGCTGATAGCGCTGCAGCATCTGCTCTCGATGATCACGCCGTACGAGGATGTGCCGAGCCTGCGGATGCTGCTCGGTGCGGTCACGACAGACCCGCTGATCGACATTCTGCTCGCCGCAGCATTGACCTGGGCGGCGCATTCGAGCGTTGCCGTCGTGCTGTTGATCATGGCGTTTGCGGCTCAAGCGGTCGTGCCGCCGCACGCCGCCTTTGCGCTCGTCCTCGGCGCTAACCTCGGTACCGCCCTCAACCCCCTGCTCGAAAGCGGTGTCGGCGGCGACCCTGCCGCCAAGCGACTGCCGATCGGTAATCTGGTCAACCGCATTGTCGGCTGCGCGTTGGCGCTCGCTCTTCTCAACTGGATCGGCTCGGCACTGGTCACAATCGAGCCCGATGCCGGACGCGCCGTCGCTGATTTTCACACCGGCTTCAACATCGTCCTCGCTTTGCTGTTTTTCCCGCTGTTGAGACCCTTCGCGCGGCTGCTCGCGCGTTTTCTGCCGGCGCGCGTCGACCCGGCCGATCCGTCACAGCCAATCTATCTCGACTGGGCAGCGCACGAGACACCCAGCATCGCGCTTGCCGGAGCGGCGCGCGAGGCGCTGCGCATGGTCGACGTGTTCGAGGCCATGCTGCGCGGTACGCTCGATTCGCTCGATTCGCTCGATCGCGGCGATCGCAAACGCGTCACGGAAACTGCGCGCATGGATAAGGTGCTCGACCGGCTCGATACGGCGATCAAGGAATATCTGACCTCGCTCGATACCGACGCCCTGGACGGAGCGGATCACCGGCGTCTGTCGGAAATCCTGGCGTTCACAACCAACCTCCAGCATGCCGGCAGCATCGTCGAGAAAAGCCTGATGCCGCTCGCCGCCAAACGCATCAAGCGCGGCGTCAGCTTTTCGGAAGCCACCCAGCAGGAGATCCGTGAGATGTTGGATCGGCTCGTCAGCAACGCGCGCGCCGCGGCGGCGGTGTTCATGACCGAAGATCCGCGAGCGGCCCGCCAGCTCCTCGGTGAAAAGGAAGTCTTCCGCGAGCTCGAATTGCGCGCAACCGGGGAATACCTCGGACGCCCGCGCGCCGGCCGGTCCGAGACCATTGAAATGAGCAAGCTCCTTCTCGACATCGTACGCGACCTCAAGCGGGTCAATGCGCACCTCGCCGCGGCCGCGTACCCGATCCTCGAAGGGCGCGGGGAATTGCTGCCGAGTCGGCTCAGGCAGGACCTGTAAGGGGCCGCGAACACGAGGGCGATCTTCGGCTCCTCGCGAGTTGACGCCCGCGACGATCGGCCTTTAGCCTGCTGTCGTTCCGCTCACAGGAGGTCGAGCCATGGCCAAGATCGAGCAATATGCCGCGCGCGCGGTGTGGGATCCGCCGACCTATTCGCAGGCGGTCAAGGTGACCGGCGCCGAGACCATTCTCTATATTGCGGGCCAAGTGGCCTATGACGACAACGGGAATGTCGCGCATGCCGGCGACTTCAAGGGGCAGGCACGAGCGACGCTGCAGGCGCTCAAGGCGCAGGTCGAAGTCGGCGGCGGCACGATGGCCAATATCGTCAAGGTCAACACCTATCTCACCGACATCCGTCACCGCGCCGACTACGCCGCCATCCGGGAGGAGTTCTTCGGCCGCAAGATGCCCGCTTCCACGCTGGTAGCCGTGGCAGCGCTGGCGCAGCCGGAGTTTCTGATCGAGATCGAAGCGATCGCGGTGATCTAGGCGCGCTGCAGAGCCGGACGCAGCGCCCAGGCGAGCGGCAGCGTCGTCAGCACGACGGCGGCGATCAGGACCATCATTGCCGGCACGCCAACGGCATCGCTCACCAGGCCATAAAGCGCCGGCGAGAGCGCGCCGGCGCCGATCGCGCCGGTGTAGAAGAGGCTGAAAGCACGCTGGCGGCGCTCGGGCGGCACGAGTTCCGGCACGGTTCCGTACAGAACTGAAGAAGTGCCGTTGAGCACAACCCCAATCAACGGCAGGATCGCCAGCCCGGCCATCAGCGGCAGCGGCAGCAGCGCAAGGATGCCCGCCGCGGTCAACCCCTCGGTCAGGAAGACGGCGCGAACGACGCCAAGCCGCGCGCCGAGAAAACCGCACACCAGCTTGCCGGCGGCGCCGCCGGCGAAGATCAACGTCAGCGCGACGCCGACCATCGGCAGGCCGGCGCCTTTGATGCGCAAGAGGAAAGGCAGAAAGGTCAGAAACCCCATGCGCGTCGCGCTGTCGATAATGCCGATCACGAGCAGCAACGGGAATCCTCGGCCGGCGGTGTGGCCAGCCGCGACCTCTGTGGCGTGGCGGGTGGCGGCCGCGCCGGGCTCCCGCGACGTGGGAGCAAATACCAGCACGGCGCAGGCGCCGAGGATGCCGAGCACGCCGAGCACCATCGTCGCCGATCGCCAGGGCATCAGCACGATCATCCAAGCGGTCGCGGCCGGCAACGCCATCTTGCCGAGGTCGCCGGAGAAATTGTAACCGGCGAGCGCGGCGCGCGAGCGGCTCCCGGCGAAGGCGTGGGCCACCAGATTGGCGGCGATCGGATGCTGCACGCTCGAGCCGAGCCCGCCGACGATCAGCGCGACGACGAGCAGCGCAAAACCGGTGCTGGCGCCCGCCAGCAGATACCCGATCCCGGCGAGCGCCGTGCCGCAAGCGAGCGTCAACGGCCCGCCGAGGCGGTTGGCGAGCGCCCCGGCCGGCAACTGAAACCCGGCCATCGACCCGGCATAAAGGGCGCGCAGGATGCCGACGTCGGCATAGCCGAGGCCGAACTCGGCCTGCCATAGCGGCAGCAGCACGTAGAGCAGATCGGTAAAGCCGTCATGCAGCATGTGGGCGCCGCAGGCGACCGCCATTGTCCGCCGCTCTGCGGGTGCCGAAACTCTGCCTGCCGCCCCTGCGGTTATCTGAGACACTGAGCCAACCTCGCGCCCAATCCCGGCACAGCGGAGCCGGGGGGCGGAGAAGACTATTGTTTCGAATTTATGACAAGGGGGTGCGTCGGGCGGTAGTGTCCTAATTCACAGTGCTATCATGGGCGCGACAGGCCCGCGCGTGGCGGGGTGCGATCGCCACCATTACCTTTCTGGCAGTAATATGGTGCGCTCAGCCCTCCGTGGCCGTTGCCGGGCCATACGAAGCAGAAATCTGTGTAATGCTGGTCAGTAAAGATGTCTTCATAACAGAAACGCCCTTCGAAATATATGGCCTCGTCCCCAATATTTATACGGTCGATATGCTCTTGCGTAAGTCGCCAACTCGCAGTCTTATCGGGAATAGTTTGGCGCCCGAAAAAGGAATCAAAACCATTTGCGCTCGCGATGAATTGGCAATCAGGCCATGTAGGTTCCTCGATTTGCGGATATGGGAGAACCCCGAATCCAGATTTCCACTTTCCGCTATAAACTGGCGTTTGGCCGACATTTTCGAATGTGACAGTCGAGCGCGGCGCGCCATCGCGAACAAAATTTTCCAGCGACCCAACTGCGCTAGCGACAACAAAGGCGCGCAATTGGCGCTTTTCGGTGTCCGCAGAGATATCGGCCTGCCTACTGGCAGCGTCGGCGGCGCGACTTGCAGCATGAGTGGCGCGGCGCGCCTCCTGAATGCTTCGTATAGTAACAACGAAGATCAGAGCGGTAATCGCAGTATAAATCCAAGCGCCGATAGTCGCTCGACGCGTCCACCAGCGTATCTTGCGGTTGTGCTTGGAATTCTTTGCCTCTGCGGCTTCGCGATGGCGTGCGTAGGAGTCGAAGGTATCGGTAACTCGTTTTATCTGTTCGGCGGCTGGATTATTGCTATCGTCTCTGGGGATGCCTTGGTGTGGTGGTGGGTTTAGCATCTTGCTGAGCAAGCTTATCGTGACGCCTAGTACGATGTTTCTTAATCGCTTTGGCATCAGCACCTAAGATCGCGTCCATGCTCTCATCAAAGACAACCTCAGCTATATGGGCGTCTGATTTAGCCGAATGGCGTCAAGTGTCGGATATTCGTCCTAATTTGAAGTCCGCTCGACCAGCTCGTCGAGCTCCATCGCGGGCGTAACGCGAAGGCTCCGATTGACCCTGCCCCTTTGGTGCCCTCACTCATAACCAGAATCCGTTCCGGTTGTGGTCCTGTTGGGACCGGGCTGCAAACTCGTTTGGGGC
>Ga0306920_100014433_pt1 | contig 10785 bp, 10 predicted proteins | sample flu12Cox44000170_FD_204666 | JGI IMG/M metagenome (GOLD analysis project Ga0306920, IMG submission 204666) | Lab enrichment of tropical soil microbial communities from Luquillo Experimental Forest, Puerto Rico - flux4day.12C.oxic.44.000.170 (v2)... | ecosystem: Environmental > Terrestrial >... | reverse complement strand
GGAAGCTGGTCCGCCTTCTGGCCATGCTCACGACCACCCTGGCCGTTGCCCTGGCCGGTCAGGCAGCCATACCCGGAGCCTGGCGTGCCGGGCAGGCCGAAGGCGAGCGCCAGGTTGATCCAGGCGGTGACCGTGTCCGTGCCCTTGCTGTGCTGCTCGGCGCCGCGGCCGGTGAGCACGTGGGCGCTGCGCGCGGTATGGAGCAGGTGGACCGCCTGGCGCATGTCCGCCACCGGGACGCCGGTCAGGCGTTCGGCCCGCTCCGGCCACCAGCCGGTGAGCGCCTGGCGCGTTCCGTCCCAGCCCGTGGTCCGGTTCTCCCGGTACCCGCGGCGTTCCTCGGTGTCCAGATAGCCATATGTCCAGGCGATGTGCAGCAGGCCGAGGGCGAGCGCCAGGTCCGTGCCGGGGGCTGGCTGCAGGTGCATGCCGCCGCGCCTGAGCGCCACATCGGCGGTCGGGGTCCGGCGCGGGTCGACGACGATGAGCTTGCGGTTGCCCGTAAGGTGGCTCATCAGCGGCGGCATGGTCTCGGCGGGGTTGGCGCCGGCCAGGATGATGACGTCAGAGTCATCGAGGTCCGTGACGGGGAAGGGCAGCCCCCGGTCCAGCCCGAACGCCCGGTTGCCCGCCGTCGCGGCCGCCGACATGCAGAACCGGCCGTTGTAGTCGATCTGCGAGGTCCTGAGCGCGATCCGGGCGAACTTCCCGAGCAGGTACGCCTTCTCGTTGGTCAGCGCGCCGCTGCCGAAGACGGCGACCGCGTCGTCACCCCGCGTGTCCCGCAGTTCGCTGATCCTGGCGGCGACATAGTCGAGTGCCTCGTCCCAGCTCGCTTTGGCCAGCTCACCGTCCGGCCGCCGGACCAGCGGGCTGCGAAGCCTGCCGGGCGTGTCCAGGAGTTCGGCGCTCGTCCACCCCTTCTGGCACAGCCCGCCGCGGTTGGTGGGGAAGTCGCGCGGGATTACCGCCGGGCGGCCGCCGCTGGGCACGACCGTCATGGCGCATTGCAGCGCGCAGTACGGGCAGTGCGTCGGGGTGCCCAGCGCTGGCGTGCGCGGCGTCACGCGGGTACCTGTGCGGGAACCGCCGCGGGAACGGCCTCCCGCCTTCGTGCCAGCGCCGTGACGCCCACGCACACCGCGTAGAAGACCAGGAAGCCGGCGAGCGCGGGCCGTGCGTTGTGCGCCTGCAGATAGGACTGGCGGAACGCCAGGTTGATGACCACCCCGCCGAGGCCGCCGACCGTGCCGGCGAACGCGATGACCGCGCCGGTCTCGCGCCGCGCGTCCAGGCGCGCCCGCGCGGCGTCGGCGCCTCGCCCTATCGCCTCGCGCGCGGCGGCCGCGTAGGGGACCGCGATCATCGCGTACGTCGAGCCATTGCCCAGGCCGCTGAGCACGAACAGGATGGTGAACGCGGCGGCGAACAGCGGCAGTGAGTGTGCCGTGGAGGCGGCGATGGCCAGCGCGGTGCCCACGGCAAGACCGGTGAAGCTGATCAGCGTTATCCGCGCCGCGCCGAAGCGGTCGGCGAGCGCGCCCCCCGCGGGCCTGGCCAGCGAGCCGAGCAGCGGCCCGATGAACGTCAGCGCGGCGGCCTGAATCGGGGTGCGGTGGAAGTCGTTCTGCAGCACGAGCCCGAACGCGAAGCTGTACCCGATGAATGAGCCGAACGTGCCGATGTACAGCAGCGAGATCATCCAGCAGTGCCGGTCCTTCAGCGCCTTGCCGTAGACGCCGGCGCTCGTCCGCATCCCCGGCAGGTTGTCCATGAGGGCATATGCGGCACCGGCGGCCGCCAGCAGCAGCGGGATGAAGACGATCGGCAAGATGCGCGGGTGCGCGACGCCGACGACACCGATCACGAGCAGGCCGAGCAGCTGCACGCTCGCGACGCCCATGTTCCCGGCGCCGGCGTTGATACCGAGCGCGCGGCCCTTCTCCCGCTCCGGGAAGAAGAAGTTGATGTTGGTGGTGGAGGAGGCGAAGCTGCCGCCGCCGATGCCGCTGACCGCCGCGCAGAGCAGGAACGCCCACAGCGGAGCATCCGGGTGGCCCATCAGGATCGTGGCGAGCACCACGGGGACGAGCAGGAAGAGCGCGGACAAGGCTGTCCAGGTGCGCCCGCCGAATCGGGTCACCGCCCACCCGTAGCCCGGGCGGACCAGCGAACCGGTCAGCGTGACCAGCGAGGTCAGCAGGAACTTGTCGGCAGTGGACAAGGGGAAGCCGCTTTTCTTCGTCATAAACAGGACGAGGACGGACCAAAGGCTCCAGACGCAGAAGCCGATGTGTTCGGTGGCCACGGATGTCCACATGTTGCGTGTGGCGATGCGGTGGCCCTGCGTCCGCCAGAAGACGGCGTCCTCTGGATCCCAGGTGGTGATGGCTCGCGTTCGGCTCATGGTCGACGACGCTATGAGTGCGGTGTTACCTGTCAGGGGGCCGTACGTAACGCGGGCGCAATGAATTCCTCAATCGGTTGGCGATGGCGCTGTGAGGCCGGCCGTACGCTAAATCGCATGGCGGTCAAGAAGACGAAGCCCGAGACGCACACCGCGCTTGTGCGGCGGGCGCGGAAGATCAACCGGGTGCTGGCGGAAACTTACCCGGACGTGCGCACCGAGCTGGACTTCCAGAACCCGTTCCAGCTGCTAGTCGCTACCGTGCTCTCGGCGCAGACGACGGACAAGCGGGTGAACCTGACCACGCCGGCGCTGTTCGCCAAGTACCCGACGCCCGAGGACCTGGCCGCCGCCAACCCGGAAGACGTGGAGGAGATCCTCAAGCCCACCGGGTTCTTCCGGGCCAAGACGAAGTCGGTGATGGGGCTGTCCGCCGCGCTGCGCGACCGGTTCGGCGGCGAGGTGCCGCGAACTCTCGAGGAGATGGTCACCCTGCCGGGGGTGGGGCGCAAGACCGCGAACGTGGTTCTCGGCAACGCGTACGGCATTCCCGGCATCACGGTGGACACGCACTTCGGCCGGCTGTCCCGCCGGTTCGGCTGGACGACGAGCGACGACCCCGTCAAGGTCGAGGCCGAAGTCGGCGCGCTCTTCCCCAAGTCGGAGTGGGTGATGCTGTCGCACCGGCTGATCTGGCACGGCCGCCGGATCTGCCACGCCCGCAAGCCTGCCTGCGGAGCGTGCCCGGTTGCCGACTGGTGCCCGTCGTTCGGGCTCGGCCCCACGGACGCGGCGACCGCCGCGAAACTTGTCAAGACCGGCCCGTTCTCGTGACCCCCACACCGGCCTGGCTGCGTGACCTCGCGGCGGCCGCGTCGACGATGGACGTGCCGCGGATCCTGCGCCCGCCCGCGTCTGGTGGCCGGCGCTCCGCTGTGCTGATTCTGTTCGGTGACGGGCCGGACTTGCTGTTCATCCAGCGCAGTGAGGGGCTGCGCCGCCACCCTGGGCAGCCCGCCTTCCCCGGCGGCGCGATCGACGACGGTGACGATGGCCCGGTCGGCGCCGCGCTCCGTGAGGCCGCCGAGGAGACGGGACTCGACCCGGCCGGGGTGGAGGTGCTCGGCACGATGCCCGAACTGTTCATCCCGCACAGCGGATTCCGGGTCGTGCCGGTGCTCGCCTGGTGGCGGGAGCCAAGCGCGGTGGGGCCCGTGGACACCGGGGAGGTAGCCGCGGTCGAGCGGATCCCGATCGCCGATCTCGCCGATCCGGCCCACCGGGTAATGCTCCAGAATCCCAGCGGCCGCATCGGCCCGGCGTTCCGCATCGGCCCCATGCTGATCTGGGGATTCACCGCCGGCCTTGTCGACCGGCTGCTCGCGCTCGCCGGCTGGGAGCGCCCATGGAACACAAACGCCGTCCTGGACCTCCCCGCCTGACCCTTTCCCAGTGATCTTGGATCACCAACCACACCGGGATGGGGTTTTTGATCCAAGATCAGCTTGGCTAGTCCTGTTATCCATGAATTTGAATAGGGTCCTAGCGCGATGATGTGCGTATCGGTCACTCTGAGTCCATGGACGGTAACGCTTATCGCGATTGGGTCATGCTGCTTGACTCGCAGTGCGGGATCGTTGATCGATCCCAGGTGCGGCAGGCAGGATTCACAATCCGCCAGATTGAACATCGGCTGAACTCGGGAAAGTGGCAGCGCGTGTATTCGGGGGTCTACGCGACCTTTACCGGCCCCCTGACGCACGAAGCAAGGCTGTGGGCGGCGCTGCGGCACGCCGGGGAAGGGGCGATGCTCAGTCATGAGACCGCGGCCGAGCTGCATGGTCTGATCGACAAGCCCGCTTCGGAGATCCACGTCATGGTTCCCAGCCACCGCCGTCCTGCTCAGCGAAGGCCCATGCGGGGAGTCGTGATCCATCGGTCGGATCAGAGCCGACCGCAACTGCCAATCACATGGAAGCTTCCCCGCACTCGGGTCGAGGACACCGTTCTAGACCTGATCAATGCTGCCTCCACTTTTGACGACGCCTACAGTTGGATCTCCCGCGCTCTGTCCCGTCAGTGCGCTACCGGTGACATGCTCCGCAGTGCGCTGACCGCTAGAAGCCGGATCCGCTGGCGGGACGAACTCTCTGTGGCGCTTGCCGACGCTGATGAGGGAATCTACTTCGTGCTCGAACGCCGTTACGTGCACGATGTCGAGCGCGCTCATGGGCTGCCGAAAGCGCAGCGTCAGGCGCGCCGCCAGATCAACGGCAAGATTCACTACAGAGACAACTGGTATGCCGAGTATCGCGTCTGCGTCGAACTCGATGGGCCGACCTATCACCGGAATGAACAGGTACGGAAGGACAAGCGCCGCGACAATCTCAACCTTGCCGTGGATGGTGCTCAGACTCATAGGTTCGAGCCACCAGACGTTACCGAACTCGCCTGCCAAAGTGCCGCTATGGTCGCCGCCACCTTGCGCCGCTCCGGCTGGAAGGGCAGACCTCATCCCTGTCGACGACCCGGCTGCACGGTCGGCCGCCAAAGATAGCGGATCACCAACAACACCGGGATGTGGTCAGTGATCCAAGATCATTCGGCGGCGAGGGAGCGGGCCGCCTATCCCGGCTAGGGGAGCATTAGGTGGACGTCGCCGAACTCGTGCCATAGGTAGCCGTGGGCGAGGGCGGCGTCGTAGCACTCGCGCAGCAAGTCCTGCTCATGGAAGGCCGCCAGCATCCGCAGATGCGACGAGCGCGGCTCATGGAGCCCGGTCAGCAGGCCGTCCACCACCCGAAGGCCCGTCTCGGGGGTCACCACGTGCGACGTCCAGCCCGTCCGCGCCTCGAGGCCGTGCCCTGGCGCGGCGGCCAGGGCGGCGGTTTCCAGGGCGCGCACCACCGTGGTGCCGATCGCGATGACCCGGCCGCCGGACTGCCTGGTGAGGTTCACCAGGCGCGCGGTGGCGGGCGGGACGTCGTACTGCTCGGGGTACGGGTCTTCGTCCGCCTCCAGCGAGGCGACCCCGCAGTGCAGTGTGATCGGCGCGATCACCACTCCGCGCGTCACCAGCTCCGTCACAACGGGCGCACTGAACGGCCGGGCGGCGCTCGGCATCTCGGCGCTGCCCGGTACGCGGCCGAATATCGTCTGGTACGCCCGCAGCGGCCAGCGCCTTCCCGCGTAGGAGTACCGGATCGGCTCGCCGTATCGCAGTAGATACGGTACTACTGCAACCGATAGCCTCGCCCGCCAGAGCCGGGCGCTCGCGCGCCCGAGCAGGGTCAGCGCAGCGCCGCCGGGCAAGGCGATGACCTGGGGAGTCGCTATGGTCCCGTTCGGGATGCTGGATTTTCCGGCCGGAGTCCGCGGCTCCACGAGCCAGCTTCCATCGGGCAGACCGGTCGAGAAGTGGATCGCGAGGTCGGGGCCGACGGGGACCGCGGCGGGCAGCGTCCGGGAGGTGTTGACCACTAGCAGGTCACCGGGCAGCAGGAGCCCGGGGAGGTCGGTGAACCGGTGGTGCGCGACCGTCTCGCCCGCGGCGCGGCTGACCAGCATGCGTACGCCGTCCCTGGGCAGGCCGCGCGCTTCCGGCGGGGCGGGTGCCTCGAGCTCGGCTGGCAGCGTGAACTCGATGTTCGCGGTCATGCGGGGACCAGCTCCGCCGCGCGATACCGCCCGCTCGGCGGTCGTTCCGTGACCAGCCGGACGAACGCGGGGACCACGGATTCCGGAAGCGGCCGGTCGGAGATGTCCTCGCCGGGGAATGCCGCCTGGTGCATGTCCGTGCGCAGGTCACCCGGATCGACCCACCAGACCCTGATCGCGGTCTCCTCGGCGGCGAGCACGTTCGAGGCCTGCTCGAGCGCCGCCTTGGCCGCGCCGTAGCCGCCCCAGCCCGCGTACGGCTCGATCGCCGCGTCGGACGTGATGTTCAACACTGCTCCGCCGCGCTCGCGCAGCGCCGGGAGGAACAGCTGGATTAGCGCTACGGGTGCGATCACGTTCGCCTCGAACGCGGCCCGCAGTTCCTCGGGCGGATAGTCGGCGAGAGCGGGCAGCGGCGCCGCGCCGAGCGTGCCGGCGTTGTTCACGAGCAAGTCGATCTCGGCGGCGGCGGCGCGCAGGGCGAGCCTGTGGGCCGGGTCGGTGATGTCGCCGGCCAGCGCGGTGACGTCGGCGCCGGGTGCGCTGCCGCGGATGGCGGATGCCGCGCCGGCCAGCGCCTGACCGTCCCTGGCGTCGATGACGAGGGCGTAGCCGGCCGCGGCCAGGCCGCCCGCGAGGGCCCGGCCAAGTCCGCGCGATGCCCCGGTGATCAGTGCCTTCTTCATGACTTCGACGCTAGGGACATACCGGGCGGGGCGCATCGGTCGCGAGGCGGCACTGGAGTTGTCCCATAGTCCTAGGACCAGCGGTCTAAGACCAGCGGCCGTTCCGGTGGCGCACCCGCCGGGATACCGTCAGAAGGGTGCAGAACTACGTCGCTGAGCTGCGCCTGGTCAGCGAGGCTGTGCTGGCCGTCAGCCGGCAGCTGTCGACGCGTGACGCGCTCGCGGTCATCGTGCGGTCCGCGCGCACGCTGGTCGGCGCCCGGTACGCCGCGCTCGGCGTCCCGGACGACCGGGGTTCCTTCGCCGAGTTCGTCGTCGCCGGAATGACCCAGGCCGAGCAGCGCGCGATAGGCCCGCTGCCGCGGCAGCACGGGATGCTGGCCGCGCTGCTGAAATCGGGCGTGCCGGAGCGGCTGCCGGACATCAGGGAAGACAGCAGGTTCGAGGGCTGGCCGGCCGCCCACCCGGTGCTGACCGGGTTTCTCGGCGTGCCGGTGAAGAACGGCGAGGACATCCTCGGCATCATCTTCGTGGCGAACAAGCGGTCCGGGGCGTTCACCGCCCACGACGAGGAGCTGCTGACGTTGTTCGCGGCGCACGCCGCGATCGCTCTCACCAACGCCCGGCTGTACGAGCGGAGCCGGGAAGTGTCAGTGCTCGAAGAGCGGGCGAGGCTGGCGCGGGAACTGCACGACGCCGTATCCCAGCGGCTGTTCTCCATCCGCGCGCACGCCCGCGCCGCCGAGGTGCTGGTCGCGAAGGATCCCGAGCGCGCCATCAGCGAACTCCGCGCGGTCGCCGAGCTGGGCGCGCAGGCGCACGGCGAGCTGCGGGCGGTCATCGACGGGCTCGCGCCGCCGGAACTGGACGGGCTGGCCGAGTCGCTGCGCCGGTACGCGCTGCTGGCCGGGCGGGCGCACGGCATCCCGGTACGACTGACCGCCTCCGACGTGGACGTGTCAGAGCTGGACCCCAGGGTGCAGGCGGCGGCGTTCCGGGTCGCCCAGGAGGCGTTGCACAACGCGTTGCGGCACTCCGGCGCCAGCGAGGTCTCGATGACGCTATCGCGGGCGCGCGGCCGGGTAGTCCTCGAGGTCTCGGACGACGGGACGGGCTTCGACCCGGAACTCGCCTCCGGCGGGCTCGGGCTGGCGTCGATGCGCGAGCGGGCGGCCGCCGTCGGCGGGGTCCTGCGCGTCAGCTCGGCGCCCGGCAAGGGCACCAGGATCAGGCTGGCGGTGCCGGCATGACCGGCGATGGCAGGGTCGATGGCCGGGGCGATGGCGGCGTCATCAGCGTGCTGATCGTGGATGACCACCCGGTAGTCCGGCAGGGGCTGCGGGCGCTGCTCGACGTGCAGGACGACATCGTCGTCGCGGGCGAGGCGGGTGACGGCGCGACCGCGGTGTCCATGGCCATGTCGCTGCGGCCGGACATCGTGCTGCTTGACCTGAAGCTGCCAGGCATGGACGGAGTCGCGGTGCTCGAGCAGCTCCGGGCGTGCGGGCTGCGCGTGCTCGTGCTGACCAGCGCGACCGAGCCGTCCGTGGCGGCCCGGGCTGTGCGGGCCGGTGCCGCAGGCGTCCTGTACAAGGACATCGACCCGGACGCCCTGGTCCGGGCGATCCGTTCGGTACGGGACGGCAACATACTGCTGGCTCCCGAGGCCGTCAGCGCGCTGAGCCGCGGTTCCCGCGTCGACACGCTCACCCCGCGCGAGCGCGAGGTGCTCACGCGAATCGCCGAAGGCAGGTCCAACCGGGAGATCGCCCGCTCGCTCGGGGTGTCTGAAAAGACGGTCAAGGCACACGTGAGCTCGGTGCTGGCCAAGCTTGGCGTGCAAGACCGAACGCAGGCGGCCGTGTACGCGGTGCGCAACACATGATCCGTAACGGAATTCTCACGCCCGGCGATGCCGCTTCGGCAGCCGGTAACACCGGATACCGTGGACTCCGTGCGCGGTGATCTGCTTGACCTAGCCCTGCTCGTGGTTGCCGCCGCATTCGCGGTCTCCGGCTACCGGCAGGGCTTCATCGTCGGCTCGCTCAGCTTCATCGGGTTTGTCGGCGGCGCGGTGCTCGGTGCCCAGTTCGGCCCGGCCATCTCGCGCGCCATCGTCGGCGGCCAGACCCAGCAGGACGTGGTCGCGGTCATCCTGCTGGTGAGCTTCGCGATCATCGGCCAGTTCGTCGCCTCTTCTATCGGGGCCGCGATGCGGCAGACGATGACCAGCCGTTCGTCGGCGACCATCGACGCGGTGGGCGGCTCGGCGGTCAGCGTGCTGTCCATGCTGCTGGTCGCCTGGGCTATCGGCTCGGTGCTCACCGCCTCGCCGTTCCCCGTGGTGGACCAGCAGGTGAACAATTCGACGGTGCTCGGCACCATGGACAAGATCATGCCGACACCCGCCAAGACGATGTTCTCCGAGTTCCGGCGGATGCTGGCCAGCGGACCGTTCCCGCAGGTGTTCAGCGGCATCGGGGCGGCCCGCCTGTTCACCGTGACGGCGCCTGACCCCGCCGTGCTGAAAAATCCCGGCTACCAGGCAGCCAAGAGCCGTGTCGTCAAGGTGCAGGGCACCGCGCTGAGCTGCGACCGCAGCATCGAAGGTTCCGGGTTCGTCTACGCGCCCGACCACGTGCTGACCAATGCCCACGTCGTGGCCGGCGTGAACCAGGGGCCGACCGTGACCACCATAGGCGGCGCCAAGTACCACGCGTCGGTGGTGTTCTACGACCCGCAGGTCGACGTCGCGATCCTCTATGTACCGGACCTGAACCTGACGCCGCTGCGGTTCGCCGGCCAGGCGCAAAACGGCTCGGACGCGATCGTGGCCGGTTACCCGCTTGACCGGCCGTTCACCGCGGGGGCCGCCCGGATCGGCGGGGTACAGCCGCTGGTGGGACCGGACATCTACCAGACCGGCCAGGTCACCAGGCAGATTTACGAGATCCGGGCCGTGGTGGAGCCGGGTAACTCGGGCGGCCCGCTGCTCAGCCCCTCGGGCAGCGTCTACGGGGTGGTCTTCGCCGCCGACATCGGCGTGAACAACACGGGGTTCGCGCTCACGTCGGCCGAGGTGGCGAGCGACGCGAACGCGGGTGCCCACTCGACCGTGCCCGTTTCCACCCAGAACTGCGACTAGTCTTCCCGCGGGCCGAGCGCGAGGTTCAGGTCGGCGGCCGGTACCGCCGGCAGGCCGTCCCGCTCTATCCGGAGCGCGACGTCCTGCGCCTGCGCGGCCACGAACCCGGGGTCGATACCGTCCCGCGCAACGTAGCCGCGTACCCGCTGCGCGCCGCGGCGAAGCAGGCTCACCGCACCGCGGGCGTTGCCGCGACGAGCGTGCGTGAGGCCGACGGCGATCTGCGCCAGGCCCCGCCACAGCTCGCGCTCGGGCTCCGGCGCTGACTTCCACGCCGCCTCGAATACCTCGTGCGCGTGAAACGGCTTGCCCTCGGCGAGCAGGCTGCCGCCGAGCGCCGCCGCCTCGGCTGGCGTGACCGTCAGGTCATCGGGAATCCGCGGCATGTCGCCGGCGCTGCCCACGCCCCGGCCCAGCGGCCTGCCGAGCTCGTCGCGGGGCCGCGCGTTCCGCGGTCGCCCGGCGGCGTCCCTGTCCCGCGGGACCGGGCCCTCGGTCACCGGTCCGGCTCTGGGTCGGCCAGCCAGCCGAGCAGTTCCGCGTCGAAGAGGCCGGGCCGTTCCTCGTGCGGGTAGTGGCCCGCGCCCTCGATGACCTTCCAGCGGTACGGGGCCTCGACGTAGCGACCCGCGCCGCGCGCGGTCTGCGGTGGCACGCACGGGTCAAGCGCACCGTGCAGGTGCAGGGTCGGGGCCGCTATCGGTGACCGCATCTGGCGGGCATACCGGATACCGTCGATGCGCAGGCTGCTGCGGGCGAACCAGCGGTTGTACTCGAGTGCGGAGTGCGCGACCGACGGAATGCGTATCGCGCGCCGGTATACCCGCTCGGTGTCCGGATCGGGCCAGCCGGGTGCCGCCCAGGCGGACAAGATCGCCCCCACCAGGGCG
>Ga0306920_100014432_pt1 | contig 10785 bp, 9 predicted proteins | sample flu12Cox44000170_FD_204666 | JGI IMG/M metagenome (GOLD analysis project Ga0306920, IMG submission 204666) | Lab enrichment of tropical soil microbial communities from Luquillo Experimental Forest, Puerto Rico - flux4day.12C.oxic.44.000.170 (v2)... | ecosystem: Environmental > Terrestrial >... | reverse complement strand
CCTCGCCGTAGACCGAGCGGTGCTCGATCTCGCCGTAGTGCATCTTGCGCGCCTCTTCGGGAAATCTTCGCCCAACATAATCGGCGTTTCTGATGAGATGTTCGCGCAATTCCTTCAGCTTCCTGCGGAACTCGTGCTCCTGCGGCGACATCATGGCGACCGGCGCGGGAACATTGGTTTGCAGCGTTTCCGGGGGCGCCTTAGATGCCGACGGTTGCGACGATGACGGTCCCTCGGTCATCGGCGCGGACACGGACGCATCGCCGCGTCTTTTCGTTCCCGCCACCCGCGGCGCCATGATTGCCTTCTCGACCTTAGTCGAATTGCAAACCGGACAGATGACGAGCCCGCGCTTGACCTGACGGTCGTAGGTCGCCGAGTTCGCAAACCAGCTCTCGAATGCGTGCCCCTCGTCGCACGCCAACGCGTAGCGGATCATAGCGAGCCTCGCATCGCGGGGAGGGGCTGCGCCATTAGCCCGATCTTCTCGAATCGTCGGCCATTCCGGAGCGAGCAAATTTTCGCGCGCGCGGCGGTGACTTCGGCACGATCGATCAGCGATTTGGCGCCTTTTCTGGCTAAAGCTTGATGGCAAGCGAGCCGATGTGCTGGAAGATACCGGCCTTGCGCGCCAGCTCGCCCGTGGCTGGCATCGCTCTCTTCCCGCGTCATCGCTGCGAACAACCGCTCGCGTTTGATCTCCAGGATGTTGGTCATTGAAAATCTATCGACGGTGATGCAGCTGTTGGCTCTCAAAAGCGGCACGATTATCGGCATTTTCCGGGCTTCCGGCAACGCCGGACGCGAAGGCGAACGATTGCTAGCACCTTTCGCGAGACCGAAGAAGAAGCGCCCCTGCGCGGCTCATCGTCTGCGACGGTCACGTCAAGAACGAGGGCCCGAGCAATCGCCCGAGCCCTCTTCCCGGTAGCACTGGTTCTGCGTCGATCAATAATCCATGCCACCCATGCCGCCACCGGGCATGGCAGGCATGGGTGTCTCCTTCTTCGGTCTCTCGGCGACCATCGCCTCAGTGGTGATGAGCAACCCTGCAATCGAGGCCGCATCCTGCAGTGCCGCGCGGACCACCTTGGTCGGATCAATGATCCCGTGCGATACGAGGTTCTCGAACTTGCCAGTCTGCGCATCGAAGCCGAAGGCATAGGTATCGTTGTCCTGGATCTTACCGACGATCACCGAGCCATCTTCGCCTGCATTGATCGCAATCTGGCGGGCGGGCCAGGAGAGCGCCTTTTTGACCATCTCAATGCCGTGCCTCTGGTCCTCGTTTTCGCCCTTCAACTTCTCCAACGCCTTGCCGGCGCGCAGCAGAGCGACACCACCGCCGGGGAGAATGCCTTCCTCAACCGCGGCCCGGGTCGCATGCATGGCATCGTCAACGCGGTCCTTGCGTTCCTTGACCTCGACCTCAGTTGCCCCGCCGACGCGGATCACGGCAACCCCGCCCGCAAGCTTCGCCAGCCGCTCTTGCAGCTTCTCACGATCGTAGTCGGAGGTAGTTTCCTCGATCTGCGCCTTGATTTGGGCGATACGCGCTTGAATGTCAGTCTTCTTCCCCGCACCACTCACGATCGTGGTGTTCTCCTTCTCGACCGTCACCTTCTTGGCACGGCCAAGCATATTGATCGTCACGTTCTCAAGCTTGATACCGAGATCAGCAGAGACCATGGTGCCGCCAGTCAGGATCGCGATATCTTCCAGCATCGCCTTACGTCGGTCGCCGAAGCCCGGCGCCTTGACGGCCGCAACCTTGAGGCCGCCACGCAGCTTGTTCACGACAAGGGTTGCGAGTGCTTCGCCTTCGACATCTTCGGCAATGATGAGGAGGGGCTTGCCGGCCTGCACCACCGCCTCGAGGAGCGGTAGCAGTTCGTTGAGCGCCGCAAGTTTCTTTTCATAGATCAGGATATACGGGTCTTCCATTTCAACCCGCATCTTGTCGGCGTTGGTAATGAAGTATGGCGAGATGTAACCGCGGTCGAATTGCATGCCTTCGACCACCTCCAGCTCGGTCTCGAGCGACTTCGCCTCTTCGACGGTGATAACCCCCTCGTTGCCAACTTTCTTCATGGCGTCCGCAATAAAGCGGCCGATCTCGGCGTCGCCGTTGGCCGAGATCGTACCGACCTGCGCGATCTCCTCGTTCGAGGTCACCTTTTTGGAGTTCTTCTTCAGATCCTCGACCACCGCCTCAACGGCGCGATCGACGCCGCGTTTGAGGTCCATCGGGTTCATCCCTGCCGCGACGCCCTTGGCACCTTCCTTTACGATCGCGTGAGCGAGAATCGTCGCAGTGGTGGTGCCATCGCCGGCTTGCTCGGAGGTCTTTGAGGCAACCTCTCGCACCATCTGCGCACCCATGTTCTCGAACTTGTTCTCAAGCTCGATCTCCTTGGCGACCGTGACACCATCCTTGGTGACGCGCGGGGCGCCGAACGACTTGTCGAGTACCACATTGCGGCCCTTGGGGCCGAGTGTTACGCGCACTGCGTCGGCCAGAATGTCGATCCCGCGCATCATTCTGTCGCGGGCATCGACCGAGAATTTCACTTCCTTGGCAGCCATGGTCTCACTCCTAAATTAGTCGTTACATCCTCCCTGACGGATCAACTCCTTTGAAACGCCGGACGAGACGTTAGCAGTATGAAGCGTCCGCATTAGGCGGCCTTCTTGTGACCTTTGGCCTCAACGAGCACTCCCATGATATCGCTCTCTTTCATGATCAAGTATTCGTCGCCGTCGATCTTCACCTCGGTGCCCGACCACTTGCCGAACAACACTCGGTCGCCGGCTTGAACGTCGATCGGGATTAGCTTGCCGGTTTCATCGCGCCCACCAGGGCCAACGGCGACGACTTCGCCTTGCTGCGGCTTCTCCTTGGCGGTGTCGGGAATGATGATGCCCCCGACAGATTTCTCTTCGGCTTCGATACGCTTGACGACCACGCGGTCGTGGAGCGGGCGAAACTTCATTGGTATCCTCCTTAAAGTAGCTCAGTTGTTTTGATGTTTGAGCGGCGGACGAAAATGTCCTTTGCCTCGCTGTGTGAACAATAAGCGCCTCCAATCACAGAACAAGAGGTTTCCCAACGTTTTTTGTCCATCCAAAATGACAACACGTTGCTCGGTGGACACAAGACTGCCGGTGGTGTATTTCTTTGCGAAGGACAACGATCTGGCTGCCCCAATCAGGGAGTGTTGTCGATGTGCGACTACAGTCTGCACCATGTAGCGTCCCGACCCGCAAAAGTTGGGGACAAACTCGTAACGACGCAGTTCAACAACTCGATCACGCGCGGGTTCGCCGCCGTGGGAGAACCAAACGTGGCGGTGTGCCTGCTCCCCGGCACAGAGGTTGCGTTCGAGAAGGAGATTGAGTTCGAGCGCGGGTTTGCCATTCTCTTAAGCTTAAGGTGGGTGCGTGAAAAGGGAATTGGCGACAAGGTAGCCCGCTTTCGGCAGGTCAACGCAGACAAACCGAACATGCATCACGATGCGCTCGAATTCCCTAACGGAGAGATCGTGTTGGTCACTCGGCTCTATGAAGGCCAACACGCAACCGTGCTGCAATTGCCGGCCTCGCCGCACAGCGTGAGCGGTGCAGAGCAGGTGAGGAACGCTGTCGTCGTCGGCTAGGTAACGAAAAACAACTGATGGGCGGGCAGCGACGCGGGCGCACGAGATTGATGTGGTCGTCGAGCCTGTCCGCCTCGCACTGACTACCGGGGAAGGGCACCAATTCGACCTTGGTTGCCCGCTTATGAATGCACACCCTAGTTCAATGACCGTCCTTGCGTAATTTCTCGGATCAATTCAGCCGCGGCCGAGTCGAGACATGCCTTGAGTTGTTCCCTGGTCAGGTATTCCTGAGGATTCTTACTGCCACGAGGTGCGAGCTTGCGGCATCTTTGATGCCATTTTTGTGCCAGCCACGAAAGGACCAGCGCAAACCCAGATGTACCCCATATCGCCGGGTCGTAAATTGCTTCCGGGTCGTCGATTGTCTCCGAGATGTATCCCTTCACATCCGGCACTATCGTTTCAGCTGGCACTTCTTCTCCATCGATACCAGGCACTCAACCTGTTTCGCTGAACATCTCGCTGGCTTCTTTTAGAAGAGCCATACACTCTTTAGATATTGCGTTGCTCATGGTCAGCGGACCCGCAGCTGCGACCAGCGTGGATTTCATTCCGCATTCCCATTCGGCACATAGGAGTGTGATCTACTTCACATTTGTTGCCTCCCAAATCATGGTTTCCTCCCAAGCTGACTCTGGGAGGGGGCGCCGCCTTTACACTGAACGTGAGTACTGCGTGCCGATAGGAATCCTTGGGTGGCGAGGCAAAAGCGGCCTGCTCCAATGATCAGTCGGGGTGAGCCCAAGTGTAGCACGTGCTGCAGTTCCCCGCCGGAGCTGGAAGTGAAGGTCAATTCGACCTTGCGATTTTGCGAATTCGGAAATGAGGGCCTGCGACAGTGGAGCCAGCGATGACTGAGCAAGCCTGCAGTAGGGAACGGGATAGAAGCAGCCTCGTGCTCAAAGTGCTTTATATCGAAGACAACGATGACGACGTCTATATGCTCAAAATGCGGCTTGAGCTTCTTGGGACTTTCGAGGTTCTCACGGCCAGGGACGGCGACAAAGGGTACGAGATGGCAGCGGCCGAGCAGCCTGATATTATCCTGATGGACCTCGAAATGCCCGTCGTTGACGGCTGGGAAGCGGCGCGGCGTCTGAAACGCAACCCGCAAACACGAGACATTCCCATCATTGTCTTGTCCGCACATGCGCTGGCTGGCGCGCGCGAGAAGGCGATTGCCGCGGGGTGCGAGGAGTTCGACACCAAACCGATCGAATTCGAGCGTCTTGTCGCAACCGTTCGGCGGGTACTGGATGGCCGCAAGTGAGCCACTCGTGAGTGGAGAACACACGGCTCAGCGCGCAAGTGCGGACGCGCCGCAAGTGGCGGCCGAAGCTCCCGTTGTAAAGACCCGCCGGCGCTTGTTCACCAAATACGTTGCGCTATTCGTCGCAGTTGTCTGTATCGCGTTGGTGTCCAACGGCGTTTTCGACGTGTTCTTCTATTATCAGGAGCACAAAGCTTCGCTCATCCGCATCCAGCGTGAGCAAGCAGAAGCAGCCGCCGCCAAGATTGGGCAACTCATCAAGGAGATCGAGAGCCAGCTCGGCTGGACCACGCAACTGCCGTGGTCGGCGGGCTCGATCGAGCAGCGCCGTTTCGATGCGTTGCGGCTGCTGCGCCAAGCCTCCGCCATTACCGAGCTCGCGCAGCTCGACACTGCCGGCAAGGAGCGGCTGCGGGTGTCGCGCCTCGCCATGGACGTGGTCGTGAGCGGCGCCGACCTCTCCAACGATCCCAAGTTCGCGGAAGCGGTGGCACGCCGGTCTATTACGGTCGCGCAAACGTTTCCGCATTTCGCTTGCGACCAGCTCCCTTACGCGCGCCGCCACGAGGCATCTGAAACCTTTGATTTGTCTTGATTCATTTCAAACCGCAAAATCGCCCAGCCGCGAGGCGATTTGCCTCTCCGGGATCGACGAGTGCGGGCGTACAACCGCGCACTCTCCGCCGCCGAGATCAAGCAACTCTCCAACGCAGCCGGTAATGCGACCGCTGACCGCTATGTCGCTCCTCGGTCCGAGCACATTCTGAAATAATGTTCGGCGTGCTGGTAGTAGTTCTCGGCCGCGATCCTATCACCTGCCTGTAGTTCAGCTTGGGCCAAAGCCATATACCGATCATAGCTTCTTCTCGCGTTGTGAGGACCCTGTGGCTCTTGGCGCGGCGAACTCGACGGCGGCCGTTGTGAGCGGCCGGGAAATGGCCTCTTTTGTTGCCGATTCATGCTTCTCGTCCGGCCATGATGCATGGTTCACCCTCTTATGGAAAATGAAGCGCTCCAAGCTGCGCTCACTGTCCCTGTGATTTCGACCGCATTCATGATCCATGAAGAACGTTCATCATCCATGAAGAACGCATGCTTGCTGGCCGAAGAGATACGGGCTCGCAAAAAACCGCTTGCAATGTACGGAGCTGGTTGTAGTTACGTGGGGAAAGTGGGAGGACTTGTCAAGTACTACCACGATTGGAACGCTATTGCGGCCTGTGAGTCTTCCCCCATGAGCTCTGATCGCATAATTGTCGAAGCCATCAAGGTGGCGCAGGACTTTCTCTGTCAGAATTTGCCCCCGGCGCAAAATCTTACTGACGCCGCGACAGTGATGCGATTCCGCGAGCTCATGCGTTCGCAGGCGACAAGGTCAGCGCTGGAGCGCAGCAGCGACACGCTTTTCTCGTTTGCATTGCGAGGGGTCGAGCGCGTGATTTCCGACCATTCGCGGACTAATCGCGAGACCATAAACCAGCTCTGGGAGGTGCTTGACGACCTGTACCTGAACCAAGCCTTGGGGAAGCCGCTCAACCGCCGCAGAATGGTCGGGCCTCCAAAGAGATATTGACGGAAAAATAATCGCCAAAATGATCTTTGTGTCTACGTCAACGCAGCCAACCGAATAACGAAAGTCCCGTCGCGCCGATCCATGTCCGCTTTCGGGGCTAAAGCGGACATGGCCTATGGCAACGTAGCGGAGAGCGATGATGCCACGCCCACGGCACACGCGCATCCCCCGTTCACCGCGAAGCAAAGCTGTAAGCCACTCCGCTCAGCCCGCTGCGCCCTTGATCGCCGTTTCGAAGCTCTTTGCGTCGAAGGCTGGCATACTTTGGATCCGCCCCAGACGCTGGGTGGAGTACCAGACTCCGGAGTTAGGGCATCGACGATGTCGACGAAATCGTAGTAGCCCTGCGGCGGACCGACAAGTAGGAGATTGCCTCGGTGTGTCCGCTTAGTGCCATTCGCGTCTTAATCGCCGCTCATGCGAGCATTCGAAACCCGAATTCACATGTTCCTAGAGCTCTTCCGCCGCTTTGTCGGCGCAGCGATCGCCGTCTTAGTTTCCCGTGCACAGTTGATGAAAAGATCGGCTAAAGGACTGAGTGTGCGATTCTTGACTGTGATGATAGCGGTTGAGACGCGCGGGGCTGGCAAATCCATGGTCAGTATTCTCAGCCCCGCGCGTGAAGCGCTGAATTGCGCGACGGACCTCGGCAGCAGCCCAACAAACTGTCCGGTTCCGATAAGGGTGGCAGTGAGATGGCCGGACAACGTGACGATGCTGGGGCGTGGAGCCTGCATTTCGTGGGCGTGGAAAATCTCTAGAATGAGTGAGCCGGGCACACTGTCGTACGGCGGTAGAATCCAAGGCGCATCGGCAAGGTCGGCCAGTACGATATGCCGACGGCGTGCCATCGGCTGCGGATTCCGCAAGCCGCCACAAAAGGCTCTTCGAACAAAGTCTCCACGACCAGATCGTCGTCTACGGACACCCGGGGCATTCTCCCGATCAAAAGCTCGACATTGCGCTCACGCAGCGCGTGGAATTGCAGCATCGCAGTATCGGCGTGAATCACATGCAGGCGTATGCGAGGATGCTGGATTGAAAATCGCTCGGCGATAGCGGGCAAAAGGCTGGCCATCGTAATGTCCGAGCAGCCGATTGCTAAATCTCCGGAATTGGGATCGGAAAGGTATTCAATCTGCTTCAAGCCCTGCCGCATCTCGTCAAATACGGTTACGCCGCACTTGAGGAGCGCCCGTCCGTAGGTCGTCAGTTCGACACCCTGGGAGTTGCGGTCGAAGAGCCGCACGCCCACGGCATGCTCCAAGTCGGAAATTGTCTTCGAGACCACCGGGTGTGAAATGGCAAGATGCTCAGCGGCTTTCGACATGCTGCCCCATTCGGCCACGGCGAGCACGATATGAAGGTCGCGCAACCTGATGCGCCGCCCGATGCGATCTGCCCAATCCACGTCTCAGGCCTTAGCGAAAAGGCTACAGGGATGTCGCAAAATAGGGCTTCCAGCCTACAGCCAGGTGAGGCAAGCTTTCAATCGAATTTGAAGCAAAGGAACCACCTGCGACGCCATCCCATCATCAGGAGAACAGCTATGTGGAGCCGACGCACCGCCCGAATGGTCGCAAGCCTCGCGATCGTGCTGTTCGCGGGTGGCAGCGCTGCCGCACAGGGTACCGTCAAGGTCGGAATGGTGATGCCCCTCACCGGCACCCTAGCGAGCGCCGGCAAACAGGTCGTCGCTGGCGCACGCCTCTACATGCGTCAGCACGGTGACGCGGTCGCCGGCAAACGGATCGAACTGATCGTCAAGGACGATACGTCTGCGTTCGAAGTTGGGAAACGGCTCATTCAGGAGTTCATTGTCAACGACAAGGTTGACATCATAGGTGGAGGCTTGACCGGAGACTTGCTCGCCAGCGCGCCACTTATAACGGAGGCCAGCAAGCCTACCGTCATCATGTTGGCGAGCACTTCGGCCCTGATCGAGAAGTCTCCCTATTTCGTGCGCACTAGCTGCACGCTATCGCAATCCTCGGGCATCATCGCCGAGTGGGCGATACAAAACGGTATCAAAAAAGTCGTGAGCCTGGTGACGGATTTTTCTCCCGGTCACGAGGCCGAAGCAATCTTCAAGGCGCGCTACCTTGCCGGCGGCGGCCAGATCGCGGAATTCATCCGCGTGCCGCTGCAGAATCCGGACTTCGCCCCATTCTTACAGCGCGCGCGCGACGCCGCCCCGCAGGCCATCTTCGTGTTCGTTCCCTCCGTTCAGGCCGCCACGTTCGCCAAGCAATTTGTCGAACGTGGCTTGGACAAAGCTGGAATCAAATTAATCGGACCAGGCGACGTGACCGACGACGAGCTTTTGCCGACGATGGGCGATGCGATACTGGGCGCCGTCACTGCGCACTTCTACTCGGCAGCGCACCCTTCGCCCATCAACAAAGCCTTCGTCAAGGCATTCGAGCAGCACAACGGCTATCGTCCGAATTTCATGGTGGTGAGCGGGTATGACGGAATGCACCTCATCTACGAAGCGTTAAAGAAGAGCAACGGCTCCGCCGATAGCAAAGCGCTGATGTCAGCAATGAAGGGCATGGCTTGGGAAAGCCCGCGCGGCCCGATGTCGATCGATCCTGAGACCGGCGACGTAACCCACAATATCTACATTCGCAAAGTCGAAAAAGTGAATGGCGAGCTCTATAGCGTAGAGTTTGCCACCTTCGAGGCCGTGAAGGACATGCGGTCGGCCGGGAAGTGACACGAGTGCAGCCCACGCATGAAAGTGATCGTCGTCGGAGGTGGGATCGGCGGGCTGACCATGGCCCTCAGCGTGCACCAGGCCGGAGTTGCGGTCCGCGTTTACGAGGCCGTGCCCGACCTGGCCCCGCTTGGCGTAGGTATCAATCTGCAACCGACGGCCGTTCGCGAGCTTACCGAGTTGGGGTTGGGTGAGGTGCTGGCGCGAACCGGTATTGCCACGAATGAGTTGAGCTATTTCAACAAATTCGGCCAGCTGATCTATACGGAAAAAAGGGGCCTCGCCGCCGGCTACAAATGGCCGCAATACTCGATCCATCGCGGACAATTGCAGTTGTTACTGCTGCAGGCCGTTCGCGAGCGCATCGGCAATGCGAATTTCCGCAGTGGATTGCGGTTCGTGGCGTTTGTGCAGGATGGGCACCGTGTCACCGCCCGCTTCTTCGATAGCAGGTCCGGAACGGTTGTACTGGATGAGGCCGACGTTCTAGTGGGAGCTGACGGTATTCACTCGGCGGTCCGCCGCCAGGTCCACCCAAAAGAAGGAGAACCCCGCTTCGCGCAGCAGCTATTGTGGCGCGCGGCTGTCGATGCGGTCCGCGAGGCGCGATGCGAGGTTGACCAATTGGACGCGCCGGGAGAGGAGCGCTCGCGCGCAAGCGTTGTGAAGGCCACATCGATCTCGCGGCTGGTGTCGGCGTTGAGCACCTGGACCTGTAGCCCCATGGCGCGCGCACCCGCTGCCGTATCCCTCAGCGTGGACTCGGAAGTCGCAGCATTGGAGGGGCTGACGAGCACGGCAACGCGAGTGGCCGCAGGCACCATCTCACGCAGGAGCTCCAGGCGCTTTGCCGCCAACTCATTCGCGAAATTATTGGTCCCTGTGACGTTGCCGCCGGGCTGGGCGAGGCTGGCGACAAGACCAAGCCTGACCGGGTCATCGCCGACGCTGAAGACGATGGGGATCGTCGTGGTTGCCGCTTTGGCCGCGGCCGCCGCACTATTTCCAAATGCTGCGATCACGGCGACCCGTTGGTGAAGGAGTTCGGTTGCCAGTGCCGGCAATCGATCCCATTGACCCTCCGCCCAACGGTATAAGATCGTCATGTTCTCGCCCTCGACGTAGCCGCTGTCCTTTAGGCCCTGGCGGAATGCCCCCGTCAGCGTTGCCGATGGCCCCGGCAAATGCGCGCTGAGATAACCGACCACCGGCATCGCCGGCTGCTGCGCGCGCGCCGCGAGCGGCCATGCAGCAGCCGCGCCGCTGAGCGTGGCTAAGAACTTTCGTCGTTCGATGTGGCTTGCCATCTGACCCTCCGGTTGGGGGTCATTCATGCAATGGAGCGATGATACCACGCTTTCATCGCGCGGTTTGTGACTAAGGCCGATAGGCAAGTCGAATAAAGCCTACGAATGACCGCTCAGGGTCCAAACTCGGTCATTCGGCGATGTCGGCTCGATGTCCGGTTTGCCCGAAAGCGGACACGGCGGGGCGATTCATGAGTACACGCCCTTCTGTAATGGGCCCGGTGGTGTCAAGTCTCCCCGAGTGATCGTCACGCCGC